>TARA_R110002049_G_scaffold308770_1_pt1 | contig 32529 bp, 24 predicted proteins | sample TARA_R110002049 | Tara Oceans TARA_R110002049 (sample SAMEA4396941) | marine metagenome | biome: Polar Biome; feature: [SRF] surface water layer (ENVO:00010504); material: water (ENVO:00002006), including particulate matter (ENVO:01000060) such as... | depth 5 m
TTTATGCAAATTTATGACTTCTCCCCAACTTTTTTATGTGAGCCCAAATAGACAACAATAAAAAGAAATAAAAATAATATAACTTAAAGAAAAACAGTTAGTTATGTATAAAAAGAAATCAAGTTACTTCCCTATGCAAAAATTAGCAAATATATTACCTAACAAATCATCATTGGTAATCTCACCTGTAATTTCACCGAAGTGATACAACGCTTGACGAATATCAATCGCTAATAAATCTCCCGAAAGGCCAGATTCTAAACCGTACTTTACTTTATCAACTTCTTCAAAAGCTTTTAAAAGAGAATCGTAGTGACGTGAATTCGTAACGATGGTATCATTGTTCCGTAAAGTACCTGTGTTTACAAAACTCAATAGTTTATCTTTCAATTCATCTACGCCAATTCCTTGTTTTGCTGATAGGAAATGAATTTGAGGTAGTTCCGTTTTAATTGATTTCATCTGATTTTCATCTAATTTATCAACCTTGTTCGCAACAATTAATAATGGTTTTAAAGGATATTTATTCTTGATTTTTTCAATTTCATTTTTATAATTCTGAATTCTGAATTCTGAATTCTGAATTTCATGGCTATCAAAAAGAAAAACAACAACCTGACTATCGTTAATTTTTTCAAAAGTACGTTTAATCCCGATACCTTCAACCACATCTTTGGTTTCACGAATTCCCGCCGTATCAATAAACCTAAAACCGATGCCACCAATGGAAATTTCATCTTCAATGGTGTCTCTTGTTGTTCCAGCTATTTCTGAAACAATGGCGCGTTCTTCATTCAAAAGCGCATTTAAAAGTGTGGATTTACCAACATTTGGTTCGCCTACAATAGCCACAGTAATCCCATTTTTAATCACGTTTCCAACCGCAAAACTGTCTATCAATCGTTTTAAAACAAATGTAATGCGCCTTACCAAATCCTTGAATTGCGTTCTATCGGCAAACTCCACATCTTCTTCAGCAAAATCAAGTTCCAATTCTATGAGCGATGCGAAATTTAAAAGTTCTTTACGGAGTTTGGCTATTTCAGATGAAAACCCGCCGCGCATTTGTTGCATCGCTATTTGGTGACTCGCTTCATTATCGCTGGAAATTAAATCGGCAACAGCTTCGGCTTGGCTCAAATCCAGTTTTCCGTTTAAAAAAGCTCGCAACGTAAATTCGCCCGCAGTCGCCATTCGGCAACCCTTCCGAAGCATTAATTGAATGATCTCCTGTTGAATATACTGCGATCCGTGACATGAAATCTCTACCACATCTTCACCCGTATAAGAATTGGGGTTTTTAAAAATCGACACCAAAACCTCATCAATGGTTCTATCTCCATCCACAATATGCCCTAAATGGATGGTATGTGTGGCTTGTTTGCTTAGTTGCTTTCCCGAAACCGACTTAAAGTGGTTTTCAGCAAACGCCATAGCCTCATTTCCAGATAATCGAATAACAGCAATTGCGCCCGCACCTGAAGGTGTTGCCAATGCAACAATGGTATCTTGATGTGTCATATGGCAAAAATACTAAATTTGAAATGCGAACAAGCAAACTAAAAATAATTATATTTGACAAAAATCATCTAACAATGCGATATACAATCCTAGCACTTTTCATAAGTCTTTTTTTAGCCTGTGAAACCACACCAAAAGATCGTTTTTCTATAAATGGCAAAGCTCCTGGCGTACTTAACGGCATGCGCGCTTATTTAAAAGGGGTTAATGAACAAGGGCGTTTGATCGATAAAGATACCGCTGTTGTGGTTGATGAAAAATTTTCTTTTGAAGGCACTCGGAATGAGCCTAGTTTAGAATTCCTTTTTATTGATGGCATTCAAGGAAACGCACCACTTATTGTTGAAAATGGCTTGATTGAAATGGCCGTTGTTAAAGATAGTTTACATACTTCCAAAGCATCTGGAACCGAGAACAACGAAAAGTTTTATGCCTTTTTGAATGACCAAATGGAGCTTGCCAAAAAGCAACGCACATTGATGACATCATTCAGGAGTGGCAATAAAAATGCCAACGATGCTGAAGCTCTAAAAAACTTGAATGAAACCATAGCGGAGTTGCCCTTCAACTTTATAAATGAACACAAAAACTCTTATGTAGCTGCCATTTTACTTGAGAACAAAACCTACGACAAGCAAGTGCCTTTAAGTAAAATAGAAAATACTTTTGATATCTTATCAAACGATTTGAAAACATCCAGCTACGGAAAGCGTATCACCGATTTTATTGCTACAAAAAAATCTGAAAAAACCGTAAATGTTGGTGATATGGCTCCAGATTTTAGCGGACAAACCCCAGAAGGCAAAACATTGGCTTTAAACGATATTAAAGGCAAAGTGACCATTATTGATTTTTGGGCGTCTTGGTGCGGCCCTTGCCGAAGGGAAAACCCGAATGTCGTAAAAATGTACAATACTTACCATGAAAAAGGTTTGGAAATTATTGGTGTATCTTTAGACAGAAACGGGCAAAAAAACCGATGGATACAAGCTATTTCTGATGACAACTTAACGTGGCACCATGTATCTAATTTAGAATTTTGGCAAGACCCCATTGCAAGGCTTTACAATATCACTGCCATTCCAGCCACTTTTATTTTAAATGAAAAAGGAGAAATTGTTGCTAAAGATTTAAGAGGCATGGATTTGGAAAACAAAGTTGCAGAACTTTTAAACTAACCTGTTACGCTGGATATAATCAATGTTTCTTTGCCAATGCCAAATACGTTTTCTGTGTTATACTTAACTTTTCTAAGCGTGCATTTATTAGGTCTTCAACAAACTCAGACTGATATTTGGAAATTAATTGATTAATATTTTTCATGAAAGCAACGCTTCACAATGAAAATATATTGAAAACATACAATCGGTTTAAACCAAATAAATCCCATCTGGTTTTATTTCTATTAAGCGTTGTTTATACAATGTTCCTACAGCTTTTTTGAAATTCTTTTTGCTCATTTGAAGCACGTCTTTGATGGCCTCGGGGTTTGATTTATCACTAAGATTCAAATAGCCGCTATTATCATGCAGTTCGTGCATAATGCGTTCTGCATTGGGCTCAATATTTCTATAACCTATTTGCCCGAGCGCAATATCGAGTTTATTGCCCGGACGTATCTTTTTAACCACACCTTTCAACCTATCACCAACACTAACATCCTTAAAAATATTGTTTTTGTAAACCAAACCCGCATGGATTTTGTTTACAATCACGTTCATGCCAATATCAGAAGGATGTGATACTATTAAATCTACTTCATCAAACTCACTGACCGTTAAATCTTTATTATCCAGAAACCGGTTGGTTTTACTGGAAGCTACTAACCTATCGGTTTTTTCATCTAAATAGCAATGCACCAAATACCAACCACCGGGTTTCATTTTAAAGGCCTGTTCTTTGAATGGACAAAACAATTCCTTGACCAATCCCCAATCTAAAAACGCGCCGTAATCGGTTACTTGATTGCATCGTAAAAGGGCAAAATCATTTTTTTTGATATAGGGCTTATCGGTCGTGGCAACTGGCCGTTCTTCATTATCCAAATAAACAAATACCTCAATTTTATCCCAAATCTTAAATAATTCTGGCACATACCTGTTTGGCAGCAATACTTCATTGCCATCGGCATCTGCCAAATAAATGCCTTGTTCCGCTTCGCGAAGTATTTCGAGCGTGTTAAATTCCCCTAAATGTATCATACGGCAAAGGTAATAATTTCTAGTCTCAGTATTCAGTTTTCAGCCATCAGTATTTAACTTGATTTCCATAAAAAAAGCGTTACGATTCTCAAAGTTAGAAAGTAACGCTTATTCTTTTTTATTGAAATGCTTTTAGTAAGCAGATTCTTTTTTGAAATGCTTGGTCAATAAATAATAAACCACCACTCTATATTTATTTCTGTTCGATTGTCCATATTGCTCCATAACTTCCGCAATGCCTTTATCTAAATCAGCGCCATCTTTCAATCCTAATTTTTTTATTAAGAAATTGTTTTTTACAGTAGTCAATTCAGATGCATCAGAACCAGAAACGGTTGCAGAATCTGCATTGTAAATAGATGGGCCACAACCAATGGTCACTTTGGTCAGTAAATCCATATCGGCATTAACGCCACATTTATCTTTTAAATCTGCTGTATACTTTGCAATCAATTCGTCTCTTTTACTCATAATAAAACGTTTTTTTAAATTTATAAATAATTAGGTCTTTAAATATATCACTTTTTTTGACACACAAAAAATCACTAAGTCACTTATTAAATTAAAATTCACTTTATAAACTCAAAATAATTCAAAAGTTGTTCGTCATTTATGGTACTAGGCGTAAAAATCTCCAAAAGTTTTGGCGATTCAGAATCTGCATAAAATGTTTTTAATTTGCTTTTTAGTTGCAATTCGGTATCTGCAATAGCATAATCAAAACCAAACATTTTACACAAATGCTTTGCGGTCAGGTTGTGTTTAGTTTCGAAAAAACAATCAAAATTTTCGGTGTTTTTATGCCCTGGAAGAATCCTGAAAATACCGCCACCGCCATTATTCACAACAATAATCCTAAAGTTTTTAGGAATGTAATGATTCCACAAACCATTGCTATCGTACAAAAAGCTCAAATCGCCCGTTACAAAAACGGTTGGCTTTTCCGTTACGGCAGCGCAGCCAATAGCGGTACTGGTGCTTCCGTCAATACCACTTGTGCCCCTGTTGCAATATACTTCCAAGGTTTTATTGAGTTGAAACAATTGTGTGTACCGTATGGCCGAACTATTACCAACTTGCAAAACATAATCATTAGGAATGGCTTTTAGCAATACTTCAAAAGCTTTGAAATCTGAAAAAGGAATTTGGTTTAAGTACAAGCCATGCTTTTCCAAACGCTGTTGTTTTACCTGCGACCAAATGTTATAATAATCACTTTTAACGTGATGGGTCACGCGCGTTAACAAGGTTTCAAAAAATTGATTGGGTGTTGCTTTTATATGGTTTGACAAACTGAAAAACGTATCGTTGGCAAATTTTTCATCTATATGCCAATGTTGCTTTGGTTGGTGTTTTCTTAAAAAGGCCTTTATTTTTTTTGATATGATTTGGCCGCCAAAAGTGACTAAAATATCGGGCTGCAGTTCTTTTTGTTCGGCATCGGTCAGCGGTGCCACTAATTGGTCAATACTTGCGAAAAAGGTATCATGGTGCAGATTGGATGTGGTCTCGGTCAAAACCAATACGCTATCATCTTTTGATAATTCGTTCAGCCATTTTTTATCTATTTCATTTGGATGGTTCACACCTACCAAAATCATTTTTTTGGAAGATGCATTCCAGTAATCAAAACACTCTTGGACAATATAATTATCAATTGGTTTTGGTTTTATGGCAATATCTGGTACTTTGGTGCTTACACTCAGTTTGCTCACCGTTTCGTAAAGGGGCTCATCAAAAGGGATATTGATATGAACAGGGCCCTTTTTTAAAGTGGCATAATTGATTGCCGTAATGACTTCTTCTTCATTATACGTTTGAATGTCTTTTTGAAACCCTAAAAACCGCTCCAGTTTATCTTCTAAATTCTTTATAATGGGAAGTTCTTCATTTTCAGGAATGTTTTTTTCATCCTTGATATCCAGTTTTAAATGTGTGGAATATAAAATATGGTTAACAAAAACATCATTTTGGTTGATGGTTTGCCCGTCACCAATGCCAATCAAATGCTTGGGTCTGTCGGCTGATAACACAATTAAAGGAATATCGCTATAAAACGCCTCTGCCACAGCGGGATAATAATTGAGCAACGCACTGCCCGAGGTACAGACCACCGCTGTAGGGTGTTTTAATTGCTGGGCAATGCCCAAAGCAAAAAAAGCGGCACAGCGCTCATCCACAATACTGTAACATTCAAAATAAGGATCGTTTGTAAAACCAATGGTCAAAGGCGCATTTCTACTTCCTGGGGAAATTATAATATGCTTTATTTTTTTTGCTTTACAAAGCTGAATAACGGTTTGCGCATTCGGGATTTTTGGGTATATCATCTGCTTTCTTATTGGCTTTCAAAAGTGACACGCCATGTTTAAATAATTTTATGTTCAAAAATCAAATTGAAAATTACGGCTGGCTCCATCTCATTTGAAACCGAGCATAAAAATATAAAATAGACTGTTAATTAGCATTATTACAGCACATTTTTAATTACCATGGATTTTGACACCGTTTCCTGCCATTCATTTTCCGGATTGGAATCTTTTGTAATGCCACCTCCAACGTACAATATGGCTGTATCGTCTTTAATTTGCATGCAACGTAAATTCACATACAATTGCGTGGTTTGTCTGGTAATGGCATAAGCCCTGTTTTCAATATTTCTTCTGCCTGATCTTGGGGCTATGGTTTTTTCAATATTCAATTCGCCCAAAAAACCCGTGTAAAATTCACGGTTATAAGGTTCATTTTTTAAAATAAATTGTTTGCTAGAATCTTTAGGTGAGCCACAAACCGCAGGCGTGGGATGCATGGCGTTTATAACTTGTTTTAAAGAAACATCCCGTTTTAATTGGGCTGAAATCATGGTTTTTAAATGCACCAAATTACCCGCTTTAACGGTTTCAATAGCTGATACTTTAAAATTCTCTGCGGATGGTTTTAAGTTTTCAATGATAAAATCCGTTACAAATTGTTGTTCTTTTTTTTCTTTTTCTTGCCAAACCACATCCAAAGCCCCTGTATAATCTTGCGTGCCAGCCAATGCCATCATGGAAAAACGGTTGCCTTCAATTTTTAATAAGGTTTCTGGCGTGGCACCCAACCATAGTCCTACTTTAGGGTGATACCAACAATATACAAACGCCGATGGATAGGTATTTAAAAGATTTTTTAATATTGAAAGCGGATTAGATTCGGAAAGTTTTACTGATTCTTGACGTGAAAGCACTACTTTTTCAAATTCATTTTGGTGAATGGCTTGGATGCCTTTGTTTATGAGGTTAATGTATTTTTCTTTTGTTACCTCATTTATAACAGTATTGTTCATTTGAGACGTTTCGACTGCGCTCAACGTGACAAACGAATTAGAAATAACTTCTGAAATATTTATTGGTATTAAAACCGTAGCATCTTTATCATCAAAGGGCGAAAAAACAAAACCACTTTCATTAAAATCTTTAGTAACGTGAAGCGTATCCGTTTTTTGGAGTATGGCTTGCACTTCTAGCTTATTGGGTTTTCTGTAAGCTACAAAAGGAAATTGGTTGTTGTATTGTTTTTCAATACTTTCAAAAAAAAAATTCAAGGTCATGAAATCTATTTCTTTTTTGGTAATGAAATCGTTGATAATTTACAAATGGAAATCAAATTATCACCAGCGTCAGTGACCCGTATTTCCAATAACTGCGTGGTTCTTCCTTTGTGCAAAAACGTTGCTTTGGCAAACACAAAACCCTCTTTAACACTTTTTAAATGATTGGCAGATATTTCTATTCCACGAACAAAAAATTTATCAGTATCAATAAATATATACGATGCAAAACTTCCCACACTCTCGGCCAATGCGGCTGTTGCACCACCGTGCAAAACACCGTCTGGCTGATGTACCCTTGGGGTTACGGGCATTTTGGCAATTAAAAAATCATTACCAAAATCTATAACCTCAATACCTAATGTTTCCATCAAGGTATTTTTGCACGCTTTATTTGCTCGAGCCAAAACAGCTTCTTTAGATAATTGCATAAAAATTCTGTGTTTTCAAAATCAATTTGTAAAAATACAAAATGCCTAGGTAACAATAATGAAATTTCAATTAGCTATTTTTGAAATTTAAAGATTTACGCCAAATGAATGACCCCATATAAATCCATTATTTCAATTATCTTTGCCTTCAATTTGAGATACCATGCGCATAGACATCATTACCGTTTTACCTGAACTACTTAAAAGTCCGTTTGAAGCCTCTATTTTAAAACGTGCTATTGAAGCAGGTTTGGTCGAAGTGCATTTTCATAATTTAAGGGATTACACTACTGATAATTATAAATCTATTGACGATACGCAATTTGGTGGTGGCGCAGGCATGGTAATGATGATTGAGCCTATTGACAAATGTATTTCGGCATTGAAGGCTGAACGTGATTACGACGAAATAATCTATATGACGCCCGATGGCGAAACCTTAAAACAAGGTATTGCCAACCAACTCTCTTTAAAAGAAAACATCATTATTTTATGCGGGCATTATAAAGGTGTGGACCAACGGGTACGGGATCATTTTATAACCCGCGAAATATCCATTGGCGATTATGTATTATCTGGTGGCGAGCTGGGAGCTGCCGTGCTTTGCGATGCTATTATACGTTTAATACCTGGCGTTTTGGGAAATGAAACCTCTGCCCTAACCGACTCCTTTCAAGATAATTTATTGGCGCCGCCCATTTACACCAAACCCAGAGAATATAAAGGCTGGAAAGTGCCCGAACTATTGTTTGGCGGTAACTTACCAAAGATTGAAAAATGGCGCGAAGAACAGGCATATTTAAGAACCAAAGAACGGCGACCAGATTTGTTGGATGATTAATTTCTTTATATTTAAAAAACTTCTAACTTTTTACTTCCACCTTTTAACTTTTTAATTATCTTTGCACCCAATTTCAGGTTAACCTCTGGCGAGAATCGTGCATGTTGTTCTGAATTAACCATTATTTTAAATATAAAGATATGGAATCTTTAATAAAATTTGTACAAGACGAATTTGTAACAAAAAAAGAATTGCCAACATTTAGTGCTGGAGACACCATCACGGTTTACTACGAAATTAGAGAGGGCGAAAAAGTACGTACCCAGTTTTTTAGAGGTGTTGTGATACAAAGAAGAGGCTCTGGATCTTCAGAAACCTTTACTATTAGAAAAATGTCCGGAACTGTTGGTGTGGAGCGTATTTTCCCAATCAACTTACCTGCATTGCAAAAAATTGAAGTCAACAAACGTGGTAAAGTACGTAGAGCTCGTATTTTCTACTTTAGAGGACTTACAGGTAAAAAAGCTAGAATTAAAGAAAGTAGACACTAAATGCAGCTTCAAAACCACATATAAATTTAAAGCCTTGATAACTCAAGGCTTTTTTTTAATAACAATTGTTAATAACCTAAGTTGATAACCAGTTGATATCTAATTGGTTAAAAATTAGTTTTTTCTGGATTTATATACTATTTTAGTACAATAGAAATTTAGCAAAGACACCATGTGCTAATGTTAAATTCCATAAAGAAAAACGTTCATTTATATAATTGTTTTTTGAGGTTTGACAGTTGCCGCGCCCATGCGTGTGTAAGCCTAAGACCATGCGATTGTAAAAAGTCCCGTATGTATTTGCAGGTGGCATCTAGTACAGTCAAAAAGTTTTGAAAAGCGGCAGGAGTGAAAGCAAATGCCATACTAGAAACAATGCTTGAGGGAACCTAACGTGACAAACGATAGGTATTTAATAGCGTCAAGAAAAACAGTTAAAATAGGTTCATTTTGGTAATAGGTCAATACATTTTGAAAATTACAACAAAAATGATCCTCTTGAAATTCTTGAACTTGGACCGAGCCATTTAGGCAGATGTTTAAATGGGTAAAAACAGTAATGTTTAAAGGTCACGGGAAAGATTTCAAAGAAAGCCATATCAGAACAGATTAAATTCTGTCGTGATATGGCGGCTTTTGTTTTTTTCAACTTCTACGTATTTTTTTTTGGCAAATCCACAGCTTCCACATTCTTTTTTGACTTTCCCTTAAATCTTTAAGTCTTAATGCCACTTCATTAATATTTGGAGCCTTTTAAGAATCAAATTTTGTATATTCGCAACGCGAAAAAAAAAGCTATGGTTTAAAGCTTATTTTTCAGTTTAATCATTTTAAAAACAACTAAGAACAATGTCAAAAATTATCTATACCAAAACAGATGAAGCACCAGCTTTAGCAACACGCTCCTTACTTCCTATTATTCAAGCATTTGTTAAATCTTCGGGCATTGACATTGAAACAAAAGATATATCATTAGCAGCAAGGATTTTAGCTATTTTTCCAGATTTCTTAAATGAAAACCAACGTGTACCGGACGATTTGGAAAAACTTGGCGAATTGGCTAAAAAACCAGAGGCGAACATTGTAAAATTACCAAACATCAGTGCCTCTATTCCCCAATTGAAAGCCGCTATTAAAGAATTGCAATCGCAAGGTTTTGGTATCCCTAATTATCCAGACGAACCAAAAACGGATTCTGAAAAAGATATCAAATCTCGTTACGACAAGATTAAAGGTAGTGCTGTAAACCCTGTGCTCCGTGAAGGGAATAGCGACAGACGCGCTCCCAAAGCGGTTAAGAATTACGCAAAAAACCACCCACATTCCATGGGAGATTGGTCCAGCGACTCTAAAACCCATGTAGCTACCATGAGCGAAGGTGATTTTGCACATAACGAAGAATCACTTACATTACAAGAAGCTACCAATATTAGTATTAAACATACAGATAGTAATGGAAACATCACAACTCTAAAAAATAGCTTTCCCATACTTAAAGGCGAAATAATTGATGCTACCGTGATGAGCAAAAAGGCTTTATTAAGCTTTTTGGAAGAACAGATTGCGGATGCAAAAGCAAAAGGCGTGCTGTTATCATTACATATGAAAGCGACGATGATGAAAGTGAGCGACCCTATTATTTTTGGACATGCCGTGAAAGTATTTTTTAAATCTGTTTTTGAAAAACACGCACAAACATTAGAATCTGTTGGTGTAGATGTAACCTCAGGATTTGGAAACCTTTTAGAACACATACAAGAGCTACCAGAAGCAAAGCGTAAAGACATTGAAGCTGATATTGAAGCTGCCTACCAAAACGGTCCGGCTTTAGCCATGGTAAATTCAGAAAAGAGCATTACCAATTTAAACGTGCCAAGTGATGTGATTATTGACGCTTCCATGCCAGCCATGATAAGAACGTCTGGTAAAATGTGGAATTCCCAAGGAAAACTTCAAGACACCAAAGCGGTTATTCCAGATAGCAGCTACGCGGGTATTTATGCTGCAACCATTGATTTTTGTAAAAAACATGGTGCTTTTGACCCCACAACCATGGGCACAGTTCCCAATGTGGGACTTATGGCCCAGAAAGCTGAAGAATACGGCTCGCACGATAAAACTTTTGAGATTCCTTCCAATGGAAAAGTGAGCGTTGTGGATGCTTCAGGAAATATACTTTTAGAACACCAGGTGGAAACGGGCGATATTTGGAGAATGTGCCAAACCAAAGACGCACCTATTCAAGATTGGGTGAAATTAGCCGTGACTCGTGCCAAAGCCTCACATACGCCTGCTGTATTTTGGTTGGATGAAAACAGGGCGCATGATGCTGAGTTAATCAAAAAAGTAAACACCTATTTGAAAGACCATGATACATCTGGTTTGGATTTAAGAATTTTATCGCCTATTGACGCTACGCTTTTCACTTGCGAAAGACTTATAGAAGGGAAAGATACCATCTCTGTTTCTGGAAACGTATTACGTGATTATTTAACAGATTTATTCCCCATTTTGGAAGTTGGCACCAGTGCTAAAATGTTATCTATTGTACCGTTAATGAATGGTGGCGGTTTGTTTGAAACAGGTGCAGGTGGGTCTGCCCCAAAGCACGTGCAACAATTATTGGAAGAAAACCATTTACGTTGGGATTCCCTTGGAGAATTTTTAGCCTTAGCGGTTTCTTTAGATCATTGTGGCGAAGTGACCAACAATGAAAAAGCCAAGATTTTAGGAGAAACCCTTGATGATGCTACAGATAAGTTATTGGAAAACCAAAAAGGCCCATCAAGAAAAGCTGGAGAATTGGATAACAGAGGTAGCCACTTTTACCTAGCTTTGTATTGGGCACAAGAATTGGCAAACCAAACCAAAGATGCTTCGCTGAAAGCAGAATTTACGCCTATTGCAAAACAATTGGCTGATAACGAAAGTAAAATTGTAAACGAACTTAATGAGATACAGGGAAAACCCGTTAGTATTGGTGGGTATTATGAACCGAACGAAGCGCTTATCAACCAAGTGATGCGCCCTAGCAAAACGTTCAATGCTATTTTGAAATAGTATTTCTACAAATTATATTTCAAAAGCCCCTTTTCAGGGGCTTTTTTTATTATTTTTATGCAAAAAAATTGCAAATTCATGAAATTCTCTCCGTGGTTACTTCTTTTTTATTGCCTCAATATTTCTAATGTCATAGCACAAGAAAAATTTACCATCAGCGGAACTATTTCTGAAGAAAAAAGCAACGAGACGCTTATTGGCGTCAATATTATTTTCCCAGAAATCAAATCGGGCACCACAACCAACGAATATGGGTTTTATTCTATCACACTTTCCAAAGGCACCTATAAACTTATTGTTAGTTATTTAGGATTTTCAACACTCTCTGAAATCATTGTATTGGATCAAAACACCACAAAAAATTTCAGTTTAATAGATGCTCCAGAAAGTTTAAACGAAGTCATCATTACGGAAAACATTGAGAAACTCAATATCAGAACGCCACAAATGAGCGTGAACAGTCTTACTTCCAGTAGTATAAAAGAAATACCTGTGGTCTTGGGGGAATCTGACATCATCAAAGCCATTACGCTGTTACCAGGTGTTACAAATGCTGGCGAAGGATCTTCTGGTTTTAATGTTCGCGGTGGTGCGGTTGATCAAAATTTAATTCTTTTGGATGAAGCCACTATTTATAATTCATCGCATTTGTTCGGATTCTTTTCGGTGTTCAATCCAGATGCCATCAAAGACTTAAAACTTTACAAAGGCGGTATTCCTGCACGTTATGGTGGGAGAGTCGCTTCGGTTTTGGATATTTATCAAAAAGAAGGTAATAGCAAAGAGTTTCATGCCAATGGTGGCATTGGTATTGTTTCAAGCAGATTACTCGCCGAAGGCCCTATAAAAAAAGACAAAGGTTCCTTTCTTTTAGGAGGAAGATCAAGTTATGCCCATTTATTCTTACCGATTTTCGATATTAATAACATCGCCTATTTTTATGATCTGAACACCAAATTAAGTTACAAACTGAACGACAGAAACAACATATACCTATCGGGCTATTTTGGCAGGGATGTGTTTAGTATTGCCGACACTTTTGAAAACACCTATGGCAATTCTGTGTTGAATTTTAGATGGAACCATTTGTTTTCTGATAAATTATTTTCAAATCTATCACTCATTTATTCAGATTACTACTATGGATTAAAACTCAATTTCGTAGAATTTGATTGGGTTTCAGGTATCAAGAATTTCAATATCAAATATGATTTTAAACATTATTTGAGCAATACCTTTAAACTGGAATACGGCATAAACAGTATATATTATAAATTCAATCCGGGGGACATAAAACCAACGGGAGCTTCATCGGGCATAAACCCTTTTAAACTCATTGACAAATATGCGTTTGAAAATGCCATCTATCTGGATGTTGAGCAAAAATTATCTAATAAATTGGCGCTATCTTACGGTTTGCGTTTCAGTTCTTTTTTCAGGTTAGGCCAAGATGCACTAAACATGTATGAAAATAACCAAGCCGTCACCTTTAATGACGATTTCAAAATTTATGAAAAAGCAGAACCCATTGGCACGGAATCTTTCAAAAAAAGTGATGTTATAAAATCTTTTCACAACCTGGAACCACGTTTTTCTTTATCCTACAAACTTAACGACCACACGTCCATTAAAGCTAGTTATAACAGAATGAACCAATATTTGCATTTATTGTCCAATACCAGCTCTCCCACCCCGTTGGATGTTTGGGCACCAAGTGGCAAATACATCAAACCCCAAAAGCTGGATCAATTTGCTATTGGGTATTTCAAGAATTTTAATGATAGTGACTATTCATTGGAAATAGAAAGTTTTTTTAAAACCGTAAAAAACAGAATTGATTATATTGATGGGGCCGATTTGATTGCCAATAATGCCATAGAACAAGTGATTTTGAACGGCAGGGCAAAAGCCTACGGCATGGAAGTTTTATTAAAGAAAAATGAAGGCCGGTTTAAAGGCTGGTTGGCCTATACCCTTTCAAAATCTGAACAGCAAACCAAAGGGCGCACACCAAATGAATTAGGCATCAACAATGGAAATTGGTACAACACACCTTATGACAAAACGCACGATATTTCACTAACCGGCAGCTACCAGTTGAATGACAAATGGAAATTGAACAGTAATTTTCTATTCCAAACGGGTCAACCGGCCACCTTTCCAAATGCACAGTATTCGTATAACGGGGTAAATATTCCCAATTACGGAGATAGAAACGCGAACAGATTACCCACTTATCACCGTTTAGATCTGTCTGCCACCTATATACCAAAATTGGAAAAAAATAAAGATTGGCAAGGCTATTGGGTATTTGGCTTTTACAATGTCTACAACCGCAGAAACGCCGCTTCCATTTCTTTTTCTGGAAACAACGAAACGGGCTTGAATGAAGCCACGCGTTTATCCATATTTGGGATTATCCCTTCAATTTCTTATAATTTTAAATTTTAAACATGAGAAACGTTTTGTACTTAATAGCCATAAATTTGCTCATGGTATCTTGCCAAGATGTTATTGAAGTAAAAGTTCCAAGCAGTAAACCGAGACTGGTAATTGAAGCATCCATCAATTGGTTTAAGGGCACCAACGGAAAACAACAAAGTATCAAGCTATCGCTTACAGCACCTTATTTCAGTACTGAAATTCCGCCTGCTAATAATGCCACAGTTACCATCACAGATACAAACAACAATACGTTTTCTTTTATTGAAGATGCCGATTCGGGCATATACTTTAACAATAATTTTATACCTGTTTTGAATGACACCTATATATTAACTGTTATTTATAATGATGAAACCTATACCGCCACAGAAACCTTTGTGCCAGTAAGCAATATTGATTCTGTGGAACAAAAAAATGATGGTGGCTTTTCTGGAAATGAAATTGAAATAAAAGCTTACTATACAGATCCCGCAGACCAAAAAAACTTCTACTTTTTTGAATTTGAAAACGACCGCTTGCCCGTGGTTAGCCTCAATGTTTACGATGATGAATTTACAGATGGTAACCGAATTTTTGCTTTTTATTCAGATGAAGATGCTGAAACTGGCGACATTTTAACTATAAATAACTATGGTATTTCAGAACGGTACTATGAATATTTGTTCATTTTGCTACAACAAACCGATGAGGAAAGTGGCGACCCTTTTGAAACACAACCTTCAACAGTAAGAGGCAATTGCATCAATCAGACCAATCCAAATAACTTTCCTTTGGGCTATTTTAGACTATCACAAGCAGACCAATTTATTTACACCATTGAGTAATTTATTGAACCACGATCTTAACGGCATTATTTTTGATGATGGGGTTACTTATTATTTAAGAGTTTATTAACTAACTCTTAAGTACTTTACTCACATTTTTAAATTAAATTTGATTTTCATCAACCAAAAAAAAATCAATCATGTCTAAAAAAAAACTCATCATCATTGGTGTTTCCGTTATTGCCCTTATTATATCTTATGCTCTTTTTGGAAATACCACCGATGAAAACAAACCCATTACCGTAGCCGTCAAAAAAGGCACCTTTTTAAACGAGGTCATCATTTCTGGAGAAGCGCAATCTACAAGTTCCAAAGAAATCAACGGCCCCATTAATGCCCGAAGGTTCAATATTTACCAACTTAAAATCCAAGATTTAGTAGCCGAAGGTACTGTTGTAGAAAAAGGTGGTTATATTGGTAAACTGGATGCTTCTGAGGTCAATGGAAAGATCAACGATGCCATGCTGAGTTTAGAAAATGCACAGTCCAGATTTACACAAAAACAACTCGACACTACGCTTTCATTAAAACAAGAGCGAAATGCCATTAAAGATTTGTTGTTCAATATAGAAGAAAACAAATTGGAATTAACGCGCTCTATTTATGAACCACCTGCCACCATTAGGCAACTTGAAATTAATATTGAAAAAAACGAGCGGGATTTAAAGGAAAAACAAGAAGACTATTCCATAAAAAAAAGACAGGCCAATGCAGAAATGATTCAAGTTGGCAATGAAGTTTTAAAAAACAATAAACAAATACAAGAACTGACAGATTTACAAAAAGAGTTCACTATTTATTCTGAAGATGAAGGCATGGTTACCTACATTAAAGATTGGAACGGCAACAAAAAGAAAGTAGGATCTACCATATCCCCTTGGGAACCCGCTATTGCCAGTTTGCCAGATTTGACTAAAATGGAATCCAGAACTTACAGCAATGAAGTTGACATTAGAAAAATAAAAAAAGGACTTCCCGTTAAAGTTGGTTTTGATGCGTTTCCTGAAATTGAGCTGGAAGGCATTGTTACGGATGTTGCGAATGTAGGCGAAAACAAAAGAGGTTCAGACATTAAGCTTTTTCAGGTATTGATAAAACTAAATGAAATCAATACCAACATAAGGCCAGGTATGACAACTTCCAATAGAATCTTGACCCATGAAGAGGCCGATGTACTTACGGTACCACTTGAGGCTATTTTCACAAAAGACTCCATTAGTTTTGCTTATGTAAAATCGGGTTATTCCATTCAGAAAAAACAAGTAGAACTAGGTCTATCCAATAATGAAGAAGTCATTATTACCAAAGGATTGAAAGAAAATGAAACGGTCTATCTAAACAAACCAGAAGATACCGACGATAAAAGTATAACATTATTAGACAACTAATGATAGACAAAATACTTTTAGAAAAACTAAAGTCTAATTTCACAGAAGCGTTTCGATCTATAAAGACCAATAAATTTAGGACTTTTTTAACCGCTTTGGGAATTATTTTTGGAGTTGCCGCCGTAATTACCATGTTGGCCATTGGTAATGGTGCTGAAAAAGAGATACTATCTCAATTGGAATTAGTGGGCGTTAACAATATTGTGGTAACCCCGATTCCAGATAATGAAGACCCCGAAGCCAGCTCAGATGAAAACGAAGAAGAAAGCAGCGAACCCAAAAGGTTCTCTAAAGGGCTTGATATTCTGGATGCCTTAAGCGTTAAAGATAACATACCTAGTGTTCAAATTGTAAGTCCCGAGATTATACTGAACACATACGTTATCAATAGCGGCAAACAAAACTCAGTAAAGCTTATTGGTGTGACATCCTCTTTTTTTGAATCTTCAAATATTGGTATAGAAAAAGGACATTTCTTTTCAGAATACCAAGCTGAAAATGCCCTACCCGTTTGCGTGATCGGCAGAAAAGTTGAAAAAAAATTATTTACAGGAGAAAGTGCTCTGGGCAAGCAAATCAAGGTCAAGGACGTTTGGCTTCAAGTCATCGGGATCATTGAAGAAAAATTAATTTCTGATAAAGCCCAAGAAAACTTAGGTATTAGGGATTTGAACCAAGATGTTTACATTCCCATAAAAACATTTTTGGTCCGTTATAAAGACCGAAAAATAATTGTTGATGATCTTTCTGCGAGCAATAGCAGCAATCAAAACGGCCCTAAAAAGAGAGAACCAAGAGGAAATTACCATCAAATTGATAAACTTACCGTACAAGTTTCCAATTCTGATGAATTGAAAGCTACTGCCGAAGTTTTGAGTAAAATGCTAAAAAGAAGACATAACGATGTACTTGATTTTGAGATTACCATTCCCATTCAATTATTGAAACAGCAACAAAAAACCAAGCAAATATTCAATGTGGTATTGAGCATTATTGCGGGTATTTCATTGCTTATTGGCGGTATTGGTATTATGAACATCATGTTGGCATCTGTGTTAGAACGCACCAAAGAAATTGGTATCATGCGTGCCATTGGCGCTACCCAAGAAGATGTTATTTTACAATTTCTATCTGAATCTGTACTTATTAGCGTAGGTGGCGGTATTGTTGGCATTATTGTGGGCATTATTGGTGCTTACATCATTGAAATAGCATCTGGAATAGAAACCATTCTTTCCTTAGATTCTATTTTGGTATCCTTTTTCATTGCGGTTATCATCGGTTTGATTTTTGGGATTTTACCAGCAAAAGCAGCAGCCAACAAACGCCCTATTGAGGCCTTAAGATCTGAATAAAGCATATAAAAACATTTTCATCAATCAACTAAAAATCAAACATGTGAAAAAGATACTCATCACATTAATAGTTATTTTTCCATTGGTTTCGTTTTCGCAATCAAAACAAATCACATTAACGGAAGCTATTGATATAGCACAAAAACAATCGCCCGATTATAAAACGAACCTAAATAGAAACCAAGCAAGTTACTGGCGTTTTAAAAATTACAAAGCACGTTTTTTGCCTCAATTAAGGCTGGATGCCACCTTGCCCGAATTCAGCAATTCGGTTAGAAGACTAACAAATGATGAAGGTCAGGATATTTTTGTAAACCAAAATCAATTGGTATTAGCAGGTGGTTTGTCTGTAACACAAAATGTTTCATTTACAGGTGGAACACTATCGTTATATTCAAATCTGGAAAAAGTAGACCTTTTTGGTAATAACGATATTACAAATTACTCTGTGGTTCCATTTTCCATTCGGTACCGCCAAAACTCATTGTTTTACAACAGTTTTCGATGGGACAAAAAAATTGAACCTTTAATTTACGAAGAATCCAGAAGGGATTTTGTAGAAAGCATGGAACAAATTTCCATCAATACCTGTAGGCGTTACTTTAGTTTGCTTAAAGCGCAAATGCAGTTAAAAATTGCCGAGAAAAACCTATCCAATCAAGATACACTCTATCAAATTTCGCAAGGACGTTTTAAAATGGGTAAAATTGCCGAAAATGAATTGCTGCAAATGGAATTATCGCTCTTAAATTCAAAAAACAATGTGACCACAAATACCATTGAATTAAAAAGAACCTCCCAAAACATTGTGCGCTATTTGGAAATAGACAATGAAAATGTGGAATTGAGGATTCCTGAAGAATTAGCACTTTTTGAGGTAGATGCAGAAAAAGCGATAGAAGAAGCACAATCCAACAGAAAAGCGGTCATTGAATTTAGAAGACAACGTTTACAAGCAGAAAATGAATTGGCAAGAGCAAAAGGAGGCAACAGATTGGAAATGAGCCTTGCCGCCAATGTAGGGATTTCTCAAAATGGTAATGATTTTGATAATCTGTTCAATAATTATAACAAGCAACAGTATGTATCATTAAATATTGGTATCCCTATTTTTGATTGGGGCGTTTCAAAATCTGAACGTAAAATGGCAGAGGCTAATTTAGATTTGACCAACAATAATATTGAACAGAACAAACAAGAGTTTGAACAAGAAATTTATTTGCATGTTCTTAATTGGTCCAGCAAACGGGATTTTTTAATAACATCGCAAAAAGCCAAAGAAATAGCTGAAAAAAGTTATGATATCACTAAAAAAAGATATGTTTTAGGCAAAGTGACTATTACTGATTTAAACATTAGCCAAGAGAAGAAAGACCAAGCGATTGTAAAATATTTAAACTCTCTTGAAGATTTTTGGATCGATTATTACACCTTAAGACAACTCACACTCTATGATTTTATAAATGATAAAAAAATAGAAGTTGACGACATTCTTTATAATTAAAATCGGGTTTTAATTCCTATTTTTGAAACATGAGTTTCACAAAAACAACCGAGCATGATTCGTATTACGATCATTTGGAAAAAATGAGCGTAAAAGACTTGCTTTCAAGTATCAATAAGGAGGACAAAACCGTTCCAAATGCCGTAGAAAAGGCATTGCCTCAAATAGAAAAATTAGTCAATCAAATAGTAACCAAACTAAAACAAGGTGGCAGATTATTTTATATAGGCGCTGGTACAAGTGGCAGATTGGGGATTTTGGATGCTTCGGAATGTCCACCTACATTTGGGGTTTCATATGATTTAGTTATTGGACTGATTGCAGGAGGCGATACTGCCATTAGAAAAGCCGTAGAATTTGCAGAAGATTCCCTTACATTGGGTTGGGAAGATTTGCAAGCTAACCACATTTCAAATAAAGATGTGGTGGTTGGCATTGCCGCTTCTGGCACCACGCCTTATGTAATTTCTTCCTTAAATAACTGCAACGAAAACAATATCATTACTGGCTGTATTACTTGCAATCATAACAGTCCGCTTTCACAAACAGCACAATTTCCCATTGAAGTTATTGTGGGCCCTGAATTTGTTACCGGAAGCTCCAGAATGAAAGCAGGTACAGCCCAAAAACTGGTGCTTAATATGATTACCACAACTACCATGATTCAGTTGGGACATATAAAAGGCAATAAAATGGTAGATATGCAATTGAGCAATAACAAATTAGTGGATCGAGGTACCAAAATGATTATGGCTGAACTTGATATCCCTCAAAAAGAAGCAGAAGCATTACTTAATAAATATAAAAGTGTTAGACTTGCTATTAAAAACTACAATAATGAATAATAAAACAGATAAAATAATCCTTTTCAAAGGCATTAAAACGCTCATATTTGCTGCATTAAGCCTTTTTATGGGTCCCATACTTTTAAGCTTTGCTTTTAGTAATCCAGAAAACAAACTTTACATTCCACTTTTGATTATAGGGTGCTTAATTTGTACCTTTGCCGTATTTTTAGGATTTAAGGGTATTAAGCTCATCGTGGATAGCATGTTTAAAAAGAAATAACTAATCTAGTTGATAACATACCCATTTGGTGTAGTAGGGTTGTAACCAAAATCAGAATCGTTTGTTATAATCCCCAATCTATCAAAAATATAATTGATAATGGCGTAATGATGGATGGTATGGCTATTCGCTTGTGCTAACAAAGCCCCATAAGTATAGGGTATTTCAATGGTTCCCATACCTAAATCATCCGTCACGGAAACAGTAGTTTCCATTTCAAAATCTGAAACCTTCAATTTATTGATTATTACATTCAAATAATTAATGGCACAATCGCATTTGGTTTCAACATCTTTATTTCTAGACCTTGCTGTTAAATCGATTTGATTTTCTAAGTTAATATTGAACAAACAATCATAAAAATCTAAAATATGCCTGATGTGCGTTCCAATACTTGAGTAATATGGCGAAACTGATGCATTACACAATTGGTCATCTGTTAATTTGTCTAATAAAGATTGCGATTTCTCTAATGTTTTAAGTGTAGATTGGATGACTAGGTTCATAAAGACGAAATTAACTAAAATATTCTAACTTAAAAAGTTATTGAAATTTAGTCTTATTTAAGCAATATCCTTACAAACAAACATTAAGAAATTTATTATACCGTGAAAAGTATAAAAATTGTTATTTTAGTGCATGCAAGACACTTCCACATTCTTATCTTCATTTTATAAATCAGGATATGCTATTGGCAAATTATAAAACATACAGTTCTTTTTTCTTCTGTTGTGCCATGCTGTACTGTTTTTTCATGCATGCACAAGGTATTTCAACAAAAAACCAAGACACTATTGTTGCCACCAAACAGTTTGCTTTTAAAACCCTGACCATTAATGATGGGTTGTCCCAAAACAGCGTTATTAGCATTGCTCAAGATAGTATCGGTTATTTGTGGTTGGCAACCCAAGATGGTTTAAATAAATATGATGGCAGGCACTTCACGCATTATGACAAACAATTTGAAGACATAACCAGAGGCACTTTTAGCAAATTAGGAAAAATATACATTGACAAACAAAATAGGCTTTGGATCATTACACATTCTGGAATTCTAGAACTTTATCAATCAAAAACAGATGATTTTAAACACATTAAGCTGCCATATAGCATAAGTTCTATTTTTCAAGACACAAAATTGAATCTATATATTGGCACCAATAATAATGGGTTGCTAAGAATTGATGCGAAAACCAAAGACACGACACAAGTTTTCAAAAAGGCTGACCAAAAGAAGACCGTTTACGATTATCTTGAAATGGATAACAGTTTGTTAATTACTACTTCTGGGGCTGTTTATAAATACTTGCCGAATATTTCTTATGAAAAATTGCTTATAAAAGATGTTGGTCAACCCAATTTTAGTGCTTTAGAAAAAACCGAAAACGGCGATGTTTGGTTAGGCACTTATGGAAACGGATTGTTATACAAGCCTAAAAATCAAAATCAATTTATAAAATTCAACCATGAAAATTTACCTTCAAATGTAAATATTGAAGACCTTTTAGTCGATAAAAAAGATAAGATTTGGTTGGCCACTTATGGCAATGGTGTTTATTTAATAGATAAAAAAACAAATCAGGTAATCAATTTTACGGCGAACAAAACCAACCCATTTGCCATACATTATAATGATATGCTGTGCCTGTATGAAGACGCTACGGGTGTTATTTGGTTTGGCTCAGACGGTACAGGTGCTAGTTATTATGATGAACATTTAATAAAATTCAACATTCTTACAAACAACCAAGTTCCTAAAAATGTAAATGTAGATATGGTGCGAAGCATCACTACAGACCATTTGGGAAATCTTTGGATTGGCACTTCGGGGAAAGGCTTAACACATTTTGATATAAAAACCAACGCTTACAAAACCATTACGAAAAACAATTCAGCATTGGCAAGTGACCGCATCATCAGCTTAAATTTTAACAATAAAAATTTATGGATTGGGCATCAAGGTTATGGACTCAATATCTTGGAACCAAATGGACATTATAAATTTTATCCAAAACTTTCCAATCACACCATTTGGCGTATTATTGATGAAACTGATGACCAAAGTTGGTTGTGTACTGAACGTCACGGCTTTTTGCTGTTTGACAAAAACAAAAGCGTATTAAAGGAATATAATACTTCCAATTCCAAGCTCACAACCAACAACATTCGTGCTTTGGTCAAAGAAAACGATAGCATTCTATGGATTGGCACAGATAATGATGGCATTTTTAAACTGAATAAACGAACAGATGAAATTTCTAAAATAGAAGCCATAAACGATAAAATAAAAACGCTCTTTTTATTGAATAGCACTCTTTGGATTGGCACTAACGGAACGGGACTTAAAGGATACCATACCAAAAACAACAGCATCAAAACCTATACGATGAAAGACGGTTTACCCAACGATGTGGTTTATGGTGTTTTATCAGACAAACAAGGAAGTCTTTGGTTAAGCACCAACAACGGTATTTGTAAATTCAATCCTAAAAAATCAGATGAGAATTTTGAAAACTTTAGTGTTTACGATGGATTGCAGGGAACGGAATTCAATACAGGTGCTTATTTTAAGGATAAATTGGGGAATTTATATTTTGGTGGCTTAGAAGGTGTCAATTGGTTTAATCCTGAGCAATTGACCTTCAATACCATAAAACCTAAAACCATCATTTCTAAATTTGAAATCTTCTCAAAAGAGCGTCCCTTAATCAATAATGCTGAATTTCAAGATGACGAAAACACGGTGACCTTTACGTTTTCGAGTCTTCATTTTTCACAGCCAGACCGTAATTTATTCAAGTACCAATTGATAAACCATGATGCCGATTGGATTGAATCAGGCAATAACAACATAGCACATTACACAAATTTGCCTCCCAATGATTATACCTTTAAAGTGATTTCATGCAGTTATGATGGTGTTTGGAACGAAAACCCTGCAACTTACACCTTTACCATAAAGCAACCTTGGTACTTTAGCACAACTGCCATCATTATCTATGTTCTTTTATTTGCCATATTATCCTATGCTATTTATTATTACCTAAAATGGCGTTGGCACATGAAAATGCAACTACAGTTTAAAAACGAAGAAACCAAGCGTTTAAAAAAGCTGAACAAATTCAAAACAAGATTATACACTAATCTGTCACATGAATTTAGAACACCTCTCACGTTGATTACGGGGCCTATTGAAAACCAATTGCAAAACCCAAATCTTTCAAATGAAGATAAAAAGGAATTGACGCTCGTTCAACGCAATTCCAAACGGCTATTAAATCTTGTAAATCAATTATTGGATTTATCGAAATTGGAATCTGGAAATTTAACATTATCCGTAAATAAAGGCGACATCATCTTGCTATTAAAACAAATTTTAGTGGCTTTTGAATTTAAGGCAAAAGAAAAGAACATCACATATTCCTATAATATCCAACCCGTTAACGACGCATGGTTTGACCCGGATGTGGTTGAAAAAATAGTATCAAACCTATTGTCCAATGCCGTAAAATACACACCTGAACACGGCAAAATCCATTTTGAATCCACAGAACAAAACGGGCAATTGGTTATTACATTCATAAATAATGGAAATACCATTGCTGATTCTGAAATCAGTAAACTTTTCCAACGCTACTATCAAAACAACAAAAGCACTGATGGTGTTGGTATTGGGCTGTCTTTGGTAAAAGAATTATGCATTCTTTCCCATGGGAATATTGTGGCACATACCATGAATGATGATGACATCCAGTTTACGGTTACGCTGCCCATGGAGCGTTCTTTTTTTAATACTTCTGAAATAACAGAGGATATGTCTGTAATAGAAACTGTAAACCTACCTATTTCTGAAGTTGAAAATATTATAGATTCTGAAACTGAAAACACAAAAGACAAACCGTTGCTCCTTATTGTAGAAGATGATAATGATATTAGGTTATTTGTAAAATCCATTTTCCAAAAAGAGTATCACATTAAAGAGGCTTCAAACGGGGAACAAGGCATTAAAAATGCTGTTAAACATATTCCAGATATTATCATTAGTGATGTGATGATGCCGAAAAAAAACGGTATAGAATTGTGCACTACCTTAAAACATGATGAACGTACAAGCCATATTCCCATTATATTATTAACGGCAAAAAGCGGCGATAAAAATGAAATAAAGGGTCTTAAAACAGGTGCCGATGATTATATTTTAAAACCTTTCAATAGTAAAAAACTTAAAATAAGAGTTCAAAAACTCATTGAGCTTAGGCAAAAATTACAAAAACTCTACAGCAATACCTTTGAATTGAATGATTTGGTCACCACATCAACCGACCAACAATTTTTCAATAAATTGAAAAACGCATTGGACCAAAATATCACAAATCCCGAAATGAACGCCCAAGATTTAAGTAAAGCCATGCTCATGAGCCGTATGCAATTGCACAGAAAACTAAAAGCATTAACAGGATTGACCACTACAGAATTTATCAGAATGGAGCGTTTAAAATTGGCAAAAATGCTCTTAAAGGAAAACCACAGCACCATCTCAGAAATTGCTTATCAAGTTGGCTTTAACACACCCTCCTATTTCATCAAATGTTTTAAGGAAATTTATAACTGTACGCCTACTGAATACGTTTCAAAGTAACGTTATCGTTATCATGTTACATCTATTACATACTTTGTTACATACGTAGCATACAGGTCGTTTGTTTCAATATAATTTTACTTCACAGCAATAAAACACGTTCATAGGCCAGTTCCTTTTCAGAAAATAAAAGTCATGCAAGATGCTTAAAACGGATGATATCCATAAAGAAACCAATCAAAACATCTATTTAAGTATCGATCACTTAAAAAGCGGTCATTACGTATTAAATATCATCCTAAAAAACAAAGTGATAAAATCTATTAAAATTGAAAAACAGGTAATATGAAGTAAACCATATATAAAGAAGCTATTAATCAAGTGAGAAGGGGAATAATGAAAATCTATGATTGGATTTGTTCCCTTTTTAAAAAAAACAAATTTTTAAAGCAATGAAAATCAAGATTTATAAAACGTTATTATATGTTCTTATCGCATCTGTTTTAGGCGTACCGTTTTCATGTAGTGAAGACGACAATAAAACAGATGGCCCTAATGAAACCACAGAATGTAATCTTATTCAACTTGAAGCACAAAGCGTTTTACCCACAGATAAATTATTTGTTAAAAATATTGATGAAAGCTTAAAAGAAAATTTAACTGCGGAATATTGGTATAACAATATTTTTACAGGAATATCAATAAATGTAGGGATTGATGAAAATGACAAATCATTTATTATAGCCCCTATGCATCCAGAACTGCCTCTTAAAGGTGGAGAATTGCAGGTCATATTTAAAAATCATACAGGTACAATAATCTGCGACCCAAAACCACTTATAATTTCACAATTACCAAAAGCAGAAGGATATACCGAAAAAGTAGTTTTAGCTTTTCAAAATCTATTAGCACAGCGAACAGAATTTTTAAACATAGATGAAACCGTTCTATCTGGTGAACTTACAGATATAGAACCAACCGATGTGCCATTTTCCTTATTGTATAATTTGTTGCACAATGAAGATGCTGAATTTGCACTGATACCTTTTTTAGAAAATGATAGAATTTTGACCAACGAAAGTGTTGATAAAGCAACGAGTATTGATATTTCTGATCGGTTACTAAATAAATATGGTGTATTAGATCATATAAATCAAAAAATCAAAGATTTTGAAACCAAAAACAGTAAAAAGACAAACATAAAAAACAATAAAACAAATGAAAGTGCTGGGTGCTTTGGGCTAGATGCTGATGATTTGGCAGACCAAATGAAAGCTGCTGTCAATACAGAGTATAGCGACCCAAAGACTATAACTGGGAAGTATTTTAGCGACCTTTCAAATGCTGCTACTGCAGCAGGGTTTATTCCTCAAGCAGCAACCGCTGCAACCGTTGTAGGAGCCATTGTTTGGGGAATTCAAAAAATTGAGGAAGGTTACAGTAAAACACGTTTGTCACATTTTACCAAATTTGAATTTAGCATTTTAAACACTAATTTTTTAGAAGAAACGGCATGTCCGGAGCCAATCATAATGGCACAGGTATTTGCAGCTAGCAATGATTGGTCTATCGATAAATCCATTTGGGAGTCTTTAATTCAAGCCAGCTCATTCCTGCCAACACAAAAAGCTAAAAACTTAGCAGAAGAAATTGGTTTTGGAGCAGCATCAACTTTTACTTCTACCCAACTATCTAATTTAGCTAATCTAGGCCATTGGGAAAACGGTATATTAAAAGTGCCTACTATAGAATGTGGCCCCATTGATGTATTGAACAGCAAATATTTAAAAGGTGAAACCCAAGGCAGTGCTTTTGAAGTAGATTATAAAGACAACGGCGGAATAGAGGTTTATCCTATTGATACTGGAAAAGATGTTTTGGAACTCAGTCTTAGACCAGAAGTTTTTTCCGGACAAACCAAATCTGATTCACAAGAATTAAACTTAACCCCAGTAGAGCTTAAATGGACACACCCTACTACAAACCCCTACATTGTAAAACCTGAAGATCCTGTTAATTTACAATTAGAATTGAAAAACACTATAAGTTTTGATATTGATTTAAGCACCCCATTTGAGGTTGGCGTTATATATGGAGATAATTATTCTGAATCTCCTAATCAAAATTTCACAATTCTAACACCTGCTGATGAAAATAAATATCCTTTTACAATAACCGCTGAGTTTGTAGCTTTTGAGTGTTTTAGGGGTACGGAATATGCACAACCTATCACAACAGAAATAATCATTGATATGAGCAAAATAAGTGTTTATACAAACGACGATACTTGCTTTCAAGTTGGCGATTTTAAAGACTTTAATGCAAACGTATCTGGTGATGACAAAAAAGTAGTTTGGTCTGCTAAAAACGAATCTGGACAAACCGTTGGTATTAATGATGAGGGAGGGTTTACAGCACCAAACAATGCAGGGAAATATTATATTACCGCAACCTTAGAATCTAATTCAGAAATATTCGACACTATAGAAGTAGAGGTTGTAGGGTCATGTACATGTTACTGGAACTTTACAGGGGGTTCCTATGCAATGAGTTATGATCAGGCGTGGTATTCTACTCAGGAAGACCTAACCACCGGAGCATTACAATTAAACCTTCATAACGATTTCTATGCTATTGGAGATGAAGAAATGATTATAAACATGTACAATTCCTTTTTACCACAAGAGGGCGAAACCAAAATTACAACTGGCACTAATGATGATAATCTAGCTAATAACTTAATAACGATCCGTGGTCTAAATTTTCCAGGGCAAAGTTCTGTAATTGGACCTTTAGGAAATTACAGTGTTACGCTTAAATGGACAAACCAATATTTAGAAGGCACTATTACAGGAACCCTTCAAAAAAGTACAATAGAAGGTGACACTGAAATTCCTTTTACTTTAAAATTTGGTGCCAATGAAGGTATGCTTAGTTGCGACAATTGATAAAAACGACCAGCTATTAAATAATATCAAATACGCTATTAATCAGTAAAAAAGGGAATGATGAAAATATAATAATTAGACTTATTCCCTTTAAAAAAAATCAAATAAAAATTGACCATCAAAAATTAAAATTATGAAAACTACTTTTAGAATCCTTACGTTTATTGCAACACTAACCTTATTCACAAACTGTTCTGAAAACGATGATGAAAGCAAACAAAATGGTTCCTGCTTTCAATCGCTACTTAGCGTTACGGAGGACTACTCCGATGTCTTGCAAGCCTATCAACTAAACCCAAGTGAAACAACTTGTAACAGTTTAAAGCAAGCTTCCATTAAATTAATAAATGCCTATAGTAAGTGTCAGCAATATTTACAAGATGAAGGAAATGCTGAACTAGAAGCAGCTGCCCAAGAATGGAAAAAGTTAGATTGCTCGCAAAACTAAATTAGTAATTATAAAAAAGCATATTAATTAAATCCATATATACAATGAAACCAAAAGCAATTATAACAACTTTTCTTATCCTTTGCTTTACTTTAACTGTACAAGCTCAGTTTTTAAGAAAACTTAAACAGAAAGCCGAAGAAGCTGCAGAACGCACCATTTTACGCAAGACAGACGAAGCGGTCAGCAAAAAAACTGAAAAAACCATAGACGATGCTACTACTAAAAAAGATAAATCCAGTAATGATAATGCCGATTCTTCAGAAAACCAATCGGTAATTACTTCGAGCAATTCAGCCTTAAACAAGAATACTGAATTCAAAAACGCCTTTTATAAAGAAGATGCGGTTATAAAGCTGCATGAAAATGGAAAACTTACACAAACCCAGTATTTTGATGCCAACGAAGTAGCTGTAAAAATGGAACAGGACGACCAACCCAAACCTGGTTTTTTAGATAGTGAAGGCTTTATGTATGGATACAATGAAAGAGAAGGCCAATATAACAAATCATCCCTAATAGCCTCGTCAAGTCAAGGGATAATGGTGCCAACCATGATGATAGAGGCATACAAACTGCCTCCAGAACCCTTTATGGCAAATCTTCAAAAACAACAAGATCAAGATGTAACACCTAATCCGTTTAATGGTATTGTAGAATTTGCTTTTGTTTACGAACCTGAACAATTCAGGTATGATGATTTTAAAGAAACCAAACAATCTAGGGCCGGTAAAACCTATACCAAGTTTGAATTCCTAAATGAACCAGGTTACGAGGGCAGTTATGTGCTGTTTGATAATAAAGACCGCTTGGTCGAAATTTATACCAACAAAAAAGCTACGGGTCAATCTATGGATGCTTTTAGCATGGATATGATGCCGCCCGGAGAAAGTCTTATTACCTACGAATACAAACCAGTAGATGTGAAATTACCACCAGCTAAAGAAGTAAAAGCCCAAGGTCAGGATTTGATGGGAATGGTTTACGGTTCTTTTAATAAAAATAAAAACCCTGAAGATATTGATGAAGATGATTACGACACAAGTGATTCCAAAGGGCAAATAAAATCTGTTAAAACAGCTCTTAAAAACCATAAAGTTACAGTAAACGACCTACCTGATGCTTACAACTTTGATTGGATATTCAAAACAGAAATGGCTATGGAATCTAGGAAAAAAGATATTATTGACATGAATTTTTTGCTCAGGGAAAATGCCAAGTACCAAGGCTCCGAAATAGTTGATAGAAAAAACAAAGACATGGGTAAAGTTACTATAGTTTTTGATTTAGAACTCAATACCATGATTATGTTTATGGATGGCAGCGGACATAAAATGCTTCAAATGTTTCCAATTCCAGAACCCAAAAAGACCAATGAGAAATTGGATTTTAAAATCACACAATTGCCTTCTAAAACCATTTTAGGCTATACCTGCAAAGGACTCCAAATGGAAAATGAAAAATACATACTACAAGTTTATCATGCTACAGGCACACCAATTTCATTAAGCAATTTTTTAACTTTCAGTGGTTCTAAAAACATGGAATTACCAGAAATAGATCCCAGAATAGCAAAACAATTTTCAGAGGGATTGATTATGGAAATGCACATAACCGATAAAAAGAAGTCTAAAAACAGCATGACTATTACCGCAAAAGCGTTGGATAAAGTGCCAACATCATTTAAAAAAGATGATTATCAAAGCATGGATATGTTATCTGGTATGAGAATGTTCAATAATAAATAAACCTACTTATCATGAAAAAAATATTATACCTTTTTCTCATTCTAACATTTTTTACAAAAAAAACTATCGCCCAAGACTGTACATTACCATTCCCACCTCCATTTGCTTATGGCCTATCCTATGAACATGATGATCCATTAGACTGTGGTTCAGGTAATGCCATATACTATTTTCAATTTGAATCCATAGTAGCATTTTCCCTTACTTTTATAATTGAAGACATTACTGCGGGTTCCAGCACAAACCACCCTATAACAGGAACCTATGATACTGATGAGAATAAATATACAACAGATTTTTTTAAAACTGTTAACAATGGCCATTTACTAAATATGTATTACGAGTATAATGAACCTGGTTTTTATTGTAAAAAATTAATACTTCAGCATGCTGTTTCTGAATGTTCAGATACCGATGAAGATGAAGATGGATTTGCTTCAGATGTAGATTGCAACGATAACAATGAAGACGATAAACCTTTTGGACCAGAATACTGTGATGGCTACGATAACAATTGCAACGGTTTGGTAGATGATGCCGATCTAAGTATTACTCAACAACCCATTTGGATGCTCGATGAAGATAACGATGGATTTCCTCTGGAAGGTTCTGAAATTAAAACGTGCTTTCTGCCTGATGACAATTATTTTATAAATTCGGAATTAGATAGTACACCCGATTGTGATGACACCGACCCATCTATTAATCCGCTAACAGATTGGTATAAAGATACAGACGGTGATGGATACGCTGATTTTAAAACAAAAGGATGTTTATCTCCTGGTGAAGGATTCACCACTGCTATTTTACCTTTATCAGATTGTGACGATACAGACCCCAACATAAATCCTTCTGTAACCATTGAATGTGCTGATAATAAGGATAACGATTGCGATGGCGAAAAAGATGAAATAGAAGATTTAGTGTTTTATTTAGCAGATAATGATAAGGATGGTTATGGCGATTATAACGATATTATTTATTGTAATCCACCTGCGGGATATATTACAATTCATGCAAATAATCCCAATTTTGAAATTGATTGTAATGATAACAAACCTAATATTCATCCAGGCAAAATTGAAATTCCTTATAACGGCATTGATGATGATTGCAACCCTGACACAGTTGATGATAGTAGCACTTTTAGTATACCAGATGAGTTTTTTGAACAAGCCTTAATCGATTTGGGCATAGATACAGATGGCCTATTAAACAACTTAGTACTTGTTGAAGATTTGGAGAATATAACACATTTGGATATTTCATTTCCAGAAACCAATATAAACCTGCCAAATGTAAACGGAAAAATCAGTGATATTTCTGGTATTGAACTATTTATCAGCCTTATAGAATTAAATATTGCAGGAAATAATATTACAGATTTACGAGGCTTGCCCAGTAGCAACCTAAGTAATAAAGTTTCAAGTTCAAAACGTAATGCTGTAAGCAATTTAACAACATTAGAGGTGTTAAACTGTAGCTTCAATAATTTAACCTTCTTGGATGTTAGCAATATGAGTGTTTTAAACTCTTTAAACTGTTCAAATAATCAATTAGAGCGTTTAAACGTTAAAAATGGTATCAACACATCCTTTGTGTTGTTTAATGCTACAAACAATACAAACCTTCATTGCGTGGATGTTGATGATACATCATATTCTACAACAAATTGGACAAATGTTGATTCTCAGACCTTATTTAGTGGAGATTGTGCGGGTACCTTAGTTACAAATAACCCAGGACCACTATCTAAAAAGTTAACTATTTATCCCAACCCTCTATCCAAAACATTAAATATAATGGTTGATAGCTCGATTACTATGAAAAAAATAGAACTTTTTAATACACTAGGCCAATCAATAAAACAGCCCGCTAAAAATGAAATTGATGTTAGCAATTATCAATCAGGCTTATATTTACTTAAAATCGAAACAGATAAAGGCAACATCACTAAACGGATAGTTATCGAATAATTATAATTAGTTTATTTCACATTATCACGAAAACCCCACTAAAAGAAAGCTTTGGGGGGCTTATATAAAAAAAAATCCTCAACAAATAAATGTTGAGGATTCAAAAAAGGCA
>TARA_R110002049_G_scaffold69361_1_pt1 | contig 32334 bp, 28 predicted proteins | sample TARA_R110002049 | Tara Oceans TARA_R110002049 (sample SAMEA4396941) | marine metagenome | biome: Polar Biome; feature: [SRF] surface water layer (ENVO:00010504); material: water (ENVO:00002006), including particulate matter (ENVO:01000060) such as... | depth 5 m
AAACTTCATCTTTATCAACAATTATATAATCATTCAACCCATCAATAACAACTATTTTATCATTTTTGGTGCGTATCATATTACCCGAAGCATCTTCAGCTAAAGTCCTAGAATTTACAACAGCATTTCCGTCTTCATTTTTTTCCAACTTATCGTATAAGCTACCCCAAGTACCAAGGTCGTTCCAATCAAACTCAGCAGCAATTACAAACACATTACTTGATTTTTCCATAATGGCATAATCAACTGAAATGTTTTCTGCCTTTGGATAAGTCTCTTTTATAAAATTACTTTCTCCTGAAGTATTGTATAATGATATGCCTGTTTCAAAAAGGTTATACAGTTCAGGTTGATTATTCTGAAAAGCTTCAATTACGCATTTAACGCTCCACATAAAGATACCTGCATTCCATAAAAAATTACCTTGGGCTATAAACTCTTTAGCTGTTTCGTAATCTGGTTTTTCCCTAAACTGATTTACCGATTTTATGGCTTCCGCTGAAGTTTTATCAAATTCAATATAACCATATCCCGTATTCGGAAAAGTGGGCTGAATACCCAACGTCATTAACGCATTATTTTTTGAGCAAAAATCAAAAGCTTGTTTTACATTTTCAGAAAATATTGCTTCATCTTCAATCCAGTGGTCACTTGGTGCAACTATCATAACGGCATCAGGGTTTTCTTTTTGAATTTTTAACGAAGCATATAAAATACAAGGTGCGGTATTTCGCATTGCCGGTTCTAAAACCACTTGTTTTTGAGTTACCTGGGGAAGTTGTTCTAATACCAAATCGTTGTAACGCTCATTAGTCAAAATATAAATATTCTCTTTAGGTATTAAATGTGTTAAACGATGAAAGGTTTTTTGAATTAAGGTATCCCCCGTTCCCAGCATATCGTGAAATTGTTTAGGAAAATCTTGCGTACTTACTGGCCAAAACCTGGAACCTACTCCTCCTGCCATCAATATGGCGTAATAATTCTTATTCATTTTATATGTGCTTTATTGTCAAGTTTTTTTGATTAAACTATTTCTACTTCAGCATTTGGGTTAAATAAATATAATCTTCCCGTTTTTATTTCAATACACTCGTAACGCTTAACACGTTTTTGTCCCATTTTAAAAACCTTACCATTATATAATTTAAAATCGCTCCCTAAAGGTACTTCAAAAATAAAGGTTTTATTATTAGGTTCGTCAAATTGCTTTAAAGCTAAGGCTAAATTAACATCGGTATCGCTACTGGCTTTAGGGTTTTTAAAATGTTTTGCTAAAAGCGGTAATAAATTATTTGGGAAAATTTTTGGGCTTAAAAAGGGCAACATTAAATGCTGAAATGTATGTTTCCATTCAATGCCGTGTGGTTTTATGAATTTGCCATAGGTTTTATAAGCTTCAAAATGGGCGATTTCGTGAATAAGCGTAATTAAAAAACGGTATTTGTTTAAGTTTGAGTTTATAGTTATTTGGTGCTTCCCGTTAGGTAAACGCATATAGTCCCCATGACGGGTTTTGCGTTCCTTTTTAACTTTAACCAATAAATTGTCATGTTCTAAAAGGTTTAAAACTTGAGGTATGGCGTTTTTAGGGATATAGTCTTGAAGTTTATCTTGCATTAAAGCAAAAATATAGATTTCTTGAAAAGACTAGGTTGATTTTATTGACTTTATCTGAAAAAAAATATAACGTCGGATTTAAAACATTAAAAAACGCTTCGTATTCGACTAAGCTAGACGAACCTTAAAAATCACAACATACCCAAAAGCTTATACATACTATCAAAAGTAGTGTTAGCTTCATATTGCAACTCGTTATTGTAATCATGCGCAGTAAAGCCAAAAACATCAAATCCACCATTTTTAGCTGCTTTAACTCCAGATATACTGTCTTCAACTACAAGACATTCATTAGGTTTAAAACCCATAGTCTCTGCTGCCCATAAAAAAACATCAGGTTCTGGTTTCCATTTTTGAATGGTATAACAACTGAAAATGTTGTTTTCAAAATAAGGTAATAGACCTGTTAACTCTAAATTTAATCGAATCTTATGTTCTGGTCCACTGGATGCTACACAGAAAGGTGTTTTTAAATTATCAAGCACTTTTTTAACACCTTCAATAGGTTTTATATCTTTTTTAAATGCTTCAAAACTTTTCTGGCGATATTCTGATTCAAAAGTATCGGGTAATGATTCGGTGGCTAATTTTTCAATTTTTTCAATGCATGCTTGTATAAAACTGCCTTTAAAATGTTTCATAGCATAGTGTAAATCAATATTGGCTCCATATTTATTTGCTAAATCTACCATAACCTGATTGCCTAAAGTCTCACTGTCAACCAAAACACCATCGCAGTCAAAAATGATACATTTGTATTTACTCATAAATTACGGCGTAGAATTAGAAACCTGCAACAATTTACCATTATAATATTTATTCCCATTAAGTGAAAAGTCAAAAATATAATGTGCCATTTCTAAAGCCGTGGTTGGTGCTTGATATCCTGGAAAAGCTTCTTCTAGCATTTCAGTTTGTACGGCGCCTAATGCTAATACGTTAAAAGAAATGCCTGACTCTTTATATTCCTCTGCTAATAATTCAGTTAAAGCAATTACTGCGGCTTTACTTGAACTATAGGCTGCTAACCCTGGAAATTTCATACTACCTTGTACGCCGCCCATAGAACTTATAGTGACAACATGGCTCTCTTTTTTCATAAAAGGAAGAGCTATTCTAGTCAATTCTGACACACCGTAAACATTAGTTTTATAAACATGCTCAAAATCTTCTATAGTTGTTTCAGAAAATGGTTTATGTAGAAGTGCACCTGCGTTGTTTATTAAAACATCAACTTGATTCCAATTATTTTTAATGAAGTCTTCCACTTTTTTATAGGCTTTACTTTCATTTAAATCAAAAGAAAAACAGGTGACATTATTCAATTTTAGATTTTGAACAGGCTTATCGTTCCGCGAAAGCGCTAAAACATTATGTCCTTGTTTTGAAAATAATTGAACAAGCTCAAAACCTATCCCTCTACTTGTTCCTGTAATGATTATATTTTTACTCATTAGTTTAATTTTATTTCCTTGGTAGGCGTATTAGCCATTTGCTCTATAGCAGGTATCACTTTGTTTATTAGGTTAGCCATAAACTCAAAATCCAGTTTATCAATTTCATCATCTACATGATGGTAAAAATCAAAATTAGTCACATCAAATGAAGAAATGGTTTGACACGGCACATTAAATTCATTATAAAAAGGGTAGTTATCAGAACGTTTGAACAAGTTGTACTTTATGGCAATTTCAGACTTTCCTATTAAATTTAGAGATGTGTAACTATTTATCTTTTGTGCCATATTAGACACATCAAAACCTGTTAAAAACGCTTGATAATCTCTATCTTTAAAAGACACACCTATCATTTCGAAATTAAGCATGGTATAAAGATTAAAATTTTCTTCTTTTAAACGTTTCGACAAATGCTTAGAACCTCTAAGCCCTTTCTCTTCTGCTGAAAACAATGCAAACATGATACTTCGCTTGTTGTTCTGTTTGGTTCCAAAATACTTTGCCAAAGCCAATACTGCACTTGTTCCCGCTGCATTATCATTTGCACCATTTGCTATATAATCTCCTGCAACTGTTTTACCAAAACCAATATGATCGTAATGCGCTCCCAAAACAATGAACTCGCTTTTTAATTTGGGGTCATTACCTTCAACAACTCCAACAATGTTAAAAGCATCCAAGCTATCCACTTTAAAATTATCTCGATAGGTTTCATAATATGGTTTGACACCTAACTGTTTTAGCTGATTTTCAATATAATTAGCAGATTTTTCAATGCCAACAGTTCCAGTATTTCTCCCTTTTAAGCTATCAGAAGCCAAATAACGCACTATACTTTGTACATCGTGAGGTGTAATGGTTATAGATTCTGATTTCACTTCACTTTTACAACTCCATAAAAGCACAAGCAGTAACACATAAAACAATCTTTCCATACTTTTATTTTTAAAAAAATAAAGATAAAAAAAACCTGCTTCAACAAATGATTGAAACAGGTTTTATATTGGGGACTTAACTATTAACCTAACTTAGGGCTTGAAAAATTAAGACAACCATGATAACGTAGAACATTATAAAATAAAATTCAAAGTTGATATTTTTTAATTTTGAAATCATAATTAACCGTTTTCGTTTACATCCTGTATGTTAATGGCTAAAGTTGATTCGGTAATGTTTACACCATCGGTAACGGCAATAACAACGGTAATTTTGGTATTCTGTTCATAATCAAAAGCACTTGCATTAACGATATAAACTTCGCCATTGGTTGCATTTATACCAACACTATTGGTTGGTGTTTGAGATACGATGGAATATGTTAATTGATCTTCTTCAGCATCGGTTGCTACCATTGTGGTTAACAAATCTGATGTTGGATTTTCATCCATGTTCATGGTGCTGTCCGCTAGAACTGGTGCTTGGTTATTTGGACTATCATCGCTATTACAGGCAAAAACAAATACCAATGCCGATAATAGCATCATGGTTTTAATGGTTTTCATAATATTAAGATTTGGGGGTTATTTTTTTATTGTTTGATTAATTTTTTGGTAATGCTTCCTTTTTCAGTTTGAATATTTATGAAATATAATCCTGAAATTAAATCTTCAATATCATAAAAAGCTAGGTTTTCTTTAAATGATTTGATTGATTTTCCTTGTATATCGACTACCGATATATTGTTAATATGGTATTTAGTTTCTATTGAAAAAGTATTGGTTGCTGGGTTTGGGAATAATGAGATACTGTTTTCTAATTCTAAATCCTTAGTTGATAAGGACGCATCTTGGTATTTCCATAATTCAATTCCTGTTGCACCATCGTTAGCCGAAAAGAATAAAATGTTATTTGTAACAATAAAATCGGAAGGATTACTATCACCACTTGGATTGATATTGTCTACCAAAACAGTTCCAGCGTTTGTGCCATCGGTTTTCCATAACTCTCTTCCGTTAACGCCATCATTTGCTGCAAAATAGAGTTCACCAAAATATTCTGTAAATCCAGAAGGGTTACTATCTGGAGTTGCTGCGGAAGTATTTATGTCTTTGAGCATGTTTGTGGTAGAAGAAAAGCCTGTTGAAGACCATAATTCTCGTCCGTTAACACCATCATCTGCTGAAAAATAAAGCTTCCCATTGGATACAAATAAATTTTCTGGAATACTGTTAGCATTTCCTGGTGCAATATTTTTAAGATTAGTAATATTTTCTGTTGTGTTCATTTTAAATAGTTCATAGCCTAATGCACTTGTTCTGGCTACAAAATATAAAGCGTTATTAAAAACAGTTAAATTTCCAGGAAAACTTCCATTTGCTCCAACATATAAATCAAAAACAAGCTGAGTTCCTGCCACAGTTCCATCGGTTACCCAAAGTTCTCTACCATTTATGTCGTCATTAGATGAAAAATAAATTTTATTAATAAAGAATCCCCGAGGCAGAGCCATAGGGGTATTCAACGGAAAAAAGCTTATTTTTTAGTTTGATGAAAACCTAAGGTTTTCAAACTTTCCGTTTTACCCCGACGCAGAGCGTCGAGGAATTCTATAGATTAAAAAGTGTAAAATCATTAGGATCGGATCCTGATAAACCGTTATTTATATCAAGTAATATATTTGTTCCTGTATTAGTTCCATCAGTAACCCAGATTTCCCTAGCAGTCCCTGTAGCTGTAGCAGCAAAATACAAAGCCCCATTCAACTCTGTGTAATTGTCTGGGTTTGAACTTCCACCAGTATGAACATCTTTAATCATAATAGGCACACCGGCATTACCTGTCCACGGCGTACCGTTAAAACCTAATAATTCTCGCCCAAAACCATTAAGGTTGTTATCTTGGACTAGAGATGTAAATACTAAATTATTGTTATATTCAACAAAATTCCTTGGACTTGAATCTGAAGATATAGCAATTTCAGGATAACTAATTATTCCAGACGAGGTACCATCTGTAGAGTATAGTTCATCACCAATGTTAGTTCCTATTGAACTGAAGTAAATCAATCCATTAAATTCAAAAAAAGCTCTTGGATTTCCTGATGCAGCTACGGTATTTGTCGTATGTAAAATTTGTGTCCCAGCATTTGTGCCGTCAGATTCCCATAATTCCATACCGCTACTTCCATCATTAGCGGCAAAAAGTAATTTACCATTATATTCTATTCGATTTAATGGGTAGGTAGGCATTGCATCAGTACTTGGATTAATATCCTTCACCAAACTAACTTGGGCTTGAGATAAAAATGTAATAATCAAAAATGTAAATAGTAAAAATTTTTTCATCATAAATAGGTTTTAAAGTTCTGGGTAAAAGTAGTTGTGAGAACTAAAGGCTGTACTACCCAATGGGGTAGAATTGAAATCTATCTGAAAAATATTAAAGAAGATTTTCTTTATTGGCTTTTTGAACCGCTTCAATATTGGAATTCACCTGAAGCTTGATGTAGATATTCTTTAAATGAAATTTGATTGTATTCTTACTAATGAAGAGTTTTTCGGCAATAGAATCATAACTATTTCCTTCTGATAACAGTGATAGAACGTCCTTTTCTCTTGGAGATAATTCTATTTTGCTCGGTGTTTTTTGAAATGAGCTTACTACCATTTTTGCGATTTTAATACTCATAGGCGCGCCACCTGCTGCAGTTTCGTTAAGGGCGTCAATAAGTTCGTTTGGTGCTAGATTTTTTGTTAAATAGCCCGTTGCTCCTGCACATAATGCATCAAATACCATATCTGAATTTTCATAAACTGTTATCATAATAATATTAGACTTTGGCCGTAATCTTTTTATTTCTTTCGCTCCCTCAACACCATTTATTCCTGGCAATTCAATATCTAAAAGAAAGATATCGGCATTATCATATGTTATATTTTCAATAGCTTCCTCACAGTTATCATATATGTTTGCAATTTTAAAATTCGGGGTGTTCTTAACCACTTCGGCAAACCCCAAACCAAGTGGTATATTGTCTTCTATTATAACAACTTTATATATTTTGCTCATATCTATTTATAGCACTGTGTTTCCTGTAAAACTAACAGCTGTCCCTTTACCTTTAACTGGTAGCACATTCAATTCACCACCAATTTTTTTGGCTCTACACTTCATATTAAAAATCCCATTCGAAGATTTTAAATCTTCCTCACTCAATCCAATACCATCATCACGACATTCCATTTGAATAATATCATTCTTTAAACTCACCCGTAAATCAACAGTATTGCATTTTGCATGTTTTAAGGCATTGGTCATGGCTTCCTTAAAGATATAGATTAACTGTCTATTCCAATAATGTGGAAGCTTTATGTTGGTATCAACATCTTTTTGAATTCGAAACTTTATTGATGTTTTACTAAAATAATCTTGCCCAAAATCAGATAAATAAGTCACTATTTCCTCTAAATAGTCACTATTGGATTTCAATGAAAAAACAAAGTCCCTAGTACCATTGTAAAGCCCATTAGCATCCTCTGTAATTTGTTTTATTTTAGATTTGATGTTAGGTGAGTTGATTGCAACCTCACCATTTACTAAATTGGAGAGCAAAGAAATTCTAGCCAATTTGTTTCCCAAGTCATCATGGAAATCCTGTGCAATATCATCTCTAACATCTGTAAGCTCTTTTTCCAATTGAAGCTGTTTTTCAAAAGCCATTTTTAAAGCTTCATTTTTTTTTCGGATTCGTTTTAATTGTACTAATTTACCAATAAACAAAATGCATATTATAATTAATGCTGATACAATCAATAAAATAATCAAGCGTTTTATCTGGGCATCTTTTGCTTCTGTTTTATACTTTGTTTCCAATTCATTTATAACCTCTAATCGCTCTAGGTTTATTATACTGTCTTTCATCTTACTATAAACCTTATAACTATCTAAAGCCTTATCATATTTTCCAGCGCCTTGATAAATTTGGGAGGCTTCATATTGCAACATCATATAGCCAGCTATATCATTTTTATTATCATGAAATAAAGACGTATCCATCCATTTACTTGCCTCTTCCAACTGTCCCAAGTCTAGATGATCCCAAGCCTTTGAAAGGTATAATCCACCCAAATTTTTTACACCCTTAATTTTTTTTCCGTAGTAAATAGCAGAATCTATGTATTTAAGTGCATCATTTAAATTTCCTTTATGATAAGAACAAGCTTCAAATGCCCTATAAACCAAAGCTAACTCATAATTTATTTTATGTTTTAGTGCTCCCGTTTTTGCACGATTTATGAATATTAGTGAAGAATCAATAAGTGTTTTATGCTCGGTTTTTGTGTATTTGGTTTCATATTGATAGCCCAACCATCTATAATCATTTACCGATTGAATTGAATTTTCCTTTTTGTTAATTAATTTTTCTGCTCGCTTAACATAATCCCAAATTTTTTCGTCTTCATTAAGCCTTGTAAATAAAAAAACAATTTCCTTTATGGCTTCTACTTCTTTATTTTCATCGCCAAGTCTTTCAGCTTCTTTTAAAGCTTTAAAAGCAAACTCTGATAGTTTTTCAAAATCGCCTTTAACTTTATAATAGCAGGTTTTATTTAAGTAGAAATCAATATAATATTCATCATCGCAATCCATTAAACTAAGCATGCGCTCTTGTTCATTAAGTAATAAAGAAATTTTTTCTTTGCGCTTATTTAAGTAATAAAACTGTAACTCTAAAACTGAAGCCTCATAAATACAACTTTTATATTTTGATGCTCTATATTTATTTATTATTTGAAAAACCTTTAACGAATCTTGATTATTTTGAATTTCATCTATATCCTTTGAAATCGCAATCGGGCACTTACAACCCTCTTGTCCAAAAGACAAAATTGACGCAAGCGTCATAAATATAACTACAGCTATTTTAAAAGACATTGGAAAAATTAAAGATGCATAAAAATACAAAAACATACAAAAGCAAAAACCTACCCGATTAGGTAGGTTTTAATAGTTTTATGATGAGATTCTTCGCTTCGCTCAGAATGACATTTACACCAACATAGTAACAGGATTCTCAATATAACCCTTTAATGTTTGAAGAAATAGTGATCCTGTGGCACCATCAACCGTTCTATGGTCACAAGCTAAAGTTAACTTCATCGTATTTCCAACAACTATCTGTCCATTTTTAACTACTGGTTTTTCAACAATATTTCCAACAGAAAGAATCGCTGAGTTTGGTTGGTTGATAATAGACGTAAAATAATCTATACCAAACATACCCAAATTAGAAACTGTAAACGTACTACCCTGCATTTCTTCTGGTGTTAATTTTTTGTTTCTGGCTTTACCAGCTAAATCTTTTACTGCAGCACCAATTTGTTGTAAGCTTTGCTCATTGGCAAACTTGACAACTGGCACTACCAATCCGTCTGGAACAGCAACTGCCACACCAATATGCACATGGTTATTTAATCGCATTTTATCTGCAAACCATTGTGAATTTACCTGTGGGTGTTGCTTTAATGCTAAAGCACAGGCCTTAACCACGATATCATTATAAGATATTTTAGTATCTGGAACGGTATTGAATTGCGTACGGAACGCTATGGCATTATCCATATCAAACTCCACAGCTAAATAATAATGTGGTGCTGAGAATTTAGAATTTGTTAAAGCTTTTGCAATAGCTTTACGCATTTGCGAATTTGGAACATCTTCAAAATCTTCTTGACCAACTGGCACAAATTTACCAACTGAAGCACTGGAGGAAGCTGGTGTATAGTTTTCTATATCGCGTTTAACGATGCGTCCATGGTCACCTGAACCTTGTACTTGTTTTAAATTAATTCCTTTTTCCTCGGCCAATTTTTTTGCCAATGGCGATACGAATACACGCCCGTTTGCTGTAACTGGTGTTGGCTTTGGTGCACTTGGTTTAGTACCGGTAGCTGTTTCAGCTTTCGAGACCTCATCTTTAGTTTCTTCCTTAGCTTCTTTTTTGGCTGGAGCAGAACCTGATGAAAAATTTGCTGCTACTCCAGAAACATCAGTTCCTTCTGGGCCAATAATGGCTAATAACGCATCTACTTTTGCCGATTCGCCTTCTTGCAAACCAATTTCCAATAAAGTGCCTGATTGGAAGGATTCAAATTCCATAGTAGCCTTATCGGTTTCAATCTCTGCCAAAATATCACCTTCTTCAACTTTATCGCCTACTTTTTTTAACCAAGTTGCCACAGTGCCTTCTTCCATCGTATCACTTAAACGTGGCATGGTAACAACTATAACGCCTTCAGGAAGCCCCTCCCCAGCCCTCCCCGAAGGAGCAGGCGTTGATTCGTCTTCGCTATTAGCATTTTCATCTTTTGATGAAGACTCTTCTGATTTCTCATCTTCTTTCGAAGCATCATTGGCTTTAGGAGTTTCTTCTTTTGCTTCTGTTGAAGCACTTCCGTTTAATATATCTGAAATATCTTCGCCTTCATCACCAATAACAGCTAAAAGTTCATCAACCTTGGTGGTTTCTCCTTCTTGAACACCAATATGAAGTAAAGTCCCTTCATTAAAGGATTCAAACTCCATAGTAGCTTTATCGGTTTCAATTTCAGCAAGAATATCCCCTTCCTCAACCTTATCGCCAACTTTTTTTAACCAAGTCGCAACGGTTCCTTCTTCCATAGTGTCGCTTAAACGCGGCATATTTACTACTATCGCCATAGCTTATAATTTATGTTTAATAAATGGGTAGTCTTCTTGTTCGTAAACCATATCGTAAAGCTGCTGAACCTCTGGGTATGGAGATTCGTCAGCAAATTTTTCACATTCTGCAACTTTATCCTTTACTCGTTTATCAATGACTTTAATAGCATCTTCAGTGGCATATTTCTTTTCAAGAATAACCTCTTTAACCTGGGTAATTGGATCAATTTTCTTGTATTCTTTTACTTCGTCCTTTGTTCTATAATGCTGTGCATCAGACATTGAATGTCCTCTGTAACGATATGTTTTCAGCTCTAAAAATGTTGGCCCGCCACCTTTTCGTGCGCGTTGAATAGCTTCATCAAAAGCCTCTGCCACTTTTACAGGATTCATGCCATCAACTGGCCCACATGGCATTTCGTAACCTTTACCTAATTTCCAAATATCTGTATGATTAGCAGTTCGTGACACCGAAGTTCCCATGGCATACCCATTATTTTCACAAACAAAAACAACTGGAAGATTCCAAAGCATTGCTAAATTAAAGGTTTCGTGCAAAGAGCCTTGTCTTGCAGCACCATCACCAAAACAACACAAGGTTACCGCATCGCTTCCATGATATTTATCACCAAAAGCAATACCTGCTCCTAAAGGAATTTGACCACCCACAATACCATGACCTCCATAAAAACGGAACTCCTTAGAAAATATATGCATTGAACCACCCATACCTTTAGACGTTCCTGTAACCTTACCAAACAATTCAGCCATAACACGTTTTGGATCTACACCCATACCAATTGGCTGAACGTGATTTCTGTATGCTGTAATCATTTTATCCTTAGTCAAATCCATAGCATGTAAAGCACCAGCTAAAACAGCTTCTTGACCGTTGTACAAGTGAAGAAATCCTCTTACTTTTTGTTGAATGTAAACGGCAGCAAGTTTGTCTTCAAACTTCCTCCAAAACAACATATCTTCATACCACTTTAGGTATGTCTCTTTAGTGATTTTTTGCATCGACTAATATTAGATTTTAGTTAAGCGAAATACAAAAGTAATACATTGATTGGTATTGCAAAAATGGAAATAGATTTAAAGTATAAAAATATTGAAAAATAAACCTAAATCCTTCAACATTGTTGAGAACTAAAGCACCGATTTGTCAAAAACCAATGGTAATAAATTTGACAAAGAATCTGATTTTACAACCTTACCGGTTTCACCCGTAAAATAAATTTCTATAGGTTCGTTTTGCTTTATTTCATATTCGGCTATGGCTTGTCTGCAAGCACCACAGGGTGGTATAGGAGTTGAATTTACTTTATTTTTTGAACCTGCACAAATGGCCATTCTTAAAACTTTAGCTTTTGGGTATTGCGCTCCAGCATAATAAATAGCGGTACGTTCGGCACATAAACCAGAGGGATAAGATGCGTTTTCTTGATTATTACCCGTAATTATTTCCCCATTATCTAAAAGCAGTGCAGTGCCAACATAGAAATTTGAATAGGGTGCATAAGCATTTTCCCTAGCTTCAAAAGCCTTCTCCATCAATAGTAAAGCCTCTTTAGGAAGTTCTTTTAAACTTTCAAAAACATATAATTTAGATTCTATTTTAACTTCTTTCATAATTTATAAGCTACAATAATATTATTTGGCATAAGAGTTCAATCCAAATAGATTCCCGCATTACTCATTGGTTTATATTATAATATTGTATTCGTGAATCTTTGATTTCGCGAGAATGACAACTTCAATTGAAACCTCGATACTTTGAATCGAGGAATTTTTTTCAATTTAAACAAAAAACTATTGCCCAGTGAACAATAGTTTTAATAATTTTTATTTGAAGTATTTATTAATATTCTACATACTCTCCTGCTCCTATGTTGAACGTTAAAGAGAAACGTAAGGTATTTTCTAATGGGCTTTGGATTTTTGATGCTGAAAATAAATATGATAAATCGATATTAACCACATTAGCTTTAAAACCAGCGCCTAAAGCTAAGAATTTTCTTGCTCCTTTATCTTCACTTTCATTAAAGTAACCTGCTCTAAAAGCAAAAGAATCTTGGTAAACATATTCGGCTCCTAAAGCCCAAGTAAATTCTTTTAGTTCTTCGCTGAAACCATCTGGTGCATCCCCAAAGGATTGAAACATTCCTGCTAAAAAGCCAACATCGGGATCTTTTCCCTCTACAATAATAGTAGGTTCATCAGCATCTTGGTTTTCGTCACCATCATTATCAACATATCCGTAAACAGGAGGTGTTGGTACTAATAATTTGGCAACTTCAGCAGTAACTGCTATTTTGTTGTAATCATCGAATATAAAATCGAATCCAGCTCCTAAACGTAAATTTGTAGGTTGAAAATTTTCTACCCCACCTTCATCATAAGTGAACTTAGGGCCTATATTTTGAATAGCGAACCCCAATCTCCATCTGCCATTAAAATCAGAATAAGCTTCTTCCTCACTTTGATAATACCCTGAAATATCAACCCCAAATGTACTTGCGGGTGTTGCATCACCATCTACGCCGTCTAACCTTAAATCTGAACGCAAATAGCGCATGGCTACAGACATTGCAAATTGATCTGTTAGTCTTAATGCGTATGATCCATCAATAGTTAATTCGTTTGGTCTTTGTATTAAGGCTTCTGAAAATTCATCAGTTACAAATTCAATATCTCCTAATGAGAAATACTTTAAACTTACAGCAAAAGCACTACGCTCATCTATACGATTAAAATAAGTAACATTTCCTAAAAAAATATCGTTTACCAATTTACTTAAATAGGGTGTGTAACTTACTCCAATACCTGATTTCGTTTCGGAGAACGCATATTTTGATGAGTTCCATTGTTGTGAAAAGGCATCAACAGATGTAGCAACGCCCATATCGCCCATTGCGGCTGCACGTGCATCTGGGGCAATTAAAACAAATGGCATTCCAGTCGTGATGACTCTTCTATCTTGGTTTGGAAAAATAATGGTTTCTTGTGCACCTGCTTTAAACATAAACGCAAATGCTATTACTAGTAATAGTTGATTCTTCATGTAATAATTTTTATTTAACAAATATAATTTTTTTTTACAGTATGACCAGTTTCTCGATTTTTTCAACTTTTTTATTTAAAAGACTTGAATACACCTTTAGCTTATAAATGTAAACACCCTTTCCTATTTTATCTCCAAAATCGTCTCTTCCATCCCAAACAATATCCCGAGATAACGAGCTTGTTGATTTAAAGCCTCCTGTTGTTTGTCCGTTTAGTGTTCTAACCAACTTACCAGAAACGGTGAATATCTGTATAGAAACGTCCAAAGACTCCGAACTATTGTGATTAAACCAAAATTCTGTATAATTAACAAACGGATTTGGGTAATTAAGCACGTTATTTATGACCAATTCTTGGTCTTTATCAAACACAATAAATTGAATTTCAGATATTGAGGAATTGTTATAAACATCCCATGCTTTAAGGGTTAGCGTATGTAAACCGGGTTCTAAATCCCTGAATGGGAAGCTTAACACGCCTTTTTTATAATTATCAACTTCTGTTTGATAATAATCGTTTAAAACTATTGGATTTGTTTCATCACCATCAATAATAGCAACAATATCATGCCCTATCCCGCTGGCTGTATTTATCCCATTTTCATCTTCCATTTTAGCCAAAAGCGTTGGCGATTCATTGGTTATACCGCCAGAAACAAAGTTTTCATCATTCATATACAATGTAATTACTGGTCCAATATTATCTTCGGCTGCATTTTCATTTATCCCGCCTATTCTAACGGTGTTTATACTTGCTCCAGATTGATCTTGAAGCAATTGTTCATTTTTAGCATAAAAACTTACTTTTCCAAAACCAACTGGAATACCTATATCTTTCGGTACTACAAAATCGAATTCAAATTGCCCATTGGTGACCGAAGCTTGCCCTCTAAAAATAATTTCTCCTAGTGTTGTAAAATCTAATTTAACAAGTTGGCCGTTTAAACGTGTACCGTCATTAGCAAGTGTTTGCCTATCTATGGATTTATCATAAATGGTAGTTGACAAGGTACCACTGTAATCATTTAAAATAGTTCCTGAAATATCAGTAATTTCACCTGCAAGCTTAACATAACTTAATGCCTTTAAGGTATCTGTTGATTGCGCTATAGGTACATCATTAATTGTTGTTAACCTGATGTTGGGTTTGGGGAATGCGAGTTTCATTGCCGGGTCACCAATAAAAAACACTAAACGCCTTTGATTATTGCTGGATATTGCCGGATCGATTTTTGTTAACCTTAATGCTTCAGCCATTGAAGGGTATTCATAATCTTCATAGGAATCATTATTACTAAATGAAAACAAATATGGTTCTAATATATTATTGAATGCAATTGCGAAGCTCACAAATATTTGCCTAGTTGTGGTTATGAGCCCAATGGCTCCGGCTTCTTTGCTCCAGTAGGTAAACTCTCCTGCTGTTTGCCTAAACGGATTATCAAACTTTGTATATTCACAGGTTACCGTCACAAAACAATTGAGTTTTAAAAAATTTCTAAGGCTCAGGATGTTTGGTTTTAAAAAAATACGTTCGCCTGCCAATCCTTCTTCACCGCCATGGCCAAAATAATTTAGCACTAAAGCCCCGTTATCAATGGCGTTTACCATGGCTTCGGTTACTTGAGGATAGGTGTTTCCGCCTGCCGAGGCTTCTTGTTTAAATGCGTCTGAATGTATTTTAACAATATTCATAAATGGTTTTGAATTGCTAACTACATTACCAATACTGTCTGTTGTTTTCTGTAAAATCCCTTCCCAATCGCTGTCAACATCGTCTGAAACAACTACAAAATTGTTTCGCCAACTGCCATAAGCTTCCTTAATATAATAGGATTCAATTTTATCCACCATTTCTTTGGCGCGCTGGGGCGTATCGGCAAGTATCCTTCCAACAGCAATGTCCAACCTGTCACTTCTGGCCATAGTGCCTTCGTTAGCATCCATCATACCATAAAAATCATCTGAAACAAAAGAAAACGTAAGGCTAAAACTATTATATGAGTACCAAGAAGGCACTATATTGGTGTTATTCGGCACTCTATCTTTATAATCAAAAGAGCCATCACCAAATAAACATACATACTTAATCCTGTTTTCTGGAGCAGAAGCATTATCGTAAACATATTTTACTAGGTTTCTAATTGCCCCAATATCCTGATTACCTGTACTAAATTCATTATAAATTTCATTTAAGCTAAAAACCTTTACGTTTAAATTGTATTGATTTCTATTTATTTGAGCCAAACGGCTTGCTTCATTAATCATATTATTTGGCGCAACAATTATATAATCTACATCCTGAAATTCACCTTGACTATTAGAAAAAACAGTGCCCTTTATATTTTGGTTTGCAACAGTTGTACTTTGATCAAATTTAGGCTCGAAATAATCAGAGGGTGTTAACGCCACAAAAGTTTTTAAAGTGCCTAATGGCGATGTAAAGCTAAGACTGGACGATGCCTCTACATTTATAAAATTTGACACATTATAAATATCGCTTACATCCCAAATTTCTGAGATTTGGGAAGCATTGGTAATATTGTATTGGCCAATACCCGAAGCAGACGCCACTGCACTATTTTTAAATTGAAATTGATTGCCTTGAAAGTTTAATGCTCTTGTTGCTTCAATTGAAATATAATCCAAATAGCCTAGAGCACTAGGGTTTCCTTGATTATCAAAATTAAGTTCAACAGAAACAGTTGCAGCATTTACATTAACAGGGGCAACATAAAAAGCTTCGCTTGCTAAACTTGGCGAGCTGGACCCAGACATCGTTCTTGTAGCTACTGAGGTTCCGTTCACCGAAACTTCCATTGAAGTTGGTGTGGTTGCGGCTGCTGCAAAATAAGTTCTAAGATTTATTGGTTCAGAGCTTACTAAATCTGGAAAATCAAATTCAAAGGTTTTATTGTTGTCAACATCAAATCTATCACCAAACCAACGTCTTCCTAAAGCGGCGATATTGTATTCATCAATTTCATGAAATTTATAATCTTCAAAAGTATCAATTATTAAATCTATTGTTCCGCTTGGTTGCGTAAAAGGTTGAATACGCTTACCCAAACCAGAACTCACCTGTATAAAATAATAGGTTTTATCTGTATAGCAATTAATATTCGTATTACTTTCTATGTTAAATTCTTTAGGGCCTTGTGCATAAAACAGAATATGGTCATCATTGTCAAAAATACCATCTTCTTCTCCAACAAACCTTATAGCATTCTCCTGAATATCTAATGGATATGGTTCAGAATTTGAATACGGGATCATTCTACCACCGTTTCCAAATAATTTTACACTTCTGGGGTCTACACTATTTACATTAACGCCCAAGCGTTGTAAAAAACTTTTTGAAAGCTTAAAAACACCTGTAGTATCAACATAAAACCTATACCACTCGCCAGAACTTAACACCGAATTACTTATTACTTTAGAACCACCAGCTTTTTGAAATGACGATTTATTACTAGCACTTGTATTATAGTTAATTTGAAATGAAGCAACCTTTTTATAATTACCGTTTGAATCTTTTATAATAGGAGACAATTGAAAAAGAGCATATAATTTATCTCTAGACTTAGAATTTTTTAAGGTAAACTTTAATTTACTTGGTATTTTATTAATCTCTAAATCTTTCAAATCTGTTTTGGAAATTGATGCATAAGAAACATTACTAACTTCAACTGAAGCTTCGTTTATAAGACTGGAAATTTCCCATTGGTCAACAAACTGCAAACCATCGTCAAAATCATACGTGAAATTTTCCCTATTAAAAGAAGGAATTTCAATAGTATATGTTCCTCCAGAAATAATTTGAGGGGCTTCCCAATTAATCACATATTTTTTCTGCTGCCCAAATAAAAAAGTGGTACTAATAAATAATAATAGTAATAATTTTTCTTTCATCGCTTAAATAACGTCGTTTAAAGGCTGTTATTATCAATAATAAACAACAATTTTAAAAACTGCCTCAAAAATACAATAATAAATTAGTAAAATAGGCGTTAATACAAGACAAAAGGATGGCCAAAAACATGAAAAACATCGTTGTAATGCATCAAAAATAGGGTGAAATGCGCTTTTTTTTGGTTAAAATGCATAAAATAGCTTGTGTTATTAGGTTTAATTCTTATATTGCACCACCAAAAATATTATTAGCTTACTTAAAATATGGATATGAAAAAAGTTGTAGCATTCAAGGTTTTGTTAGTTTTGGCTTTAACAATAGTCTCAACTAGTTGTAAAAAATCTTCAAGTTCGAAGAATAGTTCTAGAGCTACCGGATGGGATATCAACTCTCGTGAAGGTGGTTTCCAATACAATACAGACTTTAAAGAACAGGAGACTTCTCCTGGCTTAGTGTTTGTAGAAGGTGGTACTTTCACAAAAGGTAGAGTACAAGATGATGTGATGCATGATTGGAACAATACGCCAAATCAGCAACACGTTCAATCGTTTTACATGGATGAAACGGAAGTTACCAATGCTATGTACATGGAGTACTTAGATTATCTTAAACGTGTTTACCCACCATCTGACGATCTTTATAAAGCAATTTATGAAGGTGCATTACCAGATACCTTAGTTTGGAGAAACCGGTTAGGTTTTAATGAGGTAATGACAGAAAATTATTTACGCCATCCTGCTTACGGAGAATATCCTGTAGTTGGTGTGAGTTGGATTCAAGCAGTAGAATTTGCTAATTGGAGATCAGATCAGGTGGCTCAACGCGCTTTACAGCAGGCTGGATATATTAAGCGTGATGCGCATTTAACGGATGTTAATGCTGAATCTACTTTTAGCACAGATACATATATCAATGCTCCAACACAAACTTTTGGAGGAAATGAAGAAGTTATCAATGGAGACGGCCGAGGACGTAAGAATGTTGTTGTTGATGCCGACGGTAATGAGTCTGGTATTTACGCAACCCGTTCAACTGGGATTATCCCTCCTAAATACAGGCTACCAACAGAAACAGAGTGGGAATATGCTGCTTTGGGTTTAAGTGAAATAAGAAGTTACAACCTATATAGAGGTCGTAAAAAATACCCGTGGGATGGACAATATACACGTTCAGGAAAACGTAAAACACGTGGTGACCAAAAGGCTAATTTTAAGCAAGGAAAAGGTGATTACGGTGGGATTGCAGGATGGTCTGATGATGGTGCTGATATAACCAATGCTGTAAAATCTTATGAGCCTAACGATTACGGTTTATATGATATGGCTGGAAATGTTGCCGAATGGGTTGCAGATGTTTACAGACCTATTATAGATGACGAATTTAACGACTTTAACTACTACCGTGGAAATGTTTATACAAAAAATGCCATAAATGATGATGGTACTGTAAAAGTTGTTACTGTTGATGATATTGTTTACGATACATTATCAAACGGTAAAGTTGTTGCACGGAACTTACCCGGTGAGATTTTACAAGTCCCTGTTGATGATAACGAAACTTATTTAAGAACCAATTTTGATAGAAGTAACGAAATCAACTTTAGAGATGGTGACAAACGTTCTTCCCGTAACTTTGAGAATTTTGGTGATGATGAAGGCAATGAAAGTGCAGATTCACAAACAAGAAAAATGTACAATTCTCCCAAACATAGTATTAGTAGGGATTCTTTAGGAAATATAGTTAGGGAATACGACAAGGGTAATAACAGAACATCTTTAATTAACGATGAAGTTAGAGTTTACAAAGGTGGATCATGGAAAGACAGAGAGTATTGGTTAGACCCAGCCCAAAGACGCTACTTCCCTCAAGATATGGCTACTGACTATATTGGGTTTAGATGTGCTATGTCTCGTGTAGGATCAAAATCTAAAGACAAAAACAAAACAAAAAACTAATATTTAGTTTTCAATAATAAAATTAAAAAGTCCTAGCGTTTGTTAGGACTTTTTTAATACATTTAATACGAAAAAATATTCCTCGATAATTAAAATCGAGGTTTCATATAAAATTGTCTTTCCCGTCAAATCGAAAGATTCATGAATTCATTATTATAAAATAAAAAAACAATGAATAAAACGGGAATCAAAAACAAAAGCCCATTTAACACTTGGAAATAAAAGCATTACATGAACGTTTCTTAAAATGCAATTCTGCATGTACGGATACCAGAAAAATTCAATTAAACGATATGTTCTTTGCCCTTAAAGGCGAAAATTTCAATGGTAATACTTACGCAAAGGACGCCTTAAAAAGTGGTGCAAAATATGCGGTTATTGACGAGGAAAAATTCGTAACTTCTAAAGCAACTATTATAGTAAAAGATGTTCTTCAAACGCTTCAGGAATTAGCAACTTATCACAGAAACTATTTAAATAAACCGATTATTGCACTTACTGGTAGTAATGGAAAAACGACTACCAAAGAACTTATAAATGCCATATTGTCCCAAAAATATATAACCACCGCAACTTTTGGTAATTTAAATAACCATATTGGTGTGCCTTTAACACTACTTTCCATGACAGACGATACCGAAATTGGTATTGTAGAGATGGGTGCAAACCATCAAAAGGAAATTGAGTTTTTATGCCATATTGCAAAACCTGATTATGGCTTAATAACCAACTATGGAAAGGCTCATTTAGAGGGCTTTGGCGGTGTTGAAGGTATTATAAAAGGCAAAAGCGAAATGTACGGGTATTTAATTGCAAATAATAAAACTGCTTTTGTAAATGCCAATGACCCCATTCAAGTTGAAAAAACGAAAAAAGTAAAGAGAATAACTTTTGGCAGCTCAAATGAAGATGTAAACATGAAATTTATTGATGCAACTCCCTTTGTTAAACTAACATATAATAACCTTGAAATAAATAGTCAGCTTATAGGTGATTATAATTTTACGAACATAGCAATAGCCATTGCTATAGGAAACTATTTTAAAGTTGAAGATAACGCCATTAAAAAAGCGATTGAACGCTATATTCCATCTAATAATCGCTCCCAAATTATAAAAAAGGATTCTAATAAAATTATATTGGATGCTTACAATGCAAACCCAACGAGTATGCAAGCGGCCTTGATAAATTTAGATAAACAAGAAGGCCATAAAATAGCGATACTAGGTGATATGTTTGAGCTTGGGAAAGAAGCAAAACAAGAACACCAAAATATTACCGATTTGGCAATTTCCTTAAATATTGAACAGATTGTTTTTGTTGGAGAAAATTTTTATAAATCTAAAACAGATTCAGACAAAACCAAACACTATAAATCTTTTGATGATTTTAAAACCACCTTCAACCTGTCACAAATAGAATTTGCAACTATTCTAATTAAAGGATCTCGAGGTATGGCCTTGGAACGCATCATGACGTTATTATAGAATACAATACCTGCTAAAGTTGATAATAAAAAAGAAGCTGTCTAAAAAGTTGTCATTGCGAGTCCCGATAGCTATCGGGAGAAGCAATCTATAAACTGCAAGTTATTGATTTACAGATTAATTCGAAATAAAAAATTTTCGTAATGACGGTTAATATATACTTTTTAGACAGCCTCTTTTTATATGATGTGGGTCATACTGGATTCGAACCAGTGACTTCCACGTTGTCGACGTGACACTCTGAACCAACTGAGTTAATGACCCAAATTACGATGTAAATATATTCCAATTTTAAACAAAATAAAAAACTAAAGTTTAAACTTTGGAGTTTTGTGTCAATTGCCTTTTTAAGTCACTTAATAATAATTCAATCTTATCTATAATCTGCTCGTTATTTAATGGCGCCCCATAAGGCTCTGAGTATTCTTGCGCACTATCCTTACTTATGTTGTCGTCTCTTAACAACCAATTGAGGTCTGCATTGGGGAATTCTTGGATTATTTTGTTTAAAAACTCAATAGAAATTTTTTTACCATTTATATATTGTGAAAGCTGGGTATAATTCATCTCAAATTTTTCAGCTAAATCCCCTAATCTATTGTACTTACTTTTTATTAATTGTTTCAATTTATCCTCAAATTCCATATTTAGAATAATTATAAATTATATAAATAAGTAAATTTTTTTTAAAATATTTAATTATTTGTATATATTTGCATATAAATTTACTCATACCATGACAAATTTAAACAAATTATACACATTATATGATGTGCATTCACATAAAGAACAAGAAACACTTAAAGATTTACTCTCAAATCATCTACCCAAAGAATATACTAGCAAAGTTATTGTCAAACTGGCATCTGAAGAAATAATTGTCGATTCACAAATGGTAAGAAACACCAAAAGTGGTATTAGCAAAAATATTTTAGTGTTCAATGCCATTATTGAAATAGCTAAAGAATATAAGGCTGCGGCAAATCGTTTGAAAAAAAATTTAAAAGCAAATTAAATAAAACAAATACTGTGTTAATCATAAGATTTGCCTTCGCTCGAATTGTTTCTTTTAAATGCTTTTCCCTTCCAAGAATAAAGCAAGGGTATGATTACCCAGAAAATTCATGACCCAAATATTATTAGCAGGATAGCCCAATACGGAACGTTAAGAAAACCCATTAGCATAAGAATGAAAATATAAACTTTACTATTAAAAATGGCAGTTGACAAAAAATATCACAAAATAATTGAGGAAGGTTTTAGAGACATATTCAAAACCGATACCCAAAAAGGGAGTCAAAACTACAAGGTTGAAGGTTTAGACGGCTTAATAACAATAATTAAAGAACCATTGGTTAAGCATCAAATTGTTCAGCTGGCCAAACTTTGTGAAAAAGTTCCTGTTAGTGTTGCGCTCAAGCGCTGTGAAGGTGGCATATCCATTGAATTTTGGTAAATAGCGGAATCGATTAAAAAAACAAAAACCAATCAAGAATTAGGCAACTTTTCATAAAAACACTCTTTTGGTTGTTAGCAATCAAAACCATGGCTGTTTATTTTTAAGAGGGAACGGATAGCCAAATAAGCTTCCTAAAAATTAGGGGGCTTATTTTTTTCAAAAATGAATCTAAGTAAAAAACCGTAAAGCGAACTCAGTTTTTTTAAACAAAAATCCTGTCGAAAAATGCATCGAGATTGTGCTTGATGAGGGACATGCTGGGTTATTTACAATGATGCAGATAAGAACCGCTACTCCAAATAAAAAAATCTTAAAGTAAAAACCTTAGGATTTCTGTGGGCGCAGAGGGATTCAGTTTATCCCGAATTAACTTCGGGAAACCCACGACCCTCCCGATGAAAATCGGGATGTTCTGTGCCTTGACTAAACTAATTATCAATAAGTCTTTCAATCATCTTTCTGCTTTTCCATTTCTTTATTTAAAGTTCTCGTTTTATAGATTCACTTTTGGAATTGTAAGTTTCAGCATACTTTAAAACCCAATCTTTAGCTTTCCCGGTAAATCCTTTGTGATTTAGTAAATGTTTTTTCAACCTAATTTGAACATCTTCAGAAGAGCCTACATAATATTTATTTAGAGATGCTGAATAAAGAATGTATACGTGATATTTCATTATGAGAAAATAACTTATAAACAACAAAACCCTAAAGCAAATCTTTAGGGCTTTGTTGTGGGCGCAGAGGGATTCGAACCCCCGACCCCTTGGGTGTAAACCAAGTGCTCTGAACCAACTGAGCTATGCGCCCGAATTTTTTAAAGGGATCCGAAACCCCGACCCTCCCGATGTTAATCGGGATGCCCTGAACCAACTGAGCTAGTCGCCCTCTAAATTGGATTGCAAATATAATCTAGTTTTTAATACTGCAAAAACTTTTCTACTAAAATTTTAAATTATTTCTGCCACTACAAATGTGCTTCCCCCAACAAAAATAAAATCGTTTTGATTAGCTCTCTTTAATGCCGATTTATAGGCTTCGTTCACAGAATTATAAGCTTCCCCAATAAGCCCATAATTATTAAAAAATTGTTTTAATTTTTTTGCATCCAAACCCCGTGGGATATCTGGTTTGCAAAAATAATATGTAGCATTTTTAGGCAATAAATCAATTATAGAACTTAAATCTTTGTCATTTACAACACCAAAAACAATGTGTAGGTCTTCAAAGTTTTCTTTTTTTAACTGTTCCATCACGTAAACTAAACCCTCTCGATTGTGTCCGGTATCACAAATCACTTTTGGGTTTTCGTTTAAAACTTGCCAACGCCCCAATAACCCTGTATTACTAACTACATTAAGCAATCCTGTTTTAATATTCTTTTCAGATATTTTATAGCCCTTTTGTCGAAGCGTTTTTATCGTTTGAATAGTTGTTTTTATGTTTTTAGCTTGATAACTTCCAATTAAATCAGACTTATAAACTTCAGTAATGTTTTTATCTGCAAAAACAATTTCAGCGCCATTCTTTTTAGCTAATTCTGTAAAAATAGGTTTTGTTTCTTTTTGAGTTTCTCCAATAATTACAGGGATATTTGGTTTTATAATACCGCCTTTTTCAAAAGCAATGGCTTCAAGTGTATTTCCTAAAAACTGAGTATGATCTAAACCAATATTGGTAATTACTGAAACCTCTGGTGTTGTAATATTTGTCGAATCTAACCGTCCTCCCATACCTACCTCAACAACTGCAATATCTACTTTTTGTTTAGAGAAATATTCAAAAGCCATACCTACCGTCATTTCAAAGAATGATAGTTGGTTATCATCAAAAAAGACTTTGTTTCGTTTAATAAATTCTATGACAAACTGTTTGCTAATAACCTTACCGTTAATTTTGATACGCTCTCTAAAATCTTTTAAGTGTGGCGAAGTGTATAACCCAACTTTATATCCAGCTTCTTGCAAAATAGAAGCTAGCATATGACTCGTTGACCCTTTCCCGTTAGTTCCAGCTACATGAATAGATTTAAAATTATGATGCGGATTTTTTAAATGATTTATAAGTAATATGGTATTACTTAAATCAAGTTTATAAGCAGATTTACCCTCCCTTTGATACATTGGTAGTTGCGAAAACATCCAATTAAGAGTATCTTGATAAGTCATTATTATTGCCCCAGTTTGAAGTTTACTTTAACAAAACCTATTTGTTTTGCTGGGGCTTTTGAATCGGCTGGCCACTTATGGGACAATGCGATTTTTTTAGCAGGCTCCAGCAAACATTGTGCTGTATTGGTTGTGCCTCTTTGTCCTGGTTCCGCTGAAATAACATTGCCGCTTTGGTTTACTATAATCTTAACAATAACCATCCCCGATTCGTTACAATCCTGTTTTAATGTTTTATAAGTTGCTCGTCCTCTTCCGTTTAATCCATAACCAACGCCACCGCTTCCAGTCCCTTGCCCCCCAAAATAACTGGGCGCATACGGATCACCATCCAACTGTCCTTTATCTCCTGCTTTATTATCATTGCCTTCACCTCCTGTTTCGGTACCTTCAGACTTACTAACGCCACCAATTAAAGCATCTAATTTCTTCTTTTTTTCTTCCTGCTCGCGTTTTTCCTTTGCTACCCTATCAGCTTCAGCCTTTGCCTTAGCATCTGCAATAGCTTTCGCCTTGGCTTCTGCTTCTTTTTGTTTTTTAATGGCTATTTCCTCAGCATTATCAGCTGTCAAAACCTCTTCTTTTGCTTCAGCTGCTTTTGTAGGTTCTGCTTTTGAAGCTTCAGGTTGTGGTGGTTCTTCTATTTTTTGAGGCGTTGACTTAACGGGTGCTTTAGGTTGCACAGTGCCTTTACCAAAATCAGTATTCCCAAAATTAACGGCAACGCCATATTCTTCTGGGGGATCCATATAGGTTGTACCAACCACAAATAATAATAGCAATATTATGATTGCTATTAACGCAGTTAATTTCGCTGAATTTTTTTCGTGTTTGGTTTCTAAATATTTCATTAACTAAGGCTGTACCGCTAATATCACTTTAAATTTATTTCTGTTTGCAATATCCATAACCTTAACCACATTTTCAACGGGTACAGATTTTTCTGCTCTTAAAACAATAGTTGGCTTTTCTTTGGATGACAATGCTGCAAGCAATTCATTTTCTAAAACACTTTCACCAACGCGTTTTTGGTCTATATAATAGGTTAAATCTTTTTTTATACTTACTGCCACAGATTTTTTGTTTTCGGTTTTACCACTCGCTTTTGGTAATAAAATATCAATCGCATTAGTGGTTACCAATGTAGAAGCAATCATAAAAAAGATAAGTAGCAGAAACACAATATCCGTCATAGACGACATATTGAATTCTGGTGTTACCTTATTTCTTCCTCTAAAATTCATCTATTTAAAATTTTTATATTTAGAAGAAATAAAAATTTCTTCATATTCAGGAATTCGTTCAAAAAATTTCAATATTGAAAAAAGTAATATTTAAATTTTTAATCACTCATGTGTTTAAATCTATTGTTTTCTTATTGGTCACCCCGATTGTTATCGGGGCAAGCTATGCGACATCCATTTAATCATTTCCTTGGGTATCAAGTTTTAGTTATGGATGTTTTATATTAAGTAGGTTCGTTTAAATGATCTAGAAATTCCAATGAATTTGCTTCCATTTGATAGACCACTTTGTCGGTTCTTACAACCAAATGATTATACGCTATGTAAGCGACAATACCTACTATTAAACCTGCAACAGTAGTTGTCATTGCAGTATATAATCCGCTAGCTAAAACATCCATTTGTATGGTTCCTCCCGCATTAGCGAGTTCAAATATTGCTAATATCATTCCGACAACTGTTCCAAGAAACCCAATCATTGGTGCTGCACCAGATATAGTTGCCAGAATACTCACGTTCTTTTCTAGTCCGTAAATTTCTAAACGACCAGCGTTTTCTATAGCCGTATTAATATCTGCAAGTGGTTTCCCTATTCTAGAAATACCCTTACCTATAAGGCGAGAAACAGGGGTGTTTAATTGTACACACAACATTTGAGCCGAATCAATTTTACCATTGCTCACATGGTCTTTAATTTGATTCATGAAATTCGCATCTACTTTTGAGGCTGCTTTTATAGCAAATATGCGCTCAAAGTAAATATAAATGGCAAATACAAGTAATAAAAACAGGATAGCTATAATAACTTGCCCTGCGGCTCCGCCGCTACTTATTAATTCAATTATGGAAAGTGTTTTCTCGACAGACTCACCATCTGTGAGCAATTCTGCTCCTTCCTGTTGGTTTTGTATTAGTGTATTTAGCATATATTTTAATTTATTGCAATTGTATAACGTGTCTTTTTAGTTTAAATTATATTAAAACCAGGTTCTTGTTACCATAAATGCTGCTGCCCCTACAAGGAAACCTGCCAGAGCTAACCAAGAAATCTTTTTTAAGTACCAGAAAAAATCTATTTTTTCCATTCCCATAGCAACAACACCAGCTGCAGACCCAATGATTAACATACTACCGCCTGTTCCAGCAGAATAAGCTATAAAATGCCAAAGTTCATTATCTATTGGTTCATGAAACATTCCTAAACTAGCTGCCACTAAAGGCACATTATCTATAACCGCTGAACCTACCCCGAGTAATAATACTACTAAATCTGAAACACCTTCATGATTTTCCTGATGCAATTCAGTTCCTAACATTGGCATAGATTCTTGAAGTGAACCGGCAAAACCAAATAAAATTCCTAAAGATTCTAAAGCGGCAACCGCCATCAAAATGCCTAAGAAAAATAATATACTTGGTAACTCTATTTTTGATAGTGATTGATGCACAGGGCTGTGTTGTGCATGCAACTCACTTTCCTCAGCGTTAAATTCTGTCATGCTAAATTTAGAACTGCTATAAATTTCAGCAAATGTAGCTACTACACCTAAGGAAAGCATCATCCCAACGTAAGGAGGTAAATGTGTAACCGTTTTAAAAACGGGTACAAACACAATAGCTCCTAGTCCTAAATAAAGCATTGTTCCGCTATAACGCGATTTACTTTTCTCTTGTGTCTCCTCTATATCCAAATCACCCTTAAACGCAGGTAAAAACGAAGCGATTAAAGATGGTACTGCCATACATAAAAATGAAGGCAAAAGTAAATAACCTATTAAATATCCTGTAGTTACTTTTTTACCAATCCATAACATGGTTGTTGTAACATCACCTATTGGCGACCAAGCTCCACCAGCATTTGCAGCAATAATAATTAAACCTGCAAACCAAATACGTACACTTCTGTCTTTAACTATTTTTTGAAGAATTGAAATTAATACAATCGTAGCCGTAAGGTTATCGATAATAGCAGATAATATGAAGGCTAATATTGAAAATATCCATAAAATTCTTATTTTATTCTTTGTTTTTATGAATTCCTTAATCGTTGAAAATCCATCAAAATAATCTATAATTTCAACAATGGTCATAGCACCTAAAAGAAAGACTAAAATTTCGGAAGTTTTACCCAAATGATGTAGTAAGGTTTCTTCCATCAGATTCATCTTTTCTTCATGCCCAAGCAATCCAAAATTCTCTAAAAGCAAATGTTTACTGGAATCAAACCATTGCGGGAAGCTATCAATACCTAAAGCTATTAAAGCCCAACTTATAGCCATCATAACCAATGCTGGAATAAGTTTATCTATTTTTATACTATGTTCCAATGTGATAGCTAAATAGCCCATTACAAATACCAAAATAATTGTTGCTTCCATAAATTTATTTATTAAATTAGTTGGTTTAGTGCTATTTCAAATGCGGTCGCACTAATGCCTGTTTTCGATTTATTTTTATTGTATACTTTTTGTATGGCTTCTTTTATTTTATTTGATGTATCACTAAATATGGCTTCATCTGTCATTTGCACACGACGCTCCATAAAATACGCAAAAACCCGAGCCATTCCACAATTTGAAATAAAATCAGGTATTAAACTTACGCGGTAATCGGTATGTTCCATTATGGGACCAAAGAAAATTTCCTTATCAGCAAACGGCACATTAGCACCACAGGTAATGACTTCTAAACCACTATCAATCATCTCATCTATTTGATGAATGGTAATTAATCTGGAAGCTGCACAAGGCGCAAAAATTTCGGTTTGCAGCTTCCAAATGCTTTCATTAATTTCATTAAACGGAATTAAATTATAAGCTTCTAAAGTATTTCCCTTTTTTGCTAAAAACAAATTTGTGATGTCTTCAAATGTAAAACCTTCCTCATTTATTAATCCTCCAGCAATATCAATAATGCCTACCACTTTTGCTCCCATTTGAGACAAATAATAAGCTGCAGCAGCTCCAACGTTTCCAAAACCTTGAATTACAGCTCTTTTACCTTTAACAGAACCCCCGTAAACATCATAATAATGTTTAGCAGCTTCAGCTACACCAAAACCAGTAATCATATCAGCTACTGTATATTTTCTAGAAACATCTGGAGAATACTCAATGTTTTCAATCACTTTTATAACACCTTGGCGCAACTGCCCTATTCTATTTATCTTATCAGCTTCTGTGGGTTTAAAATGCCCATTGAAAACACCTTCTTGTGGATGCCAAACACCGCTTTCTTCAGTTATTGGGATGACTTCGTGAGTTTCATCAACATTTAAATCGCCACCTGTACCATAATAACTTTTAAGAAGCGGCGATACAACTTTGTACCAACGTTCTAAAACGCCTTTTTTTCTTGAATCTTTAGGATCGAAATTTATACCTGATTTGGCACCACCAATTGCTGGACCAGAGACTGTAAATTTAATCTCCATAGTTTTTGCTAACGATAAAACTTCGTTCATATCCAGCCCTTTTCGCATCCTAGTTCCGCCACCTGCTGCACCACCGCGTAATGAATTGATTACTACCCAACCTTCAGCTTCGGTTTCGGAATCTTTCCAGTTAAAAACAATTTCAGGTTCTTTATTTTCGTATTTTTTTAATAATTCTTTCATTTCCAATTACTTATAATTCGTTTTAGCCCCACTCATTTTTTCAATCGTAATTTAAGCGTAGCTAAAGCTGATTCATAAGAGAAATTTTAAATTATCAATGTAACAAATATAAAAAACTAAAATTCCTTTGGGTTAATTTTGGATTATTTTTATGGAAGATAAATTTCGCCCGAACTATGGTCTTTTAAAGACCCAGTAACACTTTTTAAACAATTGTTTTCGTTTCTCAATTTTAGGACCCCCAAAAAACCAAAAATTACCGCTTCCTTAAATTCAATTAAACTAGCATCGGGAATAACAATATTATTCTCTGTTTTATCTTGAAGTCTTTCAATTAAGTACGTATTATAAACACCGCCACCTGTAATTAGCACCGAAACATTACTTTTTTTATTAATTTCTGAAGCTAGTTGAATTGCTATATGTTCAACAAAAGTTTTCAGGATATCCTCAATTTTTATTTGAAACGAATCAATCAAAGGAAAAATAGTGTTATCCACCCATTCCAGACCCAATGATTTTGGATACCCTTTGTTGTAAAAAGGCAAAGCATTCAATGTATTTAGCAATTTCTGATTTATAGTTCCTGTTGATGCCATTTTACCTTTATCATCATAATTAAAACCGAGTTTTTTAACGTAATGGTTTAATACAATATTTGCGGGACAAATGTCATAAGCAATGCGCTCGTTATTAATCTGTGTTGAAACATTTGCAAACCCCCCTAAATTTAAACAAAAATGGTATTCAGCAAATAACAACTTATCTCCAATGGGCACTAACGGCGCTCCTTGTCCGCCTAACTCAACATCTTGAACCCTGAAATTGCAAACTATTTTATGATTTAAAAGTTTGGCTAAAAGAGGTAAATTACCGATTTGATATGTGATTCCCTTTTCGGGTTGATGCAGTGCTGTATGTCCATGCGAACAAATAGCATCTAAATTTTTAATGCTATATTTTTTAATAAAGCTGGATATTATTTTAGCTAGATAACTGGTATAATCTTGGTCTATTTTATGTAATTCTTTTGAAGTAAAAGAAACCAAGTTTTTTAATAAATCTTCCCGTTTTTTTTTATAAGCTATGGTTTCAGCATGATGAATTTTAAAGCTCCAATTCAAGCCGTATTTAAATTCAACTAAAACCAGATCTATCCCATCTAAAGATGTTCCAGACATAACCCCGATAACTCGATATTTTTTTTCCTCCATTTGTCGTAAAAATAATAATCCCAATTGAAATATTCACGCTAAAACGCTATATTTGTGAGCTTTTTTTACCAAAACAACAATTTAATTACGAATTATGAATTTTAGCCTTTCTGAAGAACATAAAATGATACGCGACGCCGCTCGTGATTTTGCACAAACCGAATTACTGCCCGGTGTCATAGAACGCGATAACAAACAGGAATTTCCCGATGCGCTTGTTAAAAAAATGGGGGCGCTTGGTTTTATGGGTATTATGGTGGATCCAAAATACGGGGGAAGTGGTATGGACGCCATTTCTTATGTGCTTATCATGGAAGAATTATCTAAAATTGATGCTTCGGCTTCTGTAATTGTTTCCGTAAACAACTCATTAGTTTGTTACGGTATTGAGGCCTATGGCTCTGAAGAACAAAAACAAAAATATTTAACCAAACTCGCTACTGGAGAATATGTGGGTGCTTTTTGCTTAAGCGAACCTGAGGCGGGAAGTGATGCGACTTCACAACGCACCACAGCCATTGATAAAGGTGACCATTATCTTATTAACGGCACAAAAAACTGGATAACCAATGGTGGACGATCTGATGTTTACATAGTTATTGCGCAAACGGATAGGGATAAAGGCTCTCATGGAATCAATGCGTTTATTGTTGAAAAAGGCATGGAAGGGTTTCATATTGGCCCTAAGGAAGATAAATTGGGAATCCGCGGAAGCGATACACATACACTTCAATTTAACGATTTGAAATTACCTAAAAAAAATAGAATAGGTGTAAATGGATCAGGTTTTAGGTTTGCCATGAAAACCCTATCTGGTGGACGAATTGGTATCGCAGCCCAAGCCTTAGGAATTGCTTCTGGCGCTTATGAATTGGCGTTAAAATATTCCAAAGAACGTAAAGCATTCGGCACCGAAATATGTAATCATCAAGCTATTGCTTTTAAATTAGCCGATATGTACACTGAAATTGAAGCTGCTAGAATGCTTGTTATGAAAGCTGCATGGGATAAAGACCAAGGTCATAATTACGATAAATCTAGTGCTATGGCCAAACTTTATGCATCGTCTGTAGCCATGGAACACACGGTTGAAGCTGTGCAAATTCATGGTGGCAACGGTTTTGTTAAAGACTATCACGTGGAACGCTTAATGCGTGATGCTAAAATTACCCAAATTTATGAGGGGACTTCTGAAATTCAAAAAATCGTAATCTCGAGAAGTATTTTGAGAGATTAAAAAAAATAGTGATTTCGAGACGTTTAATAAAAGAATCATTATTGTCCGATTAAAGAATCCAGACCGCTTTGCTGTTAGCCCCGAAATTTCGGGGAAGAACAAAGACTTGATTGTAACTAATTGATAAACAGTAATCTTTAAATTCATAACTTTCTAAAAAGTAAACAATCACCGTTAAAAACGGTGGCTTTGGATTTCAGATTAGCCGCAAAGGGACATCACATTGACTTTTATAACCTTGGTTCGATTATTACCATGAAG
>TARA_R110002049_G_scaffold151160_1_pt1 | contig 32254 bp, 30 predicted proteins | sample TARA_R110002049 | Tara Oceans TARA_R110002049 (sample SAMEA4396941) | marine metagenome | biome: Polar Biome; feature: [SRF] surface water layer (ENVO:00010504); material: water (ENVO:00002006), including particulate matter (ENVO:01000060) such as... | depth 5 m
TTCAAAGTTAATTTATGCAACTCTAAATCTCGCATCTTTATGTCCAGTCTAATATAGTAAGTCCAGCGAGTTCGAGTCTTCCCAACTGTATAAAAGCCTAAGAGGAACCTTCGTTTTTTTTCGTTTATAAAAACTGTGTTTTTTACTCAGGTACAACAATAGGTAGAACATTTTACTATTTTTATTGACTTAATTTAGAATAGTTGGTTTTATAGATATTTGACATCAAAAACTGTTATTTTGCTCTACTTTCAATAATTTTTGTTTATTGATGATTTAATAATCGGGATCATAACCCGAAGGTCACTGGTTCGAGTCCAGTTCCCGCTACTAGTAAAATCAAGCCTTCACAGAAATGTGAGGGCTTTTTTTATGTCTTGGGTACAACATAGGTACAACAAATCGAATTTTAAATTTCTTAATAAGTTCTGATTCAGTATTATATTAATTGCCTACAAAATTTACTTATTCATCAAATAACGGTATGTGATTTGTCATAATTAAGTTTTTCCTTATCAGAATTCAGCATTTAAAATTACTTCAATAGATATTTCTTATTTTTGTTTTTGTAACTGAAAGACAGTTTTTAATTTTATTTAAAGCTGACGATTTAGTACTCTTAATCATATTTCCAATTAAAAAATGAATAATTACACAGTTAGCTCTCTACCATTAAAGGATGTTATAAAGGATTTTGCTGAGGGAATGGATACTAGTTTTATCGAAAAATGTTCTGAACATATTGTAAAAGTTCCTCAATATATTGGTTCAGGTGATATTAGAGCCATCAACTTCGATAACGGACTTGGTATTATTATTTATCAATGTCAATTTAATCAACCTACCGAAGTAAAGTTTACGGTAGATAAAGTACATCCATTAAAGTATATCTATACAGCTAATGGTGCTATCAAGCATCAATTTTCTAATGAAAAAATTGTGCACAACCTTCTACCGAGAATGTGTGCCTTAGTTGCTAGTGAAAAACACAATGGGCATATATTAAAATTTGAGGCCAACACTAGAATTGATTTAATTAGCTTAGAAATTGAAAGAGAGAAATTTATTGAGAAAACTGAGTGTCAATTAATCAACCTATCTTCTGAGTTAAGCGAAATGCTTAAAGATACTGAGGCTTCAAAGACTTTTTATCACGAAGGTTTTTATAGTTTAGAATTCCAGCAAATTTTAAATTCCATTGAAGACTATAAGGAAGAATTATTAGTTAGAAAATTTCATCTTGAGAGTCGAGCATTAGATATTTTTATCGAACAAATAAGATTATTTGAAGATGACATTAGAGGTAATTCTAAGGAATTAATACTTCGATATAATGAATTAGAACGAATCAAAGACCTGTCAAATTTTATTGATGAGAATTTAGATAAAGAGTTAACTATTTCTGATTTAAGCAAACAATCAGGTTTAAATCCAAGCAAGCTTCAAAAAGGATTCAAGTATATATTTAATAAAACAGTTCGTGATTTAATAATTTACAAGAGAATTGAAAAGGCTAAAGTTTTGCTTTTATCAACGCGCCAATCTATGTCTTCAATTTCATTAAATTCTGGATTTGAGAGTCCAAGCTACTTCTCAAAAGTTTTCAAGGAATATTATGGTCATAGTCCTAGTGATTTTAGGAAACTTTATGAGAACCATTCTTAATACTTACCAGCTTATCCTTTTTTAAGATAAGCTATATTGCAACATCAATGTAGTTTTGTAACCTATTACACTCTAATATGTTACATAACCAACAATTTTTATCTGTTTCTTTTTTTGAAATCTATAGCGCTGCTATCTTTATAGGTATGTTAGTTGTGTCTGCTTTACTTATAATATTAGGTAGTATTCGACTTTACTTTTTAAACCGTAGTAATAAAATAGCATATTCCAGTGATGTTAAGGGCAATCCAAAGGTAAGTATTCATTTACCAATTTGTAATGAACCACCAAACTTGGTTCTCAAGACAATTGAAAGTATTCGCAGTTTAGACTATGAAAATTTTGAATTACTTGTTATTTCGAACAATACTTCAGATGAATCTTTATGGAAACCAGTTGAAAAATTTATACTTGATTTAGATAATCGTTTTAAATTCATTCATATTTCAGAAGTAAAAGGGTATAAAGCTGGTGCTTTAAATTTTGCACTTGATTTTATGTGTGATGATGCTGACTATATATTTACGGTAGATGCAGATTATATGTTAAATAGCGAAGCGCTCAATGTAGCTTTAGGGACTATTCAAGAGCGCGATGTGCAACTATTGCAATTTCCGCAGGCTTACAGAAATGTATCTTCAGAAACGAGCGGAATTGAAATAAACTACAAACATTATTTCGACTGTTATCTATCAAGTATCACGAGCAAAATTCTTGCATTGCCGACTGGAACGTTAACATTAATAGATAAGGCTGTTTTTGATGAGGGCTATCTCTGGCCTACAGATTCCATTACCGAAGATGCTAGTTTAGGCGTAGAGTTGGTAAATAAAGATATGAAACTTGCTTTTTGTAATCACGTTATAGGGAAAGGAACGATGCCCACAGAGAGTGAAGATTATGGTAAACAATTTAGGAGATGGGTTTTTGGCAACTTTCAGGTATTGGCTAAAGTTTGGAATACGAGAGGAATATCTTTGGGTAAAAAAATTCATTTGAGTACGCTACTTACGGCGTGGATAAATTTATTAGGATTTGTTTTTATTTTAATGACCGCAGCTTTACCACTATTATTTTTAAATAATACTAATGCTGAATTTATATTACTACTCGGTATGTTAAATGTATTTCTGCATTGTCTGTTTCAACTAATTATTTATAAAAACATCGCAAATAACAACCTTAAAAAAGCTTGGAACGGGTTTTTGATTCATTTGGGATTAATTGAAATAGGCGCATTTTATTGGATGCACTATTTTATCTCGAAAGAAAAACCCTTTGTACGAACCAGTAAATTTTTATCTGCCAGTTCTACTATAAATAAATTTTACATCTTTCCCATCATTCTATATCTAACCAGCGCACTCTGTTTTATACTTCAAAATAATCTGGTAGCCATATTAATAGGTCTATTTGGACTACAGATGATGCAAGCAAAATTTCATAAGGACCAAGAAATTATATGGTCTAAGTTTAACTTTTATAAACAAAAATAGATGAAAATAGGTATAATTTGTCACGATGCATTTCCCATAGCTCAACCTTTTCAAGGTGGTCTGGAAATGATAACTTTTTTAATAGTTAAAGAGTTGCATCATCGTGGCCACGAAGTTACATCGCTCTGTTTAAAAGGCTCTACACTACCTGGTAATATGGTTTACTATGAAGAAATTGAGAGTGCAGAAGATAATCTTGAGTATCAATTAGAAGAGGTGGCAGCAGTGTCAAAATCTTTGAATAATTTTTTGTTACGAGATTTTGATGTAGTTCAAAATCACTCATTACACTACCAATCTATAATATTAGGAAACATAAGCCACCACAATTTTATTACAACATTTCACACACCAGTTTTTTCATTTTTAAAAGTCGCCATAGATGTTGTGGCATCTAATGTGCGTCAACAGTTTATAGGTGTAAGTGATTGTATCAGTGATTTATATGGTAAAACATTGCCTAAAGTTAATACTATATACAATGGCATAGATTTAACTATCTGGAAACCAAAATTTGAAGTGACTGAGGGGTTCTATTATTCTTGGTCGGGGAGAATATGTAAGGAAAAAGGATTGGACGAACTAATGGGTCTATGTTTAAAAGAGGACATAACTTTAAAAATAGCTGGACCTATTTCTGATACCGATTATTTTGAATCGCAAATAAAACCACTATTGACATTAGATAACTTTGAATACGTAGGTCATCTACATCAGAAAGAATTAAATGAATTTATCAAAAAATCAAGAGGGTATATTTTTTCTAGTATTTGGGAAGAACCTTATGGATTAGTTATTGCCGAGGCACTAGCTTGTGGTGTTCCTGTATTAGCAAATAAGGTGGGTGCAGCACCAGAAATTTTAGAAAGGAAATCAGGTTTTCTATTCGATATTAAAAATCTTGAAAGTTTTAAACAAGGCTTAAATTATATTGACTCACTATCACGAAGAGATTGCAGAAACAGAGCTGAGAACTTTTGTTCTCACCATAGTATGGTAGATAAATACGAAGCTTTGTATGCACAAATGAGCTCAAAATATTTGGAAAAAGCAGTATAGATGATAGCGTATTATGCACATAGTCACGGAAACGGTCACTTTAATACAGCACAGTTGTTCACGCAAAAAATTTGTCCCGACACGATTATCCTAACTGCTGCTCATAAATCTGGTGCTAATATTGTTAAGATTAATGACGAAGATACTACGGCTGTAGAGTATAAAAATGTAATTGTAAATTTACCTGTTTACGCTCATTACTTGCCAAAGAGTAATCGGAAAATAGTCTGTCGTACCAAACAAATTATCGATGCCATAGTTGAGTATAATATTACTGTCGCGTGCATTGATGTGAGTGTAGAAACTGCCATAGTTTTTAGAATAGCATCTATTCCGTATGGGTATAACGTATTGGTTGGTAATCGAAACGATATTGCACACCAAATTGCATTTGAGGCGGCAGATTTTTTATACTCGTTTCTACCCGAAATATTCTTTAAAAATCAGAAAGAAGAATTAAAAAGTAAAACATTCTATTTAGGTTTCCATTCTCGATTTGCTTTTCGCAATAATGACATAACTACGAGTAATATTGATTTAAAAAATAAACGCATTCTCGTTATTTGTGGTAAAGGAGGTACGTTAATTAATAATAGATTAATTTCTAAAATTTCTAGTGCCATACCAGCTTGTAGTTTACATATAGCGGGTTCTTTCGATAACATAAGTCCAGAAAATGAAAAACTCTGCTTGGGTTTTATAAATGATATTGAATATGTAATCTCAGAAAGTGATGTTGTTATCAGTAGTTGTGGGCTCAATTTAACTTCGGAAATTTTAGCAATAAAAAATAAATTTTTAGCCATTGCTGAAGAGCGACCTTATGAAGAGCAAAAAATAATGCAAGATATTTTAGTGAAACATCAATTAGCAATTGCTTTTGATGAAAATAATATCGAAAAATGTATTCGAGATGTTTTAAGATTACAACCATCCAGTCATTTACAGGATTGGTTTTGCGATACAAAATCAACAAAGAAGTTCAAACAAAAAATAAAATCTTATGAGGAATAGAGGCATTTCAGTTATCATTATTTTTCACAAAAGACACCAACATCTACTTAAAGTTTTGAAAGGTATCGAGATAGGAACAATCATACCAGACGAAGTAATCTTAATTGAAATGGATACCCAGAAGTCATTCATTCCAGAAAGTTTATTAGATATAAAGCATTATATAATTGATACTGGTAAATACGAGCATTTACCAATAGCTGAGGCGCGAAACTTAGGTGCCTATTGGTCTACTAATGATGTTTTAGCATTTCTTGATGTTGATTGTGTACCCTCAAAGAACTACATCTGTCAAATAGAGCAGTCCCAAATAGAAGATGGTTGTTTATATATGGGAACACCAAAATATTTAAACGCACCAATTGGAAAAATGTCGCAAACCGAACTTGAATCTTGTAGCGAATTGCATCCTCACAGACCTAACTTTAAGGTAATAACTAGTATTGAAGATTATGGAATGTTTTGGTCTTTGACATTTTTCCTAACTCACAGTACATTCTCTAAAATTGATGGGTTCGATATAGGATATACGGGCTATGGTGCTGAAGACACAGATTTTGCATTTAAAGCTCGTCAATTGAAAATACCATTTTATCTAACACCTTTTTTTGTCTATCACCAGCAACATTCATTTTGTAGGCCACCATTGAATAATATGAAAGCTATTGTAGAAAATTGTAATTATTTCTATAGCAAATGGAATCTTTGGCCAATGTCTAACCATCTAGAGGCTTTTGCTTCCGAGAATTTAATTAATTGGAATCCTGAACAAAATAAGCCTATAGAAATAATAAACAAACCTACAGAACTAATGATTGAAGACGCACTGGTTTTAGATGAACCATATGCTTAAACGAACCAACTAATTAAATAATAACTTTTTCAATAATGGAGACCACTATCGCAAGTATAGAAACAGAACACAAAGCACTCATAAACCAAGTGCTAAACTTTGAAAATTCAATACATATTAACAGACCTGCAACCTTAAAAGATGGAATAAAAAAGATAAATAAAAGAGCGAGAAGGCGGTATGTAAAGAAGTTTAAGAAGCGCGCTATAGAAAAAAAACTCTGTAATTTCATTCCAGCAAGCGGTAGCGGTAGCAGGATGTTTAAGGAGGTCATTTCATTTTGTAAAAACTACAATGTCGCAGAAGAAAGCTTTAGCTTGTATGTGAATAGGACGAAAGATTATAAGTTGAAAGATTTTTTGATTCATTTAAAGAAATTTCCTTTCTACAATTACATTCCCCAAACAATCTTGCATCCTGAGCACGATTACAGTAGCAACGATAAGAAAAAGCTTAGCATTGCGAAATACCTTATTGAAGAGGCTAAAATACATTGCCAACCAAAGGCATTGCAAATGTTTCATCAATTCGATAATAATATTAGTAATACTGCTTTACAGAGTCAATATTTTTTTCATCAATTGTTGGCATCAGCCTTTGGAGAATATGATATGCATTTGACCATAAATGAGAATTTTAAAAATGAGTTTTCGAGCGAATTATCAAATTATATTAAAGATAATTTTCCTGTTTCATTTAGCGTGCAATCAAAGGAAACAGATGCGTACTGTCTAAATAATTATAACAATATGTTCACTACTAATAGTGGGGACTTTCTTAAAAAACCTGCGGGTCACGGTGCTTTGATAGAAAATCTAGATGCAATTAAAGCAGACTGTCTGTACCTACACAATATAGATAATATACCACATCCGCATACTCACGAGAAACTAGCCAAAGAAAGTAAAGTAGCTTTAGGATTCTTATCTTTCTTAGAAGAGAAAATTCATAAATATCTTACACTTCTGGAGAAAGGAAAACTCGACAAACAAAATTACAAGCGGTTTAAGAAGTTTTGTAAAAATCATTTACACATAGATTTTAAATCTCATTTGCAAAATTCGTCCGAAGGTAAAATGTCAACAATCTATCATCTGCTTAATAGACCTATTCGGGTTTGTGCAATGGTACCAGATACAAATCAAAAAGGTGGAGGTCCATTTTGGGTTAACGAAACAGACGGAACAACTTCGTTACAAATAGTGGAAAGCGTTGAAATGAATTCAGATTGGGACATACAAGTAGAACAACAACCCACACATTTTAATCCGGTAGCTGTGTATTGTTCTCTAAAAAATTACAAAGGTGAACCGTTTAATTTATTCCATTTTTCAAAAGAAGAGCGTAAATTTTTAGTACACAAATCTTATAACGGGAAAGATATTAAATACTTTGAATCTGCTGGTTTATGGAATGGTGCGATGCATAATTGGACAACTATGTTTATAGAAATGAAAGGTAAATATTTTAATCCTGTAAAAAGTATTGTTGATGTACTCAACAATGGGCATATCAAGGGCTCTAAATAATCTTTTTCAATTATTAATTGTAATCTTACCCAATAGTTACTATAAAAGCACCCAATAATTATATCCTTTATTTATAGAAACTAATTTTTTCTTTATAGTCAACTGCAATGTTGTGGCTTAATTTTACACCACAATTATAAGTGTTATGAAGAAGATAAGTTCGGTTGAGGCCGTAAGAAAATTGGCGGTCAAACTAGATGCAACCTTCAATGAAGGAACAGATAGAGGATATTTCACATTTGAAAATGAGTTGGGAAGAGGTAGTGTACGAGCATTAAAAATCTTTTTTGGATTAGAAGTTGTGAGTTTTGATGTTAGCCTAAAGCAAGATTTAAAATTTGACTACCCTAATATTTCAGATTCTTATTTGCACTGTATATTTATACAAGAGGGTTTTTTAAATCATAGTTTTAATGATACGGAAGGTGTAACTGAAGCTTCACGGTTTCAAAATGTTATTGTAGGAAGTACTTTAAATGATTTTACAACTTTAGAGTTGCCAGCAAATACTAAAATTAAATTTGTTGTTATAACTATTGAGCGGTTAGATAATATTTACGAAGGTAAACGCGGGAAGCTTCAGGCGCTACTTAATGATGTACTAGAAAAATTATCTTCAAGTAATGCTTTTAGTTATTTTGGTGATTTTTCAAGTCAAGCTTCAAGTTTTGTTGGCAATATATTAAGCACTGTACCCAATAATTTAAGTAATATTTTATTGCTAGAAGCAAGTGTACTTAATACACTTTCCTGTCAGTTTTTGGACCACGAAAATAGAAACGATGTAGAAGCTAAAGCGGGTGACTTATCTAAATCGGAGACTTTAAAAGTTATAAGAATTAGCGAATATATTTCTAATAATCTCGAAAAACATTTAAAAGTTCCAGATTTAGAATGTGAAAGTGGTTTAAACCAAAAACGAATTCAGAAAGGATTTAAACATTTTTTTGGAATGTCTGTCAATAAATACATTGTGAACCTGAGAATCCTACGAGCAAAGGAATTAATTGAAACTACAGAATTGAGTATTTCTGAAATCGTATACAGCATTGGTCTAAATAGTCGCAGTTATTTTAGTCGTATATTTTCCGAAAAATATGGGTTGTTACCTAATGAATATCGTAAAAATTTTAATATTCACAATCCTACTTTTGAGCTAAGTTATTATTCAACAGCAAGAATGGATTTAGATAGTTCAGACTTTGATGCAATTGTTGCTGAATCACGCATTAATAATAAGAAGAAAAATATAACGGGTTGTTTAATTTATCATAAGGAAAACTTCTTTCAGATTTTAGAAGGTCCAAAAGATGCGGTGTTAAAGACCTATGAAAGCATCAAAACGGACTCACGACACTCTAAAGTTGTAAAACTATACGATGGTTTTAAATCTGGGCGAACCTTTGATGAATGGCAAATGGCTTTTCTTGAAGAACCCTCTTTATTTAGCAATAAAAAATTGGCAGATTTTAGACTAATGAATGTCGAGTTAATTCTTAAAGTTGATAAAGAAATTCAAAAAAGGCAATCTAATAAATTAAGAACGAAGCTAATGTGGGAGCGAGCTAGGAACGCACTTTTAACTCTAAAGGATAACGCTGAATTTAAATTAGAGAAGTTGGAAATTTAGCAGTTTTTTAATATTATCTTTCCTAATTTTGAGGTATTAATTAACCCAAAAGTAACCATAGTTAAAGAACATACTAAATATCTTTACTTAAATAAGATAATTTAAATTTAGTATGGAAAACTGGTTATATACTTCACTAGAAACTTTGGGCATAGTGTTAGTCACTGTAGTCGCAATTTTTTCTATTATTATTTTAATAGTTCGTATTTCTGGACTACGTACATTTGCGAAAATGTCGAGTTTTGATTTTGCTTCAACTATCGCCGTGGGTTCTATTTTAGCATCCATCGTTATAAATCAAGACCAATCTATTCTAAAAGGCGCAGTAGCATTAGGAAGTATTATTTTATTTCAGACTATTTTCTCATTTGCTAAACGTAAGTGGGAATGGTTCGATAACCTATTTACTAATAAGCCTATGTTATTGATGGAGGATGGTAAATTCATTATGAATAACCTGCGAAAAACAAATGTCGATGCCAAAGATGTATACGCCAAGTTGCGCGAAGCAAATGTAAAGGACAAAAGCGAAGTACTTGCGGTAATTTTAGAAAGTACAGGTGATATTTCTGTTATTCATAAGCAAAAGGATGTTGACTTAGCTCAAGATATTTTAACTGGCGTGCGTTAATAACTATGGAAACAACAGAAATAATTGGTACGCTAGCTGGAATATTCACGACCGTCGCAGTAATCCCACAAATATATAAAGCGCTTAAAACAGATAAAGTACAAGATATAAGCCCTGTTTTCTTTTCAATTTTATTAATCGGCGTTGGGCTTTGGACAGTTTACGGAATTTTAAAAGAGGATTGGCCAATTATTATTACTAATGGAATATCATTTGTGCTAAATGGTACGATGCTCATTATTTATTTTAAAAACAAATAAGAATATGAATGTAGAGGTAGAACAAATATCGAACACGCCAAGCGAAACTAATGGTATTGACGAGATGATTAGAGAATTTATCCTTGATGATCATCCGTGTGTAATGGCGCAAAGTCTTGTTGCAGATGATAGTTTAACGATTCGTAATTATCAGAAGTTGGATATTTCTAAAACTAAAAATCTAATTTCAGACTTAGAGGACTATGTCAATAGTATAGACGATGATTCTAAAAAATTTCAAACGTTTATAGCCACCTTTGAGGACGATAGTTTTGATTCAGAACTTGAGTTTGAAAATGCATTGTGGAAATTGCTCTATAATCTTCACAAAGTAGATTCGCAACCTTGGGATAAAACTACAAGTCCGGATACTGCATCTTCTAAATTTAGTTTTAGCCTTTTGGGTAATTCTTTTTATATTGTAGGTATGCATCCTAAGTCTTCAAGAAAAGCCCGTTCTGCACCTTTTCCGATGATTGTTTTTAATTTACATCATCAATTTGAATTACTTCGGTCTTCAAACAGGTATACTAGAGTCAGGGATTTAATTAGAAAAAGAGACGAGAAATTTCAAGGTTCAATAAATCCAATGTTAAAAGACTTCGGTAAAAATAGCGAAGCCAGGCAATATAGTGGTAGAGCTGTAGAAAAAGACTGGAAATGTCCATATAATTTTGATAAGTAATCATGACAGTCATACCACCAAAATTTGGAGCTTCTTTAAAGCTCAGAAAGGGTCAAACCTTGAAAGTTACAGATATCGAAGGCGTACAAGTTTCAGATATTTTATTCTTTAATGAAAATGATATTGCTGAAAAAGTTTCTTCAGGAAAAACATTTGATTACGAAGAGTCTATTCTATTATCTAAAGGAAATTTTCTGTGGAGCAACCGAAGTAATAAGATGGTGAAAATTGTGGAGGATACCAATGGAAGAAATGACTTCCTTTTAGCACCTTGCGATATGAAAACCTTTAAACATTTTTATAATATGGATGGTTATCATCCAAGCTGTTTTGAAAATTTATATAAAAATTTGAAACAATATGGTATCTCTGAAGATGATATACCTAGTGCATTCAATATATTTATGAATGTTCAATTTGAAGCAAACGGAAAAATTAAGGTAATGCCACCTACGTCAAAATCAGGAGATTTTATTTGCTTTGAAGCACAAATGGATTTAATAGTTGCTTTAACTGCCTGTTCTGCAAAAGATAGCAATGGTGGTAGTTTTAAACCAATTGGTTACGAAATTTTATAAATGAAAAAGTTCTTATCTATAAATAAAAAAGCAATGTTTGGAGGTATAATAACCACCGCAATAATTGCATTAGGAGTTTTTGTGCTAGGAAACATTTCTGGGTACGAAGCAAAAAAACTAATAGAAACATCGATGCAAGGTCTTAATATGTTGTGCAATACAATAGTTCTTGCTTCCGCTACAATATTAGCGCTACTTTTAACTTTATTAGGAATAAGTACAGGCACTGAAACGAAATTGAAGAAAAAACATTATAAGCAGGTTCTCGACATTGCAAAATTTGACACTATTTTATTCATAAGCACATTAGTTTTATTTCAATTTTTCAATATACCTATTACCGAAGCGGATAATGTAGATGTTGCTTGGTACAAATATATCTATTGGGCAACACTTTTTGCTTCTTCCATAATTAGTGGAATGATGGTAACTATCATTTTAATGTTATATGGTACGGTTACAAATATTATTACAATAGTGGGGCTTAAGGAGGAAAATCATCAGATGATGGTGTCTGACGATGACGACGATAAATAAAAAGCAAATGCAACAAGTTATAAATATTTTCTGGTTTAAGCGAGATTTAAGATTAGAGAACAATGAGGCTTTATCCTTGGCTTGCCATGAAGATAAACCACTTTTAATAGTATATATATTAGAACCCACATTAATAGCAGAATCTCATACCAGTGAGCGTCATTTAAATTTTATAAAAGAGAGTCTCATAGATTTAAACGTAGAGCTTAACTGTTTCAACACTCAAGTTTTATTAGTTGAAGATGAAGTTATACCAACTTTTGAGAAGCTATTAACACACTCTCATATTTCCCAAGTTTTCAGCACTCAAGAAATTGGAATTAATCTTACCTTCGAGAGAGATATCAAAACAGCTCAATGGTTGTCTAAGAATAATATAAAATGGATTGAATGTCAATATAATGGTGTTAAAAGAGGTCTTAAGGATAGAAAAGGCTGGAGTTCTGCTTGGAAAAAATATATGTATGATACTATCGAGGATGCAGATTTACAAAGTGCACAGTTAGTTTCTATTAGTGATGTAAAACAAATCCAGAGTAATTTTAAGACTATCAATTGTGAAGTTGAGCCTCATAATTTTCAAAAAGGTGGTCGCACCCAAGCTTTAGTATGGGCAGATTCATTTTTTAAATCCCGAATTTTCGAGTATTCAGAAGGTATTTCTAAACCAGAATTATCGCGAAAAACGTGTAGCAGATTGTCACCCTACTTCGCTTGGGGTAATTTATCAATTCGCGAAGTTTATCAAAGAAGTATCAATTTGAAGAAAGTAGCTGAAAAGAAAAGACCTATCAATGCATTTCTAGCAAGATTAAGATGGCAAAGCCATTTTATCCAAAAGTTTGAAATGGAACCTCGTATGGAATTTGAGGCCATTAACAGAGCTTACTTAGAAATGGAACAAGGTAAAAATGAAAGTTATATTTCGGCTTGGAAAAATGGACAAACTGGTTACCCATTAGTTGACGCATCTATGCGCTGTGTTAAGCAAACGGGGTATATCAACTTTAGAATGCGTTCTATGGCGGTTTCATTTTATACACATCACTTGTTTCAACATTTCGAGTTTATGGGTGATTGGCTAGCGCGTCAATTCTTAGATTTTGAACCAGGTATTCACTATGGACAAATGCAAATGCAATCTGGCTTTACAGGCACAAATACGATACGTATTTACAATCCTACTAAAAATGCTCACGATCACGATACCGAAGCCATTTTTATTAAAAAATGGGTGCCTGAATTAGCGAAGCTTCCTGCAAATTTAGCCATTGAACCTTGGTTAATGACACTAATGGAAGAAGAGTTGTATAATTTCAAGTTGGGTAAAAATTATCCAGAACGTATTGTAGATATTAAAGAAACTCGTAAAATAGCTTTGCAGAAATTATACGGAATGCGGAAATCTGATTATTTCAAACAAGAAAAGCAACGTATTTTGGATACGCATACCATTAAACGAGATTAAAAAAAATAGTGTAATGACAGTAGGTAATTCAATCATTTGGTTTAAAAACGATTTGCGTTTACACGATAATGAAGCGTTGTGTAAAGCCATCGCCTTTGGTTCGCCTATTCTACCAGTTTTTATCTTTGATGAGCGTTTATATAAAACCTTAGATTTGGGATTTAGAAAAGCCGACTATAATCGTTTTCAATTTCTGAAACAAAGTGTTGATAATCTTCGAGACAAACTAAAAATAATTGGTGGTGATTTATTAATTCTGTCAGGAATTCCCGAAGATATACTTCCAAAGTTGGTTGAAGAAAATGGCATATCAACAATTTATGCTGAAGACGAATATGCCTATGAAGAACTACAGGTAATAAAAAAGTTAAGAGCCAATCTAGATGGTAAGTGTGAACTTAATTTAACTTGGGGAAAAACACTATATCATATTGATGATATTCCTTATCATATTGATAAAATTCCCGCGACAAGTAAAGCCTACAGAATAAATACAGCTAAACAGGCCGAAGTTCGAGCGCCTTTTTTAGCACCAGAAGCTATTACAGTCATTGCTAATTTTCCAAAGAGTAATATACCAAATGCGGAAATTTTTGAATTTGAATTACTTTCAGAAATACAACCTTACGTTAATGGAGGTGAAGATAAAGCTCTAGAAAGATTACATCATTACACTTTTGAAACACAACAAATCACTAATTATAGATGGACACGTAATCGCTCTTTAGGTTTGGAGTATAGTTCTAAGTTTTCACCATATTTGGCTTTGGGATGTATTTCACCTCGATTGATTTATCAAAAAGTAAAACACTATGAAGAATTAGTTAAAAAAAATCAAAGTACGTGGTGGATAATTTTTGAACTTGTTTGGCGCGACTTTTTTACTTTTAAAGGGATGAATGTAGGAATAGCTATGTTTAAAACTGAGGGCTTCAAAAATAAAGAACGTGAGTGGGAAAACGATGCTAAAAAATTTAATCGTTGGTGCCAAGGTAGAACTGGTATTCCATTTGTTGATGCACATATGCGACATTTAAACACCACTGGATTTATGAGTAATCGCGGACGTGTAAATTGTTCAAGCTTTTTAGTGTACGATTATAAAATAGACTGGACTTGGGGTGCAGGATATTTTGAAAGTAAATTAATTGACTACGATGTAAGTGCTAACTGGATGAACTGGCATTATCAAGCCTTTGAAATTTGGTACACAAACCCAGTTAATCAAGCTCTAAAATATAAGGCCAAAGAATTTATTCAAAAATATGTAGAAGAACTAAGTCATATTGATGATAATTCAATTTATATTCCTTGGGAATATAATGTAAAGAACTATCCAAAACCAACAGATATTCACAGTAAATGGCAACGCGCAATAAATAAAATTAAAAAAAGTATAGAAGAGTAAGTTTTAAGAATCATCCTTAAAATTTGGTCCTCGTCTTAGCCGAATATGTCCTTTTACTTTTGATGGTAAGATGTCTAAATCTTTTCCAAACCGAGAGACAATTAATTTTCCATCTTTACACAACTCATCTGCAACCGCTCTTACAGCATCCATTTTATCTCGCCAATTTTCTGGGAATAACTGCCTTGCTACTTCAGATGGACAATACGTCTTATCAGAACCTCTGGCTATTGCAAATTCTTTATGTTTGCTTTCAATAGTATCAAATTCAGAATTAGTCATAGTAGTTATTTTTCAAAAAGAATAAAGGGCATCCATTTCTAGATGCCCAATATAAAAAATTGCAAGTGACGACATTACAATTTTATTTATGTTAATTCTATATAGGCGCCTAGCATTGCAGCGCCACCAGAAATTATAACCGTAATCACCAACCACCAAGCAGCAGATGCTGCAGTTTTTCTCGCGTGTTCAGCTTGAATTACAGCCTTTCTTTTTGTCATTTCAAATTGTTCGTGCGCTTTTTGTTCTATTGATGAAACCTGCGATTTTATGGAATCGAAAGTATTATTAATTTGTGATGAAATAGAATCAATATGCTTTTCATCAATATATTTGTTGTTTGTAACCAAAGCCTTAATAGTATCAGCATCCATTTTACTCAATCTCGATTTAACTATAGATAAAGAGTCCTTTGGGTTATTATAGATAGCGTTTAAATCTTTCTTCAAATCATCATATTTTAATTCATCTCTATCCGTACTATTAAAGAAATTTGCAATAGACTTTTCAGCACTTGCCTTAATTGTATTTAAGTCATTTTCTTCAATCGCATTTTTTGCTTTGCTTATGGTGCTTTCAATGTTATCCGCATAGTTATTCAGTTGACCCTTATCCAAACTCGTATTTTGAGATAGCGCTTCTACAATTTTATCTTTATCAAATTCGCCAAATTTTGATGACAATACAGCACCTATACTTTTTGGGTCTGAAATAATTTTATTTAAATCTTCTGATATCGCTTCCTTTGATAAGCTGTCAGGTGTTGCAGATTTGATGTATTCCCTAACCTGATTTATCTTTTCATCTATTTGAGATTTTTCAACTGAAGTATAGTTCGCTACAACATCTTTCATACCTTCAATCGTTGAAGAATCACTAGTGTAAGCCTGTTTTAAATCTGAAAGAACATCTTTTAATTGGTTAACTTTTCCTTCGGAAACTTTCGCATCTGACGCATCGGCTTTTTTGATAGCCTCGGTTAACACTTGTTGGATTGCCATATACTTTCCAGACATATTTTTGCTTTTGCTCTTTTCGGCTATGCTTTTCATATCAGATTTTAAAGTGTCATAATCGGGCAATTTATTATCTACTTTATTTAGAAATTTGTCTAATACGTTTGATAAATCTGAAGTATCTACATTAACATCAAACTCTTTTCTAATTTTATCAATAGTATTATTTATAGTAGTTTGAACCTTTTTTTCTGGAGAACTTGTAAAGAGTTCTTTAATTGCATTTGCCGAAGATTTTAGTCCCGATGTAGCAGTAGTAACTAAACCGCCCACAACCGTATTTACAATGCGGGTTTCTAAATAAAATAAAATTAAAAAAAACAACGCCCAAATAACCAAAGCTACTGTAATGTTTGAAGCTACACTACCAAAAAAACTTAGGTTGAGAGCTAATGCGCAAGCCCCAAATAATGCTAAGGCTGTTGTGATGAGTGACCATATGCCAAAAGCAGAACTTACTTTTACACCAGTTGATGTACCGCTACTATAGTCCTGGTCAAACGTATAATCATTATTGTTAGATGTTGGTTTGACTTTACTGTCTACATAAGATTGCTTTAAATTTCCCATCATCGAAATTCCCAAAGCAACAGAAAGTGCTGTAAGCAAAACCTGAAAAATAAGTGCCAAAAGGACACCTGCAACTATAGCAACAAAAAATTGAGAGTTAATGTTCGCGGTATCAACTTCAATCTGAGTGGAAGTTGCAAAGCTTGGTGAAGTAAGTAGCAGTAAAAGTGCTAGCGTAAGTATACGTTTCATAATTTAAATTTTTGATTCAATACTAAATTATTTAAAATCAGCAACTTTAATGGTTATTATAACATTAAAAGTTAACTGTATTCAGCCAAAAATTATCATTTTATGTTGTAATATCTGTTCATTCCTCAATATTAGAAATTGAATGCCTTGCTGTCAATCCGTGTAAGATAATTGATGGCAAAATCATTAATGCTACTATTGAGAATAGCTGGTCGGTTTTTTCAAACTACCCATTTTTAATGGCATAAGCTACATAAAAACTGAATTAATACCTCTAATACCAAAAAACGCAATCGCCTTTCTCTTTTTCTTTTAAAGTCCAGATTTGAAAAGGGCGACATAACCTAATAGAGGTCTAATAATGAAAATTGAACAAATACAGAATAAGAAAATGTTCAAATTCACGAAGTTGAGGATACCAGCGACTAAAGAACCACCAAAAAATATCATCCAAAAAACAAGCATAAATTTCTCAACATTAGTTATGAAATTCAAGTTAGGGTCACTTACGTCTTTCGTGCCATTTCTGTGCATATGATAATGAGCAAATAATCCTGCAAAGAAAACACTTAAAAAGCCATAGCCATTTATTGTTTCAGCCAAACCATAAGAAATTAGCGTAAGTGAAACAGCAACGAATGCTTGATGAATTTTTCGCTCGTTATTGTCGGAAAGTTTAGTAGTGATAGAACTATATAAAAAGCCTATAGCTATACCAATAATAATTCCGACTAAAACTTTGCAAAGCACATAAGAGGATAACCATTTTAATCAAATGTCTGAACTTAAGGACTTATTGTTAGACCAAATAATCACTAAACAAAATGATTAAGTAATTTGACATATTAAAGCTCTAACAAGATAAGCTCAAAGTTACGCAGGAATTTTTCTAGCAATATCCTTTCTGTCCCAATTTCTATGTTTAGCGATTTTTTCAATAAACTTTTTCGGCTTTGCATTAATTAAAATAGCCGAGTCGTTTTTATAGTCCGCTACATAAGTTTCATCAATTAAATTCTCACCTTCATTATCTACAGCAATTGCTTTACAATGTTTAAAAGCTTCATTGATGAACTTTTTATATTTAGGTTCTTCCAGTAGCTTGTCTATCGATTTTTTTCCACCCGGAATATAAATGGCATCAAACAGTACACTTTCAGTAGTTATAATCGCCGCATCAACTTCGTGTTCCATATTTTCATCGCAAGTGATTGTTCCACCGTGAGGTGCAATCAATTTTACCATCGCATTTTCTTTTTTCAACGCATTATTCATTTTTTTAAAGTCGCTCATTGAAAATCCATCAGCTACTAAAACTGCAATTTGTCGGGTTGCAATGGTATCGAACTTCGTATGCGCCTGACTCAACGCTTTATCTTTATCTAAGTAGTTTTTCTTCTTTGAAGGTTGGTGTTTCTTTACTTCAGCGTCTGCACCAATAGCTTGATTAATCGGTTTATCAATAGACTTTGGAACATCTAAGCCTAGTCCATCTGCCACTTTCTTGGCTAATTTCTTATCTATCTGAGCGATGAGCCACAACATACGCTCTTTGATATATTTCTGATTGCATTTACCAAGCTCAAAAGTGTATGCATCGGCAACGTGCTCTTGTTCCCAATCAGCTAGACTTCTGTAGAAAAGTGCTGGTTGCGAAAAGTGGTCACTAAAACTTTCACTTCGTGTTCTAATTTTTTTTGCATCGATACGTTCTTCATAAGAGGTAAATGCACCTTCACTCATTTTAGCTAAGTGGGGACAACCACTACCTAAGGTGTTTGGAAAATAAGCTGTATTGCCTTTTGGTATATCCATTTGCATATGACCATCCCGCTGATTGTTATGAACCTCTGTTATAGGTCTATTTATAGGGATTTGATGGAAATTCGGACTGCCTAGTCTAGAGAGTTGTGTATCTCTATAAGAAAATAAACGTCCCTGTAATAATGGGTCATTTGTGAAATCTATACCTGGTACAATATGACCTGGCAGAAATGCAACTTGCTCTGTTTCTGCAAAAAAGTTTTCAGGATTACGGTTCAAAGTCATTTTACCAATTATCTCGACAGGAACCATTTCTTCTGGAATTAATTTAGTAGGGTCTAATAAATCAAATTCAAATTTATGTTCATCTTCTTCTGCTACAACTTGAATTCCTAATTCCCATTCTGGATATTGCCCTGCCTCAATCGCATCCCACAAATCACGTCTATGGAAATCTGAATCTGCACCATTAATTTTTACAGCTTCATCCCAAGTAACAGAATGTACGCCCAAAACAGGTTTCCAATGAAATTTAACAAAATGTGATTCACCTTTTTTATTTATTAATCTAAATGTGTGAATTCCGAAACCTTCCATCATACGCAAACTACGAGGAATGGCTCTATCACTCATTGCCCAAATATGATTGTGTAAAGTTTCTGTTGTTCGTGAAACAAAATCGTAAAACGTATCGTGAGCTGATGCAGCTTGTGGAATTTCATTATTCGGTTCAGGCTTTACAGCGTGGATTAAATCTGGAAACTTCATCGCATCCTGTATAAAGAACACAGGCATATTATTACCTACCAAATCCCAAGTGCCTTCTTCAGTATAAAATTTAACTGCAAAACCGCGAACATCACGAGCCAAATCTGGTGAACCTTTAGATCCTGCTACCGTAGAAAAACGAACAAAAACAGGTGTTTTTCTGTTAGTGTCTGTGAAAATTCCAGCTTTGCTATATTTTGAAAAATTTTTGGTCAATTCAAAATATCCGTGAGCTGCACTACCTCTAGCGTGAACAATGCGCTCTGGAATGCGCTCGTGGTCAAAATGCGTAATTTTTTCTCGTAGTAAAAAATCTTCTAAAAGAGTAGAACCACGTTCGCCAGATTTTAGAGAATTATTAGTGTCATTAACCTTTAATCCTTGATTTGTGGTCATAACTTTCCCGTCAGCGTCCTTTTCAAATTTATTAAGTGCTTTTGATTTTTCAGTTTGATTCTTATTTTTCTTAGCCATTTATTTAGTATGAAGTGAATATTTTAATTTAAAATAATTTAAAAAAAAGAGTCTTGGGATGAGGGATGACCAAAACTCTTTTTCCAACCAATCGTAAGCTCTTAATGAATATCTTCAAGATAGTCTGCTTTATTACAACTAGCCTGTATTTCATTTTTCTGTTTCAATAGCATATCTCGTACTGATGGATTCAATTCGCAGTTATCCAAGATATCGTCATAATCTTTTATGGCTTGCTTTTCACCGTTTCTAACTTCCTCTAACATGGACTCATCATCATCCATTGAGAAAAAGGCTTTAGTATCAATCCAAGCTCTGTGGATAGAACCCGATACGCTTCCATCGTCTTCTGTGACTTCCATTCCTTGTTTTCTTAAGGTGCTGGTAAGTTCGTTAATATAACCACTTCGTTCTCTGGCCTTTTCAATAAAAAAGGTTTTTAATTGAGGGCTATCTACATGTTCAGCTACTTTCTTGAAACCTTTCTGAGCATCGTGAGCTTTTTCGACTAAGTCGTTTAATTTGTTTTCTGTTGTTTCGTTAAAAATTCCCATTGTTCTAATTTTTTTGTTCGATTTATATCTGGTTATCAATATACTATGAACTTAATAGATGGAATGTCACAAAGGAAGATAATGTGAACCCATTTGGGCTAGACTGAAATTAGATTTTTTGTTAATCTTAGTCATGATGATACAGATTTATCCTAAGCTTTATTGCCTTATTATTCGTATCTAAGAAATAATACGATTAGATAATATTAAATACTCACAAATATTAATAACATGATTTAATTTGAGGTCTGCTTATTATTTTAAAAAAGACATGATTTATTTCAGTCGTTTTTTCAAAGATTCCACTTCAATACCTAATTCATTAAACATAGTAAGTATACTACTAATTTGTAATTCTTCTTCGGAATATTCTTGTGTATGAATGCTACAAGCAAATTCCCATATCTCAACAACATCATCAATGGGTATATTATAATCGTGATAAAATTTGTTATCTGAACACAGCATTAATGAACCGTTCAAGTCGATATTATTAATAACACGTTTATACACCATACCATCGTTGAGGGTAATGAGAATATAAGTTTTACCAGTTTTGATATCCCTTTTATCTTCTATAAATTTTCCAATGACGAATGAGCCATCTTTCATAGGAAGCATAGAATCCCCTTTTATAGGAAATGCACGATGTTTTCCCGTTGGTAGAAATGGCAACTTAATTTTTTGAAGTTGTTCTATATATTCTGGGTCATCATAACCTGCAAGATAGCCAGCTGATGCTTTTATAGGTACAACTTCAATTAAGTTTTCGTTATTCTCATCAACTGAGATTGGAAATAAAACCCTTTTATTCCTAAGCTCAATAAAAGAGGTTGAGCCAGCTTTTGAAATATCATTCTTAATTAATATATCAATTGGTATCTCAAAGAATTTGGAAAGTTTCATCAATATAGGAATTGATGGCGAAGAACTCTCTCGTTCAAAAGTTGAAATCTGCGCTCTTGTAATACGCAATGCGTCAGCCAATTCTTCCTGAGATAGCTTTTTCAGCTTTCTAAGATGCTTGATATTTTTAGCAACAAAATTTTCCATTCAACAAATCTATGCAAAAAATGCGTAAAATTATAACTAATTTTGTAAAATGAATAAGAGCATATTACATATGGATTTAGATACATTCTTTGTATCGGTTGAGCGTTTACTGGATTCCAGTTTGCTCAAAAAACCTTTATTGGTAGGTGGTACGGGTGATAGAGGTGTGGTAGCAGCTTGTTCTTATGAGACTAGAAAGTTTGGTGTACATTCTGGTATGTCTATGCAAATGGCCAAAAAATTATGTCCCGAGGCCATAAGCATCAAAGGAAATTCTGGTACATATATGAAGTACTCTTCACAGGTTACAAAAATTATAAAATCTGAAGTACCGCTATTTGAAAAAACAAGTGTAGATGAGTTTTATGTGGACTTAACCGGAATGGATAGATTTTATGGTAATTACAAATTTGCAAAGGAACTTCGAGAGAAAATTATACGAGAGTGTGGTTTGCCTATTTCGTTCGGACTTTCGGAAAATAAAGTGGTTTCTAAAGTAGCGACTGGCGAAGCTAAACCCAATAATCAGATTAAAATTGACTACGGTTTTGAGAAAAGTTTCCTAGCACCACTATCAGTTAGAAAAATACCTATGGTTGGGAAATCTATAGGACAAACTTTAATGAATTTAGGTGTGTTTCAAGTAAATCAATTACAGGAAATGCCAGTAGAACTCATAGTTTCAGTACTTGGTAAAAATGGTCATAAGATTTGGGAACGCGCCAACGGAATTGATACATCGCCAATTGTACCATATAGTGAAAGGAAATCTATCTCAATAGAACGAACCTACGATAGGGACACTATAGATATGGAAAAATTAAAAAATACCCTTAGTGCGATGGGTGAAAAATTAGCATATCAATTAAGAATGGGTAATAAACTAACAGGTAATGTTTCGGTTAGGATTCGATATTCAGATTTTAAAACGTATTCTAAACAAATTAAAGTTTCTTACACAAATGCAGACCATATATTGATTCCTACAATTCAAGAATTATTTAAAAAGTTGCATACTAGACGTTTGTTAATCAGGTTAGTGGGTGTAAGATTTACCGATTTAGTGGGTGGTCATTATCAAATCGATTTATTTGAGGATAATGAGAAAACTACTAATTTATACCAATCTTTAGATTATATAAGAAATCGTTTTGGTTGCAGTAGTGTGTTCAGAGCTTCAACTTTAGGTGTTAAATCTATTCGTGGAAACCGAAATCCATTCGATGGTGAGCCACCAATTTTATTAGCCCATAGAAAACAATAAGCTATGTATCTCAACTGCCATACATACTATTCTTTGCGCTTCGGAACTTTTTCTGAATATGACCTTATTGCTCTTGCAAAAGAAAATAACGTCAAACATTTAGCATTGACAGATATCAATTCCACATCAGCCTGTTTAAATTTTATAAAAGAAGCTAAAGACCATCAAATAAAACCAGTAATAGGTGTTGATATCCGCAACGAAATTACACAAGAATATGTGGTTCTAGCTAAAAATAACGATGGGTTTCAAGAACTTAATACTTTTCTGTCGCATCATATCCATTTTGAAAAACCATTTTCGAAAAAAGCACCCATTTTTCAAAATTGCTTTGTTATTTATCCATTTGAAAAAGTTTTAGAACTCGAAAAAAAAGACTTTAAAACTAATGAGTTCATTGGCATTTCGGTTAAAGATGCTTCACGCTTGAAATTTTCAAATTATAAAAATCTGAAGGATAAATTGGTTATTCAACAACAGGTAACTTTCAGAAACAAAAGAGATTTTAATGCGCATAGATTATTGAGAGCAATAGATTTAAATACATTATTAAGTAAGCTTTCGCCTAGTGACGAATCAAGTTTAAATAATAAAATGCTTCCGTTTAATGAATTGTTGAAACACTATGAAGACTTCGAAAAAATTGTAGAGAATACTGAAGATATTTTCAATCAATGTAACATTAATTTTAAGTTTGATGATGATAGGGAAAATCAAAATCAACTGGTTTATTTAAGCTCTAAAGAAGAAGATTATAAATATCTCAGAGAGCTTTGTTATTCAAGATTGCCTAATCGATACAAAGAAATTACGCCTGTTATTAAAGAGCGCATCGAAAAAGAATTGAAGGCGATTGAGGATATGGATTTTGTGTCATATTTTTTAATTAATGATGATATACTGGAATATGCACGTTCTAAGGGCTATCCATATATTGGTCGTGGAAGTGGTTCTAATAGTGTGGTAGCGTATATTTTGGGTATAACAAATGTTGACCCAATTGAACTCGATTTATATTTTGAGCGGTTTATTAATGTTTACAGAAGTAGTCCGCCAGATTTTGATATTGACTTTTCTTGGAAAGATAGGGATGATGTTACAAATTATATTTTCCGAAGATTTGAACATACTGCGTTGATGGGTACTTATGTGACGTTTCAATACAGAGCAGTAATAAGGGAATTGGGTAAAGTTTTCGGTTTACCAAAAGATGAAATAGATAGTTTTCTCAACGGTCGAAGAAACAGAACTAATGATGTAAATTCTGAATATTTGCGACTAATAACTATATATGCAAAACTCATACACGGTTTTCCTAATTATTTGAGTGTGCATTCTGGCGGAATCATTATCACTCAAAAACCCATCAATTATTATACAGCTTCTTTTTTACCACCAAAAGGATTTCCAACGGTTCAAATAGATATGAACATTGCTGAAGAAGTGGGCATATTTAAATATGATATTTTGGCACAGAGAGGTCTTTCCAAAATAAAGGATTGTATAGAAGTGATTAAGGATAATCAGCCAGATGCCATAATCGAAGATATAAATAATGTGGAAGTTTTTAAGAATGATAATCAAATAAATAAACTATTGACCACTGGCGATTGTATGGGTGTTTTTTATGTTGAATCGCCTGCAATGCGAACTTTGATGACCAAATTGAAAACCGATAATTATTTGAATTTAGTTGCTGCATCAAGTATTATACGTCCAGGTGTATCAAACGGTGGAATGAAGAATGAATTTATACTTCGACATCGCATTCCAGAGAAACGAAAAGAAGCACATCCGGTAATGCTGAATATTCTTCACGAAACTTATGGTGTGATGGTGTACCAAGAAGATGTATTAAAAGTTGCACACGAATTTGCTGGATTATCATTAGCCGAATCTGACATTTTGAGAAGAGGAATGCGAGGTAAAGTAAAATCGAAAGGACAATTTGAAAATATTGAACTGAAATTTAAGAGCAATTGTCTGGAAAAAGGATATACCGAAGAATTAACGGAAGAAGTATGGGCACAAATTAAAGCTTTTGCTGGCTATGCTTTTGCAAAGGGACATTCGGCATCTTATGCGGTTGAAAGTTACCAGAGCCTTTACCTAAAAAAGTATTTCCCATTAGAATTTATGGTAGCGGTTTTAAATAATGGTGGTGGTTTTTATAATATTGAAACATACGTTCACGAAATTTCACTTTGTGGCGGAAAGGTAGAACCACCGTGCATCAATAATAGTGATTGTGAAAATAGAATCATTGACAAAACAGTTTATTTAGGTTTTGCAATGATTAAGGGAATTGAACTAAAATCCATTGAAAAAATAATTACTGAGCGACAGCTGAATGGGTATTTTTTAAGTTTTGATGACTTTTTAGAGCGAACTTACATTGGTATTGAACAAACTATTTTATTACTTCGTATTAATGCATTTAGGTTTACCGAAGTCGATAAACATATTCTTTTGTGGCAAGTTCATATTAAAATGGGTTCAAAACCAAAAGCAGACCATATTCCACAACTATTTAAGCCAACCAATAAAGACTATAAAATCCCACAGATACAAACCAATTATATTATTGAGGCATACGACCAATTAGAACTTTTGGGTTTTCCTTTGTGTGGTTATTTTAAATTATTGAATGTATCGATTGACGATATTATTAAAGCGAAAGATTTAGTGAATTTTATAGGCAGACGAGTATCCATTTATGGAAAGCTAGTAACAGCAAAAGGGACACCAACATCAGATAAACGTTTGATGCACTTCGGAACATTTTTAGATTCCGATGGTAATGTATTTGATACAGTTCACTTTCCTGAGATTTCCAAAAAATATTCTATTGCAAGTAATGGTGTTTATTTGATAAGAGGAAAAGTAGTAGATGATTTGGGTTCACTTAGCATTATTACAGATTATGTTGAAAGACAGCCAATGCTTTTAGACCCACGCTATAATAATGTTAGTCATAAGATTGCATAAACCACTATTTGTCTGATTGACAAAATTTCTCTTAAATTTGAATAAAAAGGTTCAAGATGAAATATCCAAAAATTCCAAAACAGGTAAAAGGCGAATTTAAAGACATCGTAAATATGGTGTGCGAGGCTAACGAGAGCGCAGCTAACAAAAATTTTGAAGTCGTTAGAAAGCGCCTTTTATTGGTTGACAAATGGCACACTTTTTCAGAAGATATTAAAGCAGAATTCTATTTAGTAGATAAAAATGATAATTCAGTTTCAGACCAATTCGAAATTGGCAATTACATAAAAATCGATATTCCTGGACCAGGAAACCCAAGTGGCGATGGTTTTGATTGGACTGAAATTGTAAATATTCAAAATGGTGCCGATGAAGAAATTTGTCCATTTTTTTCGTTTACTATAAAACCTTGTGCACCACCGAATAATTCGGAAACTTCAACTGCGCATTTCTATACAGATGATACATCAAATACTTTTATTTTGCGATGCGTGGCTAACTGTATATATTTAGAAGTTCACAGCAGAAACGAATTGGAAAATACAAAAGATGTCCCAGTACTCGATAAACTTAGAAACAAGGCTATAGCCTTGGGCGGTATTGTAGGTTTAGGTAATTTAAATTGGGCAGCGTTCACGAAAGGATTATTAAAACCCTCAGAAAATTAATCGATTTTTAAAATAAAGTTCCTTTATCTACCTTTTCGATAATGTATTCTTTATTGGTGTCAATACCTTTCTTGTACAAATCCCTACTCACAGGATGTGCATCAAACTTTTCAGAAGTAAATCCTGTTGCTACTAATTCGTTGACCATTGATTCATTTAAATCTATATCTAACCAATCTTGGTAATAATGTTTATCTAATACTAGTGGCATTCTCTTTTTCTTATTATGCACTTCAGCAAAAAAATCATTGGCTTCTACCGTTAAAATTGAGGCAGTAAATAATTCATCATCCAAATCATTGTACAATCCTGCGAACATAAAAAGGTCGCCCTTTGGGTATTCTTTTGAAGGTTGATAACAGAAATATGGGATTGATACATTATTCTCGTGGTGAGGTTCGAAAAAGCCATCAGCAAGAATTAAACAACGTTTTTCTGAAGCACTATTTTTAAAACTATTTTTTTCAAAAATGGTTTCACCTCTGGCGTTAAGCGTATTACTTTTTTTCCGAAAAGCTAACGGGTCTTTTATAGCCCAATCGGGTACTAATCCCCAACTTGCAGGATAAATATTTGTGGTATCGTCCATTTTAATAATCTGCAAATTTCCGTAGGTAAATCCGTTTAAATGATAGTAAGGTTGATATTCACCACTTACTTCAAATGTAGCATTAAAAGGTTCTTTTAATTTCCTTTCAATGACCACTTTAGGTTTGCGCAATGCTGTTGAATAACACATATATTATTTATATTAAACACTAAGTTACAAATTGAATTTTAAATACTGTCGAGCTGAATAATGTTTTCTTTATTAATCAACCTTTTGAGACTGCTGACAATTCGAGATGTGTCGTAATTGTTATTCTGAAATATTAAAAATCCGAGAATATCATCTTCAGTCCTAATTTCTTCTGTTTTAGCAATAAATCCATAGCCTTGATAAATTCCGTTTATGGTATAGACAAAAGCATCTTCATCAAAGTTTCTACCTTTCAACTTATAAATAGTTCGCGTTTTTTTATCCTGAAACAGTTTGTAAGCAAAATTAAATCTATCATTATAATCATCAATGGTTTCGCTACCATCACAGACGCAACATTTACGCTCATTGGTTACTTTTGTGCAAGGACCTTTGGCAGATTCAATGCCACAAAACTTTCTACATAAATTATAGGTGCTACAAAAGTGTTTTAAAGATTCCTTGACCGATTCTCGATTGAAATATTTCTCAGACATATTATCCAAATAGTCCTTTCGTACAATTTTTAGTTTTATAATGCCTTTAGCATTTAAACCTTTATTTATAATGAATGGTGCCGATGTATTTACCTGCTGAGTATTGTAAATTGGTTTGAGGTTTTTAATTTTCTCTGATTCTATGAGCTGTGCAATACTGTCATTACCTGTATAAATAATTTCAATATCATTAACTGTAGAATAATCAATATTTGAATGTTTTCCATTTTCTGAAAAATGACTTTGTAAACGTTTTTTGATGTTCTTTGCTTTTCCAACATAAATAACTTCTTCTTCGGAATTGTAAAATAAATAAACACCTGGATTGGGTTTGTATCGCTTCCAGTTGATACCGTTTTGTAATTGATTTGAAGGTGCTTGAACTTCTTTAATTTTTTTGTTAAAAAATGCATCGACCATTGCTAAAATAAAATCAATTCCAAACTGCTCACTATATTGTTGTGACTTGATTGATTCTAATGATTCAATTTCATTCTTTTCTGAATGCCAAACCATAAGTGGTTTTATATTAAAATTATAGCCTATGGTCTTGAATTGAGATTTCAAAAGCTGAAATTGTTTCCTATTGGCAAAAATCAGTTGCGAACCGGCAAATTCTTCAATCAATTCGTCTGCAATATCACAAAAAGGTGGCGAGGAAATGATAGTCGTTCTATCAATTTTTCTTGATGCATAAACAGATTTTGAGAGTACAATTTGAGGATAGAAAGAATGTTGCTTTATTGAGGAGTTTTTATTGTTTTCTGCTACAAAAATCGTATAAGGAATTAATCCTTTCTTCTTAATTTCAATCGTCAGTAAGTATATAAATTTCATTGCAGCAAAAATAAGATTTATTCAGGTTAACTATATAATTTCAAATGAGATTACAATTCAATATCTTTACAAAAAAAGACTTTGGAAACTAAAAAATTAAACGAAAAACAGACCAAAGCTGTACAGTATGAGGGACAGCATTTATTGGTCTTAGCTGGCGCAGGTACTGGAAAAACACGATGTATTGTAGGTAGAGCCGCATATTTAATTGAAGATGGTGTACAGCCGGAAAATATTCAAATTTTAACCTTTACAAAACGAGCTGCGAATGAAATTGTAGAGCGTGTAAAAGCTACACTTTCTGAGAATGAAGCCAAGAGCCTAAATGGGTCAACTTTTCATTCTTGGTGTAATCAACTTATTGTAAGATTCCCAAATTTATTTGGTGCATCCAATTACACAGTAACAGACCCAGATGACCAGCTAAGTGTGATGAAAATGGTTTGTGGCGATAAAGTATTAGAGTATAAAGGTATTAGAATAAAACCTCAGAAATTACTCGATATTTATTCCTATGGAAGAAATACATTAAAGAATTTATCTACATCAATTAGAGAAATTTTTTACAAGGGCAAAGAAGATGATGAAACCAATTAGGAAATAGATATTATAAGACCAAAAATCGAAATTCTGCTAAAAGCCTATCAACAGAAAAAAGGTTAAGGAAGGTATATTGATTATGATGATTTATTGTTAATTGTCGCCAATCGTCTTAGAAAAGATGAGGAAGCGCGCACAATTCTATCAAAACAAATTGAGCATTTACTTATAGATGAATTTCAGGACACAAACCCCTTACAATGGTATTTATTAGAACCTTTTTTGCAAATAAGCAAGTTCTATTGCGTTGGTGATGATGCACAGTCCATTTACTCGTTTAGAGGTGCAGACTTTAAAAATGTACATCTCTTTAAAAAACGAGTGCCAAATTCTGAAGTCCTAATTTTGGACAAAAACTACAGGTCCACTCAAGAGATTTTGGATGTTTCAAATTGGTTGATTGCAGAATCTAAATTAGATTATAAAAAACAGTTGCAAGCAGCTAGAGGAAAAGGCTTAAAACCAAAATTAATTAATGTTGCCAGCCAATGGGAAGAAGCTAATTTTATTGCATCAAATATTCTTGAAAATTTTACTGAGAACAATAAAACTTTTGGTGACCACTTAATTCTTACAAAATCTAATTACTATACAAAACCCTTACAGGCAGTTTTTATTCAGAAAAAAATACCCTACGTATCTTATGGTGGTAGAAAATTTATGGAATCTGCCCACATCAAAGATGTGATTTCAGCTCTTAGGGTTGTTAATAATCATTTAGATGAAATAGGATGGATGCGATTTCTAACCTTTTGGGATGGCATTGGCGAAGTGAAAGCAGGTAAATTTCTTTCTGAAATTTTAACCCTTGAAAATCCGTTAGAATGTGCAAAAAATCTTGATGATATAATAGATGGTTGAGAAGGTGAGCACATTAGCAATGTTTACAATTTGATATTGGAAAATTCCGGTGATGTTAAGCGTGCTATCCAAGAATCTTATAGCATTATGGAACCAACTCTTAAGTTTAAATATAGAAAAGATTGGGATGAAAAGAGAAAAGCAGATTTTCCAGTGTTAGAAATGTTGGGGGATAATTATGGCTCTATTGGTCAGCTAATTTCCGAAGGTATTTTAGAGAATGCCAAACAGTTGAATGGTAATCCTGTATTGGAAGGTTCAAAATTAAATGATAGTGAAATTAAAGACCACGTTATAATTTCTACGGTGCATTCTGCAAAAGGTTTAGAATCTGATGTATGTTATGTGCTTAATGTTTCCCCAAAAGTCTATCCAAGTGCTTGGAATTTAGATTACGAAGATAAATTAGAAGAGGATAGACGAGTTCTTTATGTAGCCTTAACAAGAGCAAAAAATGAATTATATATTACTCGAGATACTAATTCGATAAATACGGTTAAGAAATTTAAAAGCAAGGACGCTTCTTCAAATTATTTCTTAGAAGAGCTACCTGAAAATTTAGTTAAGCAATTAGTAAACCCTTATATAATATCTAAATCCGAGGATAAATCAACACCCAATGATTTAGACCTTTCCTTTGGGATGGACTTTTCATAGTTAGCTATATTTCTATCTAACCTTATTGAGGTATTTAAATTCGGGATAGCGTTAGCTAAGTCTAAGCGATTTACCTAATTTTCATTAAAAGAAGAAATATGGAAGAGCGTAGTGGTATTTTTGAAGAAAACGAGATAAAAGCCCTGAATGAAACTGAATTAGCTGAATTGAAGTCAGCTAAAAACAATCTTGAAAAAATTGGTTCAATAATGAAAGGAATCAATAAGGTTGGTAGTGGTTTTGAAAGTGGAATCAAAGTCCTGCCAGAAAAACAGCAGATATGGTTATCGAAGAATATTTCTAATATATTATTCAAAATTTTAAAAAGCAATATCAATGCTATCAAGAATAATAAAACCTTTAAAACTTCATCAGATTCAACATTCAAAGCATTAGTAGGTCTATCAGGAATTGGTAGTGGTTTCTTTGGCTCATTTAATATTTTGGGTTCCTCAATTTTTATATCTGAATTGTATTTTTCTACCAGAATAATGATGCGGTCGATTCTAGAGATAGCAAAGAGCGAAGGTGAAAATATTTACGAAATTGAAACACAATTAGCTTGCATACAAGTGTTTGCTTTAGGTGGAAACAGTACTGCAAAGAATGCCGCCAAATCGCCATATTATTCTACGCGAGAGGCAATGGCAAATGCATTGGAAAGTGCCAATAATTATCTAAAGAAAAATGGCGTGGAAGGATTAGAGGATATGAGTATGTACAATACAAATCCGGTGTTAATGATGATAGGATTGATTGCCACTAGACTTACTATTCAGATTACTGAGAAATTTATATCACGAGCTGTACCAATTATTGGTGCTGCTAGTGGTGGTGCATTGAATTACTTTTACATCGAACATTATCAAAAAATTGCTAGAGCGCACTTTATAGTTCGAAGGTTAGAACGAGAAAATAATAAGGACATAGTTAAAAAAGCATACAACACCATAATCATTTAACCAGATGTTAGCATTTATATTATATTTTTTATCTAAGCGATTTAGCGTGATTAAAAAGATTCTTGCTAATTTAAAAAACAAACTTTCTAAATTTTTTAAGAATTTTCTAGTTTCCTTCTCGGAATTATAAAAAATAAGCGACTATATTATTTTTTATGGTTATGTGAGTTATTTAATCAAGGTTTAATATGCTCTTATCGTGACTTTTATTTTCCTCTGGAATCGATTCAATAAATTCATGAATTTCTAAATTCGCAGTTGGACCATAAGAATTAATGATTGTGCCTTTGCAATCATCCACTGTCTTTATAACATAAAGTATAGATTGGTCAGAGGGATTGCTCATTCCTTCGTAACGATGTTCAGCAACAATATTGACTTGCTCAGGCGAGTATTCAGAATCTTTAATTGATGCGATTAACTTATCGTTTTCAACTCTAAAATTTTCAGTAAATCCTTTATCCGTATAAAGTTTTAGAAAATCTAATTCGTGTTTTGCATTTGGGTCGCTATATTCTGGATGTTCCATTGTGATAAAATTTTCCACTAATTTAAGTCTTAAATATGCTTTAAGCTATCTCAAATCAATATATCAATAACTCTATCGGGTTTAGATTAGTGAACTTTAGGAATTACATTGGTAAATGATAAGGGGTTTATTATCATACAATATACACGCAAGGTAAACTCGTAAA
>TARA_R110002049_G_scaffold72490_8_pt1 | contig 32220 bp, 28 predicted proteins | sample TARA_R110002049 | Tara Oceans TARA_R110002049 (sample SAMEA4396941) | marine metagenome | biome: Polar Biome; feature: [SRF] surface water layer (ENVO:00010504); material: water (ENVO:00002006), including particulate matter (ENVO:01000060) such as... | depth 5 m
GATTATTTCGCTAACTAACGTCGCTCACTAACGACTTCGACAAATCACTATTGGGTGTAGTGGTCTTGCATGTCGACGACTTGTCCGCTGCGGACTGACGCTTCGGCCGCCAGGCACATTGCGACGGACCACTTGCCGTCTTCCCCGGTACAGTGAAGCGGCGTGTTGTCACGAATGGCGGCGACGATTCTCGCAATTTGGTCTTCCAGTTCGAACAGTTCGCCGGTGGGTTTGTCGATCGGTACCGTTGTGACTTCTTCGCCATCGAACGCACGCAGCGAAAAAGTCGGATGCCGTGTGCGGTCCATCGCCCCGCTCCACGACGCCCACAACGCTCCCTTGGTGCCGGTGACTTTGATCGTTTGATGATGCTCAAATGCGGCCAATGTTTGTGAAACGACTGCGTAAGCGCCACCATCGAAGTGCATGATCGCGCTAAAATTGTCATGCAATTCGGGATGGTCCGGTTGCCGCGAGTTCGCGGTGGCATATATCTTTTGCGGATCACCAGCGGCTTGCAGGTACCAGCGAGCTAAATCGAAGAAGTGGATCGGTTCTTCTAAGATCCAGCTGCCGACGCGGCTGATGTCGTACCGCCAACCCTCGGCGCCGAGTCGGTACGGATTACGCGAAAGTTCGACTAAGGCGTACAGCGGATCGCCGATAAAACCGTCGTCGATCATCTGTTTGGCTTTTCCCCACATCGACGAGAGCCGCAGTTCGTGTCCGACCGCCAACAGGCGACCTTTTTCACGAGCCAGACGCAGCATGTCATCGCACTGGTCGATCGAGACACCCATCGGTTTTTCCAGCAATATATGCTTGCCGGAATTCAACACGCTGGTGGCGACGTCGTGATGCAGATAGCTGGGAACAACCACGTCGACGACATCCAAGTCGTCTCGCTGCATCATCTCTTGAAAATCGTTGTAGACGGCTGCGCCGGGGTATTTGTCCTTTGCGGCGGAAACGGAATCGTCGCTTCGTGCGGAAATTGCGACCAATTCGGCGCCATCGGTTACGGTGATGGCGTTTGCGTGGTGTTGGCCCCAAGCGCCAAATCCTACCAATCCGAATCGAACGGGCTTTTCTGTCATAGCTGTAGCAAACTTTCTATTGGTTGTACGGTTCAATGTTTTTTGCGGGCACGAACCACATGACACGTACCACGATCGGTTACATTAGTGCGACCTTCCATCAAACGAGATGGCTTGCATAGTGTCACGCAGGGACGCAGCATAATCAACTGCGTGACATCCCCACCTTCCAAACTGCCCGCCCTCTCTCCCGCCGTCGGACTTACTTGATGTCGAACTCTGATCCCTATTCGAGTCCCAGCGATACTTCATCCGACAGCACCGGTCCCGATCAAGACGGCCCGTGGTATTCCGGTATTGGTTCCTATCAGTGGCTGGTGCTGATCATCGCGTCCGCAGGTTGGGTCTTTGACGTTTACGAAGGCCAAATTTTTAACATCACACGTGGCGATATGCTGCTGGAGATGTTGGGTGGCGACGAATCGGCGGTGAAAGATTGGGGCGATAAGTTCCTCGCAATATTCTTGCTCGGCGGAACGGTTGGTGGATTGCTGTTTGGGTCGTTGGCCGATCGATACGGCCGGCGGCCGATCCTAGTCGCCACAATTCTGATGTACTCGCTGTTTTCGGGACTCACCTTTTTTGCCGAAAACATTTATCACGTCGGTATTTTGCGATTCTTTGTCGCACTCGGCATCGGCGGTGAATGGGCCGTCGCTGCGGCGATGGTCGCGGAAGTGTTTCCGACAAAGGCGCGTGCACAAGCCGCGAGTATCTTTCACGCATCCAGCATCATTGGTACTTGGCTGGCAGCACTCGCCGGGATCCTGGTCGGGACGCAGTGGCGATACGCATATCTGTTGGGCGTGCTGCCGGCTCTGTTGATTGTTTGGGTCAGGGCCAGCGTGAAAGAACCCGAGAAGTGGAAAGAACAACGGGATCAAGATGCAAAGCCGCGCGGCAGTTTTCGCGAACTGCTGTTGAATCCGAGATGGGCGTGGCGGGCGACCGGCGGTTTGTTGTTGGCCGCGGTAGGTCTCGGGACGTTTTGGTCCGTCACGGTCGCCGGGCAAGACCTGGTCAAAGCGCTGTTGGAATCGCTGAACACGCCGGCCGATGAGATTGGGGCTTCGTCAAAGTTTGCCTATGGAATCGTCCAAGCATCGGGCGGTGGACTGGGGCTGCTTGCGTTTGGTCCGCTGGCGGCAAGGATTGGTCGCAAGCCGACATTCATCTTGTTCCAAGCGTTATCATTGGTGATCGTGCCGATCATCTGTTTCGTGCCGCAGACCTATGCGCAAATGTTGTTCATTTTGCCGATCTTTGGTTTCTTGACGCTGGGGATTCACGCGGGGTTTGCGATCTATTTCCCCGAGTTGTTTCCGACACACCTGAGAGCCACGGGGGCTAGTTTTTGCTTTAACGGCGGTCGCCTATTAGCCGTCCCGGTGCTGCTGTACTCCGGATCGCTCAAGGCGCAAGAAGGCATGGAAATCACCACTGCCGTGATGTGGTTGTCACTCTTGTTTCTCGTTGGCATCGTCGTGGTCCTCGCGCTGCCAGAAACGAGAAATAAAGAGCTGCCGGAATAGCTCCAACGGAATGTCCTGCACGCACTCGGCGTCGCGAATTGGCAAGGCCGCGCGATCGCGTGTCGTTGTTACCGCGGCAACAAACCGCTGACGTGCGCGAAAGTTCTAGAAGGGCGATCCGGTCAGCGATTTTGGCAACATGTCGCGGGCTCGTCCCAGCAACTGAGTCGCATTGAACGCCGGGTGCGCGGCAAGCAGCAAGGGCAGCATGGGCGGCAGCTTATCGGCCAATGCGGTCAGCTCGAACTCGGTCAGCCTGCCTTTGATTCGCACGTCCAGAATTGCTTCGTTCAGGGCCGGGCCAAACGGGCCGTACGGCTGCTTGGGCAGCCGTTTCCGGCGTTCTTGGAAGTAATCGTTCGGCGACGCCGGATTCGGGAAATTCTGGTGGACCGCAGCCGCCTTGTCGAAATCTCGATAGTGTTCGTAAATATCGATCAGCAGTCCTTTCGCCAACGGACAAGTGGTGCTGTTCAGGACAAGTCTGGCGTCATTCTTGGCCCACTCGACATTTCCCGCGAACCAATCGGCGCGTGCGTAGTCCATCTTGATGGTCGCCGACATGGGATACAAAAGCTTGGCTTCCTTCAGCGCGTTGCGCCCAAGTTGTTGGCGGCCCATCGTTAGCTCCAACAGCCCAAGTTGATGCTGCACCTGCCAATTGTTCGGCGCGATCATCGCCAGCTCTTTGATCTCTTTTTCGGCCTCCTCGTATCGCTGCAGCGTTTGCCAATCCAGCATCGCACTGGCCAGCCGCGCGTCGATCGATTCCAGAGCGCCGCCACGCAATCGCTCGAGGAACGCGATTTCTTCTCGCGCCGTGCCGATCAATTGCTTGGCCTTGGCCTCATCGCTTTGTGCAGCCAACGTGAGCGATGCTAACGCGATCGCCGCGTGCGGATCGGTATAGCTGCTGTCAACTTGCGTGGCGTGTTCCAGGCACTTTAGTGCTTTTTCGAGTCCGGCAGCACTGTCCGGGTCGACCCGCAACATCCCGTCGACGAGGCAACCGAATGATTCCAGATTCGGTCGCTTCTCTTCGGATCCCGATGAAGTCAAACCATGTCCGATGGCGGCCGCGATGTGTTCGGCAAGCTTGGTCTGTTCCAGCAAACTGTCTGTGACTTCAGAGCGGATCGTCTTTCCCCACAGCTGCGCGCCCGTTCGTGCAGAGATAATCATCAAATTCAAATTCGTGAACTCGGCAGTCCCGTGGGTCTCGGTCCAAAAATTTCCCGAGACGAACGCATCGACGTCCAACTGTTGCCCGAGTCTCGTGAACTCTGACGGATCGTTCGCGGCCATCGGTCGAAATGGCGTCACAGCGATGCTGCGTATGCGCGACAGTTCGTTGACTAACAGGGCTGCCAAGCGGTCGCCCTGACGCAAATCCTTATCCGAGACCGGTTTGACGTATAGCCCATGCTCGGGCGCCGCGGAAACGCTGGACGCCTCTTCGAACGACAGCACGGCAAGCCGCTGGATCTGTTGCAGTTCGCGAGTGTGATCCGGTGCGGCCAAACCACCGACGACTGCACCGACGAGCCCGCCTGCGGTTGCGCTGAGAAAACGTCGTCGCAACATTTCTCCGGCCGCATATCCTTGCTCGATACGCTGGACGACGGGTTCGATTTGCGGCGTCGTCCGTCGCAGTCGAACGGCCAAGTCGGCGGCGGATTCGGGACGTTCGTTCGGATCCTTGCGCAAACATTCGTCGATCAAATCGGCGAGCGCCACGTCGTCCCTACGCCTCAGCGGATCAGGCGATGGCGTGCCTTCGAGCGTGAAAGCGAAACGATCGGCGACGTTTTCGCCGACGATGGCTGACTTTCCGTAAAACGTTTCGAATAGGATGCAGCCAAGCGAAAAGATGTCCGCAGCGGACGTCACCGTGTCGCCTCGCGCTTGTTCGGGCGCCATGAATCCCGGAGTCCCCAGAATCATTCCTTCCCGAGTGGTTTGGCTTTCATCCTCATCCAGCGAATCCATGAACCCATTTCGCGGGACGCGAGACAAGCCAAAGTCGACCAGCTTGACGATCGTGGATTCGTTGGCAGCGTGCGGATCCCTCTTTTCGCGTTCGGGCTTGTTCGATTTTGAGCGGCCGACCGTTGATAGATGAATCGACTCGTCGCTATCGCTGCCACCGCTGCGGCGAATCAACATCACGTTGTGTGGCTTTAAATCGCGATGGATCACGCCGCCTTGGTGCGCCGCGGCAAGCGCGTCGCAAATCTGTGCACCCAACCGCCGCGTTTCGCTGACCGACATGGGGCCACGTTCCATACGGTCGATCAACGATTCGCCATCCAGGTATTCCATCACGGCATACGGCAAACTGTTTTCGACGCCCACGTCAAAGAGTTCGACGATGTTGGGATGGCTTAGCGCCGCGACCGCTTTCGCTTCTCGCTCGAATCGCTCGGTCAGCTCGGCACGTTTTTGTCCGCCCACGGCCAACACCTTGATGGCAACCAGTCGATTCAGACGTGTATCGGTCGCCGCGTAAACGACTCCCATGCCGCCTTTACCGATGGTTTCACCAATCCGGTACGGACCTATCATTTCACCTTCTCGCGGCAACAACACCGAGACATCGTCGGCGGCCGCAGGCGTGATCGAGAGGTCATCGTTTGCCGCATTGCGCACATCGACGGCGGGGCGCAAGAAGACGTCCGACGATGAATCCGCAGCAGCTTCATCCGAATCAGTGACATCGGCGTCATCAGATTCGGTTGCGACGACATTCGAGTCGGATGCTCGTTGCGATTCGTCGGATCCGCGCGGTGAGTCCGTTTCCGCAGATCGCTGTGATTGATTGTCGATCGCACCGAGGTCGATCGCCTCGGTCAGGTAGGCGGCGCTAGCCGTGGCGTCGCCCAGCGTCGGTTCGTCGTCAGCGTTCTCATCGATCGACGTGCTGTCTTTGGCATATTCGTGTTCAGTCGTAACACCGCTGTGAGTTTCAACGTGAGTGCTGTGAGTTTCAACGTAGGGGTTGTCGTCTTCGGTCAAGTCGTTGTCGGTTCGTTCATCGCTAGAACCAACGGCCGTTACTTCCGCCATCTCTTGCGGCAGCGAAGCAAGAATCGATTCCTCGCTGGGAACGCGCTTCGCATCGGCGGAATCCGTTTCATTTCCTGAGCCAACCGCATCGGCGGAACTTTCGTCTGACGCGAACGCCTTGGCCGAGTCATCCGCTTGAGCCGTCTCGCCCGAGTTTTCCAACTCGATCAAGTCGTCCATCTCGATCTGGGCCGCCAAGGGATCGTCTGCATTTTTCGTCGCGTCATCGAGTTCAGAGACCGGCGTCGCGTTCGGCTGTGTTGGTTCCGCTGGTGATTCGTCGGTGAGATCGCGCGCCGCGTCCGAGGATTCGTTGAATGCGTCGCCCGGCGTGGCCGGTGGCAAGGCGGGGGCGAAAGGTTGTCGAATCGGTTTGGGTTTCAGCGCAGCGGACAGCTCGTCTTGAATCGCAAGCAATTCTTGGCGCAGCAGTTCTGCATAGTCGCCGCCGAACTCGGAAACCAAGTGGTCGATCGATGGATTTTGTCCTTCACGCACCTGCGACTCGAACGCCAGGCAAATCGAATCGATGCGAGCCAGGTCTTCGGCTGATAGTTCGTTAAGGTTCATGTGCAGCAACTATACGGTCTAGGTAATCATCTCTCTCAGACGTTAATGCCCAAGGGAACGAGAAACACGTCATCAATGATGAAATTCGTCAACTCTGGGATTTGTCGGTGTCTTCTTCATCCGGCGACTGCGATTGGGCCGCTTCTGCCCAAGTACGCCGAATCAATTGCAAGCGTCGCTCGACGGCCCGTTTGCTGAGCTGCATCTTTTCGGCGATTTCGTCAACCAGGTACCCATCCATCCGCATGACCGCGATTTGCCTCAATTGGTCGTCGGACAACTCGCTGAGCAATCCGTCACAGGCTTCCGCCAGTTCGGCATGCAGATCGGGGGCCGCGTTGTCGCCGGTCACTTCGCCAATCCCGCCACGCGACAGCTCGCCACTGGAGTCCATAAACACCGATTCGCCGCGAACGTTTCCCCCGCCACGTTTTTGACGTGTTTGGAACCGCAGATGCGCATTGACTTTGCGGCTGGTCAGCGTGATCAGCAGCCCCCACAAGTTGTCGGGACCGCTGAGGTCGGGAAACTGGTCGCGTCGAATGCCGGCGATGAAACTATGAAACGCCGATATCGCGATGTCTTCTTCGTCACCGGTTCGGCGCAGGTTGGTCGGCAACCGTTTCGCCGCGATCCGAACGAGTCGCTGGAAATATCGTTCCCACAATTCCGTGGTCGCATCGTCTTCGCCATCGCGGACGCGGGCGAGCAATTGCGAGAACTCGGCAGGTGAACTTTCCATTTTCAAACATTCTTGCGATAGGTGTCAGCCACAATCTGAAACGATTGCAGTGTAAACATCACCACTTACCTCATCGGTTCCTTTTGCCACGCTGCCCGCTTCAAAGTGGCTGCGACGGGCGAATCCGATCGCAATGATTGTTCCGTCGTCGCCCACCGCAACACTGGTCAGTCGTCCGACGGTTTTCGAGTCGGCGTCCAGCTTATCGCCCGCTTTGACGTTAATACCGGCGCGAGCCTTTGAATCGTGACTGCAGTTGTCAGCGGAGGCATCATCACGTGTTGTGATGCCACCCGTTACCGTCTCACAGTCCGTCGTCTCACTGGCTGTTGTCTCACACTCCGCCGTCTTACCGGCTGTCGTCTCGCAATCGGTCGCATCATTGGCTGCTGAATCACTTTGTGTTCGCATCTCGGATGTCTCCACACGACGCGTCCGGTCGCCGTTTTCGATTTTCCAACAGACCAATTTCTTTTGGACCTGCCCAAGCGCATCCAATCGAGCGACCGTCTCTTGCCCCAGGTAACAACCTTTGGTGAACGAAATTGCGCTCGCGTCTCGGTCGGCTTCTTGCGGCAAATTCGTTTCGTCCAGGTCCCTTCCATACCACGGAAATCGAGACCGGATCCGGCGATAGTGAAACGCCTGCTCGTCCGCTTCTGTTACGTCGCTGTTCACGAGTTGTTCTGCCAGCGATTCCGCTTTTGCCGATTCAACCAATAAAACCGTCGTTCCGTCTCCCAGCCATGGCACTGTATAGGCGTCGACAACTTGCTGGCCGATTTCGATCACGCGGCGAGCGGTTGAACCCTTAGCAACCGCGTCCGGCAGCACCTTGCCAGCCGATTCGGCGTCAAGCACGATGGCACAGAAATCGTCATCGCGGACCTTCGCGACGGCATCCTCGCGAATGGTGTAACGATCGACGTGTTCTGCGACGCTCGTCGATGGCCCGTGGGGCCCGATCATGCGAATACGATCTTCGAGCTGGTACAACATGACGTGAGCCAGCGTCTTGCCGCGAACGTCGGTGACAAACGTTTCGCACCCTTGGTCGACCTCCAGCGATTTGATTTCGTTGGTGGTCAGGTTGTGAACAATCGCTTCACGATCGTCGCCGGTGATGTCGACAACACCGACTCGATCGAGCCGGAAAAATTGGTATGGTTTCATCCGCAAATTATGACCGGTGAAACCCATCACGCAAAGCCGCTAGCGATTCGCCCCGCCTGCGGGCTCCGGCTTCATGTTGTAAAGCGGCATGTGTCGGTAATACACTTCCAGGCAATAGATCGACAAACATGTCGTGTACAGACGTCCGAAGTTCTGTCCGTAACGATCGCCATCGGACGGCCAGCTGCCTTTTTCACGGCCGCTGCGGATCTGGGCATTGGGTAATTCAACTCGCATTCGGCGGTTCCACTGCTGCCACGGTTGGCCGCCGAAGTGGTGCATCGTCTGGGTGGCGTAGTACCAGTAATAGACGTTCGCTTGCCGAATGTTGAATAGTTGTCCCTGAATCAGGCTTTCGACGCCGACCACCATCGGCTCGAAATCGCGTTCCCACCCAAGGTATTGCCGACACAGCAGACCCTCCGCAGTCATCGCCACGGACGGCCCACCGTGCGATTGATAGGAATAACCCGCGCCGCCGCCGAACTGAGCCGAATCCAGATACTTGTCGACACGATAGAAGACGCCTGCATCGATCTCCAGCCCCGCCGCCTGGGCGCTCTTGAGGGCCATCACGAACCAACCGGTGATCGAGGTGTCGGAATCCTCTTTGGGGTCGTATCGCCAGCCGCCCTCGGGTGATTGCCATTCAATCGCGTAGTCGGCGGCCAACTGGGCTCGCGGGCGTAGCCATGAATCCTTGGTCATCGCGTACAGTTCGCAAATCGCAATCGTGCCTTGCGCCTGTGCGTAAGCTTTCTCGTGATGACGTCCTACGTTGTCGAACGCTCCTCGGCGGCTTTGTTGCTTCAACAGATACTTCATCCCGCGTTCGACTTCTAATCGATATTCGCCGGACAAGTGCGAGTTTCCATCGCCCATGAAAGCCAACAACGCCATGGCCGTCGCGGCCGTTTTGTTTTCGGAAAAAGAACCACTGTCGTACGGTCCCCGCATGCTCCAGCTGCCGTCTTTCAGCTGGTTGCGTTTGAGCCACATCAGCCCCATGGCCACTGCGTCTTGTGTTTCCTGTGTTCCGCCATAGATTGCCAACAGAGCTTTCTTCATCGCCCCGCTGCGGCCGTTGAACATTGGCTTGACGTCGATCAATTCGGACCCGATTCCCAGTTCGACTTTGGAAAGCTCGTTCGTTTCGCTGTCTTGCTGTGAATCGAATATGTCGGGTACGTCCAGATCAACCGTTGCGTCTTCGGGAACCCGCGCGTCGTCGGTGATCGCGTCTTCGGTCAAGATCGAAAACTCGGCCAGCTCAACCGGTGATTCGCGATCACTCTGTCCGATCGTCAAGAACACTCGCCCGATGCTCTCGCCCGCCGGTGACGTGATCAGTGCCAAGATCAACAGCAACATCAAGTGCACAACCGTGCTGATCAACCAAGGCGGTGCCGTCCGCGCAACACGATCATCGCCCCGCTCGTCTTCGGGTGTCGGTCCGGCCGGATGATGCCCCGAACCGCTGGGATGATTTGCCGAGTGCGAACCAGCGGCACTTGCGCGTCCCCACTTGCGGTTCGTGGGAACATTCTCAAGCTCGCCACGCCAACGAAGTCCTTTTGCCGAACCCACACCACTGACCGGCGCCGGTGCGGCCGCCCCGCTGAGGTCGGGGCCTTGGCGAACCGGCGGCAAGGTCGACCGCGCCGGTGGAGGCGGTGGGATGGGCTGAGTCGTTGCAGGATTCGGCGGCGGCGGTGGCGGAGGTCCCTCCATCCCGGGTGTCGTCGAATCGTTCTGGTAATCTGCGTGTGACATTTCGATCCGAACGACTTGAAAAGCACTCGACGCCGCGTGAGACTTTTTAGCGACGCGTCATCCTGATTGTCGACCGATGGTGTATCCCCGCCCCGACATGTTTGGCGGCTGACAAGTTGTGCCGGTTGCAAGGCTCAGCAATCTGGAATCTGGAATCTGGAATCGGGTTGGTCCATCGTCAATATGGATGGGCCTGCCTTTGCAATGTGCAACCGGTACGGTTTGGGCGGCGAGTCTAGGTCGGCTTACCGCGATCAGCCAGTGCCGCCGTCGGGAAAACCTTTCGGCGACAGATGACCGCTGCAAGCACCGCTAGAACTTGATTCGTTTCATCGGTTTTCGCATCCTTGCTGTCTCTTTAAGGATAGTAATATTGTGCCGCAGATGCGAATTGGTCAGCCTTTGAGTGTTCCGGGAGGACAAATTTGGGAACCCAAATCGATTTAAACGGGATACGGTTGACAGAATCCACTTGCTGACCGATAACCAAAGCTCACGGGAAACGAATCGTTTCACGTCGAAAACTTCACCGCGGGATGGAGCAGCCCGGTAGCTCGCGAGGCTCATAACCTCGAGGTCGTCGGTTCGAATCCGGCTCCCGCAACTTTCTTAAACCCAAGCCATTCCTGGTCTTAGGTTACCTGCCTCGGTGAGGCAGTGCGGCTCTTTGCCGAAGCCAAACAGGGAACGCAAAGAGGGATGTCCAAAAGACTTCCCTCTTTGCGGTTCTCGCTTCCGCAAAGTTCTTCCCACCATGCCGCGTCTTTTTCATCAGCCGCCGAAGTATCGGCTGCACAAATCCACCAAACAGGCTGTCGTTTCTTTCTTTGGTGAAACGCTCTACATCGGTCCCTACGGTTCACGCAGAAGCCACCAGCGGTATCAAGAACTGCTGAAGGAATGGGAGAAGCGGCGTCATCAGGAACGACCGGTAGCGAAGCTCGAAGATTTCGATGACGCCTGCAAGACCGACCCAGAGAAAATCGTGGCGTCAATCACGACGGCGACGCTTCGTGAGAAGGTCATCACTGGAATCCCAGTGACCATCAACGAGTTAGTCTTGGTCTACCGTCGGCATACTCGCCAGTATTACCGCAAGAATGGGGTGATCACACGTGAGGCTGGTGCGATCGATGATGTTCTGCGTGTGGTTCGACGACATCACGGCACCTGTTTCGCGCAAGACTTCGGTCCGGTCGCTCTTGACGAGCTTCGCGAGAAGATGATTGACGAGATGGATTGGGCACGAACTTACCTCAACAAACAGGTCAATCGCCTGCGTGGGATGTTCAAGTGGGCAGCGTCCAAAGAGCTGATCGACGGCTCCGTTTCTCAGGCGTTGAGAGAGCTATCCGGCTTGAAAAAAGGACGAACACGGGCGCGCGAGGCTGCTCCCGTTGTTCCTGTTGCAGATGAAGTCCTCGATGAAACCTTGAAGTTTTTGCCAGATGTCGTCGCCGATATGGTTCGCATTCAACGTTTCACAAGCGCACGTCCGGGCGAAGTCTGCTCGATGTCTCCATCAGAAATAGATTGCAGCGGCGATGTCTGGGTCTACCGGCCGTCGGAGCACAAAACGGAGCACTTTGAGAAAGACCGCGTCATCGCGATTGGGCCTCGTGCAATCAAGATTCTGAAGCCCTACATGGACCGCCAGGACGGTGAATTCTGTTTCTCACCAGCCGAAGCTGAACGACGACGCCGTGAGGCGGCCACCAAGCGGCGTCGGACCAGGGCATCCACAGGCAATCGACCGGGAACGAACCGGGTCGCATCGCCAAAACGAAAGGCTGGTGACCGCTACGTCACAGCAAGTTATCGCCGAGCGATCCATCGCGTTTGCAAAAAGCAGGACATTGAACAGTGGTCGCCGAATCGAATCCGCCACACCGCATCGACGGAGATTCGCAAGCTGTTCGGTATCGATGCTGCACGAGCCGTCGACGGCCACGGATCGACCAGTACTACTGAAATCTATGCTGAGCTAGATCTAAACAAAGCAATTGAAGTCATGCGGCAGGTAGGATAGTAATTTCCGGAGCAGCACTGTCACACAGCGAAATTCGGTCCAATGTTCAGACGCCGGCTCTTCGAAGTGCTTCGTCGATGGCGTCGGTTTCATCGTCCTGCTGCGATTGACGTGCTTGCGGTTTCGCTGCGAGAAAACGGTGAACCGCCTCCACCGTCGTGTACCGAATCCCGCCGGCCATGACAGATTCGAGGATACGTCCACGTACGCCCTTTGTTGCCCAGCGGTAGATTGTTGAGTAGTGGACTTTTTTTCCATTCCGCTTGGGAACGAAACTAGCGACATCCGCTAGCGGTATTGATCGCTCGCGTTCAACATCGATGGCCATTACCTTCCTCCTGTTATCATAACTTCGTCTCATATCACGCAGGGATTGACATTTCCTCAAGTGTCTCAGCCCTCGAACGGTCGGTTGAGTGTCGAAATGGTGCATTCTGGATACGAGCGGTCCTGCATGAGCATCATCTGTGCGAGAGAAAGCCCCTACACGTACCGAAGGGTGTGTGAGAATCGGTTTGCTGATAATCGAGTCGAAACTGGTTAAACTTGGAAGCCCTTTCCCCGCACATTCAAACATCCAAAGTCGCCATGAATACTCCTACGAGATTTCCCTGGATTATCGGACTACATCTTCTCGGCTTCTTGCTCCTCGCTGGCTGCGAAGATGCATCCAATGAAACGGAAGGCGTCGCACAAGGGACTAACATCCCGATGCCGGGGGAATCCGAATCGGACTATCCTGATTTAGCAGCGGTTACCAGTGATTCGGGATCGGTTGACACCGGTCACCCAGAAAACTGGATTCCGGATCCCGGGGTACCCACTAGGATTACTTATGAAAACGGTGTGCGAATCGAAATTATCAGCGCGGAGGCTAAGGCGTTGATCGCGATTGAAGCCCTTTCCGGCGTACCAGTTGAAGAACTTGCGTTTAAGCACGGAAGGGAGCCTTCGGAAGTCACACTTTGGACCAGTCAGCTGCGGGAAAACGCAAGTCAACTCTTCGAGGATGAGCGGAAGCCGTGGAAGGAGTAGCTATTCGATGGCTTCCCCGTTCCTGCCGTTGTTCTCGTAAATCCAGGTATGCGCCTTGTCGGAGACTTTCGCAATCAGCGGCAAGTCGTCTCTTCCGAATCGTGTTGACTCTTTCCAAACGTCGCCGTTCTTGTACAGTCGAACGATCGATACGGAGTGTCTTTCACCTGATTTGGTTTGGTTCCGCCAGATACTGGCTTTGATGAGTCCGAATCGAATGGTGTGGGCGGGTGTGTTCATGATGTAGTTTTTCCGCATGGTTTTGATGCGTCCGTGCTAGATGGTGAAGCCAGCTCGATCCAACGTGGGAGCTGGGGTGACGATTCATCGTTTCTGCCGCCACAGGACGTACAGCGAAGTGGGCGGAACGGCGCATACCTCTCGTGCGTGCAGGAGTTGCAGTTTGCCTTGTGCCAATTGAGGAGTTCATGCTCATCAATGTGCGGCGGTTGTCCAGCCATCGGCGGCCTCTGGAACGAACAGTTGCATGTAGGGGCCGGGACTGACTTTCTGGACCAACTTGCGAATTGTCGCGTGGCGTGAGTCTCGTTGTTGCGGGTTTAACTTCAGCCAGTTGCGGCAGGTTGTTTCACCGAACGACGGGTTTCCTTTGTAGCCCAACAGCAAAAAGCGGCATTGAGATTGCCAGAAATCGCACTCTTCCGCCTCAGTCGTTTCCACCCAAACAAAGCAAGACCGATACTCAAATCCCCATGCTTCCAACACGTCCAAAGCATCCAGTAGCATCTCGGCGTGGGACCAAAGGTGGAGATGAGCGTTATCGGACGCGATCGCTGATACGGGCATCGAGCAGAGGTCGTCCAAGGCTGGCGCTGCAATCGGTATAGTGACGTCGGTGACCGATCGCCGTTGCAAGAAAAGTGGTTCAGCCAGAATGGTGCCAAACTTCGTGCCGCTGTTGATGATCTCGTGCAGGGAAACTGTGGACAGTCCTTCGGAACCCGCCGGTTTCTCGCCGTACGTTTGAGTCGCATCTTCCGACGGCTTGCTTTGTCGCTTCGCCAGCTTCAGCAGCCCGGCAGTGGTTGGCTCTCTTTCTGCTTCCACTGACTCGCTTAGATATCCCTGAAACACGTCCTCGGGCAACCTTGCGATCCGCTGTAGCCTTGACGAATCGGACTTTGTGATTCCGAGACTCGCCAATGTCGGAGCACCGTCTTCAGTCGCGTGATCGGCTACGGTAAATTGATTCCCTGGCGATGCTTTCGCAAGTTCCGTTTCCGAAAGAATGCAGCCTAGTTTACGTTCAGCTCGCACTTTCACGAGCGCTGCTTCGACGAGAATACTGTGGCCGAGTTTTGCCTTGCGAGCATATGCTTTCACCGCTTCGGCCTTATCTCGAATGTCCTTCACTTCATCGACGGTTTTTGCTTCACACAGCGCGCGTGACGCAGTGGACAACAACGATAATTCCCTTGGCTCGTTCATTAACGTTTCACTTTTTCGGCAGGCAATGCACGAGTTGCCACCGCATGGACCAGTTGACGGACTAGCGACTCCGTCCAATCGAGCGAATTGCTGGTGGCAAACATCGCGACGACCTCTCGAATCTCGATGTATTCGACTGAGCAGCGGAATTCCGGAGAAATTGAAACGCCAGCGTACGAGTTCAGGCAGTCGACGAACCGCGAACGCAACGAGACGACAAAGTCTTCGTTTCCTATGCGGTGGGGTACGGTGACGATTGCTGCAAGTAGGATCGGTTCCCTGAATCCTCGTGGAATGGCGTCGATCAGTGCCGCGAGTTCGGCGATCTGGTTCGTTTCTCTGGTCATCATCTCCAATTTCGGTTAGTCCTTCCGTCGCAGTTGCAAATTGGGAAAAACTGTCAGTGGCGGTGGACCACTGACAGAAGGTTGGACGTTAGACGTCCAGTAGCAATAAAATGAAGAATCGAAACATCACGAATCCGACAAACCCAATGAGGATGTGCAAAAAGTCGCGCCCCAGCGGCCAGGGCTGTGCCAGGCTTGGAACGAAAACTTCTTTTTTCTTCGAGTTTAGCAATAGAGTCGCAAGGTGCGTTCCCTTTCTCGCTTGTCCGCAGTCAGTGACCATCACATCAGGAAGGTTGTCACCTTCAATCATGTGAGTTCGACCATTGACGACGATTTCCATCCGATGAATCCTTCGAGGCATGTGTCGGCCATTCTCGATATGCGTCCACATGGTGAAAGTTTCATTTTCTCTTTTTGTTGCCATACGCTGGCTCTCCTTTTCAATGGTCCAAGCTAGCCACGGCTAGTCTTGGACAGTTTGCAAATCTGTCATTCGCCTAACACGAGGCAAATCAAAGATTCGGGAGGGCCAACGCCACCGACGACAACCGGTGCGAACGCACCAGTGTCGAAAAAACAAAAGACTCCGAAGAGTCTTTTGTCCCACCGATCGCAAGCGATGAACCACGGTTCATTGCCCAGTCGTTAGACTGCGAAGCGTCGGTAGTAATTCGCAACGAGCACGTCGTCGCTATGAAAACCAATTGCAGAAACACGTTTCCGCATTGATCGAAATCAATGGCTTTCAGGCCGTCAGTGTTTATCACTCCAGGACGGTAGCGGAGGTAAAAGAAAATCGCTGATAGTTCGTGGTGGTGGATTTTCGCCGGACGGAGCGTCCACGGCTGTTGTGCTGTCTTCGTTCGGCAGAGACTCCGATTCGCTGCGCGTGAATCGATTGAAAAATGGCGGTAGCACGACGCACATGTATGCGTAGAACGCGATGGTGAGCAGACCGGTCGCGATGCGTTTCCAAGTCTGCAAACCCTCATTTGCGGGATGATGATACGCTCGCTTTTGTATCTTCCGTACAACTAGGTACAGAATGAACAGGCCGAGCAGAAGGTGATAGATCGTCATATCTGAAGCTCGCAACTCTTGTTGGTTTCTCTCATTTCACTCGAAACGGACGGCACCGGCGAGTGTCTTTAGGTTGCATTCTCGTCGCGAGAATCATCTCCAGTCAGCTTCTGATGGATTTTTCGTAACGCTTCGTCCAAATTGGCGGGGTCGACGGTCAGATCGATCTCTGGGTGCGTTGTGGGTGTAATCGTATTCTCGTTCCCGCCGGGCCACGCTCCACCGATTGAAATAGTCTCGCCTTGATTTTCAGGCCATGCGGCTCGACTTCTCTTGACGTGCTCTCGCATCGAGACTGGCCACTCGGTAACCATCGGAAATGCTCCACAGTACTGCGAATAGCCTGAGTTTCGCTCAAAGATCGCAATGCTCTTGTTAATGTCGCGATTGATGTCGCGAATGTCCTCCGGCTCCAGTCTGGGTCCCACATGTTCCGAAATGTCGATTCGCATGACCCCATCTGGATCGGTGCAGGCGTACCTCGAACTAACAATTCCCGCATCGATTCGTTTCTTGAACTGTTTCCATTTCCGCGAATAGTAGGTCGTCGTCCCAGAGATATCCGAAATATACTTCTGCGATGCGGGGTCACGCGCCGCGTGGTAGCGTTTGATACAAGTCGAGTTCAGCACCTGCTGCGTTAAATCCACGCCGCCGGGTAGCTTCAGTTGGCTTAGCGATTGGTGCGCAAAAGTGAACGCGATTCCCGCGTCACGGGCTTGCTGAAGCACAGTCTCGATGTTTTTCGCGACGAGGCATTGAGCTTCGTCCGCGATAAATTGGATGCGTGGCTTCTCGTTTGTCCGGTCACGGTACTTGATCGCCGCGGCATTAGCAGCGAACAGTGCAAGTCGCGCCAGCTCGCCAACAGACGCAACGTCAAGCGAGCCAACCAAGTAGAAGTACAGAACCTGCTTTTCTTCGATGGCTTCCGGCATCGAAATCGCATGCTCGATGGCCGTTTCGTTCGGATCGCGCGATGGAGTGAGACTGAGTTGCTCGAAGTCACATAGCGATTGAACGATCATGGAAAGATGCTTTGCTGCTTCGTACTGCCGGCTATTGGCCGCCAACTCCTTGAGGACGTCGTCCAAGTCCCAGAATGATTCAATCTTTCCCTCGCGGCGAAAGCGTCGGCCACCACCAATTCCACGCCGGCTCTGCTCGTCCGGCATGGTGGCGAGATAGGCATCCCGCAGGAGCGTTCGCACTTCCTTTCCGAAGTAGGCTCTGGCGTAGTCGTCACCGTGGTACAGGTTCAACGATTGTAGAATGACTCCAAGAATCTCTGGAAGCGTGAATTGGGGATCGTTGAGGTGCGCCAACGGATTGAACAGATAGGTCGAGCGTCCTGGTTTGTTGGTAAACCATTTGAAAGTTCGTCCCGCTCGCTCCGCTTCCATTCTCGCAGTTTCAAACAGAGCGCGATCTCCTTTGCAATCGATGATGATGGATGGCCCATCACCGCGTCTAATCGCTTGAATCACGTCTGTTGTTAGCGACAGGGCCGTCTTACCGACACCAGTTGGGCCCAGTACGTGTTGGTGCTCGAATTGCAAGTCAGTGTCCGCGAGAATCGGATACTTTCCCGTTGCGTGAATTCCTACAATGTTGTGCCGTCGCTCGATCGAATTTCGACTGTTTTGTACGCGCTGGATGTAGCCATCCAATTCGCTCCAGTCTCGGTGGTGTTCGACAGCGCCAACACGATTGAGCGCGCGATGATGAGCAACGATCGTGGGTGCGGCTGCAACGAAGCTGCCGAGGATCAGAATTGCGGGGCCGCCAATCGCGGGTAGGACCAACGTGAAACCAAGAAGTCCGACGATCGCGTTGAGGGTCACGGGCGAATGAGAGGAAAACGCCGAAAACGCGAGTGCCGAATACACCGACACTATCGTTGCAGTGATGACCGAAATCATCAGCCGGCGTGTAACTCGACTTCCCAGTGGACTGTGAAATACCCAAGCCGGCGTAGGACCTGAGCCTCCGTACTCGTAAGCGCCGCCAACCGCGATAAGGAATGCCTTGGGGGAATCTGGCATCAGCACGCAATAGGCAGTGGATACGGCAGATAGTCCCACCAGCGACGCAAGGAATACGAGGATTCCATTCCGGTTCCCGAAGTCGGCGTGATTCATCTTTGAAGCTACGGATACCGCACACAGCAGGACGACTACGACCGTCAGGAAGCCGAGCGGATACATCTTGCGCAGTTTCAGAATCAGAGAGAACGCGGCACGTGCCGTTGCCGTCTCGCACTGGTTTGACGGCAACTTGTCGCTGAACCCGGTCCACCGCGCTCGCCAATCCTGTCGCCAGCTTGTCATCGTTTTCCGATCGACGAGCGGGTTGGCGCTGGCCCAGTGCAGGTGGTGGGTTGCGATGCGATCTGCAAAGAATGAGATGCAAAGTGTGCCAACAACAAACGTGGCAACCGTTGCCTCGCCTGCCGAATTAACCAATGCGACGAATGCCAGGAAGCCCCAAATCAAGAACGCTCCGGCGGCCGAGGCGAGACGATCCTGCCAACGCCGGTATTCTGGATCAACCGGGAAGCAGAAAACAGTTGCGGCGACAATCACGACAAACGTCGTTGACGCGGTACCCAAGAACGCCGACGCGATTCCAAGTTTCAATGTGAATTGAACTGCGACCGTTGCTACGGAAGCGATCAACATCATTCGGGCACATTGAAAGAAGCCGGACACTCCACGATGTTGCGGAAGGCGATAGTTCATATCGCACGTGAACGGCGGAATATTCGCCCAATCCAATACGTCGTATTTGTCCTTGGAGTTGTGCCAAGTTGGCTCGATGTCGCGGTAAGGCATGGTCCTATCTTGGTTCGGGAATCAATGTGTCGAGACCGGGGACGACGAGGACTCGCACGGCGATGCTTTCCGTACCAGCCGGTTGTAGCCCGATCGACTGGAGCGGCCGCGACAATTGCTGTTGAAACGTCAGCCGCAACTTCGTGTCGATTTCGACGGCTTTAGATTCGTTGAACGTCAAGACGGTGAAGACGAACCGATCGTGGCGCAGGAAGTCATCGAACCATCGACGTTCTAAAAACCGCCGCATGACGGTGGAGCTCTGACGCACGAGTCGACGAACGTCAGTTCTGAGGTCGGTGACGAAGTAGCCAAGTCGAACGGTCTGTCCGACCTGCTCTGTATGAAACCGCTTCTTGGGCAGTCGCTCACGAATGTTCGGAAACTGCTCGGGAAATTCCTTGGGGTCAAGCAAAGATCGTCCACCGGCCAAATCAGCCGAGATGAACCAAGTCGTCGCATACCGTTCGGCGACCGCTTGCATTCCGAGCTTCCGCGACGCATCACGCGACACTCCGATCTGCCGACAACCTCGGGAAGTGAGTCGGTAGTACACTCGTTTCGCGTCGAGCTTCTCGGGACGGAGAAACCGATACTCGGGAGGGTGTCCGTAAAGCCTTCGCAATGTTGACTGGACCGCTGCGGGCTTCTGCCCGGCGAAACGCTGAGCCTGCAACAGCTCGGGTACAACCATGCCATACTTCGCTGCATCCCGGAGTATTCCGTAGTCACGTCGCGTCAGTCGGATCGAGGATTTGTTCTTGGTCATGTCTACCGCCACTCGTAAGCGACTCCCCGATTCGACCAAAACTGATGAAAGTCACGTAGACGAGCGGCCGAATAGTCTCCGACCAGTTCGATTGCCAACTGAGGTTTCTCAGACTCAGACATCAAGAACGCGTCGGCGATTTTTTCAGTCGTCGTTCTTGCGATATCGCGGCGGTAAATATCTTCGCTAATCCACTGACTCGCCGCGTGCTCAGCAGTGCGTCGAAGGTGGAAATAGATCGACGCGACGCCCAAGTCGTGAGATACTTGCCAAGGTTGGCGCAGCTTCCCTCCGATGCCTCCGACCAAGGCCGCCGCTCGTTCGGTCGCCCACACAACTGTCTGACTCTTTCGTTGTGATTGGCTCAAACGGCGTCTGCCCAAGTACGCGATGGAGCCGCTGTCGGGTGCTGATTGACCTGGCTGCCATTGCACGAATGGTTCGTCGCCGGCATCGATGACGGCGATGGTGAATCTTGCTGAGGCAAGCAGCCTTCGGCTCACCAACATTCGGACCATTCGCTCATTCCAACCTGCATCAGCCATCGACAATTGCTGTTGTGATGCAACGCGAAGTTTGCTTGTCAGTACTGAGAGCAAGTCCATTTCGGGTTTCCGGCACACTGCCACTTACTCACCGCAGGATGCTTGATCAGACGGACGCTTTCGGCTGCGTCGACGCGTCGCCGGCTTGACCGCCGTTTCTTCGGGCTTTTCCTTGTCGTCGCGCCCATCCGCCAGCAACCCGGTCGATGAGGCCGCACCGCCGACCGATTCCAGTGCTTGTGTGATCGAGCCACCTGGTGCATCCATGCTCATCATCGCGGCCCGTTGGCGAAGGAGCGCCGCAAGATTAGGGTTGCCCTCCGCCTCGTAACGTTTTGCTTGCTGCTCGAGTCGCTCAAGATTCGCCACGTCTTGAAGAATCGTGTCGGCTTCAACATCAGACGCCACGCTCCGCCAAAGGAAGGCTTGCATCCGTTGTTTCAACACGTCGCGGAAGGTTTCTAGCACAGTCACGGGTCGCTCCGGGGTACACTGGGTGGAATGAGTGGCCATGATCTTGCCAAAACTCGTTTGCGCTCAGGAGTGTTAGATGGGTGCATTCTCGACACGCAGCCGGAGGGACCATCGATGGTGATACGAGATCAGAATTCTGACGATTCGATGCCGACACTCGACGGCACTGTGCGACTCAACCCGCACGTCATGAAACGGCTATTGCTCGGTCGCGGATGGACCCTTCGCGACTACTGCAAGCACACCGAAACGCAGATGCGAACAGCAAAAAAGGTCTTTCGGAACGAATCGGTGCAAATATCGACGGCGCGATTCGTTGCCGATGTGTTTGATGTGGCGATGCTAGACATCGTCGATGTTGACGAATACACGCCGAAAGCAATCGCCTCTGGCTCGAAAGCTGAGCTAGGCACGGGTGAATGGATTGTCGGAAAGGCACTATCTCCGGTAGTGACAATCGCCAACGGTTTGCAGTATCGCGTCTTTGCAATGAATCATGCATTTGAGCCGAACCGCCGTGGTCGCGGGAAGCGTTACGAATTTCTTGAGCGAAGCGATGAGGACAAGGAACGAACGAGGCACGCTATGTCGCGACACCTCTCAGTTTGCGAACGGCTCGCACCAAATTCACATTTCCCGACATGCTATTCGACGTTTCCCGATCAAGACCGCGACACTTGGTGGGTGATTGACCAATGGATCGATGGCCTGGACTTGGACGATCGGCTGGGCCACGGTCCTCTGGACTCAGCCAACCTGAATGACATCGGCAAGCAGCTTGCTGAAGCGATCGTAGCCGCGCACAAAGCGGACGTCATTTTGCGAGAGCTCAGCCCAAATTCGATCGTGCTCAAGGACGACGACAATGGTCTTGTCCTCACCGATTTTGAGTTGGCAAAGCTGACCGAAGACTATCCGACTGTTTCTGCGGACGAGTGGCCCGAGAGTGCGTATCGCGCCCCAGAAGTTGGCGCAGGCGAGATCGATGGTACTGTTGATGTGTATTCCTGGGGACGAATCATGACCCATTCAACGCTTGGAAGCCTACCCGAACGCGGTGCAGAATTGAGCAAGCTCAAGTTTTGGACAGGATCGAAAGATTGGGTTGAACTACTTGCCTCTTGCACGCAACTTCAGCGAACGAAACGCCCACAGCAAATGACGGCCATCCTTGAAACGGTTGTCTCGCTACGGGAGACAATGGACCGTTGAACCAGACACAATATGCCGCATCGAGTCCGCCACTGAGCGTCCACGAGTTGTCACAGTATCAATACTGTCCCCGTGCCGGTCTGTTGGCGCATGAAGCTCCTTTTGATGAAGCTGGCGAAGACTGGCCGACAATTCGGTTGAGCTATCTGCCTAAGTATAACCTGGCGGAGATTGAACGCTGGATTTCGGTTGTGACCATCGTGCTCGTCGGTGTTATCGTTGCGGCGGGGGTCGCTCTTGGCTGGGTGGTGTTGGCGACGCTGCTCGGAAAGTCTGGTGCGGTAGGCTTCGGTTGGTGGGCATTCGGCTCAGCCTTTCTGGCAAGTCTTGGTGTTCTATACCTGATCGTGATGCTTGTACGCCGCCGGCGTGAGGCGTTGGGAACCAAGCCACGCGAGCCGGAATTCACGAGCGAAGAGCCGGTGTCGATTCATTGGTGGGAACTGCGGGCCGCGGGATATCAGCCGCGAAGCCCGCCTAAGTTCGACGATGAAGAACTGTTGAACCTCCACGGCAAGCCATGGGTTGTGCTAGTGCGTGGCGACCACTGGATTCCAGTTCTGCGGATGCGAGGTGAATCTGAAACCATTCATGCCAATCATATGTTGAGACTTGCCGGGTATCGCTATCTGATTGAAGTCAATACACACTACGAAACGCCATATGGCTTGGTACTCTTGCCAAATAGTCTTAAGGCGAAAGCCGTTCCGGCCAGTGCTTTGGGTCAAGCGGAGTTGAAAACCGTGATCGCGGACTTTAGGCAGCTTATTGATAGTCGCCGGGCACCAGAGCCTCCGACTCGGCAATCGCTCTGTGATAAGTGCTTCTTTGGATTGCCGCACCGCTACGTCATGAATCGGTCGGAAACCTATTCGGAAGGACAGCCGCTGCCGCCGTTAACCGTAAAGGTCGCCGGTAAGTATTGGCACTCGAAGTGTGGTGATCGATTTCGCTGGCACACACCACCGACGCGTAAGTTTGCAGACCTTGCTGAGCCGTCATGATGGGCGTTCTTTGCGTTCGAAAAAAACGACGCACCTATCAGCAACGTCTGCAATCGTCGACTCAAAACGCGAAGCGGATTCGGCTTGTCGCAGTACCTGCGTGACATGGTCGATGGCGTCGCGCCATGCGTTTGATGTTGCGAACCGACCATCCGGATCGAGCGATAGGCCTTCTCGCACCACATCGTCAATGACTCGCCACGCTCGCCTGGGAAGTTGTCGGCGTTGATTCGACTTCGCGCTCGGTGCTTCGTAAGCACGCTCGAATCCTTTTTTGTATTCGGCCCATCCCGCTCTACCGCCCATTCCTTGAAACGGCAGTTCACCCGTCAGCATTTCGAAGAGAACGATCGACAACGAAAACTGATCCGATCGAACGGTGACCTGCTGATTCGATTGTAATTCTGGGGCGGCATATCCGACCGTGTTCCCGTCGCCAGTTGCACGACGTTTCGCGGCCGTTTCGTCCCATGCGCTTCCAAAGTCAATTGCTCGCAGTCGCTTGGGCTGAGATTGCAAGACTAAGTTCGCTGGCTTGATGTCGCCGTGGACGCAATTCGCGAAATCATGGAACTGACACAAGCTGTGTGCAAAGCCGGCGAAAAGCGTCCAGCTCATGTGAGCCGTGGGCCAGTGGTTGCGTTGAGTGCGGGCGTGCCCCAAATGCTGGGCCAGTGATTCTCCGTGAATCCAGTCGGTGAGAACCCATGTGGAGTCGTTGCGTTTATCGACGTCGATGATTTGCGTAAAACCCTGGAGTCGGTTCGCGCGGCGCAATACTCGAAGCTGCTGCTGTGTGTGTGCCGAATCTGGCAGAACGTGGATGACACGTAAGTCGTGTGACGCAGGGTCGAAAACCTGCATCTTGCGTCGCCCTCGATTGCCCAAAGAGGCGGTCACCCAGTAGTGGCGACCACGCAAGCGAACCGTGTCTTGAACGTCATAGCTGCGGTTTCGACAACGAATGGTTTCGGGCGGACGACGCAAGACTCTTATCGGGGGAATCAAGAATTTGGAACAGGAATCGGGTTCGTCTAGAATATCCCTATCTTAATCCCGATTCCATTTTCCCTTCTTTGCGAGTGTCCGCGCCCCGTGGCTGAGCATTTTCCTCCGGCTGACGACGATCAGCACGACATCAAGAGTCCCGACGCGGAATCGGAATCCCCTCCAGTCGACGGTCCGCGAGCTGTGTTTGCGGGTGTGGCTGCATTGACCGTTATGGGGATCGGGGCCTTTGCCATCCGCTTGATGCTGGAAACGACATCGCCGCCCAGTCGTGATGCAAGCGCGGCATCTGCGTCCCATGATCCATCCGATGAAACTTATGTGGAACGAGCAACGCCTGATGGAATTGTCGCAGTGAGGAAGCAACCTGTTTCGGATACGACGAAGGTGCGGCAAGAGGAACACTTGGCGATTCGCAGTTCATCAAACATGCGGATCGTCCTTCAACGCGACAAACTACTTGAATCCCTTGACCGACTGATACTTGAACACAACAATTGGGTCAAGTATTCACCCGAACTGATTGGTAGCGAAATGGGGCACCAAATTGCGTCAGATGAAGCACTTGTCGAACGATTCGCTGCAGTGATTGATCGCGACGTGCCGACGGAATCTGAACTGAACAGCTTTCGCGATCGATTCATCACGCTTTCCAAAGTAGTGGATTCCCTTGCGAGCGATGCCTCCTACGAGCCGTCGCGTGATTTTGATGAAGCGATCCGAGTTCTATCGGAGGAAGTGGAGACTGCTTTAACAGTTGTCGCATCGAGACGGGAAGATGCCAATGCGATTGGTCGAATGGCTTTGAGCCTCGAACCAGCAGAGCAAACCCTTTCCGACGCTATCGAGAAACTCAGACAACGGTGGATCGCTGCACGAATTGAAACGGTCGCGAATGCAGAGCGAACCGCCAACGCAGAGATGGTAGATCAACTTGCAGCGAAGAAGATGGAGCAAACACGCCTCAAACGAGAGATTGACTTGGCGAGACTCGACAGTCAGAGTGCTGAGTTGATTGAGACGAAAGCCGATCTGAAGCGAATTGCGGAAGATAAGGAAGCAGAGCGAAAACGAAGGGCACGCTTGGCCGTACTGGAGTCGGAATTTGATCGCGACCTTGGACAAATAACATCACTGCTAAAGCCGTTCATCAGCCATGGTCGCACTCAGCCCGGATCGCGGGGTTGGCGATCAGATGCAACATATGGTCCGGTATCGCTCTCGAAGTTGAGGTCCGCCGGACTACTGGAGGATACAGTTGAATCGAGGCAGAATCTCTACTATTTGACTACCGGAAACCGCTACAACGATCGGGAACATGGTGCGTTCCCACGTTACGTCGGGGGTGCTGGGGATTGGCAGCGGAAACATCCCACGATCGAGCGAGCCCAAGACTTGCTGCAAAAGTACGGCGAGTTGATGGTAGACAAGAACATGCTGGCACCGTAGGAATGGCGAGCCGATGATGGTTGAAAAACCAGCCCGCACCGCGACACTGGCATCTACGACTGAATAGCAATCAATGCATTGCGAAACGTCGTCTCAAAGTAGGAATCGCCGCGATCCGCAAATTTGCTCTGAGATGCGACCGCTTGCCGAATCTCTTCCTTGCCGTACCCAGCGCGCAAGAGCGAGCATACTATCGCGAAGTCCCGCTTGCTTCGATCGTCCGTGGTTACTGCTAGACGCTGAGTCAGCGGATCAGTTGTTCGCGGTTGATTTGCGAACGTCCTCCGTACTCTCCCGTCCTGCAACGATTGGGGCGACTGTCGTTTAACCTGTGGGGGAAACGATTCGATAGCAAAGCGACAATCCGGATTGCAGACTCGCAACGAGCATCGAGTGGGCTGAGCGCCATTGCGAGCGTTCTTTACATTCAAAAACCCTGGAAGTCGCAGTAGTCGGTTTGCGTCACACGTCGCGTCACAACCGAGTTGCTTGTAAAGCCGTCTAAGTCTCGCTTCAAGCAAGTCCCGATCGAACGGCAACGAAATATCGAGCGTCTGATCCAGTAGCCAGTAGAGGTGATTGCCGTTTCCGCTATCGATGATGATGCTCGGGTGAGGAACCCCAGTCTCTTCGCAACGCCATTTTGCTACTTCCGACGTTACGTTGTCCATGTCTGCCCAAAGGCACCGAGTCTTTACGACATCCGTTTTGCGACCACGACCGTGGGCAACCCTTGGGTTCACGCCAAAAAAGATGTTGGCGTTGTGCATCGTGTTCAGCCTATCCAGATAGCGAAGCTGTTCAACGAATCCGTCTTTTGCAAGCCACCTACGCTCGCTTCGCAACACTCGCGACTTCCGTTTACCTGAATCGCCATCGGTCCAAATTTCGATCGGTCGGACCTCGATTATTTCCCCGGCTCGAAACAGCATGGAACAAAGGAGAGCTGCATCGTTAAGACGAGAAGTGTTAGACATAGTCGCCTCATATTGAAAACCTCTTTGAAAACCGTTGACCATCACCGGCGTGTCGCAAACGTCGATTCGCGAGACTCCGGCATGTTTGTCCCTTCTGCTCGGTCCCCTCATGACTTGGCTGTCAGATTTACCACGAAAACGCTGAACAAATCAAAGTTGGATTGCTGACGCAATCAGTGGACAATCGATCCAAAACCGTGCTATTGAGTCAGCATTGTCAACTGCATCGCCATCAGCGAGGTAACAGTAATGCAAACGCAAGAAGCACACCAAGTACAAGACGAAACCAACCGCCCGGCAATGACGCAACGTCATGGTCGCTTGACATTGACCATCTGGCCAAATCAAACGGAAAAGGGAACGCGATATTCCACAGAGATCACGCGAACTTGGAAGGATGGTGAAAACTATCGCACCACCAGTCGGCTGGACGAGCGAGACCTGCTGGTCGCGGCCCGGCTGGCAATCATGGCCGACGACTGGGTCAACGCGGCACGGCAAGCCGACTGGGAACACGCCAGGCAAAATGGCTCACCGCCATAGCCACCATTTCACGAAACGCGCGGTGCCGAGAAACGTGCTGATCAGTAGGACCAGCGACAGCGGCCAGCCAATGGCCTCGGGTACGGTCGATGGCACCGCGTCTCCATCATGAAACAATCTCACGGCTGCCACCAAGACGAAGGCGAACAACGTCGCTGCGAAAAGAAAGAGGTGCATCACAATCGCACCGCCCTTCGCGCCAAGCAAGACGCTCGACAAGATTGGGTCGCTAGTGAATCGTTGGAACTGCGAATCACTCGTCATCAGCCGAGCGGATGCGACAAGGCTTGCGATGATTGTGGTCGCGTACAACATCGCGTTGAGTGGACCGTGGTGCAGTGATTCATAGACCGGCTCCATTGGCTGGAACGCTAGAAGAAATCCGACGAACAGGAAATGGTACGCGAACAAGAGTGGCATGAAGCACAAAGCGAACCTTCCAGCAAAAGCTGGTAGGTGTTGTACAACCGCCGGGCCGTTTTCGCGGGCAAATGATGAAATGTACTCCCAGGGGTCGGGCTGCGGCTGTCGAGGCGACGCGTTGCTCCGGCTCCGCTTTTTCCTCTTTTCTCGCGGAAGGATCGGTTCGGAGACGCTGCCGTCTGGATACTGATTCGTTTCAAAATTCGGCATCGCTACTGGGCGATCTTGCAAAGGATCAGCGACGTTAGCGTGGGGCTCCGCGATTTTGGGGATGGCGAGGCCCAAAGCCCGCGCGAGTTGGCAACTCGTTGGGCGATCTGATTCGGGACAATCGAAAACACTTGTATCTAGCAGGTGCGGTAGTCCAAGTTGTTCGGCCAACGGTTTCACGGAGGTCAACGTTGTATTGCGTTGTTGCCAACTTCCCGGGGCATCCGCGGGGGGATCGTTTTCCGAAAACGCAAGTAGTTCGAGAAGGAGCATGTCGCGGGCGCGCCGATCGGAATAGGCAAAAGCATGCTCATCGAGACATTCTTCCAGGTCTTTAGGGCAATAACCTGACATTCCTGTGACGCCTCCATCACCGATCGAGATGCGAGGGTCATCTAGCGTTGGTGATGTTTGGTAAACGAATGCGTCGAAGTCGATCAAGTTGACCTTTCCGGTCCTTGCATCCAAAATCAAATTGCGGTCGGTCAAATCGCCATGGACGAAACCTTTCGTGCCAATCTCCTCAAAAGCCGCCAACGTCGCGACTAGATTCTTGGCTGCTCGAACTCTATTTATTGGTGTCGGTAGTCCGTGAACGGCATCTACTCTCCCGTGAAAAGCCCACTTTACACTTCTCCAAGTCTGGCCTGGCACCGCGTCATGAAACGTAGCGATGAAATCGAAATCGCAACCGCTCGGACGACCGTATTGCTGAGTCGTTACCCAAGCATGAGGAAGCCCGCGGAATAGTTCAGACTCTTGAAGAACATGTTGACCAATTAACCATTCGGTTCGATGAATGCGAGCTGGTGACGTGCGGTGAGGCTGAATGAAACGAAGGTAGGCAACCGTCTCGCCAGATTCGCCAGACATTTCACAAACCGACGCTTCCCCACCGCCTGCGACTTCGCCAAAAGACAAAGGCCAACCATCGAGTTCCCAAACTGTGCCATACAGCTCTTGGAGCTGCCGTTTACTTACATCAACCCAGTCCGTCATGGCGAGATCACTGCCAGCGTCTGATTGTCGTCACTAGCACCAGATCGAATCGAAAACTGGAGTAAGTCAGTCGCCACTGTGCATCGGTCGCGATCGACACAGCGACGCATGACGTCGATCGCCTGCGAACAATCGCGCTCAATCGAACCGGTCACACCATCGGTGAACAAGTAGAGCTGATTTGCCGAAGCGAACTGGTGGCGATATTGGGGCTCGGCAACATTTGTCATTGCTCCCAAGCAGGTCACTGGGCCCGAACTTGATGGAAGATACATCATCGGAACGCATCCGCGATCAAAGTCGCGAACAAATCCACCATCACCGATACCGTCCAAGAAAATCTGATCGCCAGCCTGCCAAGCGATCATCACCGTCGTCTGAAAGAGTCGGCCCGCTTGAACGAATCGAGTCCAATGGCTTTCCGGCACTTGATCTGGGCGACAAAGGCGAGCGTCACCCAATATGCGTTCGCCAATTGCGAGAAATGTTTCAGCACACTCCGAGATTGGGCTGCGTTGCTTCTGGTCCTCGGTCCGGACGAGCGCAGCAACGGACGCGTAGCAAGCTAGTCGGCTGCCCAGCTTTGACTCGAACGATGCGCTGACGCCATCCGCGATAGCGACTGCCCACTTGATATCGCCGTCGCCAAGGGGAACGAACGCGAGGAAAGAGTCGCGATTGGTTTCCTTGTTTCCGTGATCGGACGCGACTGAGAGCACCGACTTGCCCGTTTCAAGAAAGCCGGGTGATTCCAGAACGGTTCCACGCTCGGCCAAAGCATCGCTGTTGGCGGAAATCGTGTCAGACAAACTTTCAAGTAGAGGACTTTCCATCTTAGTTCGCAGGCCCTTCCTAACGCGGCCGTCGTTTTCGCTCGAGATCGCCGACGGCCCGGAAGATTTCAGCGGCAGTAGACGATCCAGAACTCGCTGCCTTCGACAGGAACTGTGCCAACATGGATGCATTCGATACATCGAAGTACGCAGGTCGGTTTGATTCGTCGTCAATGCTCGCCAAACGCTTCAACAAGTCGACGTCAGGCTGATCGCCGCCAAATTCTATTCCGACCGTTAGAATAAGTGGCGGCGCGCCGATGGACAGTTTCATTGTTTTGATGCGATCGGCGATAGGAATAGGGTCATGATTCTTCGCTTTGTCGAATCCATCCGACATAAAAATCACAAGCGGAACCGGGTGTGCCTTCGGCATCTCATGGAAGCGGAGATAGTTCTTCTCGTAGTGCTGTAGCACGGCCTCAATCGTCCAAAGTGCTCGGTAGTACTTCGTGCGATCTGACGTCCCGGCAAAGTCAATCGAGTCGGCAGGGAAATCAAGGATCGGCACACCGAAAGTTTCTTTGTCGTAGTTGACGTACGTGCCGAATGAAAACACCACCACATCAAAATCAGAACTTCCGTCGCATTGCACCACCATTTCAGCAAGCATGTCTTTGACGGCGTTCGTTGCGGCCTCGGCCTTTCCGTCATGCGACATTGAACGGCTATCATCGACAGCGAGTATCACTAGCTGCGGACTGAAGCCCCTGGCTTGCCGCTTGTTCGGGTCAACACGGCCTGCATACTTTGGAAGCGGAATCGGCGCGTGGAAAATCGAGTCGTAATCAATATCGACTAAGTCTTCGGGCCGTACGACGGTCGAGGAATCGACGGATTCATCGTATTTGTCAGAACGATTTCGTGACATCTCTATACCTCTTGAAGTTGTCGAGGGATGCGGTGGAGTCCATGAGCGGAACGGATTCGCAGACGATGCTGCTCCGGACCAAGTGCTGTGATGCTCGTGTCGATGTGATTGGCAACGTTGGTCGGAGTCGCATTGCGGTTTGCAAATCGACTAGGCCAAATGACCAGATTCTACTCGCCAGTAGAACGCTGCGAGGAACTTGAGATTGGCGAGACCAGTTACTGGGGTTGTTGTTCGACGAATCTTGCCCAAAAAAATGGAATATCCACCCAAAACCGGGGCGGTAAGCCGATCAACTCAAACGTCGTTGCCGGAGGTGGCCACCTTTATCCCACGACCCCACCACTGAAGCTCGCCGAAAGGCTCGCGTCATCCCCGGCTGAGGAAGCAACCCTTCTCCGCCGCATCCGGCTCCACCTGTTCGCTCCGCATCACGAGAGTCCAGGTCCGCTTCGCTCTCCACCTGGACACTCGCTCACTGCGCCCACCTAACACCCACCGGCCGGCTGCGGCTCCGAAGCGTTGCTGTCCTTTTTTTATGCTTCCTATTGCGTGGGCCTCGCCAGGGATGACTGTAGGAGGCCCACTCAACAGGAAGCATGTTGTTGATTTGGGTCTCCGATTCGATTCAGCCAGTTTGAACGGCTGATGTAATGTTGAAACGTAGAAAGAACAGGAGCCAAGACCATGGCCATTACCGTAAGAGAAAAGGAACATTGGAAAGAACGAATCATTCGCAAGATTGACCAAGCGATTGAGGCGATCTGCGCAGCAGAGAACCCGAACTTTCTGGAGAAGATTCGCAAAGAAGCGAACGACCAGGCGTTGGAGTCGCTGGGCATTGCACATTTGGTGAAAGAAATCAAGTCACTCGGAACGCAACGGGAAACTCTTGATATTGAACGTCGTAACATTCTCAAGCAGGTGCTTGCGAAGATTCAAGGCGTGGACGTTGAGTCGCTTACCAAGAACGTCCATTCGTTTGGAGACTACGAAATTCAAGCGGCAGTCAATCGACGCGCTGCCTTGATGGAAACGGAGCTGCTAGCCGGAAACGAAATTGGCAAGCGGATTCTGAAGTTGCGTGAAGAGAAGGAAGAATTGCTCGACACCGTTTGGCTCGCAACATCGCCGAAACAAGTCAAGCAACTTTGGCAAACGGTTTCCGAAGTGTTGAAACAAGAGCCCACCGATTTGCAGCGTGAAGCGATGGGAATTGAGCCGATGGATGAATCGAGTGAGAAGTAGCTGAAACGGACCGGTCGCATCGAGCGACCGGTCCAACTTTCGTTTGCATGGTCGTCTAAACCGTGAGAAAGTCGAGCACGCGATAAACCGGATTATCGTGCATTGATCGAGATCGCCCGTGACCACGAAACCTGATTGTTTTCCTACCACTATCGAGGCCGAAGTATCGACGTCCGTGCTCGATTCGCTTGCGGCGATCCCGGAGGAAAGCGTGTGGCTCGCCAAACTCAAGAGCCGGCGAACCCGAACTGCCTACCGGCGAGACGTGGAAGATTTCATGAAATTCGCGGGCATCACTGCATCCGAACAGCTACACCGAGTCGATCACCGACCCGTCATCGCTTGGGAATCGCACATGCGCGAGTACCAACAATTGAAGGCTTCGACGATTCGACGTCGGCTTGCCGCTCTCTCAAGTCTCTACAAGCACCTCGTTCAACATAGCGTGGTTCCGATCAATCCCGTGCGTGATGTCGAGCGCCCGCGAGTAAGCCGCAACCAGGGAAAGACGCTTGCATTTTCCCAGCGTCAAGCTCGGCAATTGCTAGATGCTCCGTCACCGCACACAATCCAAGGAATGCGAGACCGAGCGATTCTGGCCATCGGATTGCAGGTCGGTCTTCGGCGGGCTGAGATCGCCCGTTTGCTAGTCCGCGATCTTCATCAGAATCGCGGGCTGGATTCGATTTGGGTCAATCGCAAAGGTGGGGCGTGTGAATCGGTGGCCATCCATCCGCAGGTGGCCAACCGAATCCGAGATTACCTGAGGGCCACAGGCCATGAAAATCAGACCGAGACATCGATGTTTAGGCCTCTTCGTGGCAATGGAAAATGCGGACCTCCGAATCGCGCGTTACACCCTGACGCCGTCAACCGCATTCTGAAGAAGTACAGCCGTGGCTTGAAGCAGCCGGCTGGATTCTCC
>TARA_R110002049_G_scaffold309311_1_pt1 | contig 32184 bp, 37 predicted proteins | sample TARA_R110002049 | Tara Oceans TARA_R110002049 (sample SAMEA4396941) | marine metagenome | biome: Polar Biome; feature: [SRF] surface water layer (ENVO:00010504); material: water (ENVO:00002006), including particulate matter (ENVO:01000060) such as... | depth 5 m
TTATTATTCTACTTTTAAACAGTTCGGTTTTAAGGGAAGATTACATAGCAACATATGGAGCACCTTCTGAGTTTGGTTATCATAATTTTGTGCCCCTGTTTAAAGCTGAAAATTTTGATGCCGATGCATGGGCAGGTCTTTTTGAAAAATCAGGTGCAAAATTTGCTGGTTTGGTAGCTGAACATCATGATGGTTGGTCTAATTGGGGAAGTAAGATCAATCCTTGGAACTCACTTGACATGGGGCCAAAACGAGATTTATTAGGCGAGCTAAGTAAAGCTATCAAAAAGAAGCAAATGAAATTTGTTGCGTCTTTTCACATGGCTAGAAACCTTCAGATTTTTAAAGAACAACCAAAAAAATGGTTGAACGATACCTCATATTTTCCATACAATCTTAAAATGGCGACTTCTTCAGAAGACCCACTTTTAGCAAAAATGTATGGTAATATTTCCAAAGAAAAATTTAATAATGATTGGTTTGGCCAACTTAAAGAAGTGATTGATAATTACAGTCCCGATTTAATTTATTTTGACAGTCAGACGCAAAAAATTCCTGAATCCTATAAAAAGAAATTTGCGGCTTATTATTTTAATGATGCTGAAGCAAAAAATAAACAAGTGGTTTTTACGCATAAAGAAGGCGAATTTCCTAAATCGGTAAGTCTTGAAGATTTTGAAAAGGGCCGCATGAACAAAATAACCAAAGAATTTTGGTTGACTGATGAAACGGTTTCGGTTGGAAGCTGGAGCTACACAAATACTTTGGGATTAAAAACACCGGAAGAAATCATTCACGTTTTGGCCGATGTAGTAAGCAAAAATGGGATTTTGATGCTTAATGTATCGCCTAAGGCTAATGGAACCATTCCTCAAAACCAACAAGATATTTTATTGACTATTGGCAGTTGGTTACAAACCAATGGTGAAGCCATTTATGGTACAAGACCTTGGGAAGTGTTTGGGGAAGGCCCAACAAAACAAGAGAAATTGGGGATGTTTTTGGACAAAATAACCTACACGCCACAGGATATTCGGTTCACAAAAAATGAAAATATCTTTTACGCCATCGTTTTGGGGTGGCCTGGTTCTGGAAAAAATATAACCTTAACATCGTTTACATCTAAAGTTTTAGGCGATAAAATACCCAAAATAATACGTGTTTCTATATTAGGGAATGAAGATGAAATCCCTTTTTCATTTGATGGTAAGGGCTTCATTTAAAACCCCCAAGCCACCAGATTGACGACAAAGCTTTTGTGATTAAGATTGAAACATAAAAAACCGTCGATGACGGTTTTCTATGTTTATTTCAATAAAAATAAAAAATTAGTGCTCAGCTTTTATTTCATCTACTTTTTCATCTATAGCATCACCTGCATCTTCCATAGCATCACCAGTGGCATCAACGGCATTATCTATGGCATCTCCAGCTTCTTCAAATGCGTCTTCAGTAGCATCGGCAGCGTTATTGGCTGCATCTTCCATGGCATCGCCGGCATTTTCAATAGTCTCTTCGATAGAGTCCGCTTTTTTGTTGTCTCTACAAGAAGAAAACGTTAAACTTAATGCTAAAAATAGGGCAGTGGTTAATAATGATTTTTTCATGGGTTCTTGTTTTAGTGTTAATTAGATTTTTGGAAAAAAACGAGTAAATGTAATCACTTGTTTTTTGTAATAAACTATATACGTAAATAGTCTAGAATTTGGACGACAGCACCTTTACTTTTTTTAATGAACTCAAAATTTTTGTTGCCAAAACGCACTCTGTTTTCTTGGTTGCTAATCAAATCGCTCAAAATATGGTTGAATTCGTTTTGGTTTGATATCGAGAACATACCACCATGATTTATCATGGCCTTAGCTTCTGGAAATTTATCATGATGGCTACCAATAATGATGGGGATACCAAATACGGCAGGTTCCAAAGTGTTGTGTAGTCCCGTGTGCCCATAAGCGCCACCAACATAAGCAATATCTGCATAACTGTAAACTTTTGAGAGGATGCCAATGGTATCCAGAATGAATATGCTGGCGTTTTTTAAAACTTTTTCATCTTTATTGGAAAATAAAACAACCTCCTTCTTCAGTTTTTCTTGAAGATTTTGTATTTGGTCGGATTTGATATTATGTGGTGCGATAATGAATTTTACGTCATTGGGAGCTTTATTATTGATAAAATCAATAAATAAGGAATCGTCTTCTGGCCAAGTGCTTCCTGCAACCACACAAATTTTATCTGCTTTAAACCTTTCAATGAAATCCAGATTATTATCCAATTCTAATTGACTGAAAACACGGTCAAAACGGGTGTCGCCACTAACGGTAGCTTGATGGTAATTTATGGATATCAATAAAGTTTTAGAAACTTCATTTTGAGTAAAAATATGTTCAAAAGCAAATAAGGCGTCTTTTAATTGTTTTCCGTACCATTTAAAATAGGATTGGTTTTCTCTTAAAGAAGCAGAAATCAAAATGGCACGCAGCTTTCTGGATTTCAATTCATTTAAAAAATTTGGCCAAATATCATATTTAACAAAAATGGTAAGTTCTGGGTTTAAGATGTTTAAAAAGCGCTTGGCATTTTTTTTTGTGTCTATGGGAAGATAAACAACAACATCTGCAATGGGCGAGTTTTTCTGGATTTCATAACCCGATGGCGAAAAGAAACTAAGTACAATCTTATGTGTTTTGTAATGAGTTCTTAAAGCTTTAAAAACGGGAAGCCCTTGTTCATATTCGCCTAAAGAAGCACAATGAAACCAAAGGGTTTGGTCTTTTTTTTCAATGGTTTTTTCTAAAATTTTAAAAGTTTCGGCACGACCTTTTACACCAAGATTTATTTTCTCATTAAAAGGCCCTGCACATTTTAAAGCCAGTTGTGTCGCCTTAATACCTATATTATAAATAATGCCCAACTTTTTTTATTTGTCGCTAAAATACATTTCTTTCATGTAATTTCGTTGGTTGGCGTTCGCTAATTTCGTAATTTTGTGCTTCGAATATTTTACCTTAAGATTCATTAAAATGGACTATAAAATCAAGTTATTGATGCATAGTCTGTAAATTTTTTAGATGAAAAAAATCCAAATGGTTGACCTAAAAGGTCAATATGCTGACATAAAAGAGGCCGTAAATACATCTATTCAAGATGTGCTTGAAACCACGACATTTATCAATGGCCCTAAAGTCCATGAATTTCAAAAGAACCTAGAAACCTATCTCGATGTAAAACACGTCATCCCTTGTGCCAACGGTACCGATGCACTGCAAATAGCGATGATGGGATTGGGTTTAAAGCCCGGAGACGAAGTTATTACGGCCAATTTCACCTTTGCTGCAACCGTTGAGGTTATTGCCTTATTGCAGCTAACCCCTGTTTTGGTTGATGTGAACCCTGATGATTTTAACATCAATATTGAAGCCGTGAAAAAAGCCATCACGCCAAAAACAAAAGCCATTGTGCCCGTGCATTTATTTGGGCAATGTGCTAATATGGAAGCGATTATGGAGATAGCTAAAGCGCATGATTTATTTGTAATTGAAGATAATGCTCAAGCTATTGGTGCCAATTATACATATAAAAATGGTTCAAAAGCAAAAGCAGGAACTATTGGGCACGTAGCGGCAACCTCTTTTTTTCCTTCTAAAAATTTAGGCTGTTATGGTGATGGAGGCGCTATCTTTACCAATGATGATGCTCTAGCGCATACCATCAGAGGCATTGTAAACCATGGTATGTATGAGCGTTACCACCATGATGTGGTTGGTGTCAATTCCCGTTTGGATAGTATTCAAGCAGGGATTTTGGATATTAAATTGAAACGTTTGGATGCTTATAATAAAGCCAGAATAGATGCAGCAAACAAATATGACAAGGCTTTTGAAGCTATAAAAGAAATTGAGATTCCTTTAAGAAATGGCGGAGACGATAGCCATGTATTTCATCAATACACATTGAAAATAAAAGGTGTTGATAGAGATGCACTTGTAAAGCATTTGAATGAAAATGATATTCCTTGTGGCGTGTATTATCCCATTCCGCTTCACAGGCAAAAAGCCTATTTGGATGAACGTTATAATGAAGCAGATTTTGAAGTGACCAACCAATTGGTAAAAGAGGTCATCTCATTGCCTATGCATACCGAATTGGAAGATGATCAAATTGAATACATAACAGCAACAATTATAAAATTTATAAATGGATAAAATATTAGTTACAGGAGGATTGGGCTTTATAGGCTCGCATACCGTTGTAGAATTACAAAACGAAGGCTACGAAGTGGTTATTATTGACGATTTATCAAATTCGTCAATAAAAGTATTGGATGGCATAGAGACCATTACTGGTAAAAGACCCATTTTTGAACAAATAGATTTAAAGGAAAAAGTAGATGTCGAGAACTTTTTTGTTAGACATAACGATGTAAAAGGCGTGATTCATTTTGCGGCCAGTAAAGCGGTGGGCGAAAGTGTAAAAGAACCTTTGTTATATTATGAAAACAATATAGGAACGCTGGTTTATATTCTTAAAGAATTGAAAAAGCTGCCATCAGCATCCTTTATTTTTAGTTCGTCTTGTACGGTTTATGGGCAAGCAGATGAATTACCGATAACTGAAAATGCACCCGTAAAAGAAGCGGAGTCGCCTTATGGAAACACCAAACAGATAGGGGAGGAAATTATAAGAGATACTTGTAAAATAGCACCTAATTTAAAAGCCATTGCTTTGCGTTATTTCAATCCAGTTGGGGCGCATGAGTCTGTTGAAATTGGCGAACTGCCCATTGGAGTGCCTCAAAACCTCGTGCCTTTTATCACGCAAACGGGTATTGGTTTACGAAAAGAATTGTCTGTTTTTGGAGATGATTATCCAACGCCAGATGGCACGTGTATACGCGATTACATCCATGTGGTAGATTTGGCGAAAGCACACGTTGTGGCACTTGGCAGGTTGCTTCAAAATAAGAATAAAGAAAGTTACGAAACTTTTAATTTAGGTACAGGTAAAGGAAGTTCTGTATTGGAAGTGGTAAAATCTTTTGAAAAAGTATCAGGCAAAAAATTGAATTATAAAATTGTAGGTAGAAGGGAAGGCGATATTATTTCGGCGTATGCAGATACCAATAAAGCCAATGATGAATTGGGCTGGAAAACAAAACTGTCGCTTGATGATGCCATGCGTTCTGCTTGGAAATGGGAGCAGAAGGTAAGAGCTAGTGAATAATTAATCTTGAAAATATCTATTAAAAAAGGTTGTTAAATTTTAGCAACCTTTTTTATGCAATCGTTTTCTTCTTCCTAAAACTAACAAACACCAAAATAATCATCCCCGTTGTAACCGATAAATCCGCCATGTTGAAAATGCCCGTTCTAAACACGCCTCCTAAATCTATATGCCAAAAATCGGTAACAGAACCGTAAACAATGCGGTCGTAAACATTGCCCAATCCACCACCGATAATACTTGCAAATGCAAAAAGCGACCAGTTGTCCAAGCTTTTGTCTTTAAAAATATAGCGCAATACAAATCCTAAAACAACAATAGGCAAAATAAGTAGTAAAATAAGCCTTAGTGTTGGGTTTAAATCGCTGCCCATTCCTAAAAAAGCCCCTTCATTTTCAACATTATGAAGCGTGAAATAGTTGCCAATAATACTGGATTGACTTCCAGCTTCCACGTTGATGCGAATCCAGATTTTAGAAATTTGGTCAGCAGTAATCGTAAGGATGATGACGATAAAAATGTACGCAGAACGTTTTGATAGTTTCATTTATACTTATTGCTTTTCAAAAGTTGCAGAAGCTGTTTGAGCGTCTCTGTTGATTTTTTTAACTAAGCCTTGTAAAACATTTCCTGGGCCTACTTCTGTAAATAGTGTAGCGCCATCAGCAATCATTTGTTGCACCGATTGTGTCCAACGCACAGGAGCTGTTAATTGGGAAATTAAATTGGTTTTAATGGCCGCTTCGTCAATCACGGCACGCGCTGTTACATTTTGATAAATAGGACAGTTTGGTTTGCTAAACGTGGTTTTTTCAATGGCTGCCGCCAACTCTTCGCGAGCAGGTTCCATTAATGGGGAGTGGAACGCACCACCAACAGGTAATACCAATGCACGACGGGCACCAGCATCTTTCAAGGCTTCACAAGCTCTATTAATGGCTTCTACTTCACCAGAAATAACCAATTGCCCAGGGCAATTATAGTTAGCAGCCACCACAACACCTTCTATTGAAGCGCATATTTTTTCTACAACAGCATCCTCCAGACCTAAAACGGCAGCCATGGTGCTAGGTTGCATGTCACAGGCTTTTTGCATGGCCAAAGCACGTTGTGATACCAATTTTAAGCCGTCTTCAAAAGTTAAAGCACCGTTGGCAACCAAAGCTGAAAATTCTCCCAGCGAGTGTCCTGCCACCATATCAGGTTTAAAACTGGCACCCAAAGTTTTAGCTAAAATAACTGAGTGCAAAAAAATTGCGGGTTGGGTTACTTTGGTTTCCTTTAGGGCTTCGGCAGAACCTTCAAACATAATGTCTGTGATGTTGAAACCTAGAATTTCATTGGCTTTTTCAAATAACTCTTGAGCCAAAGGAGCATTTTCATAAAGGTCTAAACCCATTCCTGAAAATTGTGCGCCTTGACCTGGAAAAATGTATGCGTTCATAATTGATTCAATTTTTTGTGTTGCAAAAATAAGGATTATAAGTTTAGCTGTTGTCTATGGTTTTAATAATTTTGGCAGGGTTGCCAGCAATAACCACATCATCTGGGAAACTTTTTGTGACTACCGAGCCAGCACCGACCACCACATTGTTACCAAGGGTAACACCAGGGCAAATGGTGCTATTGCCACCAACCCAGACATTGTTACCTATTACAATAGGTTTGGCAAATTCAACACCGCTATTTCGAGTTTTATGGTCTAGCGGATGTGTGGCGGTGTAAACCTGTACATTGGGTGCAAACATCACATTGTCGCCAATGGTTACGGTAGAAACATCCAAAATGCAACAATTGAAATTAGTATAAAAATTTTTACCTGTTTTGATATTGTAACCATAATCACAATAAAATGGAGGCTCAACATATAGGTTTTCTCCAGCGTTGCTCAAAAGTTGATTTGCAGCTTTGTTGCGTTCTTCTATGTTATCTATGCTTAATGTATTTATTTTGTGCATCAGCACTCTGGCTTGATAGCGATCATCAATAAGTTCTTTGTCATTAGGAGCGTATAATTCGCCCGCTATCATTTTTTCTTTTTCAGTCATAAAGAATAAGTGATTAATTGAATTTTAATATAAGAAAAATTATAGATTTTGAGAAGCCGCTTCGGCACAACGTTCGCCATCCATAGCTGCGGAAACGATGCCGCCAGCATAACCGCCACCTTCGCCACAAGGATATAAATTTGTCAGTTGTGGATGTGCCAAACGGTCATTTCTCGGAATGCAAACGGGCGATGACGTTCTGGATTCCACGCCTACAATATTGGCTTCGGAAGTATAGTAGCCTTTCATTTTTTGTCCGAATGCCTCAAAACCTTTTCGTAATCGGCTTCCGATTAATTTAGGTAATAATGAATGTAACGGTGCGGAGTTTAATCCCGGTTGGTATGAGGTCGGGTTCAAATCATTAGATAATTTGCCTTCCACAAAATCTGTTAAACGTTGGGCAGGAGCCACCTGACTGCGGCCACCAGCGGTAAAGGCTAGTTTTTCTAAATTTTTTTGATATTCCAACCCTTTTAAAACGCCAAATTTTTCATATTTATGTAAATCTGCACCCACATTGATTTCAACCACAATTCCCGAATTGGCAAATAAGTTATTTCGTTTGGAGGGAGACATCCCGTTTACCACCACTTCACCATTATCTGTAGCTGCTGGCACAATAAATCCGCCTGGGCACATGCAAAAGGAATACACACCTCGGTCATTAACTTGCTGCACCAAACTATAAGAAGCTGCTGGTAGCAATTCGCTGCGTTCGCCAGAACAATGGTATTGTATAGAATCAATGATATGTTGCGGATGCTCTACCCGCACGCCCATAGCAAACGATTTGGCTTCTAAATTAATGTGTTTTTTATGTAATAGGTAAAAAATATCGCGAGCCGAATGCCCCGTGGCCAAAATGACTTTTTCAACAGATATGTCTTCGCCATTTTGCAGTTGAAGGGTCTGTATTTTTTGGTTTTTAATACTGAAATCGGTTACCCGTCTTTCAAAATGAATCTCGCCACCATAGTTTAAAATGGTTTCCCTGATATTCTGAACCACTTTTGGGAGTTTATTGGTGCCAATATGTGGATGAGCATCTACTAAAATTTGTTCGGTAGCCCCGTGAAATACCAAGTTTTCAAATATTCTGCGAACGTCGCCACGTTTTAAGCTTCGGGTGTATAGTTTGCCATCGCTGTACGTTCCTGCACCGCCTTCGCCAAAGCAGTAGTTGGAATCTTCATTGACAACATGGTCTTGGTTGATGGCTTTTAAATCACGTCTGCGGTCTTTCACGTTTTTGCCACGCTCTAACACAATGGGTTTAAAACCGAGCTCGATACATCGCAACGCTGCATACATGCCAGCAGGTCCAAATCCAATGATATGGATGGGTTTTGCTTTGGAAACATCTTTATAGTCAAATTGATACTCTGACGTTTTTGGCAATACTTCCCGAATATAAACCGCTATTTTATAATTGAAAATGATTTTAGGTTTTCTGGCATCGATAGATTTTCGGAGTACTTTTATGCCTGTAATATCTTCTCTAAAAATATCCAGGGCTTGCGCCGATTTTATCACTAAAATATCGCTGATTTCTTCTTCTTTGAGTGTAATGCGAAGCTGAATGTCTTTTACCATGTGGCAAAATTAATGAAAATAGTGTTGGGTTTTAAAAAAGAATTCCTTGATGACTTACATAGGTATTTCTACTAAAATGGTAATGAAAGCGAATTTAGAAGCTAAAGACAGTGGGCCATTATCATGATTTTTTACTCAAGTTTATATTGGCTATATATCTTAGGGATATTCAGAGTATTGACATCGCCTTGGTGTATGAGCAATCGGTAACGCAATCCAGTAGGTTGCGTTTCAGATAATGGTACCGCGGTTGCTCCAGGGAAAGGGTAAACTGCATTTTGCATACTGTGTTGAGAGCGTAAAATCCATTGATTTGTTACGCCTGGATTATCGGGATGACATAAAATGGTGATTCCTGAAATAGAGCCTTCTTTAGCTAAAGAACCAGAAATATCCATCCAATTGTCTGCTTGTGTGGACAGGTTTTGCGGTGATATATTTCCATTTGAACTTGTGAATATAACATCATTTGGTAATTTGATCCTTTGGGAAAAGCCACCATAGCCTTTTTCATCTTCAGAGCCACCGATGTGCATATTTTTTTCTAAAGCAAGCAGGGCTATTTCAATATCGATTTGTCTGTAATTTTCTTTTGAAGGATATACTTTTATGGTCGTGGTTTCCTTTAATATTGGTTTTTCTTTTCCATCTGTACCCAGCCACTGATTGGATTTCCAAAACACTTCAGCCTGTATGGCTTTGGCATGTTTTTTTACTTTGATTTTTTTAACGGATGTGACGTCCCAACTAAAATCCTTTATTTCCCAACCATCTCCGATACGTTTGTCTCCAATGTACAATTGGTGCCATGCCCAAAAGATACCTCTGTGGTGCAAGTGGTCTTCGGGGAAATCTTCTGTTAAAATGTGTCCATCCAAAGTGTAAAGTGGGTGGATGTAGTTGGCTCTTGGATAAGTGCCATTAAGAGATTTTTCTGCAATTTGATAATTTAAAATACTGTCTTTGCCTTCCGTAAAACAAACAACTTCAGAGCTTATTGTAGTTTTAACTTTTTGAGCATTTATAAGGTTTAATAAACTACTTAAAAATATTAAAATAATTATCTGATTCATTTTTTTAATGTTTTTTATAAACCTAATATAATCCATTTGCTTCAGAAAAAAATTACACATATTGTTTTTGATAACTGAGTGATTTCAATAGCTAATTTCCTATTAATATTTATGCTTTTAGTTTTTATCAAATTTAAGAAGCAGGCTCAGGTGTTTTCAGATTTGAGACAGTTACGGGGTTCTCTTGGGTAGAGCTCTTATAATATTCTAAAGATGCTACTTTCTTGTATAAGTAATAAATGAAAAATCATATTTGTGGTTTTCATCTTTCTTATGCAGTATCGTGTTTACTTCTTTCCATTGCGAGTAGTCGATTTTCGGAAAAAAAGTATCAGCTTCAAAATCCTCATGCACCCGTGTTAATTCAATTTTATTGGCAATAGCCATGGCTTGCTTGTAAATTTCGCCACCGCCAATAATGAAAGGTTGTGTGTCACTTTTTGAGGCATCAATGGCATCTTCTAAACTGTTGACTATAATAATGCCTTCGGGCACTTGGTAGTTTGCCTGTCTGGTAATGACTACATGGGTTCTGTTTGGTAACGGTTTTGGGAAGCTTTCAAAAGTTTTTCTGCCCATAATGATGTGATGCCCATTGGTAAGGCTTTTGAAATGTTTTAAATCATCACTTAAATGCCAAATTAATTTATTGTCTTTGCCAATGGCATCATTTTCGCCAACAGCCACAATGATAGTGAGGTTGGTGTTTTTTGGTTTCGGTAAGGCTTTTTTCGGAGCATCTTCTATATGTTTATCTTTTAGGATTTCTATGCGTTCTTTTTGTTTTGCCACTAATTTATCGAGTTGGTTCTGTTCCCAAGATTTTCCCATAAATTTATGGGTAATGAACACATTGAATACGTGGTATAAAAACAAGAACAACCAGGCTAAAATGGCATATACAAACCAATCTGTTTCAAAAAGTGTAACTCCTTTTCCAAAACCGAGACCTAAATTGAGGAGTATTAAAAATAACGAACCAATTAAAAAAACAACAAAATGAGCGTACAAGCGTTTTTTTTGTTTGATGCGTTTTTGAGCGTTTTCAATCAACTCTAATTGGTCTTTATCTATCTGGGGGACTTGCTTTTTTTTTCCGAACATGTTTTTAAAAATAGGAGTGTAAAGTTAACTGTTTTTAATGAGATATTGGCTTTTTGTTATTAATATCCTTTTGGTTGAAAAGTGCTGAAAATCAGTAAAAAAAGAAATTTTTGGATGTTAATATTATAAATATTGTTAGCTAATTTTGAATACTTTAACTATTATAATAAGCTATATTATTAAATTGATAATTATTTGTTTTAAAGCAGGTTAATATAGCCAATGGTCGATTATTCTTTTATACTTTTGCATAAAATAACACACAAAAAAATTAAATTATGGCAATTACAAAGCAATTTTTAAAAAGCAAGCCAGTTTGTAAAGTAACTTTTGCGCTTCCTGCGGAAGATGCAAAAAAAGTTTCTGTTGTTGGGTCTTTCAATGACTGGAATGAAAAAAAGTTACCTCTAAAAAAACTAAAGAATGGTACTTTTAAAGGTACTGTAGATTTGGAGACAGGAAACTCTTATGAGTTTAAATATATTGTTGACGGTGCTTACGTTAATGATGAAGCTGCGGATGCTTATGCATGGAATGATTTTGCTGGAGCAGAAAACGGTTTAATAAACTTGTAGTAGTTTAAAAAAACTTAAAACTGAAAAGCGCTTTCTGTGAAGAAAGCGCTTTTTTTTATACGGCTACCGCGCCTTTAATGTGTGGATGTGGATTGTAATCCACTAAAGTGAAATCTTCAAAAGTAAAGTCGAAAATATCTTTAACCTCTGGATTTAATATCATTTTTGGAAGTGGTCTTAAATCTCTTGAAAGTTGCAATTGTAGTTGTTCAAAGTGATTGCTATAAATATGAGCATCACCAAAAGTATGAATAAAATCACCAGCTTCGTAGCCACAAACTTGCGCCATCATCATGGTAAACAAGGCATAAGAAGCAATGTTAAAAGGAACGCCTAAAAAAATATCAGCACTACGTTGGTATAACTGGCAGGATAATTTTCCGTTAGCTACATAAAATTGAAAAAAGGCATGGCAAGGTGGTAGAGCAGCTTTTCCATTGGCAACATTTTCGCTAAAACTTTTTGAAGTATCTGGCAATACCGATGGATTCCAAGCAGAAACCAACATGCGGCGGCTGTTGGGATTGTTTTTTAAAGTGTCAATAACTTCCTTTATTTGGTCAATGTCATCATTGTTCCAGTTGCGCCATTGGTGCCCATAAACAGGGCCTAAATCACCGTTTTCATCGGCCCACTCGTTCCAAATACGCACGCCGTTTTCAGTAAGGTATTCAATATTGGTATCGCCTTTTAAAAACCAAAGCAATTCATAAATTATGGATTTTAAATGCAATTTTTTGGTCGTGACCATAGGGAAACCTTCGCTTAAATCAAATCGCATTTGGTAACCAAAAACACTTTTAGTGCCCGTGCCCGTGCGGTCTCCTTTTTCATTGCCGTTTTCTAAAACGTGTTTTACTAAATCGTGGTATTGTTGCATATTATTTTCTGCCATTCAACTTCTATCTGTGAAAAAATAGGGAGAAGAAGTTGTTTAAATTAATCAAAAATATTTTCGGAATAAAATTAAAAAATAAAGCATCGAATCTTTAATATTCGATGCTTGATAATATAAAAAGTTATTAACTAAAGTTTTCGTTTGGCGAATAGGTGTTTAGCGTTTGGAAATTTCATCACGGATATGGGCCGCTTTTTCATAATCTTCACTGGCAACCGCTTCATTCAATAAATTATGAAGCTCTTCTATCGTTTTGCTTTTGTAGTTTTCTTTATTGGTTTTTGGTTCCATTTCATTAGCTAAAAGATCATCTACCAAAATGCTGTCCTGTTCAGATTCTTCTTCTTTTTTTCGTTCTACTTTTAAATAGATACCTGCTTTGTCCAAAATATTTTTATAAGTGAAAATAGGTGCTTGAAAGCGTAATGCCAAAGCAATGGCGTCGCTGGTGCGCGCATCAATAATTTCTTCAATTTTGTCGCGCTCGCATATTAAACTGGAATAAAAAACACCATCGACCAGTTTGTGGATGATGACTTGTTTTACAACAATATCAAACCTGTCAGCAAAATTTTTAAATAAATCGTGGGTAAGTGGTCTTGGCGGGCTAATTTCCTTTTCTAAAGCAATGGCAATGGATTGGGCTTCAAAAGCCCCAATAACTATGGGGAGTTTGCGTTCACCATCCACTTCATTTAAAATAAGTGCATAAGCGCCATTTTGTGTTTGGCTGTACGATATGCCTTTAATATTTAATCTTACTAAGCTCATAAATTTGAAAACGCAAAGAACTGTTTAAATTTAGACTTTACCAAACCACTTTTTGTAGATTTTAGGTATAAAATCAATTTAAACAGTCCTCGTTTAATGATACAATTTATAAAAAAATAATTTATTGTTGCGCTTTAAAGGCTTTTAATTTTTCGATAAGTTGAGGTACCACTTCAAAGGCATCGCCAACAACGCCATAATCTGCAGCCCTAAAAAATGGTGCTTCAGGGTCAATGTTGATGACCACTTTTACTTTCGATGCATTGATGCCGGCCAAATGCTGAATAGCTCCAGAAAGACCAATGGCGATGTATAAATTGGACGCTACGGGTTTTCCTGTTTGACCAACGTGTTCGCCGTGTGGTCGCCATCCTAAATCGGATACTGGTTTGGAGCACGCTATGGCAGCTCCCAAAACGTCGGCAAGTTCTTCAATCATGCCCCAGTTTTCTGGGCCTTTTAATCCGCGTCCGCCAGAAACCACAATTTCTGCATCGGCAATAGATACTTTATTGGCAGCTTTATCGACAGATTTTACTGTGATTCCAGAGTCTGGAATATTAGGCGAGAAATCTTCTGCGGAAGCATCGCTTTTATTTTCAACCAATCCAAACGTGTTTTTGGAAACACCAATGAGTTTAACGTCGGTGTCTATTTGGGCTTCTTCAAAAGCTTTGTTGGTAAATGAATTGCGTTTTACTTTAAAAGGCGTAGTGGATGAAGGCGCTTCAATAACATTGGATGCATACCCGGCATTTAAGCCAATTGCCAACAGTGGGGCTAGATATTTGCTATTGATGCTAGAACTGATAATTACCACTTTTGCAGCTTCTTTTTCTGCGGCCTCTTTAATGGCTGTTGCATATTTTTTAGCATTGAAAGCGTCTAAGGCGTTATTGTTTATGTTTAAAACTTTATCAACACCGTAGTTTCCTAATTGCGCTGTGTCTTTTGCGTTAATGGTAACAGCAGTAACCTTGGTGTTTAATTGGCTGGCAACGGCTTTGGCATAAGAAGCCACCTCAAAAGCAACTTTCTTAAAGCTGCCGTTATCTGATTCGGTATATACTAAAACTGACATAATTTTAATTTTTTGTCATCCTGAACTTGTTTCAGGATCTTATTATTTTTTTGTGTTTTTATCCATTCCAAGTCCCCGTATTCGGAAGGGGTAGGGCAGGCTTTTAAATAACCTTCGCCTCGTTATGAAGTAAGTTTATCAATTCGTCTAAATTATCTGGAGATACTAGTTTGACGTCGCCTTTAGCGGCTGGTTTTTCAAATGAAATAGAAGTACTTTGTGTATCGGCATCTACAGGTTCTAAAACCGTGAGCGGCTTTTGGCGCGCTGTCATAATGCCTCGCATGTTTGGAATTTTTAAATCACTTTCTTCAACCAATCCCTTTTGTCCGCCAATAACGAGTGGCAATGCTGTTGAAATGGTTTCTTTTCCACCATCAATTTCTCTAATGGCCGTGGCATTTTCGCTTTCAATATCAAGACTGATGCAATTGTTTACAAAATTAGCATCAATTAACCCCGCTACCATACCAGGTACCATGCCGCCATTGTAATCAATGGATTCACGACCCGCAATAATCAAATCATAGCCACCATCTTGCACTACTTTTGCAAGTTGCTTGGCTACAAAAAAACCATCTTTGGCTTCGGCGTTTACCCTTACGGCAGCATCGGCACCAATGGCCAATGCTTTACGTAAGGTAGGTTCGGTTTCTGGGCCGCCCACATTTACAACCGTTACGTTTGCGCCTTGTTTTTCTTTAAACCACATGGCACGCGTCAATCCAAATTCGTCATTGGGGTTTATAACAAATTGAACGCCACTTGTGTCAAATTTACTGTTGTTTTCAGTAAAATTGATTTTTGAAGTCGTATCAGGAACATGGCTTATGCACACTAATATTTTCATATCGAAGTATTTTTATTATTGAAATTTATTTAAGAATATCCATTCGTCAATCTGATATAAAATCACGTATTGCGACTGAATACTAAAAACTATTTTATGGCTACGAAGTTAATTATTTTATTTCGATTATTTGCTATGCATGCATAGCAAATTTACCTGAATCTTTTAAGAATACTAATGCATTTATTGTTATTTTTGCAACTCGACTTAAAATGTATTTAATGAAGACAATTCAATTTAGAGAAGCTATTTGCGAAGCCATGAGCGAAGAAATGCGCCGAGATGAAAGTGTGTATTTAATGGGTGAGGAAGTAGCAGAATATAATGGTGCATACAAAGCATCAAAAGGCATGTTAGATGAATTTGGTGCAAAGCGCGTGATTGATACGCCTATTGCAGAACTTGGTTTTGCAGGTATTGCCGTAGGTTCTACGATGACGGGTAATAGACCTATTGTAGAGTATATGACCTTTAACTTTTCTTTAGTTGGTATTGACCAAATTATAAACAATGCTGCAAAAATCCGTCAGATGTCGGGTGGGCAATTTAAGTGTCCCATTGTATTCCGTGGACCAACAGCTTCTGCTGGACAATTGGGCGCTACGCATTCACAGGCTTTTGAAAGCTGGTTTGCCAACACACCTGGTTTGAAAGTGATTGTACCGTCCAATCCGTATGACGCTAAGGGGCTTTTAAAAGCGGCTATTCGTGATGACGATCCCGTTATTTTTATGGAAAGCGAGCAAATGTACGGCGATAAAGGCGAAGTGCCAGAAGGCGAATATATTTTGCCCATTGGTGTTGCTGATATTAAGCGTGAAGGTTCCGATGTGACCATTGTGTCTTTCGGGAAAATCATCAAAGAAGCCTATAAAGCCGCTGATGAATTGGAAAAAGAAGGTATTTCATGTGAAATCATCGATTTACGTACGGTACGACCTTTAGATAAAGAAGCTATTTTGAAATCTGTTAAAAAAACCAACAGATTGGTTGTTTTGGAAGAAGCGTGGCCTTTTGGAAATGTATCTACTGAAATCACTTATATTGTACAATCGGAAGCGTTTGATTATTTAGATGCGCCAATCATTAAAATCAATACGGCTGATACACCTGCACCATACTCTCCTGTTTTGCTTGAGGAATGGTTGCCAAATAAAGATGAGGTTATCAAAGCGGTAAAAAAAGTATTGTATAAATAAATCATGTACTTTTACGTTATAGAAACTTCATTAACATTGTTGGTGAAGTTTTTTTGTGCTATGAAATTAAGACTATTTTTTATATTTTTTTTCTTCGGAATCATTTCTATGATTGCCCAAACCAAAGTAAGTGGTTATGTGTTTGATGAGTTTAATGAGCCCGTTGCGTATGCCAACGTGATTTTTAAAGGTTCTACCGAAGGTGCTACCACCAACGAAAATGGCAAGTTTTATTTAGAGTCTGATAACACTTGGGATGGATTGACCGTATCATTTATCGGTTATGAGACCTTACAGGTGCCTTTGGAAAAACGCGTTAATTACGATTTGAAGTTTATTTTAAAAGAAGAAGCTGCCCAATTAGGTCAAGTATTGATTGTATCTGGAAAGCAACCCAAAAAGGACAATCCTGCCATCGATATCCTCAGAAAAATTTGGGAACATAAACGCCAAAACGGACTCAAACAATTCAATCAATACCAGTATGATAAATACGAAAAAGTAGAGTTTGATATCAATACCATTGATAGTGCCCTTATTAAAAGCAAGCTGTTTAGAGGTATGGAATTTGTTTTTAATGAAGTAGATACCTCTAACGTAACAGGGAAAACCTATCTGCCCATATTTATCAATGAAGCTGTTTCCACGGTTTATGGCGACAATAATCTTAAAAAAGAAAAAGATGATTTAAAAGGCAATAAAAATTCTGGATTTAGTGACAATCAAGTTATCATTGATTTTGTGGATGATCTCTATTCAGATTTTGATGTGTACGATAATTACATGACCTTTTTTGATAAGAATTTTGTGAGTCCGCTATCACGTACAGGCATCAATACGTATAATTATGTCTTATCAGACAGTACGTATATTGACAATAAGTGGTGCTACAATATTATTTATTATCCACGCCGTAAAAATGAATTGACCTTTAAAGGCGATTTTTGGGTGGCCGATACTACGTTTGCCATTAAGGAAATCAATCTGCAAGCATCAAAAAGTGCCAATATCAATTGGGTAAAAGAAATTTACATCGAGCAGGAATTTGAAGTTTTGAGTGATTCCATATTTCTTATCAAACGCGATTATATGATGTCTGATTTTGCCTTTAATAAAAAGGAAAAATCACGAGGTGTTTATGGAAAACGTACAACGCTGTATGAAAATTATAAGTTTGATGTTCCAAAGGATAAAGATTTCTATGATGTAGAAGTTTATGATTTTGATAAAGACATCTATGACAGAGATGATGCCTTTTGGTCTGAAAACCGCTTAGAAGCCTTGAATAAAGACGAAAAGGGCGTGTATAAAATGTTGGACACTTTAAAAACGGTCAAAAAATTTAAACGCCTTTATAACTTGGGGAGCATTTTGGCTTCTGGTTATATTGAGTTCAATAGTTTGCCTTTAGATTATGGCCCGGTATTCTCAACTTTTGGATATAATGAAGTAGAGGGGATAAGACTTCGCACTGGTGGCCGAACCTATTTTGGGAAAAATGACCTTTGGCGTTTGGAGGGCTTTTTGGCATACGGACTTAGAGATGATAAATTCAAATACGGCATGTCTGGAAAATGGTTGCTGGACAAGAAAAGTAGATTCATTATTTCTGGAGGCAATAGGCGTGATGTAGAACAAACAGGAGCGAGTTTAACAACAAGTAACGATGTTTTGGGGCGTAGTTTAGCCTCATCATCTGTTATTGGTACGGGTGCAAATGATAAATTGACCAATGTTAATTTAACAACTTTGGCTATAGAGATGGAACCTTGGCGAAATTTTATTTTCAGTTTGGGCGCAAATTACAGAACCTTATCGTCCGCATCGCCAACGTTTAGTTTGGATTATAATACAGATGCGGGTATTGCTTCAGAAATCAAGCAATACGAATCTACATTATCCTTATTTTATTTTCCAAAACGAAAAATGACAGGGTTTGGCGTGGAGCGAAGAGTCGCCAATGACGATTTTGCACGTTTGTTTGCCCAAATAAGCAGAGGCGATAAAAGTATTTTAAATAGTAATTTTGATTATACCAAGTTGCAATTTTCCTATTTACAGCCTTGGCAAGTGGGTGGTTTTGGAAAGTTGTACACCACCATTGAAGCTGGTAAAACCTTTGGCGAAATACCGTTGGGTTTATTAAGCGTTATTCCAGGAAATCAATCGTATTTTTCAATTTACAATACGTTTTCACAGTTGGATTTTTATGAGTTTGTGTCTGATACCTACGCATCATTTCATTTAGAGCATAATTTTAACGGACGTTTCTTTTCAAGGATACCATTCCTTAAAAAATTGAATTTGCGTGAGATTATTAACGTGCGTGGCGTTGTAGCAAGTATTTCTGATGAAAACATAGCTTTGAACACCACCGGAAATCCAAATGGAATTCCATTGGTGGCACCAAATAAAGAACCGTATTATGAATATGGTTTGGGAATCGGTAATATTTTTAAAGTCTTTAGAATCGATTTTAATTTTAGAGGAAATTATAAAAATGAAGTCGATTATCCCAACGCTAGAAAATTTGGGGTTACTGGTACTTTTGGGTTTTACTTTTAAGAATGATAAAATTTTTGTTTTTGAAGCTGTATTGTTATGTCTGCTGCAATTTCATCAATGCAATCCAATAAAAAAAGACTGCCTTATCAAGCAGTCTTTTTCATTATTGAGTGTTAAGGTAATAAATAAGTGTTAATTCATCGCATCTTCAACATCGTCGGCGGCATCTTCAATGGCGTCGCCAGTATCGTCTGCAGCATCTTCAATGCCATCTCCAACTTCTTCAACACCGTCTTCCATTTTTTCGCCTGCCGTTTTTTGATCTCTACAACTAGTAAAAATAGTCCCTAGTGAGAATAATACAATTGCTATATATGCTAATTTTTTCATCTTTAATAAATTTTGTGGTTAATACTTTTTTTTAATGATTTTGTGTTGGTTTATCTTTTAAAACCGCCTTTTATCAGCGATAAAATAAACAAAACAATAAATATGAAGAATAGGATTTTAGCTATTCCTGCGGATGCTCCAGCAATGCCGCCAAAGCCTAAAACTCCTGCTATTATTGCTATTATAACGAATGTGATTGTCCATCGTAACATATTTTGATTTTTTTTTAAGTGGATAGTTATCTTCCGTTTTCTTTGATATAAAGAAAGGTGCGCGTCATGTTTTTAAGATATTGCTTATTCTTTTTCTTAGCAATTTTTTTTAAGCGATAATATCTTCTATTTTTTTTACCGTGTTTAAGGCGGTATAGATACTTGTCATTTGTTGGTATAATAAATCTTTTATTGGCAAATAGTCACTAACTTTTTTAAGTTGGGTCTCATACTCGCTTATACTGGCTTTTTCGCCTCTAATACATTCTTCCAAAAGTGATTCATCTGTATCTGAGCTTAAAGCTGTTTTCACATCAATCCAAGCTCTGTGCATGGTGCCAAGTACGGTGCCACCTTCTGCTGGAGTTGCATTAAATTGACGTGTCATACTGTCCAATTGTGTTGCAAATTGATTTCTTTGTTTTGCTTTATTTTGTAGCCATTCTTTTAAACTTGGACTTTCAGCCTTGGTCATTACTTGTTTGTAACCTGCTTCTGCATCGTAGTTTTTTTGAAGTAATTCTTGTAATATGTCTACTATTTCCTGATTTATATGTTTAAGTTCCATTTTTTTTATTTTTGTTTAATATATTAAATGCTAAAATTTATTTTTTTGCATTCGCATTCTCTTCTGATTTTGCACTTACTCTATTAATAGTATATAACGGTGCAAATTTAACTTTAAGAGCTGCGATTTTTCTATTGTCAGTACTGGACAAACCCTCTTTTTCTACTGTGTTTTTTCTAGTGTCGATGGCTTCGTAAAGTAATTTTATTTCATCCCAATCTTCTCGGGAATAACTGTCTTTATTAGCATCTACTGTATCTACGAAGTTTTGGTAAACATTCAGTATATTATCTTTGTTGATCCATTCAAAGGTCATGTCGTCATGCACATAGTTTTCCCCTAAAAGGGATTTTCTAAAATTATTTTTAGAAGTCATCTCATTTTTAAGTTTTTCTTCTTCAACAACTTTTGCTTTGTAAGCTTCAAATTCGTCAGTTGATTTTTTAATGTCCATTTTCAACGATTCATTTTCAGAAATGGTCATTAAATTATCCGTAGCTGAAGACTTATGGTTTTCATATTTGTTTTCAATAGTATTCCAGTTGGAACTAGCTACGGCAAGATCTAAATTGGATATGGAATCTACGTAGGTTATGTAATCTTGTACATGTTGTTTAGCGTTTTCTCGTTTACCACCTTCACATGATGAAAATACTAGTGCTAGGACACATATTCCTGTTGTTATTTTTAATGTTTTCATGATTCTAGATTTTTTTTTGAATGATTTTTGTTGAAACGTATTGTACGGCATAACCCAAAAGGCTTTTGAATATACCGTTAGACTTTCCTACCAGTAATTTTTTGGAGAAATAACCTCCTGTGATACTTATTAAAATCTCAAATAGATTTTTTTTGGCTTTAGGTGTTTCTTTAATGTCCTCTATGGCCCTGTGCAATAAGCTGGATGGTTTTAGCTGTGTAATAGCAGCATCAAATTCCATCTTTAAGGCCAGAAGCTCATTTGTTTTTTTTGTTTCTAAAGCCATTATTTTAGCCTGCAATTCTTGGTTTTTATTTTTGTATGTATTCATTTTCTCCTAGGTTTTCCTGATGGTTATTGGCACTTGTGTTATGGTTTTTTTTAGTTTTCATCAATTTTGATATTACCAAATTGCTAATAGGGATTTTTATCAATGTGTCATTAAAAAAATAAATCAATAGTGCAAGGATTAAATAGAAAGCAGATACAATTAAAAAACCTAAATAAATGTGGCCTAATTGCTGCCCTATGTAAAGGCTGATTGCAATGTTCACAAATAAAGAGAATATGGAAACCGTTAGCACTAAAGCCATTCTTGTAACAATAGATGAAATAACATCTGCTGTGGTATCAATAGTGTTCAGTTTGAATAGCTCTATGCTGGTTTCAGTATAGTTTTTTGCTTTTTCATAAACAGACTCAAAATGTTTTGATAAGGTTTCCATAAATCTTAATTGTTACGCTTTTTTGGTTTGCTTAATGATGGTTTTTTTTAAATCTTCTTTTTTAGATTTATAAGCATCTTCGGCCTCTTGTTTTACTGAGGCGTATTTTTCTGAAGCGGTTTCAATAAAATCATCAAAGTTCTCTTTTAACTTGTCTTTGGCGTCTTTTGATTTATCTGCTATTTTTTTTCTGGTTTTTTCTCCTTTGTCCGGTGCAAATAATACGCCTATTGCTGCTCCAACTGCTACTCCTGTTAATATTCCGAATATGGCTTTGTTTGTTTTCATAATATTTTTAAATTTTTAAAGGTTTATAATTTGTAATATGTTTTTTTGATTTTAGACAGATCTACCGCCTATCAATCTCAATAAAATGGCTACGACCGCAATGACTAATAAAATATGTATCAAGCCTCCTACGCTGTAAACAAAAAATCCTAATGCCCATCCTATTATAAGGATAACGGCAATGATGTATAATAAACTTCTCATGATATGGTGTTTTAATGGTTAATATTCATTTTAATGTTCTTTTGTTTCGATGATATTTGACTTGATCACTTTTTCTGTGTCAAATGATTTTACCATGTTTTTAGCTTCTTCCAAACTTACTGATTGTCCAGAAGCATGACCTTTTAAGGTTACAATAGACCAAGTGTAGATTTTTTCATCTGGTTTGTTGGTCCCCGTTGCCATGGGCGTAATGCTTTTGGTAATGATTTTTGAACCATTGGTTATGGCTGTGATGTCTTTATTTACCTCATGCATGGTTTGCGAGGCTCCTGCAAAAATCCCTTTATCAGTTTCAATGCGCCATTGGTAAAATTGGGTAACCTTATTGTTCATTTCTATTTTTTCATCTTCTGCAAAAGCAGCTTCCCTTTTAGGGTTTGAAGCATTTACGCTAGCATAAAGCATACTTGATGCAATAAGACCTTTTGATATGATTGATTTCTTTTTCATGATTTATGCTTTTATAAGTTGTTTATGGTATTTGCTGTTTTTTCAAGATTTGATTTTAAGATACTGTTTGTTTTTTCTGAAAGTTCTTTAAAATCTGTGTTATTTGAGGTTTCTGCTAATTTGTTCATCAAATCAATCTGGTTGTTCATTTTTTTATCTATCGTACTTAATCTTTTTTCAATATTGTTATGTGCTTCAGCAGTGTTTTTTGTTTTGCTCTCAAAACTTGCGTAATTTGGAATTGATATTAAGTTTTCCTGTGCCACTTCTTTGTAGTCTTTTAAAATTTCAAAGTGTCTGTTTTCAATATCTTTTGCTAAAATCCCGATGCTTTGTTCTGGTTCAGAGTCTTCAAGCAATTGGCAGAGTTTAATAACATCCAGATTATTTTGAGATGCTTTTACCAATAACTTGGCTTCTTGTTTGTGATTGCTCATTGTTTCGTCGTTTGTAACGTTGCTGTTAACATTTTTGTTTTTTAAAGCAAAATTGCAAGACATAAGGCATACCAACATAAAAGAAGCAAAGTGCAAAACAATGGCTACCGATTTTATGTTTTTATTGAGTGTCATTTTCGTTTCCTTTTTGTACACTACAAAGATGCAACGGTTACCCACTTTTTATGTTACATCATTTTTTATAGCAATTATATAATTCACATTTTATATTGATTTTCAATGGCATTTGATGTAAAAACAGCAGATAGAAGAGAATTGTATTTTAAATCAAAACACTTGTGGCGTTTAAAAACAGCGTGTTATAGGCAATGCTTACAAAGATGAGAGATTGTGTTTATTGAAAAGGTTTCAAGAAACTGGCGATTGAAATACTGATTGCTGATTAATAAAGCTGGTTGTTATTTTGTAGGAAGATAAATTGTAAATACGGCACCAACATTTGGCGTGCCATGCGCTATGATAAACCCTTTGTGGTTTTCTACGATTTTTTTGCAAATGGATAATCCTATACCTGTTCCGGAATAATCTTCCTTGTTATGAAGTCTGTTGAAAAGCACGAATATTTTTTCCGCATATGCATTGTCAAAACCAATGCCATTATCTGTAAAGGTGATTTTGTGGTAAAATGTCTTCTTAGTTTTTTTTAAGTTGGCATCTTCTGATGCTTTTATTTTGCTGTAGGTAATGTGTATTTCTGGAATTCTGTCTTTCGTTTTATATTTTATGGAGTTACTTATTAAATTGGCGAACAACTGCTGTATTTGAAATGGAATGACCTTTATTATGGGGAACTTATCCGTATGTATAATGGCCTTTTCTCTTGTTATGATTTCTACTAAATCTTGTTTTGCATCTTCAAGAAGCAGGTTAAGATTAGATTTTTCAAATACTTTGTCTGCCTTGTTGGTTCTTGAAAATTGCAATAAATCATCAATAAGCAATCGCATCCTGCTTGCTGCAGTTTTAATCCTGTCAATATACGTTATCCCAGAATCTGATAGTTTGCTTGCATCTTTTTCTTCTAAACGGGATAAGAACGTCTGTATTTTTCTTAAGGGTTCTTGTAAATCGTGGCTGGCAACATAATTGAAGGCTGCCAGTTCTTTGTTGTTTCGTTCTAGTTCAAGATTTCGTTCTTCCAATAATCTAAAGCTTTTTGTTTCTTCTGAAACATCAGCAGTAGTGCCTATAAGCTGTGTTTTGCCTTCAGAGTTTACCATCTTTTTTGCAAAAGATTTTAAATGCCTTACTTTGCCGTTTTTGTGTACCACCCTAAAGTATGTAAATGGTAGATTTTCGGTTTCTGTCATTTTCTCAACGTCCAGTTTCAATTTATTTACGTCTTTTGGATGCACAAATTCCATAAATTTATCTAATGAAGGCTCAAAAGCATTGGGTTCTTCCCCTAGCAGCCTATATAAGTTATCAGAATAGGTATAAGTGTCTTCTTCTACATCCCATACCCAATTGCCATGGTGGCTTACAATTTCTGATAAGTTTGCAGACTCTTTAAAGATTTTTAGTTGGGCATTGGAAGTTTTTAGTTTTTTTAAGTTGGAAGCTATTCGTGAATAAGCGATGTACATTAAAAATAAAGACATCAATAACACCACATATAAAAAAATAGGAGTGAATTTTAGGTTAGATTGTAGAGTTTCCTGTTGTTCATTCAATAGCTTGTTTTCCAGGGCTATCATGTCTTTTATCTTGACACGAACAGCATCCATGGCCTGCTTGCCATCATAAAAATATTCTTTAAAGTTTGGGTTTTCTAAGTCTGTAACTGCCGAGAACCTAAAGGATTTTTGAAAACAATCCATGCGGGTATCTATAAGTTTATTTAGTTCCTTTAGGTTTTTTTGTTGGGTTGGGTTGTTTTTGGCAAGTTCCCGCAATTCAACAAAACTATTGTTGATGTTTTCCCTTCCAGATTCATAAGGTTCCAAATATAAAGGATCATTGGTAATGATGAAGCCACGTTGCGAAGTTTCGGCATCTTTGAGATACGATAGAATTTGCTCTAACTGTACATTTACTTTATAGGTATGTGTGACCAAATTTGAAGATTTGGACAGATTATCCATATTTCTATAAGTGATGCCGCCAACAATAAGTATTACAAAGGAACAGGTAAAAAAAATGCTTTTTATAAACCAAGGTGCTTTGTATATTCTGTGTGGCATACTGTTACAATCTTAATAAAAAATTATCTTTATTTAGGCCGTTGGTATGGTATTGCCAATTGGTGGTCACGACCTCGGAAAGTACTTTTTTAAGTGTTTTAAAACTGCTTGGCTTTTTTATGTAGATGTTGGCACCTTGTACAAAAGTTCGTTCAATATCTTCTTCAGAAGCTGAGGTAGAATAAATAGCTATGGCAACATCGTTGAATTTTGGATTGGATTTGATTTCGTTTAAACACTCCAGCCCAGATTTTCGTGGCATGTTCAAATCCAGGAACAAAACGTGTGGTAGTTTACAATCATCTGTATTCAAATAGTCCATTAAATACACACCGTCTTTAAAGGTTGTTACTTGGGTGCCTATTTTTAATTCGTCAAAAGCATCTGTAAAAAACATACGGTCGTCTTCGTCGTCATCGGCGAGTATTATATTCACATAATCTTCTTGCATAGGTGCTGGTTTATTGTTGTTGGTTTAATTCACGCCTTTTGGTAATTATCCGTTGAAAAGCAGAAGGCGTAATACCAGTAGTGTTTTTAAACTGCGTGCTTAAATGTGCCACGCTGGAATAATTGAGGTTGAAAGCAATTTCGGTTAAGCTCAAATTATCATTTATAATAAGTTGTTTGGCATATTCTATTTTCTGTAGAATGATAAAATTTTCTATAGAAGTATAGGTGACCTCAGAAAACAGATTGGAAAGATAGCCGTAACTATGCCCCAGAGTATCGGCTAAATAGGCTGAGGTTTTTACGTTTACCACAGTATCTTCATTAAAAACCATATCAATAATGGTATCCTTTATTTTTTGGACCAATATGCTTTTTTGGTTTTCAACCATTTCAATGTGATAGGTGTTTAAAGTCTCTTTGAGTAGATTTAATTTTTCAGGACTTAATTTTTCTAAAAGATCAACTTCTCCAAAACCTACTACTTTGTGTTTTATGTCATGCGCTAGTAAAGTGTCTTCTAATACTTTTTTGCAAATGGTTTGAAAGTCAAACTTTAAGTATATTTTCATCTGTTTATATCAATTGGCTTTGGTAAATTTAGCACATTATTGTTTATTTCTTATTTTTTTCCAACGTTTTAATCGGCTTAGTGCTTTGCTTTGTAAATGCTTGTTTACGGGTTCGCCTATTAAAAACCCATAAGCTTCTAGTTTTGGGGTGTTATCGAAAATTATTTTTAGTGAAGCTACGACCGGCAATGCCACTATCATCCCAAAAATACCCCAAAGCATCGAGAACAAGAAAAGCGATAATATGGCCACAAAAGCATTCATGCTTACTTGAGATCCAGTTATTTTAGGGGTTATAAAGTTGCCTTCAAGAACTTGGATGAACCAAAAAATGGCAATCACCCCAAAAGCGTACCACGCACTATCTTTTGTGACCAAGGCCACCAATGCGGGTATTAGCGAGCCAATAATGACACCCACGTACGGAATCAATAATAAGAGTGCAGCAAAGAAACCAAAGAAAATGGCGTTTTCAATGCCTAAAGCAAGAAGCCCAATAGTGTTTAAAACTCCAACAATGGTCATGACTTTTATCATGCCCAATAAATAGCCTCTTTGCACATTATATATTTTTTTTATCATACCGTTTAAAAATGATTTGGACTTGTTTCTAAATAATTTATAAACAAATACCCTAAAAAACCTTCGGTAATACAAAAAGAAAAATAGATAAATAGGAATTAAAATAGCATTGCTAATTAACGAACCTGATTGCGTTAGGAATTCGCCAATTTTGGCAAGGTTTCCTTTTACTAAATTTTTAACTTTGAAATCTTCAGATAAAGAATCGTTTTTACTGATATTGAAAGTGTCTTGGAAATAGCCCAGAACTTTATGGTACAAATCAGATAGTTTTTCGGCGTAATCTTGACCGTTACTGCTAAAGTTGTTAATTTGGGAATAGATGATAAGTATCAAGCTTGCCGTTACCAGAAAGATGATCACTATGGAAACCAATGTGGCGAATAAGCGATTACATCTTAATCTGCGTTCAAAAAATTTTTGAACTGGAAAAATCATAACAGCCAAAATCATGGCTAATAATAATGGGATTATGATAGGTTTTAAAACATATAGCACAAATATTATGGCAATAAAGCCAAGTAAATGCAACGCATAGTGCGCATTGGTAGTTTTGTCGTTCATACTGATTTATATTTATTTTGATGCTATTTGTTATTTACGTCCGAAAACGTTAAAATTGTAAACGCTTCAAAGGTCAATTCCCCGAAGCGTTTAAAATTTCTTTTATGAAAAATACAAAAAATAGCCTTACTAACCATGCATGTAATTAACCAACCAAACTACTTACGAAAATCATGGGGTTTCAGGCTATTTTAAATTTATAAATCTGAAATGATTTTATGAAACTCTTCTTTCGTTTTGCCTAATTTTTCTTGGATTTTACCAAGGGTTTCTTCTTCTTTGCCTTCAACCATTTTTAGGTCATCATCTGTTAAAGAGGCATATTCTTGTTTTAGTTTTCCTTTTACTTGTTTCCAGTTTCCTTTTATTTCTGTGGTGTTCATAATTTTAAATTTTTAAGTTATTAATAAATGTTTAAGCCAAGTACCTTCTTAGTTTCCAAGCTTTAGATTCGTGTGATTGTATTAAAGCGGTTAAAAAATCTATTGTTCCAAAATCATCAGAGTCGCTTTCCATGCTAGCAACCATATCTCTCATACTTTTTATGATGGATTCATGGTCACTCAATAATTCTGCTAGCATTTTATCTTGAGCTTCGTATTTGGTGCTTTCTTTAATAGTAGCATGTTTTACAAATTCGCCCATGGTTCCAATAGCTTTGCTTCCTAATTTTCCAATACGCTCTGCTACTTCGTCTATGATTTTTTCAACAGCATGGTATTGAGCTTCAAAAAGTTCGTGAAGTTCCAAAAAACTGTTTCCTGAAACGTTCCAATGAAATTTCCTGAGTTTTACGTACAGAACCATTTCATTTGATAATGCTACGGTTAGGTTTTCTACACTTTTGTCTAAATCCTTTTTTGATATTCCTATGTTTGATTTCATTAATATAATATTTTATGGTTTGTTGTTGAAACAAAGTTACTGTGGTACAAACGGTTATGTGTTACACAATTTTTGTTGATTATTATAAAATTTGTTGATATTAAGTCGGTCTGGCATCTGATTGGATTAATGCCGTATCGGAGCATTGCACGAAATAATTAGCCTATCAAAAGCTCTTGGCTCTCGTGCGGTTTAATTAAGCTTGTTAATTTATTTTTGTAATTGAAATATATGTGATGAATCTCGTTTGAAATCATTCTAGACTCTATTTCTTTTGAAAGTATGTTCAGCATCAAATCATCAATTTTATGGCATTCTCTAATAATCAAATCACTATCAAATTTTAAGAACCTAAGTTTTACATCAAGCCAAATCTTGCAAAGTTTTCCTTTTGTGGTATAGGAAGATTTAGGTGAAATGTCACGGCTTTGCAACAGGGTTAATATTTTCAAGATAAAATCTGTGGTCAGTTCTTGTTTTTTCTCCAACCAGCCTATTAGTTCTAAATTAGGGGCATTGCTTTTTAATTCTTCATAACTGGCTTCGGTATCAAAACCCAATTCTAAAAGTTTGTGCAAGGACTCCGTGCCTGTTGAATAATTTGTTTTAGTTCTCATGATGCCAAATGATTAATAATTAATGTCTTTCAAAGATATTTGAAGAGAGGCTTTGGCGTTTTATAAGATTTCCTTTAAAGTTTATATAATTTCTTTTTATTCTTTTAGAATACCTTTGTAAATATTTTAAGATATTGAATAATGTTTTTTTACATAAAAAAAAGCCCCCTTAGGTTTTCAAACCTAAGGGGGCTGTATATAATGAAACGTTTTTAGTTAGCTCACGGCTTCCTTAATGCGTTTTATAGCTTCAATAATCTGTTCTTGTGATGCCGCATAAGAAATACGGATACAATCCGGGTTTCCAAAAGATTCGCCATCCACGGTAGCGACCAAAGCTTCACCTAACAAATACATAGAAAAATCAGATGCATTGTTTATTTTTTGTCCTTTTAAGGTTTTTCCAAAGAAATATGAAATGTTTGGGAAAACGTAAAAAGCACCTTCTGGGGTATTGCATTCAAAACCTTCAATGTCATTTAATAAACTAAGAATCAAATCACGACGCACTTTAAATTCGTCAATCATGTATTGCACACGACTTGGCGATTCATTAAGCGCGGTAATAGTAGCACGTTGTGCAATACAGTTGGCGCCACTTGTAATCTGGCCTTGCATTTTGTTGCAGGCACGTGCAATTTTTTCAGGAGCACCAATAAATCCAATACGCCATCCGGTCATAGCAAAGGCTTTTGATACACCGTTTACAGTAATGGTCCTGTCATACATGTCTTCAAACTGGGCCATACTTGCGTGACCACCAACGTAGTTTATGTGTTCATAAATCTCATCAGAAACCACATAAATATTGGGGTGCTTAACCAACACATCGGCCAATGCCCTTAATTCGTCTTTGCTGTAAATAGAACCACTTGGGTTGCATGGCGAGCTAAACCAAATCATTTTGGTTTTAGGTGTAATGGCAGCTTCCAATTGCTGTGGCGTCATTTTAAAATCTGTAGCAATGGTTGTTTTAACTTCAACAGGAATACCATCGTTAAGTCTAACAAGGTCCGCATAGCTAACCCAATATGGGCAAGGCATAATAACCTCGTCGCCTTTATTGGTCATTACGGCAGCAATATTGGCAAGCGATTGTTTAGCTCCTGTTGAAACCACTATTTGTGCAGGTGTATAAGTTAAATTGTTGTCGCGTTTAAATTTGGTAATGATGGCTTGTTTCAAATCGCCATAACCATCAACAGGTGAGTAGGAGTTGTAATTTTCATTAATAGCTTGAATGGCGGCATCTTTAATGAAATCTGGGGTGTTGAAATCGGGTTCTCCGAGGCTTAAGCCTATAATGTCTTTTCCTTCTTCTTTTAATTCTCTTGCTTTTGCAGCCATGGCCAAAGTAGCAGACTGGGCCATGTTTAAAATTCTATCAGATAGTAATTGCATGTAATTTTTTTTATTGGTAAATATAAGAGTTTAGGCTAAACTGGGTTTTTGTCCCAGTACTTTTAATTGATTGTAATGTTCTGAAACAGCTTTCCAAAACGTGTTGTATTCATTATATGGTAAGTTAAATTCTTTGGCCGTTTCTTTCACTATTTTGGCTATTTTTCTGTAATGTATATGGCTAATGTTTGCAAATAAATGATGTTCTACTTGTCTGTTCAAGCCTCCTGTGTAAAATTCAACAATCCAGCTTTTTGGCGAAAAATTTGAGGTGGTAAACAATTGATGGATGGCCCAAGTGTTTTTCATGCTACCATTTTCATCTGGTACAGGCATTTCTGTATTGGGCATAACATGTGCCAATTGAAATATCACACTTAAAATAATGCCCGCCGTGTAGTGCATAATCAAGAAACCTATTAAAACTTCCCACCAAATAAACCCTAAAGCTAATGGTAAAATAATCCATACACTATAGTAAATTATTTTGCCAATAATCAATTTAGTCCATTGTGTTGCAGGGTGCGGTAATTTGCCATAAGCCAATTTTCTTTTTAGGTATTGATAGGTTTGTATGAAATCTGTAGTGATGGCCCAATTTGCTGTTAATAAACCATACAGAAAGAACGCATAATATTTTTGATATTTATGGATTCTAAGCCATTTGGTATGTTCAGAAAAACGGATGATCCTGCCGGCATCAATGTCTTCATCATGACCTTGAATATTGGTGTACGTGTGGTGCAAAACATTGTGTTGTACTTTCCAGTTATAATCGTTTCCTGCTAAAATGTAAATGCTGCTGCCCATTAATTTATTGACCCATTTTTTGCTAGAAAAAGACCCGTGGTTAGCATCGTGCATCACATTCATGCCAACACCGGCCATGCCAACTCCTACAATAATCATTCCTGTAATTTGTGCCCAAGCGGGTAGGTCAATGGTCAAAATTAAAACTACTGGAACAATCAATAAAGAAAACATTACTATGGATTTAGTATATAATTTCCAGTTTCCTGTACGTTTAATATTATTTTCCTTAAAATAATTATTGACACGGGAATTAAGTGTTTTAAAAAACTTTGCGGAGTCTTTTCGTGAAAATGAAAGCGCTTGTTTTGTCATGCTATTAATGTTAATATGATTAATATAAAAAAGAGTGCATCATACCTGCTGCAAAGATAGGTATAAACGAACTGAACTAATAACGTTTTTTTGTAAAAATATGCATAGAAAAAGTATATTTTTGTGCAAAATTTAACAGGAATGGACCTTATTTTAAAGTATTTCCCTAACCTTACGGAAGACCAAATTTCAAAATTCAAACAGCTTCAATTGCTTTATGAAGATTGGAACTTAAAGATTAATGTCGTGTCAAGAAAAGATATTGACGAACTTTATTTAAGACATGTTTTGCATTCGTTGGGTATAGCAAAAATCATCTCTTTTAAAGATGGGGCCAAGATTTTAGATGTAGGAACTGGAGGTGGTTTTCCAGGCATTCCTTTAGCTATTTTGTTCCCAGAGTGTTCTTTTCATTTGGTAGATAGCATTGCTAAAAAGCTAAAAGTAGTCAATGAGGTAGTGTATGGTTTGGGGCTGACCAACGTAAAAACTACACACAGTAGGGTAGAAGATATTGATGGCACGTATGATTTTATTGTTAGCCGAGCCGTAGCAGCCATGCCCACTTTTGTGCATTGGGTAAAAGGCAAAATTGCCAAAAAACAAAACCACGACATTAAAAACGGTATTTTGTATTTGAAAGGTGGCGATTTATCTGAAGAGCTTCAAGATTATAAAATCACAACCATTTATAATTTAAGTGATTGTTTTACTGAAGATTTTTACGAAACCAAGAAAGTGGTGCATTTACCGTTAAAGTATAAAGGCTGATTTTTACCAATGCCTGTTTATTATTTAGTTAAGGGGAGTCTTGATTCTATAAACCTGAGTTCGATTAATATTTGATTAGATTTTATTAGTAA
>TARA_R110002049_G_scaffold6484_2_pt1 | contig 32126 bp, 34 predicted proteins | sample TARA_R110002049 | Tara Oceans TARA_R110002049 (sample SAMEA4396941) | marine metagenome | biome: Polar Biome; feature: [SRF] surface water layer (ENVO:00010504); material: water (ENVO:00002006), including particulate matter (ENVO:01000060) such as... | depth 5 m
AAAATCTTTGTTGGGCAGCTTGAGAAAGTCTTTGACAACTATCTGGACCTCAAAGACGCCTTGGTAAAGGACGAGGCCACTGCGGCCAAAAAGGGGTCCGATAAATTGTTGGCCACATTGAAAAAGGTAGATATGAAACAATTGACCGACCAGGAGGCCCATAATCACTGGATGGCCATTTCAAAGGAGATCAAGTCATCTTCAGAAGCTATTGGCAAAACCTCTGATATCGAAAAGCAAAGGGGTCACTTTAAGCATCTATCGGCACATTTATCAAAAGGTGTACGCCTGTTTGGCGTAAACAATGACGTATATGAGCAATTTTGCCCAATGGCAGACAACAACCAAGGAGCGTATTGGCTTAGCACGAAAAAAGAAATCGAGAATCCATATATGGGAAGCAAAATGTTGACCTGTGGCACTACGGAAGCTACCATCAATAAGTAGCAATAATATTTAGAAAATTAAAATATAGCTTAAAGTTGACATATAAAAGAATTAGGACCTTCTATAGTAAGCAATGCTAATAGGAAATTAAAACAAAAAATGATAAGACAATGCGAATACTACTATCAGGAATTTTAGTGTTGACCTTAATGGGATGCAAATCAGAAAATAAGAATGTGCTGGCTCAGGATACTAAACAAGTGGTTACTACTGTAGCAACTGAAGCTGTCATAAATAAAATCCCTCAGGTGGGCTACCAAGTGCCAAATGAATTGGTCTGTATGGTAAACGATGCCTATATGGGTAAACCCCAAATACCTGTTCCTGTTAATGGCAAAACCTATTATGGTTGTTGTAAAATGTGTGTAGGTACATTAAATAATGATGAAACTGCCAGAACAGGTATCGATCCCTTTAGCAATAAAGAAGTAGATAAAACCAAAGCCTATATTGTTTTATTAAACAATGAAGGGGAAGTAGCATATTTTGAATCGGCGAAAAACTATCAAAAATATAGTAAAGGACTTCAATGAAATCTCAAAAGTGTTTTGTAAACGACTTTTTGACAATGAATACTTATAAATAAAATGTTTGAGTGATTATTATGTACTGGTTAGCATTGGTGTTGGGAATAATTGTACTTGGTGCTTCTTTTTTCGTAGGAAAAAAGAAAGGATTGTTAAATAGCCGTAAAGACGATATATCGTCTTTACCAGATAACCGGACTATCAAAGACAAAATATTCCAAGATGAAGATGAAGAACAACGAAACGATTTTGATGACAAAACATATCAATCATAAGATGAGGAGAGTAAATCCTATCGGAAAGGCCGATGAAGAAAGCGATCTTCAAATTTATTTGGCTAGAAGGTTTTGCAAAGTATTGACGAATAATTTAAACAAGCAATGCATAAGTAGCAGGTGCTTATCAAGGATTAAGTAGTAGCATTATGATTATTGATAATATATATAAAAATTAAAACTAAAATATTATGAACTTAATAAGATCAAGCTTTTTTAAGCTCTTGGCTTTATTTTCAGCTATAGTGTCCTATTCTCAAGAAGTCCCATCAACTGAAGGCAACGTGGACAATCTTCCCGCGCACGAATATAACCTCACCATAAGCAAGGAAATAGTCAACAAGGCTGGAAAGGAAGTCATGGGGATGACCATCAATGGGCAGATACCCGGGCCCACTTTGGAATTTACAGAAGGGGAATACGCGGTCATTAATGTAACCAACAATATGGATGTGGAGACTTCTATACATTGGCACGGGCTGCTATTGCCAAATTTTTATGACGGTGTTCCTTATTTGACCACCCCACCGATTGAACCCGATCATACACAGAAGTATGAATTTGCCATTAAACAGTCAGGCACGTATTGGTATCATTCCCATACTATGCTGCAAGAGCAAAGTGGTGTGTATGGATCGATCGTAATCCAGCCTAGGGAGAAATCTTTAGAGTATGATAAAGAATTGGTGGTAATGTTGTCCGATTGGACCAACGAAAAACCGATGGATGTTTTACGCAATTTAAAACGGGGCAACGAGTGGTATGGCATTCGAAAAGGTACGTCCACACCTTTGAATCAAGTCATTTCTCGCGGTGCTTTAGGGGCGCAGTTTGATTTTTGGAGACAGCGGATGGAAGGTGCCGATATCGCCGATGTGTACTATCCGGCTTTTTTAATCAATGGAGAACAGAATGTAGATTATCCTGAATTTCAACCGGGAGAGAAAATTAGATTTCGAATTATTAATGGGGGTGCTTCTACCTCTTTCTGGATGACATTTGGAGGTGGAAACCCACTTCTAGTTTCGGCTGATGGTCTTGATGTTGTGCCAATAAATAAAAACAAAACTTTTATTGGTATAGCTGAAACCTACGATTTTATTGTAACCATTCCTGAAGAAGGAAAGATAGAATATAGAATCACAGCACAGGATGGTTCTGGTACTGCATCTGCTTTTCTTGGAAAGGGCGAAGTGCTGCCTGCCGAGATTGTTCAGAGGCCAGATAAAATTGGGATGATGCAGAAAATGGCCAAAATGGATATGAAAATGGGAGCACACGCTTTAAAATATCGCCCAAAAAAAGATGAACGCTATAAAATGAAGGAAGAGTATGGTATGCAGATGGATAAAATGCAAGGCAGGGACATGATTAATTCCGAAAAGAAAGACAATGCTACGCAAAATATGGATCATTCTAAAATGCAAGGCATGGACCCGCCTGCCGGACGGGCAGGAATGAAGAAAGATTCCACGCAACAAGACAAGATGCAAAGCATGAAAATGGATGATATAAACATGGAAATACCAAAAGACACAACGTCCATGGAACATACGAAAATGAAAGGTATGGCAATGAATATGCAAAAAGACACCATGAAAATGGCGACCATGGGTGGGATGAAAATGGAGATGCCTAAAGATGCTATGCCAATGGATCATTCTAAAATGGAAGGGATGGAGATGGATAGTAATAATGTTATGAATGGCATGCAAATGAAGCCAATGAAAATGCAAGGAATGGACATGTTTTCAGAGTACAACTACGATTTTTTAAAATCGCCGGAAAAGACCACTTATGATGCCAATATTCCAGTAAAGGAAATTTTACTTAACCTAACGGGGAATATGAACCGCTATATCTGGAGCATGAATGGTGTGCCGTTGTCAGAGACCGATAAAATTAAAATAGAGGGCGGCCAAGTAACTCGTATCACCTTGAACAACCTTACTATGATGCACCACCCCATGCACCTGCATGGCCACTTCTTTAGGGTTATCAATAAAAATGGTGAATACTCGCCTTTAAAGCATACGGTGAACGTACCACCTATGAAAGAGGTTACGATAGAGTTTTACGGTAATGAATATGGGGATTGGTTCTTCCATTGTCATATTTTGTACCACATGATGGGGGGGATGGCCCGGGTGTTCAGTTATGATACTCCAAGAGATGTGCGAATGAAAGGCTATCCTGTTTCCAAATTGGTCGCAGAAACAGATCAATACTATTCTTGGGGCATGGTCGATGCTGCGTCACATACCACAGCACTCAATGTGGTTAGTTCTAATATTCGGAATCAGTTCAATGCTTCCTTTGAATATGGTTGGAACAAGAATCTGGAAGCGGAGGTAACCTATGAACGCTATCTGCATGACTATTTACGTGTTTTTGGTGGGGTAAACATTGAAAACGAAACCCCGAAAAGTTTGGACAATTTTAAAACTACGGCGGTGCTAGGGGTGCGGTATCTAACTCCCTACCTGTTTGCACTCGATGCCAGAATAGATAACGAGTTAAGGCCTAGAATTGGGATTGGGAGAAGCATTATGTTATTTCCAAGGTTTTCGGTGTTCGGATACTACGAGTATCAGATAGATTTGGGTATTGTAAACAACCTACCTATAAATAAAGATTTTACTTCGGAAACAGTTTGGAGCGGTGGTGCAGAATATTTTTTATCTAGAAACGTATCCCTTATGGGCAGTTACGATAACCGCTATGGTGCTGGAGGCGGATTATCGGTGAGGTTTTAATAAGTAAAAAACTAAAGTTATGATGTTTATATGGATTATTGTGTTAGGAGTGATTGTCTTGGGGATACTTCTATATGCAAGTAAAAATGGAAACACAATTCTCAAGAAAGAAAGTCCGGTGGAGATTTTAGACAGGCGTTATGCCAATGGTGACATTACCAAGGAAGAATATGTAGAAAGAAAACGAGTTATTAATTCGAAAAAATAAAAAGATGAATTATTATTTTAATAAAACAGTCAAAGGCACTTTTGAAGAGGTAATCGAGAAAGTGATAGAAGGATTAAAGGAAGAAGGTTTTGGAATACTTACAGAAATTGATGTAACGGAAACCCTAAAGAAAAAACTGGATGTCGATTTTAAAAAATACCGCATACTGGGTGCTTGTAATCCGCCTTATGCTCATAAAGCGTTACAGGCAGAAGATAAAATTGGCACCATGTTGCCCTGTAATGTCATTGTACAGGAAATCGATGAAGGAGTCATTGAAGTTGCAGCCGTAAACCCAATGGCATCGATGCAGGCGGTCGATAATGAAATACTGGCTGAAATCGCAAGTGATATTACGGCAAAATTGGAAAATGTTATGGAGAACCTTTAAGAGGCCAATCTTTAAATTTTGCAAAAAAAATAATATAAATAAATTTAAATCTAAATTCAATTATCATGAGAAAATCAAAAGTAACAACAGGTATTATGGCGATTGCATTGGTAACCCTTACGGCTACATCGTGTAAAGACGCTAAAAAGGAGCACAATAACGAAGACGGGCACCATTCCGAAATGGGGAGTGGCAAAGACCATCATGAAAAAGGTATGGATATGGGCGATGAAGCAACCATGAAGTCAAACAATATGATGGATAGCGGTCAAACAACGTCAAAATCGGATATGCTGGTTGCCAATTACCTCGAACTGAAAGATGCATTGGTTGCCGATGACAAAGATGGTGCGGCGAAAGCGGGCGGAATGATGGTTTCTGCTTTTAACAGTTTTGATACCAGCTCTTTTACTTCCGAAGAACAAGAAGAATTAAAAGATATCATAGAAGATGCCAAAGAACATGCGGAGCATATAGAAAAAAGCCCGATTGACCACCAAAGGGAACATTTTGATGTGCTGAGCAAGGATGTGATAGACCTAATAGCTATTACGGGAACCGAAAAAATGTTGTACCAGGATTTCTGCCCCATGTACAATAATAAGAAGGGCGCACAGTGGTTGAGTGCAACCGAAGAAATAAAGAACCCATATTATGGAAGTAAAATGATGACTTGTGGTTCGATACAAAAAGAAATTAACTAGGTGCGGAAAATTGTAAAAATAATAGTGCTTGTACTTTTGGTCGGGTTAGTAGGGATACAGTTCTTTCCCACTTCCCTTAACCAAAGCGACACGATACCAAAAACCGATTTTATGGTGGTAAATAATGTTCCGAAACAAGTGGAGAGCATCATCAAAACCTCTTGCTATGACTGCCATAGCAACAATACGGCTTACCCCTGGTACAATAAAGTTCAGCCAATTGCCTGGATTCTGGAAGACCATGTTGAGCATGGCAAGGAAGAATTAAACTTTAACGAATGGGCCGATTATTCGAGAAGAAGAAAGGACAGCAAGTTAAAATCGATCATAAGTCAGATTCAGGATGGTGAGATGCCCCTTTCATCCTATACCATTATCCATCGTGATGCAAAGCTTTCCGGGAGTGACAAAAAAGCGGTTTTGGATTGGATGTCCAAATTAAAGGAAAGCTTATAAATGAAACGAATGAAAAATTTAAAAAAAGGTGCGGCCGCAGTGATTTTGATGACGATCGCTTTTGCCAATGCACAGGATAACGAACAAAAGGCCCTCGACCACAGTAAAATGGAAATGGATGGAATGAACATGGACGGAATGCAGATGACTCCAGAATTCAGTAATGAAAATATTGCCAATGCCTATGAGTATTACGAGCAAATAAAGGATGCCTTGGTCGGTTCAAATCCGGGCGATGCCCAAAAAGGAGCGACGATACTGAACGATGCCTTGAGCAAGATCGAAGGTTCGGATGCCGCGTTATCGGCATCCAAAAAACTTGCAGCTTCCGACGATATAAAGCAACAGAGGAAGGCATTTTCAGAATTGGGCAATGCCATGGAGCCCTTGTTAAAGGTATACTTGAAATCCGGCAAGATCTATAAGGATTTTTGTCCGATGGCCTTAGGCAAGGGTGCCTATTGGCTATCGTCGATCGAGGATATCCGCAATCCATACTATGGAGCCCAAATGCTCGGTTGTGGTAAAGTGACAGAAGTATTGGAAAAGTAAAACCCGATGGGGGGGAAGGTAGCATATCGTTGATGGTTAGTGTTTATGATACTTCCCCCTTTTCAATTAACAATGCTTGATTTACGGCAAGTACAGTTTAAAGAGTTTTTATATCCAATGAATATAAAAAATAAGAATAAAATAAGAACCTAAATGGAAGAATTAAGACTTGGCATTTTCGTAGTACCAACCTTTGCGTTGACTTTTGTCATTCTGTTATATATCCATTTTGCCGGAAAGGTGCGAGATAAAAAAAATTATAGGAACTATATAATAGGTGTTGCGACTGTGGCGTTTTTATTAAATTTCATATGGGAGCTAGCACAAGGCCCCCTATATAAAGGTTTTGAATATGATGTCCAGCATATATCGTTTTGTGCACTGGCATCTATAGCCGATATGTTGATGGTGCTTATCCTACTTTTTGGATTTGGCCTGATATATCGTGATGTGTTTTGGATAAATTATTTAAGTCCAACGCGAATATTAATATTGGTTATGGCAGGGACGGTCGGTGCAATAATTGCTGAAATGTGGTATACATCACGAGGTGATTGGGGGTATGCCGAGATGATGCCTATTATAACATGGGTAAAGGTCGGTTTGTCGCCAGTGTTGCAATTTGCAGTGTTGCCCTTGCTGATTTTTTTGACCTGCAAAAAGTGTAAACGAAGAGAACATGGAAATTTAAAATCCGGGTAGGTCAGGAATGTGCTTTTTGATGGGTTGGTTATTTAGTGTATTTCATGGCCTCCCAGATTGTATTTATGAGGAAAAAGTCCTGTTATGGGAAGGGAATATTTGGTTAGTGATTAGTGTTTAACTCCCTTCCCTCGACAGGCACAATAGACTAAATAATGTTGTAAGGAAATGAGCAATCGCAATTTTGGATACTAACCGATATGTTGATTGGCGAATTAGACCCGCCTGAAAGACGTAGTCGGGCAGGTCTGACTTATAAAAAATCAAATACATATCAACAGATGAAAGATTGATGTAAAAATGGACCTGAAAAGTCCAAAAAACGGGGTTGGAAAAAGTGGTTCAACTATGCTATATACATCATAATAGGCGCTATTGTCATAGGTGCGCTTATTTTACAAATAATTAATAATCCGTCTTGAATAAAATCGAATATGAAAACATCTATTTTATTTCCCCTGCTATTTATAAGCCTGATTTCGGCTAATGCAACTAGGGCTATTTCTATTGAAAACTATTCTCTGCATTTATCGAATATTTCGGCAGGACCCAACGGTTTGGTTACATTGGAAAAGCCACAGGAACATGCGGAAAGCCATTCCCGCAAATCCTTAAATAAGGAAGAGGTCGGTCTGGATGAATTCGATAATTTACACCCGTTGGTAGTTCATTTTCCTATCGTGTTATTGTTGTTCGCGGCATTGCTTCAATGCATTCAACTTTTTGTTCTAAAAAGAGACATGGACTGGGTTATCCTGTTCATTATTGGTACAGGTTTCATAGGTGCCTACGTAGCCGGGACTTACGTTCATCCGCATACTCACGGTCTAACTGATATAGCCCAAAAAGTATTGGATAACCATGATAAATATGCTGATTGGACCATTTGGTCCAGTGCTTTCGCCGCAGTGTTGAAGATTATAAGCCTTTTTTGGATAAAACTGAATCGAGGATTTGAGATTGCCATTTTAGTTGTTATGGCCTTTTCAGCATTTTCCGTTGCACAGGCGGGGCATTATGGTGCTCAGCTCGTTTATATACAAGGTGTTGGCCCACAGGGACAGTTTTTGGAAACTGAAGAAGCAGAGGAAGGAAGCCATTCACATTAAGAAACAAAGTATGAGAAGAATATTTTTAATATCATCGATATCACTATTGTAGGTACTTACAAAGTTCATGAATTGGAAGCGCGAATTATGATGTTTTGGGCTATTTATCACGCCTTTTATTTTTGTTTCCATAGGTATGAAAGATACTAAGGGCATAAATAAATATGTTATTAAAAAAGTAATTAGGCAAAAACCAATCTTATGAGAAAATTTACAGCAGTTAAAAGTAATAAGAATTTACCTATACGAATAAATTTGGTTTTTTCATTATCGTTCTTGTTACTACTCATAGTTAGCAATACCTCGTTTGCACAAGTATATGCCACCCAAGCGGGGAATGCGGCTTTCAAGGCAAAAATGACTTTTAATTCTTATACTGGCAATTCCCACCAATTAGAGGGAAACATTAATTTTGAAACGGGAAAAGTAGTTTTTAAGGTACCCGTAAAATCCATAAAGACAGGTAAAGATAAACGTGATGAACACATGTACGAGCTGCTTAAAGTGCAAAAATATCCGGATGTTGTCTTTAAGGGGACACTTATCGATGATTTTGACATTCATAAAAAGAGTGAACAGACGGTCAAGGTAAAGGGCGATTTCACCCTTGCGGGGACCACCCGGCAAATAACGATTCCCCTAGATTTAAAACCCGTTTCAAAAGGCCTAAAATTGAACGCTTCCTGGTCCCTGTTGATTACCGATTATAATTTAGAGCGCCCGAGCATCACATTTATAAAAGTAAATGACAAACATGGCTTAAGCGTGGATGCGCTGTTAAAAGAAAAATAGCGCGTGTGAGAAATTGTCAAGGCCTATTATTAGAACATCCTTTAGTAGGGGGGCTGTAAGAGCTAAAAAAATGAACGCATTAATAAACACGGCAGTCTAATAATCAGGATACAACCATACTTTATTATTCTAATATTAAGTTGATGAACATAAAGCACATTGCAGTAGTAGGCGGATATTTTATGGCTATGGCCGCTCCCATGCTATTGGCGTTTTATTTAGCCCCATCAAGGAAAGAAGGGTTTATCGCACAGGTAGGAATGCTAATGGGTTTGTGTGGTATAATGATGGTATTCTTTCAATTTATCATCTCTGCGAGAATAAAATGGCTCGACAGATTGTTCGCTTATAACAACTTGATCGATTTTCACAGAAGAATGGGTGTTTGGGCATTTCTATTTATCGTGGTCCATTTTCTAATGCTTACCCTATCGGAGCAATCTTTGGATATGCTTTTGGGTTATGACGAACCTTGGCACATAAATTTGGGCAAAATTACGTTTTTAATACTTTTGGTGCAGGTTTTGGTAAGTATCGGCCATAAAAAAATCAGTATTAAATATGAACGATGGCGAACTATTCATGACCTATTTGCCATCAGTATACTCCTATTGATGTTCGTGCACAGTTTTTATGCAGGGGACGATTTGGAATTGTTTCCCCTACAGATAGTATGGTTCGTTCTCCCGCCCATTGCCATCACCTTTTTTATCTGGCAAAGATTCTTTCTGTTCACATTGGCACCGGTATATAAAATACAAAGTGTAGTTAAAAAGGCCAACAACACGTATAATGTTCAGTTTGTTCCAGAAAATAGTAATGAACCCTATTCGCATAATCCGGGGCAGTTCCACTTCATTAAATTCACGGATTGTAAGTATTTAAAGAATGAGGAACATCCATTCACTATATCGTCCAGTCCCAGCCAAAAGTCGCATTTGGCCTCCATGATCAAAGCCTCGGGAGATTTTACCGGCCAGATCCATCAACTCCAAGAAGGTGACAAGGTTAAGATCGTAGGGCCGTTCGGCAAGATGTCCTATGTAGAAAAATCACATTCGGGATCCATAGTATTTATTGCGGGAGGCATTGGGATAACACCATTTGCAAGTATGCTGAGCTATATGGCAGACATGAGCCATCAGCGGGAAGTAACACTATTCTATTTTAATGCTACCGAATCGGATATCGCTTTCAGGGAAGAATTAAACCATATTTCAGAAAACACCTCCCTTAAATTGAAAGTAATACATATACTCAGCAGACAGGATAATTGGGAAGGTGAAAAAGGGCGGTTCGATACCGAATTATTGAAAAAATACTGTGCGGACTCTCTACTGAAAAATGACTATTATGTATGTGGTCCCCCGTCTATGAGCCGATCCGTCATCAGGGATTTAAAAGAACTTAAAGTTCCACTGACCAAGATACATAGTGAAATGTTTGGACTTGCGGAGTCGGGCTCCCCCGCTACCCACCATAAAAAACTAGCACAATTCGTTTCCAGACTTATTGTCGCGGCTTTATTTTTGTTGGTCATTTTGTTTGCAGGTCTTAGGTCCGGCTGGAAATTATTTGGTGACGATGCACTGAAAAACGATCACAGTGCTGCAGTATTCTTCAGTTTGGATATGGAACCAAGCCGAGTAGGGTGAATTGCCAAAATGGGAAAAACAAAAAATAAAAGATTGTTGAACTAAATAAATATATTATGAGAAAATTAAAAGTACTGGTTGTCTGCCTTTTAATAAGTGCTACCGCAGTAAGTTGTTCGGTCAGTTCTTCAGCCATAGTTACCGATTATGACCAAGAGGCTAATTTTAAAACTTATAGAACTTTCTATTGGTCGGATGATTTTCAAATGGAAAAAGGAAAGGAAGAAGAGCCTCTTTTCTTCAATACCCTTATTAAAAAAAGATTGAAAGCTGCCATTCGACCACAAATGGAAAGTAGGGGCTATGTATTGGATGAGAACAAACCAGATTTATTGGTGGATTCCCGCATCGTGGTCCAGACAAGAAATATCAACAGTGGTGGCGGCTACCCGTATTTTCCTGGTTATGGTCACGGTTATGGTCATTTTGGGTCTTACGGTTATGGGTATTACGGTGGGTACCAGTCATCCGAAGAACACAAAGAAGGCGGTGTTGTTGTCGAAATTATTGATATGGCAATGCGACAACTCATTTGGCAAGGATTCGCACCTGATGTACTCCACGCAAATACCGTTGATAAACAAAAGGAAATCAGGGAGGCGGTTGCCAAGATATTTTCGAAATATAAATATGGAAATACTGTAAAAAATTAATATTACCATGAGATGAAAATTCTCAAGAAAAAAGTCCTAATTCGGTAAGGGTTAATGTTGATCCCTTCCCTTGTTAGGCACAAGAAACTATAAAAAGAGAAATTTAGTTGAAGTATTAAATTTTAGAGATGGACCTTTTCCTGATTGATTTATAGAGGACCATTTCTCATTTTTGAGCATTAGACTAAGGCACGAACGCTTTCGCCTTATGCTCTATTTGTAACACTTTTATTCGGTAAGTGAAATAATTATAATAGTGAAAAAAAATAAAGAAGACATAACAAATAATACTGGGTTTTATGGCCAACTCTTTAAAAAAGTTGTGTTTACTGCTGGTGTTGTAATTGCAATATCATTGAGTTATGTATTATGGGCGCAAGCGGATGACCAAGGAGTATGGCAACCTGGATTAATTGTGGGTGTGGCTCTAATCAAGACCATTTTTATTGTTCGGCTTACGTTCATACAATTTGCTAAAATAGTTGGGGAAAGCCATCAATTTGCGCACGTACTTACATTATTTGTGGTGTTGATTGTTTTAATAGTATTTTCATTCACGGCAGATTATCATGCTTTATATGTTTTGAACCCTGAAAATTTTAAATCGAGTACAGCGCTCACGGGCTCATTTTTAATAAAGTTTTTTGAGTTTCTATATTTCAGCTTAATCATTTTTTCATCAGTTGGGTATGGCGATATAGTGCCTATTTCAATTTCGGGAAAAATGCGGGTGATGATGGAAATTTTCTTGAGCTTTTTGGTCCTTGTCTTTGGTAATGCCAACGTTAATAGAATACAGGTCAATAAATAATCTTTTAAAACTAAAATTATGAAAACACTAAAACTTAGATCATTCTTAACACTATTGTTATTTGCAACTAGTCATATCTATAGCCAAAACACAGATTCTGATACAGAAAAGGAAGCGGTTCTAAAAGTTATGAAATCGTATAAAGATGCCTTACAAAACCTAACGACTGAGGGTACATTTCAACTGTTTTCCAAGAATTCCGAAGTCTTTGAATCTGGAGGTGTCGAGGGCTCATTTTCACATTATATAGAGCATCATTTGGGACCAGAATTGGGGCATTTCGAAAAATTTGAATATTCAAATTATGAGATTGATGTAAAGATTGATAAACCTTATGCCTTTACCACAGAAACTTATGTTTACATCATCGTTTTAAAACCGGATGAAAAAGGTGAAAGCCAGACTATACGTAGCAAAGGGGTGGCTACCTCTATTTTAAAAATTATAGACGATAATTGGAAAATAATCAAAACACACACCTCATCTAGGGGTATAAAATAAAAAGTAATGAAACATACATATAAAATAGACGGAGCAACATCTGAGGGTAACCGGATCCAAGTCGAAAAAATACTTTCCAAAGTAGAGGGGGTAATCAGGGCATCAGTGGATCTTGAAAAAAGCGAGGCCGTAATCGAAATGCAAACTCATATCCCTATAAAAACTTTCCTAGAGGCCTTGCAGGAACAAGGCAGCGAATATTCAATAGAAGGAGCAATAGGGAATTTCACCAAAATGGAACACACTTATATGATCAACGGGATGTACGACAACGAGGGCCGTGACCACGTACATCAAATGCTATCCAAGGTCGATGGAGTTACGGAGGTGTCGGTGGATCTGCAAAATGGCGAGGCCGTGATCGAAATGCGAACCCATATCTTTATAGAAACCTTTCAAAAGGTCTTGCAGGAAGACGGGGGTCGGTATTCTATCCATATTGCTAAAAAGGATAGGGCCAAAATGGGACACACGTATCACATACACGGGATGACCGGCAACGACGACCGTGCCCATGTACAAAAAATACTGTCCAAAGTTGAAGGCGTGACCACGGCAAGTGTGGATCTTGAAAAAGGCGAGGCCGTAATCGAAATGGAATCCCATATCCCTATCGAAACCTTTCAAATGGCCTTGCTGGAAGATGGAGATACATATAGTATACATGTTCCCGACGAAAAACTTCACAAGTCGGGGCAGGCCGGGAAAGAATTAGGCCTGAAAGAAAAAGGTACGGGCGCATACCATTGCCCTATGTTTTGCGAAGGTAAAAAAACCTATAATACACCGGGAAAATGCCCGGTTTGCAGTATGGATTTGGTCGAATAGGAATTGGAAGGCCCCAACATCATCCGTACCCGCTCTACTCATCTGGCATAGCAAAGGAGGGACTGGGAAAACTCGTTATATTGGTGAGGTTAAACCCAGCCTGAAAAGTATGGGCAATCAAAAATAGTCCCATTGCGGAACAAAAAGTTTGAGGTTGTCCTATCCATATTGGTCGTCTCTCTTCCCAAATATGAATTTGGACCAATTTGGGTCGGTTTTTGACTTTGATTAATTTTGGTCAGCTGAACCGTCCATATTTTAGAAGATAGACAAGTCCAAAGTTTTATAAAATTAATCCAGAATTAATGGTTAAAAGACGAACAGCATTAAAAATCAGGAAAGCACATCGATATCTAGGCCTCTTTTTAGGTATTCAGTTCTTAATGTGGACGATTAGCGGCATGTATTTTAGTTGGACCGATATTGATGAAATACATGGCGATCAGTTTAGGATTGCGACAGGCGTTCCGACAGCCTTTGAAAACCTGATAAGTCCGGCATTAATATCAACACCAATAAAAATTGCCTCTTTGGAGTTAAGGGAAATCGCCAACAAACCTTACTATTGGATCAATGGTAATATTCTCGTAGATGCACTAAACGGAAATACAAAAAAAGAAATATCCGAAGAAGAGGCCTTAGAGGTCGCTAGGCAGAATATGCTACCGGGAATGAAAGTGAAGAGTATTGAAATGATTAATGAGGTGGGAAATCATCATGAATATCGTGGCAGAGCACTACCAGCCTATGCCATTTCTTATGAATCTCCCGAAAATATTAAAGCGTATGTTTCCATTGCCGACGGCTCATTTCAAACTCTAAGGCACCGCAATTGGCGTTGGTTCGATTTTCTATGGATGACCCATACTATGGACTATCAAGGCAGGGATAATTTCAATACAATTGTTTTGAGAGCCTTTTCCTTGTTAGGATTAATTACTGTATTGAGCGGATTTACTTTATGGTATGTATCCTCGCCGACCATCCGAAAAATTAGAAAAAAAACATAATTATTAAATACAATATCCATTGAAATGGAAAATCACAACTCGATGGATCACAAAGAAATTGACAAATACAATTATGGAAATTGAGAGAAGTAAGTATTATAAATTAATAATAATCCGAAATAAAATTCGAAATGGGCTTTTCGTTTTTACTTTAAGTAACTTTTTAACCCGATTTGGTCTGAATATCTATCCTTATTATTGGGATAAGGAAGAATTTACCCGTACCACTGAACCAAAGATTAAAGATAATCTTGCCACCTATAGGGTGGTTCAATTAACAATTGATGAAATAGGCATCATGAATAAAGCTCTAGGAATAGCTCCAGGAAAATTAGAGTATGATATACAGGAAGGGCATTTGTGCCTAGGCTTAAAACAAAAGGATGAAATTGTGGCTATGGTGTTCGCCAAAACCCAGAATTTCATCTATAAACATCGGACCATTAAGCTAAATAATTATCAGGCATATATTTACAATCTTTACACTGTTGAAGCGCATAGGGGCAAAAACCTTGCGCCCTATCTGCGCTACCAGTGTTACAAGACATTAGAAGAAATGGGAGTAAAGGAAATCTATTGCATTACAGGGTATTTTAATAATCCCTCACTTAAGTCCAACAAGAAATTGTCCATATGGCATAAGACATTGTTTCTATACGTTGGACTTTTTAAAAAATATCACTGGCATTTTTTATTGAAACATTATTGAGCAAAACAATTCTCATAATTGGTGTCAGGAGACAGCTTAGCTTATATTAGTATAAAAAGGACTAGTGTCCAGGATGATAGCCTTAATAATGGTGGTGTGGCAACGGGGAGGATTCATTTTTGTTAGGAAAGGCTATATCGGCAAGGCTAAAATTAGAACGGGATTAATTTTTGAGCAATTAATTAAGTCGGATGATGAGTCAAACTAGAAGAAATAGAAGAAAAAAACAAGGGAAACAACAAAAAGTTAGTATTTCCAAACGAGATAAAATATTCGGAATACTTGCGATTGTTTTATTATTTATTATAACGGTAATTTTGGTTATTATCAATGCAATTTAATAATCCAGTTCAGCAAAAAAAAATTGAATCTACAATTATATGAGCAACATCATCTACATAAAAAATATGGTTTGCCCAAGATGCATATCGGCAGTAACTAACATTTTGGTAGAACTGGAGATTCCATTTAGCTATATAAAATTGGGAGAAGTTGAATTGCCTTCAACAATTGCCTTAAAGAAAAAATTGGCCTTATCCCTAGAACTTCAGGAATCTGGTTTCAGTTTAATCAACGATCGTAAAAGTCAGCTTATAGAACAGATGAAAACCTTGGTGGTGGATAAAATCCATCACTCTACTAATAAATTGGATATTAAATGGCCATATTACGTAAGTGATAATTTACATCTTGATTACAAATATTTAAGTTCCCTTTTCTCATCCGTAGAAGGTATCACTTTTGAGCAGTACATCATCAACCAAAAAATTGAACGTGTTAAAGAACTTATTGTATATGACGAATTAACCTTGAGCGAGATATCTTTTAAATTAAACTATAGTAGTGTGGCATACCTAAGTAATCAATTTAAAAAAGTTACAGGAATGACAACTACTCATTTCAAGAAAGCCATAGATAAGAACCGTAAATTTTTGGATGAGATTTAGAGTAAAATAACGTGCTATTTGGATATAGTTCTATATTGGTATTTTAATTGGCCATTTGAAAATATGATATTTCAGAAAATTCTTAAAAACAATCGGTAATGCAAAAAACAATATTTGAAATCTCAAAGTTGGATTGTCCTTCAGAAGAGAATTTAATCCGGATGAAATTGGACGAAATTTCAAGTATTGCGAATTTGGATTTTGATATTCCCAATCGAAAATTGATTGTTTTTCACAACGGAGAATTAGATCAAATTGAAAAGTCTCTAAACGCACTAAAATTAAGCAAAAAAAAATCTCGACAGAAAAAACCGAACAAACCGATTTTAAAGAACATACAAACCTAAGGAAACTACTTTGGACAGTTCTGGGAATAAACTTAGCTTTCTTTGTTCTTGAAATGGCAACTGGTTTTGATTTCTAATTCAATGGGACTTGTTGCGGACAGTTTAGATATGTTAGCAGATAGTTTTGTCCATGGAATTAGTTTATTTGCTATTGGAGGTACATTAATCAAAAAGAAACGAATTGCAAAAATTGCCGGTTATTTTCAAATCACGCTTGCAACTATTGGGTTTGTAGAAATTTTAAGATGGATCTTTGGAAACGAAAAACATCCTGATTTTACGACAATGATTATTGTTTCATTTTTTGCTTTAATCGCAAATGGAATTTGTTTGTATTTAATACAAAAGTCAAAAAGCAAAGAAGAAGTTCATATAAAAGCAAGTATGATTTTTACTTCAAATGATGTAATTATCAATTTAGGAGTTATAAAAGCAGGACTTTTAGTGAATTGGTTAAATTCAGGAAAACCTGATTTGATTATTGGTAAGATCGTTTTTGTTTTAGTAATTCAAGGGGCTTTTAGAATACTAAAATTGAGTAATTAACCATATAAAGTGTCGATAGTTTTCTATAATCAGTAAATTATACAAATAATTCAGCATATATCGTAACATATTTAAGTCATTTTGTTCTGAACTTTGCATAAAGCAATTCAGGAAAGCCATGGAAATCACAAATGTTTTACCACAAAGGGATAAAGCCAAAAATAAGTCTGACATAAAAAAATCTTTTCCTGTTACGGGAATGACCTGTGCATCCTGCGCCTCGAGTGTTGAATCCATCCTTTCGCATACTGACGGCGTAAATAGTGCCAGCGTTAATTTCGCGAGCAGTTCGGTACTTGTGGACTATGATGATACCGTTACAGAAGAAAAACTACAAAATGCGTTACGTGAGGTAGGTTATGACATTATCATTGATGCGGAGAACCCGTCGGAAGTGCAACAGGAACTTCAGCAAAAGCATTATCAAGATATAAAGAACCGCACCATTTGGTCAGCCATTCTTACGCTCCCTATTTTTGTGTTGGGAATGTTCTATATGCAGTGGGAACCCGGTAAGTGGGTTTCCTTGGTACTGACCTTCCCGATTCTTTTTTGGTTCGGGCGTAGCTTTTTTATCAATGCTTATAAGCAGGCCAAACACGGTAAGGCGAATATGGATACCTTGGTAGCCTTGAGTACCGGAATTGCTTTCCTGTTTAGTGTATTCAATACCTTTTTTTCTGAATTTTGGTTGAGCCGCGGCATCGAGCCCCACGTTTATTATGAAGCTGCTACGGTAATTATAACCTTTATTTCCTTGGGGAAACTATTGGAAGAAAAGGCAAAATCAAATACCTCTTCGGCCATTAAAAAGCTGATGGGACTTCAACCAAAAACGCTGAAAATTATTGAGAATGGGGAAGAAAAAGAAATCCCTATTTCGTCCGTACAAGTAGGACAGACCATTTTGGTGCGTCCAGGAGAAAAGATTCCCGTGGATGGCGAAGTTTCAAAAGGAAGCTCGTACGTAGATGAAAGTATGATTACGGGAGAACCCGTTCCGGTTGAAAAAATAAAGAATGAAAAAGTATTTGCAGGTACAGTTAATCAAAAAGGGAGCTTTCAATTTAACGCTGAAAAAGTAGGTGGAGAAACCTTACTGTCGCAAATCATTAAAATGGTACAGGAAGCACAAGGAAGTAAGGCACCTGTTCAAAAACTGGTAGACAGGATTGCCGGTATTTTTGTTCCGGTGGTTTTGGGTATTTCCATTGTTACCTTTATTGTTTGGATGTCAGTAGGAGGGGAGAATGCATTTTCGCAAGCCTTACTAACTTCTGTAGCGGTATTGGTTATCGCTTGTCCCTGTGCCTTGGGATTGGCAACACCTACCGCCATAATGGTGGGCATTGGCAAAGGCGCAGAAAACAATATCCTTATAAAAGATGCCGAAAGTCTGGAACTCGGTTATAAAGTGAATGCCGTCATCCTTGATAAAACGGGCACCATTACTGAGGGGAAACCTTTGGTAACCGATATACTTTGGAAGGAAAACCTTGAAAATCGAAATGAATACAAACAAATTCTTTTGGCTATCGAAGCGCAATCAGAACACCCCTTGGCAGAAGCGGTTGTCAACCAATTAAAAGATGAAAATATTGAACAAGCTGAAATTGCTTTTTTTGAAAGTATTACAGGAAAAGGAGTAAAAGCCCAAACAGAAAATGGTTCAAAATATTTTGTGGGTAACCATAAACTAATGCTTGAGAAAAATATCCAAATCGACACTTCCTTAATGCAAACAGCAGAAAGTCTCGAAGAGCAAGCAAAAACGGTCATTTTCTTCGGCAATGGAAAACAAGTGCTGGCGATACTCGCCATTGCGGACAAGATTAAGGAAACCTCAAACAAAGCAATAGCAACCCTTCAAGAAAGAGGAATCGAGGTCTATATGCTTACTGGAGATAATAATAAAACAGCATCAGCTGTCGCAAAACAAGTAGGAATAACGAATTACCAAGGCGAAGTAATGCCTTCAGAGAAAGCAGCTTTTGTTGAGAAATTACAAGCGGAAGGAAAGATAGTAGCTATGGTAGGTGATGGCATCAACGATTCCCACGCTTTGGCACAGGCCAATGTAAGTATTGCAATGGGAAAAGGTTCAGACATAGCAATGGATGTAGCGAAAATGACGTTGATAACCTCAGATTTGCAATCCATCCCCAAAGCGTTGGAACTATCCAAAAGAACCGTGTTGGGCATACGTCAGAATCTATTTTGGGCATTCATTTATAACATCATTGGAATACCAATTGCGGCAGGAGTTCTGTATCCCGTAAATGGGTTTTTATTGGATCCAATGATTGCAGGAGCGGCGATGGCTTTCAGTAGTGTCTCGGTAGTTGCAAATAGCTTAAGACTTAAACGAGTAAAACTTTAAAATAACATCTATATATTAACTATAAATTCAAATACTATGAAAACTTTAAAATTTAAAACAAATATCAATTGTGGTGGGTGCGTATCAAAAGTAACCCCTTTTTTAAACAAGCAAGAAGGTATTGAAAGTTGGGAAGTGGATACCGCCAACTCAGATAAAATCCTAACCATTGAAAGCGATGGCGCTACTGAGGAAGATGTAAAGGCCACCTTGCAAGAAATAGGCTTTAAAGCGGAAGCTGTAGAGTAATACCTTTGTTTTAAAATGGTTTATATTTTAATTTTGGCTGTGATTCTACTGTTTGCTGTTCATTTTTATAGAATAGCGAAACGGCAGGGCATAAAGTCCTTTCCAGAGCATTGGCACAAGTTGTTAATGGAGAATGTTCTCTTTTACCGGAATCTTTCCAAAGCAAAACAGGCTATTTTCCGGTAAAGAATGATGCAGTTTTTAAGCGAGGTGTATATAGACGGGGTACAACTGGAATTACAGGAACTGGACAAGATTTTGATTGCCGCAAGTGCCGTGATTCCAGTTTTTGGTTTTGAGGAATGGCACTACACCAATTTAAGCGGCATACTTTTATATCCGGATCATTTCAATGAAGATTTAGAATTTGATAGTAAAGGACAATTACGGAATATTGGCGGATTGGTCGGTAATGGAAGATTCGAAAAGCAGATGATTCTATCCAAAAAAGCATTGTATTATGGCTTTGCCAATACGACCGATAAAAGTAACACCGGTATTCATGAATTTGTACACCTTATAGATAAAATAGATGATGTGACCGATGGTGTCCCAGAACGGTTGTTGACACATCAATACGCAATCCCGTGGCTTAAATTGATCCACAAAGAAATGGAAGCCATAAACGACAATCATTCGGACATTCGTAAATATGGCGGCACCAACGAGGCCGAATTTTTCGCGGTTGCTTCTGAATATTTTTTTGAAAGGCCCGATTTACTGAAGGAAAAACATCCTGAACTCTATAAAATGCTTATGGAATGTTTTAGGCAGGAACCTGCTTATTAGAATAATTAGTCGTCCCTTAAAAACTATATAACATATTGATATTCAATGAATTATGTGTTATTTTTCTTGTTTACATCTACAAATTTTCGTATTTTCATGATATAAACCTTGCAATTCAGATTTATGTTAGCCAAGCCAAAAATACAAAACCAAGCTAGTTTATTCTTTACTTTGGAAGAGACCTTAAACCAAAAGCACCCGCTCTACATTTTAAGCAACAGAGTGGATTGGGAACTTTTTGACAGGGAATTCAGTCCACTTTATTGTCAGGATAACGGGCGTCCCGCAAAGCCGATCCGACTGATGGTGGGATTGGTGATTTTGAAGCACCTGCGGGACATCTCGGACGAAAGTATCGTAGAACAATGGGCAGAGAATCTTTATTATCAATATTTTTGCGGGCAACAGGAATTCAGTTCCTGTGAGCCATGTGATGCCTCGGAACTTGTCCATTTTCGTAAGCGCATCGGAGAACCTGGAGTGGAGCTGATCTTAAAGGAGAGCATCCGTATCAATGGAGATGACAGCAATGATGGCCAGGTCAGTATCGACACCACGGTCCAAGAGAGAAACATCACCTTCCCCACTGACGCAAAGTTGCACAGGAAGATCATCAAAAAGTGTCTGGCAATAGCAAAGAAGGAACGACTTCCGGTGCGTCAGAGCTACACCAGGACGCTGAAAAGATTGGGGGTCGACCAGCGTTTCAGGAACCATCCAAGAAATAAGTCAAAAGCAAGAAAAGCGGACAAAAAAGTAAGGACCATTGCAGGAAGATTGGTCCGTGAACTAGAGAGAAACCTAAAGCCAGGCTCCATTTACCGTGCAGACCTTAAATTGTGCAAACAGGTGCTGGCCCAAAAAAGAACGAGCAAAAACAAGATCTATTCACTGCACGAACCAGAAACACAGTGCATCTCTAAAGGAAAAGAACACAAAAAATATGAATTTGGCAATAAAGCATCTTTTGTCTACACCCGAAATACTGGAGTGATCGTTGGGGCCATGGGATTTAGAAATGAGTTTGATGGCCATACTTTGGAGCCCACACTGGAGCAAACTGAAAGATTGGTCGGAAAAGCGCCAAAAGAAGCGGCCGTAGACCGGGGCTATAAAGGCCGAAAGCAAATCGGGGATACGCAGATCCAGTTACCCAAACCCTTCAATGACAAGACCCAAACAAAGTACAGGCAGAAAAGACTAAAAGAAGCACACAGGAAAAGGGCCGCAATAGAACCCGTGATCGGACATCTTAAGGCCGACCACCGATTGGGAAGAAACTTCTACAAGGGCATCGTGGGCGACAACATCAATATTATGCTTGCCGCAGCCGCATTCAACTTCAAAAGGATGATGAACAAATGGAAAGTAAATTCTTGTCGGTTTTTTCGAGAACTATATTCCTTGTTCAAATTTATGATCTACAGAAGCATTTTGGATAAATCGGCTTTTTAAGGCTCGACTAATTACATCGAATGAGTAGACAAAAAGTAGTCTACGTGGTAAAATCGAAAGTAATAATTACCGGACAAACGCTTTAATCTTTGAAGAATGTTCAATTTGAAAATTGTATTTCTAATATCTTTTGTAAGGCCTTTTATTGAATAGTTTGATTCAAAGAGAAGTATCAAATATTTAGTTCAGTAAAAGATATATTGACACAACTATCGAAAGAGACCGCAAATGGGACTCTCATTGAAAAATCAATACAGCTTATACCACCGATCCTTTAAAACATCCGTTTTATATGACCTTATAAACCGTTGTCAATAATTCATATAAATTAGATATAATCACTAACTATATATCCATATATCCGGTAGGGTGCCTCGAGATTGTTTTGAAATATGTGATTTATGTAATGTTTATCAATATTTATATACTAAACTTTTCATGATTCTGTTGCACCTTTGACCAAAGTCATCTAAATAGACGATGCCTACTACCATATTATGAAAAGGACAATTGAGTTCACAAGATTTTTAAAAGTTAAGAAGTTCTTTCAGACCGATATTTGATTATGCAAGCTCACAAACTCTAGTGGAGAGGGAATTAAAGAAAAGCCAAAGAGAAAAAGGCGGGAAAAGGGCAAATCGTCATCCAAAAAATAGAGCGGAATAAAAGTGAATAGAACTATTGGTCTGATTACTTAATCATGAAGAAATTAAGGAATCGATTGTGTTTAAAAAAGGAACAAATAATACTAATTTAAAGCAAAATATCATGGATAAATTACCAAAAATGGCGTTACCGGCAATAATTGTACTTATTGCACTGGTTATTTTAATAGCAAAATCCGCCGTGACGATCGGTTCGGGAGAAGCAGGCGTGTTGTACAAAACTTTTGGTGGAGGCGTTGTGACCGACGAACCACCTTTGGGCGAGGGCTTTCATATCGTGGCACCCTGGAACAAGGTTTTTATATATGAGGTTAGACAGCAGGAAGTCTTTGAAAAAATGCAGGTGCTTTCTTCCAACGGATTGGAGATAAAACTGGACGCCTCTGCTTGGTTTGAACCAAAGCGGGAATTTTTAGGAAAGTTACACCAAGAAAAAGGATCGGAATACATTCAAAGGGTACTATTGCCAACGATACGATCCGCGGCAAGAAGTGTTGTGGGTCGGTATACACCCGAGCAACTTTATTCCAGTAAGCGAGATGCGATACAGGCCGAGATTTATGAAGAAACCAAAAAAATCGTTGACGGACAGTACATTCAACTCAATGAGATATTAGTACGGGACGTCACTTTGCCAGGTACCATCAAGGAAGCAATCGAGCGTAAGCTAAAACAAGAACAAGAGTCGTTGGAATACCAGTTTCGTTTGGTTACAGCAAAAAAGGAAGCTGAAAAAGTTACCATTGAGGCACAAGGAAAGGCAGATGCGAACAGAATTTTAAGCGCTTCCTTGAACGATATGATATTGCGGGACAAGGGTATCGATGCAACATTGGAACTAGCGAAGTCGCCTAACTCAAAAATAGTCATAGTTGGCAGTGGTGATTCAGGATTACCGTTAATATTGGGCAATAATTGATTTTTTTGTTTGGTATGAAGAATAGAAAAGTTTAAACACCCAGCCATAAAAAGAGTAGGAACAAAAAACACTTCTATTTTTTATTCAAAAAAACATAAAATCAAATATAGCACTCGATATTAGTTAGCGTTACTTTCTGTATAATAGGCTCTGAGGTAAAGGAAGAAAAGAAAGAAATTTTGGAGTATATTGTCTAAAAAACCACCGAAAAAGTTACCAAATAAGATCGCAGGCCAATGATGTGCCTACCTCGTAACGAATCACTCTTGCGGGTAAAGTGGTTGATATCAATCTAGCCCTGTATTAGATAGGGAGATGGTTACCGCCAGAGAAGCTATTTATAAAGTCAATTTGATAGTGCAGTAATTTCAGACCATAGTCAATTTAATTTTGACAGACTCGATGATTTGAAGGAAAATATAAATAGTAAAATTGAATTAGAACAACATAATATATTTAGAACATTAACAACTATAACCTTTTGTATTTCTTTACCAACACTTATTGCAGGATTATATGGGATGAATTATTAAAATATTAAAGAATTAGAATGGAGATTTGGATATCCAATAGCATTTGGGTTGATGATGATAAGCTCAATAATTGCAAAAGCTTATTTTATGCAGAAGAAATGTTATTTAAGACTTCACGTTTTTCCTTTCTTAGATTCATTGACTGACTATTTTAAGGAATTGTAGTCGTAATGAGTTTGAATTTTTATAATAGGATTAAGAATCAAATTACTTTAGACCCTCGTGGAAGACAGTTTTTAATGAAAAAGGCTTTTTAAGCGTCAACGCGGCATTCTAATGGTGGGTAATACGATTGGGCATTATCGATTTTTAGAGGTGTATTATCAGCAGAAGAACGGAGTTAAAATTCTAAGCTTTGAAATGGCTCATATCCCAATAATTATAGGTGTTAGCAGTGTGTTAAACCTACCCCAATAATGTTATGTTTTAACTATCTTTGTGTATAATAAAATGTGTACATAAGGGTGCGTGTTGCGCCCATCACAAAGTATTAAGGATAGGAAATAATGAAGCATTCTAAAAAAGAATCGGAAGAAAAGTGCATTAGTATTGAAAGGACATTAACACGTCACGAAAGTTGGAGAAATCATAGGCGACATATGGGATTAAAACTGATACGGTTTTCTTAAAAACTTAGAATATTAAAGGGGGCCAAAGCCCTCTTCTTTGTGACATTAACCAAGGTTGTCGTTCTTCTTTTTGGTTAACTTTTTAGTTTTTTAATATGAAAGTTGATCTAAAGGGGGGTGTGAATAAGCAGTTGATTAATCCAAGCCTTACTTTTTCTAATCGACCGACAAGGACAATCCATTTCAGTTATTGTACGTAGATGGTATACTCTTCTTCTTTTTCAATGGCCCAAATGACATTCCTTGGTCAAAAGGCAGTTCTGAGTGAAGCAAAATTTAAAATTTCGATTTTTGGCCCTTTTGTCCAAAATGAAACCGGCGAATTACCTCTATGGCCTGGCCTCGAGGATTGTCGGTTTTAAGAAATTTTTTATTTACATAACGATTGATTTTTCCCCATCCAAAGAAGTTGGCAGTTCAAAAACCTTCAATTGAAAATAAGGCATAGCGGCCAAAAGATGGTCAAAAATATCGGCTATGATGTATTCATGATTTTCCCACCGCTTGTCGGCGCTAAAAGCATAGATTTCCAATCGGATGCCCTGTGAGGTCGGTTCCAATTGTCGGACCATCAAGGTCATGGTCTTGTTGATGGCGGAGTGATTCTCAAGATATGAAGAAACATATTTACGAAATACCCCAAAATTCGTCAGGTTCCTGCCATTTATCTTCAAGGACTTATCTGCTTCCTGCTGGGCGTTATATGCATTGATTTCGCCAGTTCGAGTATTTAGGTATTCAGTAATCAATTGTACTTTTTTAAGTTCGGTCAAATCTTCATCCGAAAGAAAACGGATACTTTTTTGACTGATTGTCAACGCCCGTTTGATTCGCCTACCACCAGAAACCTGCATACCCCTCCAATTTTTAAATGAATCTGAAATCATGGCATAGGTTGGTATGGTCGTGATGGTCTTGTCGAAATTTTGCACTTTTACCGTGGCTAAGTTAATTTCGATAACATCGCCATCCGCCCCGTATTTATCGAAAGTAATCCAATCACCGATACCTACCATATCGTTAATACTGACCTGAATACTGGCGACCAGCCCTAAAATGGAATCTTTGAAAATTAATAGGATTATAGCGGAGCCTGCACCAAGGGCAGTAAAAAATATCCAAATTTCAACACCTGTAATTATAGCGAAAATGGTCATGATACCAACGATCCAAGCAAAGATCATAAAGACCTGAATATAGCTATCAATCGGCTTGTCATGAAACCTTGGTTTGGTTTTCAAGTAATCGGTCGTACTTCTGAACAATCTTTTGACCAAGGCTAGTGCCAATACAACGAACAGGATCTGGAGTATTTTCAATGCTATGACACCACCGTAATCAAAACCGATAAACGCAATGGGGACAAACTTGAACAAGAGCATCAACGGGAAAATATGGGCCACATAGCTTGGTACACTGTGAGCCACTAGAAAATCATCGAAGTTGGTCTTCGATTGTCGTGCTATTCGAACCGATAGTGCGCGCAACACCTTCCAGATAATACGGTCGAGCAACCACACCAAGAGCAGAATCCCGACTAATAAGATAATTAGGTTGAGGTACGAGGCGAGGTTTTCGCTCATGCCTGTCTTTAAAAGGTACTTATAGAGTATGCGGGATAGTCCGTCTTCCATGTCCTAAAATTAGTAAACGTTATGAGTAAAAAACGGTGCAAAGATAAGGCTAACTTGAGGCATTCCATAGTTTACGAGAGTTCAATGTTATTTATATATGCCGCCAAACCTGAAAGGGCACTCCTTCCATATTCTAAACGTTATACTTTTTGATTGGTATCATCTGCCAGGAAACGTCATATTTATCCTGTATCATTTCGTAACCAAGGCTCCAATATTATTTATCGATAGGTATCATGATCCTACTGTATTTTTTAAAATATTACCTCAAAGGCGGTTGAATTCCGTTTCAATCCTACAATAATATAGAACTAAATGGTTGGGTTGAGCTTAAATTTAAGACCTCCGTTAGGGCACATGAATTTAGGGCCATATGTGTAAAAAAATTACTACTACCGGATTTTAGGCGTTTAAGGCCGCGTTCGTAAAAAGAGAGCAATAAAATAGGACATTTTTTTCGGCCTGGGAATAGCTTAAAAAGCCTGTGAAATATGTAATTTTTACAACAATTCTTAAAAAATTTTCCACGTAGGTTTATTTGCCTTTAAACTTCTGACTTTTGGAGTTTTAAATAGAAAGCACATGAATATATTGGGAGTGAATAATTTGGTAAACAGAATTGTTGACTAATTAAAAGTTTTCTTAGAGCAATATATTATAACGGCAGTTCCCTAGAGGTAGAGGATAGTGAGTTTAACAAAAACGGACGAGCCCATTCATTCAAAATAATATATAATCGGAGTTAACGGCTAAAACGACCTTATGACATATAATTCAAAAACAAAACAATTAGTTTGTTGGTGGGGAGCCTCCAAACTCGACTAGTGTCATCTTTAATTTTTTAGGCGCAAAAAGTACAGGAATTCAAATGACTGCTCTTTTTTGGTCAATTGTCAAAACCACTAGGGTAATAAACACCAATAACTACTAATTTAGAAATCTACATTTCTAAAATTGGCCCAATAAACGAAGTATCTAAAAAAGACGGAGAGGTATTATTGAAAGTAATAAAAAATTAGAGGAAGAATACAAGCATTGGGAGAAAAAGGCAGACGATTGTGCCAAAAAGACCCAAGAGTATTTTAAGGAGCATTATCCTGAATATTACAATCCGTATTGGCTATATTGACTTTTTGATGAAGGAAATGGGTCAATTTTTCTGGTCCCTTTTCAATAAATTTATAAAAAATTAAAATAAGATGTACTGCACTGGACTATAATCCGTCCGACGAGAAAGTAGCGATAATAGGCTGTATTTATGCCAAGGCACTAGGAGCTGAAACTAAATTGGCACAAGCAATTCCGTTGCCGCCTATTATGCCATTGATTATTCACTCATAATGGACTATAAGGGAGCTTTTGCCAACAGCTATTCGGAAGTGGTTGACGAACCCCCGGCCAGATCGGTGCCAACCCCGGTAATGTCTGGCGAACGTTTGTTCGCCGGACTTATAAGGTTGATACTGTTATTCTGGTTCGTTCATTTTTCGGCCAACGACCTTCGGGTATTTTAGTATCCAAAATATTCATTCGGTGGGGTTTACAGATGATGGTCTAAAATTTGGTGTGCATCGATTAAGGGAGCTCCGTGCATAATCTCGTCCGAAGCCTGATTAATGAACTTGTCAAAATTCAGATGGAAGGAATGGGCCAATTGAATGGCCTTGCTTACATAGGCCCCTTTTTGCAACCAAGTGTTTATGGGATCCAACATTTCTGTGGGAACGTCCTTACAATATTTGGGCATGTGCAACCCGAAAATAGGATGTTGTTCATAATCCACTTTTTCCAGTTCGCCTTCCAGAATTGAGGAAATCATCGCCCGGGTATATTCTAGCTTTATTCTTGAGCCTACTCCGTAAGGACCGCCGCTCCAACCGGTATTGATAAGCCAGACATTGACTCCGGCATCGGTCATTTTTTTGCTCAGTAATTCTGCATACACCGTAGGATGCAAGGGCATAAAAGGTTCACCAAAACAGGCCGAGAACGAAGGAACGGGTTCGTTGATTCCGGCTTCCGTGCCCGCTACCTTAGCGGTATAGCCCGAAATAAAATGATAAGCCGCCTGGCCTGGGGTCAGTTTTGATACCGGTGGCAATACACCAAAGGCATCACAGGTTAGAAAGAAAATATTCTTTGGGTTTTTCGCAAAAGATGGCACCTTTATGTTATCGATATGTTCAATGGGATAACTGACCCTGGTATTCTGCGTTATTGAACTATCGGAATAATCCACTTTCTTGGTGCCTTGCTTAAAAACAACGTTTTCCAAAAGCGCACCGGGTCGGATGGCACGGAAAATATCGGGCTCTTTCTCTTCGGTAAGGTTGATGACCTTAGCGTAGCAACCTCCTTCGAAATTGAAGATTGTATTGTCTACCGTCCAACCATGCTCGTCGTCGCCAATCAATTTTCGTTTAGGATCGGCCGAAAGGGTCGTTTTTCCCGTTCCGGAAAGACCAAAAAATATAGCGGTATCGCCTGCCTCCCCCACATTGGCGGAACAATGCATTGGAAGAACGTTTTTTTCGGTGGGAAGGATAAGGTTTAAGGCCGAAAATATACCTTTTTTCATTTCCCCAGTATAGGCGGATCCTCCAATTATAACTATTTTTTTCGTAAAGTTCAATATCGAAAAATTGCCCGCCCGGATACCGGACGATGTGGGGTCTTTGGCCTCGAATCCCGGAGCGCAAAGCACCAGCCACTCTTCTTCAAAGTCTTTCAATTCATCTTCCTCCAAACGAAGGAACATATTTTTGATAAAAAAATCCGACCATGGGTATTCCGTAATAGTACGCACATTCATGCGATAGTTGGGATCCGCGCATACATAGGCATCACGTATATAGATTTCCTTTCCAGAGAGATAGGCAGCAACTTCTTCGTATAACCTTTCAAAGTTTTCGGGTATCAAAGGTTTGTTGACCCTTCCCCACCACACCTTATCCTTGGTATAATCATCCTTGACCAAAAAACGGTCTTTGGGCGACCTTCCTGTAAATTTTCCGGTGTTCACGCAGAGCGTTCCGTTTTCGGTCTCGGTGCCCATTCCTTTTTCTACAGTCAAGTTTTGGAGAGTTTCTCCGTCCATATTCCAATGTGGGGAAACGTTTATTAATTTATATTTTTTGAGGTCTTTGTTTTTAGGAGTTTTGGATTGTGTTTCTTCCATAATTGCTAATATTTATTGTTAACCTTTAAAAGAGGGAATCTATTATAATAGGTTCAGGAAATTTTAGTCAATGGCCAGGACCGGTACTTTTGAATGCAAGGTCAACAACTGTGTCAACTGCCCCTTTGAGGGTTTGCTATGTTTTGTATGGTTCCTTGGTAAGATAGCGATAAGATCAAGGTCTTGATTTGAGGCATAAGTCAAAATACCATTGACAACATCTTCGTTCTTGATAAAGACACGTTCCACATAGAAATTTTCGAGATAGTATTCCATGGTATTCTCGTTCTTAATCTCTTCTTCAGAATAGCCATAATTGCCTGGCTCGTTCTTTATCGTTACTACATAAACTTTGGCATTGAACCTTCGGGCGAATTCCAATAGCGTTCCCAAGTCTTTGGTGTCGTCAATTTCTTGCTTTCCAAGGATTAGGGCGATACGCTTTAGTTTAAAATCGCGAGAACCCCTTGGTACCACTAGAACGGGGCAGTCTGCTGCCAAAACTAGCTTTGAGGTGTTGGTCTGTTTGGTATCGCTTTCCTTATTGGTGCCAATAGTGCCCATAATAACAAGGTCGATTTCTTTTGTTTTTTGAATGTCCAACAATGACCGAGTCAAAGTTCCACTTTGGCATATCCATTCCAATTTGTTTTTGAGCACTCGATTATATTTTTTTTCGATTTTCTTAAAATTTTCAGGAAGTAAATTGAAATTTTCAAGTCCAGAGATGTGAGCGAGTACGATTTTTATATTATCATCGCGTCCCACAAATTCTACTGCGTATTCCAACGCATTTTTGGCACCTTCCGAAAAATCAAAGGGAACGAGTATAGTCGAAATTTTATACATATTGTATGGTCTTTTGAATAATTTATACCAAAAGTACCTATTGGTTTTAACCTAAAACATGACAATAGTCATGCACAATTGAAAAAATTCACTTTACTATTAACGTTTGAATACAGAGAAAGTAATTTAGCGGAAACCCTGAGCTGGTCCGCATACGGGTCTTTCCGTTTTTAGGTATTTGAACATCCTCCAAACCGCATATAAACCCATGATGGGCAAAAGACCCTCCTTGCATTTATCTTTTCAACACGCAACATATTGTCTATTTTTTCTATATTTAGAAATAGTTCAACTCATAAATTTTAAATGTTCTAAGGGATTTGAGCTATAAAATTTTAAATTATAGCCCAAAAAATGATTATATTTGAGCTATAAAAGAAATTGTTATAGCTCATGGCCTATCGAAAATGGAATTGGCAAAAAGAAAAATGGCCCCATTTTACCTATGATCAAGAAGCTTTAAAAAGCCTTGAATATCAGTTTATGCAGGCCAACGGTATCGCTTTAGGTGCTTTCAAACATGTTCAAAGCGATGAAAAAGATGAACTCCTTATTGAAATTCTTGTCAATGAAGCATTGAAAACCTCTGAGATAGAAGGCGAATATCTTGACCGCGATAGCATTCAAGAATCTATCAAGAAAAATCTCGGATTGAATTCTGCAAAAAGAAAGCTGCCTCCTGCGGAATTTGGAATTTCGGAAATGATGGTGGACCTATATCGCACCCATAACAAACCATTGACCCATGACCATTTATTCCAATGGCACACGATGCTCACCAATGGTCGGCGTGATTTAGTCGATATAGGCAGGTATCGTACCCATGAAGATCCCATGCAGGTCTTTTCAGGAAGATTGGACAGACAAACGGTCCATTATGAAGCGCCACCATCCAAGGAGATACAAAAAGAAATGGGGGTTTTTGTTTCATGGTTCAACCAAATACATCAGCAAAATAATAATTCGATGCTTCCCTTAACCAAGGCCGGTATATCACATTTCTATTTTTTGGCTATACATCCCTTTGAAGATGGCAACGGACGGATTGCAAGAGGCTTATCGGAAAAATCGATTTCTATGAGTATCCAACGTCCAGCTTTAATCTCCTTATCGCAAATGATCGAAGCAAAGAAGAAGGACTATTATTCTTTTTTGGAAGCGCACAATACGACATTGGATCTGACGAAGTGGTTACTATATTTCGGCCAGACCATTTTAGATGCCCAAGACAATACATTAAAGATTATTGAATTCATGATTGACAAAGCCAAGTTTTTTGATCGATTTTCAAATCAAATAAATGAACGCCAGACCAAGGCGATAAAACGTGTCTTCAATGCCGGACATCAAGGATTCAAAGGAGGATTGAATGCCGAGAACTACATGCGTATCGTCAAAACATCCGCATCAACCGCAACCAGGGATTTAAACAATCTCGTAGATAAAGGGATTTTGATAAAAACAGGACAACTAAAGAGCACGAGATATTGGCTTGCATTAGGTATAGGGTAGAAAATTCAGGGTCACTTCTACAGAACCAGTAAGGATATTTCAAACATTTCCATGTTCCTGCGGAAGTTAAAAAGCCTCCACTTCAAGATCCCCAAGCGAACGAACTTCGTCCGACCGCCGGTTGTATTTCTGGCTGCGGCTTTTCAACCTCCTCGGAACCGCGCATAAAAGCAAGAAGGCGAAGAAAGTTCGCTTGCTTGCATTTATTTTTTCCCCCACTTTTTTTGATTTGCTTATCTTTACTATGTAACCAAATCGGACCTTTTTATGAAACCGACCTTTTTTAGTTTGTTTCTCATAGCATCATTTCAGTTTATATCATGCAATAAAAATGATGATCAAATAGCCTTATCGGATAGAGACCAAGCCTTACTGGGCCAATGGGAATACGAATCCATAATGACCGAT
>TARA_R110002049_G_scaffold309186_1_pt1 | contig 32035 bp, 24 predicted proteins | sample TARA_R110002049 | Tara Oceans TARA_R110002049 (sample SAMEA4396941) | marine metagenome | biome: Polar Biome; feature: [SRF] surface water layer (ENVO:00010504); material: water (ENVO:00002006), including particulate matter (ENVO:01000060) such as... | depth 5 m
TGTAGTTCAGTCTTATGCCGGCGGGATTAAGCTAGACACCTTATTTATCGACGAAGGTTTTGGTAGTCTTGATATCGAATCACTCGACGGCGCGATAAGAGTATTAATAGACCTTCAAGCCAGCGGACGCATGATAGGTATTATCTCACACGTGACTGAACTCAAAGAACAAATGGCAAATAGAATTGACGTTCTTGGCAGTCGCTTGGGAAGTAGTATTAAAATTGTCTCGGCTTAAAGCGATAAAGTGCTATAAGTGGTCACTTCAGTTTGCAATGTGTGGCAGGAATACAGGTGGTGACGTCACCATAGTGTGGCCACTCATTGATACCATAGAGTGGCCAAATGAGACTACCTACTCTGTTTATTACTGATTCGCTTCATCTCGAAAATCCATACATCGATAAGAGCGCTGTAAATTCAGCCTTTTATAGTATGGCAGTGAAGCAACTTCATACCCTCCTTTGTAGTCTCCATTAGCGGTATTTAGTGCAACCGTAAAAGGTTTTCTGAATAACAACATGGGATAATCTGAGACCCTAAGCGATGCGACACCTCGGTACCTAGCAATTCTAGAAAGCAATTCATTGCGAGTCATGTAAGAAAACACACAAAGCCCCAAACCACCGAAGAGCTTACATTCAAATATGGCTGGCGTATTGGTAAGTCGTAAGACTTGTTGTTTGCGTTTAATTTTTGCTTCTAATTCACTGAGAAATTTATCAAACCCCTGCAAAGAGCTCGGTATATCGGGATGACATATAAAGCCTAGCTTTAGCTCTTTGCACCATCCAGAAAAAATCGTGCACTGAAGTACATGACCATTTACAAGCCACTCACCATCTTCTGCAAAAGCATACTCTCCTTGGGCTAGCACTCTATGAAGTTTCGTCCTATCAATACTTTTTAGCTCATCTACTACTGGGCCCGTAATCATTCTCTCGTCTAGAGACCCATCATGATTTTTACCTCGCTCAAAGTAACGTTTAGTGCCGCTAATCAGCAGAGTAAAGTAGGCGATAGAAACCAAATATGCCATCAATTTATTGTCTATGATTACGAAAAAGAGAATAGGAATTGTTAATACCAAAATAAAGGACATTACTCCCTTATCTAGAAGCAAACAAAAAAAAGCGATAATGTGTTTCAATGATTTGCCTTCGCTCTAAAGGGTTAACGAACAGTGATTATTTACTAGAGAAACTTACTGAACTACCTTAGATGGAGGGTTCAGCTAAAAAACATGCTTTGAATGAACAATTTCTAGCATTTATGATAGTGGCCATGATAGAACATGAATTCAAACGGTCAATCTAATCACATATGCCGAAAGTTTGATTCCGAATCTTCATAAGCCTCAAACTGATCACAAACCGTTAAAGTAAACCGAAAGCAGAGAAATTACTACTGTTCTTGATATCATTACTGGCTGAATGATTAATTTGATTTCCAGTGGGTCAAGGTACGCTAATTTAAGTCCTAATACTTCTCCCAGAGCAAGCCAACAAAATCACGTAAGGACGAATAAATTTGTGCTCTTTACATCAATTAACGTAGCTGATATTAATTAATGTAAAGAGCAGTAATTGACATTAATTTGAGCAATGACAACTAAAGTTCAGCACAAAGCAGACGACTCTATGAAGCATCTTGGTGTCCGAAATCGCTTGAAAGGCGTCTTTTAAAGCCGAACCTATTTCAGAAAGTCTTGTGAAGCACACTGAACCGTCCTTGAATCAAAAAGAGAATGATGCGCTCTCGATATACCCAACATAATCGTGGTTTTAGACAATGAAGTATGGTCCCTCAAAGTCCTATAAGCATTCCTTTTAGAGCGATTTTCAGTTTGATACTTCTCTCCAAGAAAAAAACTCAAAGCTTCCTGGGTTGCCAAGTTTTGGCGTCTAATTTTCTCGGTTTCTTCGTAATGTTTCCGGGTTGCAACCCAGTGAGAAACTAAGGCGGGATGTCTGTACTCGAAATATCCCACGGAGACACCAAGTGCTTTAGCTATCTCTTTCAAAGATGGGGGAGAGGGCTGAGCTTCGATATAATATTTCGCTTTTTTTACGATAGATTTGTGGTCTTTTTGCATTTTAGGTCTCGCCTCAAGATAACCTGGAGCAAGAGCGCAGAAAACCTCAGCATCAAGAGAATGAGTTACTCTCCCTGCTGCACCCGATAGGAAGTCATACAGCGACACCCCGAGCCTGAATGCTAACCGCCGAGCAGTAATTAATGCTAATTTGCTCTGTCCTGACATTACCTCTCTAATGTATCTATGAGGCAAAATCTTATTAAACTCAATTATTCGACCCTGCTTGTAATAAATCTCGGAAACCTCATGCAGCGACTGGTAGGGCCCACCGACTTTAAAATTCCTCTCAGGGATTTCCCCTAATCGAGTAAACATCTCCACAATGTCGGAACCAATATCCATCCAAGAAGGCGCAATATCCTCAGGCTTTAAATTGATATACCTGATACTTAAAGGTTCGAAGCACTTTTGACACTGATCTGCAGGTCTATTTCGAATATACGTATTTTGAGTAGCCCCACATGCGCCACAAAACTCTTCATAAGGTGTTCTATGAATGGGGCATGCTGTCACCGAGGCCATACTCCAAATCAGCTTGAAATATGGCTCGCTTCCCATCCTTTTCATTTCGCTAAAGCACTCGGGACACCACCTGAAATTTTTTGCGAACTCGCCATTTGACACCCCCAAAGACTTAGTAAGTATCCAGAGGCATGACTTAGAAAGCGACTGACCTGTCGAGAGTTCCAGCAAATCTCTAATACAGCGAGAAGGTTTACTTTGACCCACAAGATGTCCAGGAAAAATATATGTTGGTAACTTGGTATCAGCAGGTATTTTCTTTAGATGTTTTGCATGGCTAAGCATCAATCTACAAAACTCTCCCACTGAAAACCCATAGTGATAGCTGGTACGATATAAATATGAAGGTAGCGACTCGACATCCATTTTCTCAGCTCCTAAAAGTGGTACATTCAACAGCATCATTTCACCTCCTCGGTCACACGATTGCCCGGCTCATAACGCTGTGCATTTCTATTAAATGGCTTCGATTTGGATGCAGCCTGTTTGATAGAAGTTGGCTTCTCGACATCCATAGGTGTTAACGATTCGCCTTCCAATGTTTCAAGAAGCTTCTCGCCTTGTGAGATTTCATCCCATATTGATTTCAAAAACAGCTTGGGATGAGCTGTATTTTTTAAAATTTCTATCGTAATAGGTAAATTTTGGGTATGAGCGCGAGCATTTGCAGCAATAAACCAAAGCCGCAGCAAACCTATACATCCAAAGGTTTGAGCATGCAGCAATTTAATACAAGGCTTTAGTTTTAAATCTTTGGCGCGTTCCAGCTGATTCTTGTAAGCACTAGCGATTGATAAAAATTGCTCAAAATCCTCCTTATTCTTTTGGTAACGGTCAATTTGAATTACCGCAGTTCTGCCTGCCAAGTGCGATGAATTTTTTATTATATTTATGATCGGATAAGTGCCAACTACCACCAAAACTAACTTTGCCTTAGCAGCAAAGCTTTTCCACGAGTCCATAACTGCGTGCGGCGCATATTTTGCTGCTGCGCTATATTTGACATGCTGGGCTTCATCGATAAATAAATACCTCACGTTTTCACGAACAAATCGACTCTTCAACATTTTCTTCATGGCTGATTCAGTAGTTCGATCGAATCGAGCTGCCATTTCGATATCGTCTCCACCTAATTGAGTAAACGGATGCCCAACAGCTTCCAACATACTATAGGTGAATGCCTTAGTAGAAAATGCACCACCCGATCCCTCTGACTCCGCCTCCAAAGTTACGCAGGTTCGAGGATTGTATCCAACATCAGACTCCTTACCACCCAGCAACACTTGCAACTCTTCAATCAAGCGAGATTTCCCAGCACGAGAAGGCCCTACGATACATACAACTTCACCCGGAGCAGCATATGCAAGCAGATTAAATGCATTTGAAAGAGCCTGTTTCCAGTTGCGATGGTTCAATTTAATTTGAAGCGGGTTCGTATCAATCATCACCACACCTCCACTTCTAAGTCGACTATCGAAAGACCATCTAAGTCGATATCAGCGGTTTCTTCCTGATTGACCTCAATATCCATACGTACGATAGGCATATCAGTTTCTGCCAAGCAATCCATTTCCTGAATCAATTGAACAAGTTTCTGATCCGCTTCTTCTCGTATTTTCCTCCTGAAGTTGTGTCCCTCGATGGCAACGAGGCCTTCCTCAAATTGTTTATCGAGCCCCTTACTGGCGAATGTGTTGATCTGTGAGCTATGCAACTCGTACCAAAACTTGTCGAGCAGGGCATAGATGAGATGTGGATTTTCAGGGTCAATTCGAACTTCTACCTTCGATTTGGGCATATTTAGGTCAGGAATTGCATACGAGAAGTACCAAAGCTCATTAACCTTAATCCCCCTCTGAGGATCTAAAGTAAATTTGCGAACATCCACTGCCGTAGCCAATTTGAAGTAGGTATCTGCCGATATTTCAACGGCGACCAGCGGGAAATCTCTCTGCCGCATTTCAAAGAAATCCTGACGGGACTCGATGTGTATATTTAAAGGCTTTGAATCTCGCCACTGACAAAACCGGTAAAGCTCGCGATATAAATCATAGGATCGAAGAATGGCTGAGTTTTGAGGTACATGAGTTCCATCAACGGCTCTAGCTTCTTTAAAGTCAGATATATTTCCGGGTCTTTGAGATAGCCATACTCTTTTGAACTCACCAAAGAGCCCCTCGACTTCCCCTCCATATCGACCATGTGCAGCAGGTCTATACGACAATACGATATCGTAGTGCGCCAGGAGTGTTGCAAAGTACACCGATTTAAAATCAGCTCCTCGATCGACAATAACCTCTCGGGGGAGCCTCCCATGCCTTCGCACGCATTCTCTGATTACTTTTGCACAAGCGACCCTCGAAGGATCTCTAAAATTGATTGATAAAGCTAAAACTACGCCAGTAGCTAAGTCGATCATAGCAGACACCCATGGCCGTTCGGCGTAAGCAACGCCATCATGCGTTGACACGATCAAGAAAACATCAGCTTTGTAATGATCTATTGCCACACACTCCCAAGGTAATTGAGCCGACAAGTTTCGTTCAGCAGGATCAGATGATTGAGCAGCGGCGTTCCGTCCTCTTCTTCCCTGCCTCAGCCCCGCTATAAAATCTAGTGGTAAGCTGTGTACCCCTTTCGTAAATGTTCGCCTAGCAACAGGACCATATTGTGGATGCTCCTCATATGCAGCAAATCGATATTCCTGATACCCCCAGTAAATAGAAAGTCCTTGTGAAGGCGCATAAACATCCCTAATAAATTTATCTAAAAACTCCCTCACTTGAATTGGGATCTTGCGGAGATGATTTCCTGATAGAAATTTTTTGGATACCAAAGACTCAAAAGGAGTAAGGCCCTTCTCCCGCCCCTCTCTTATTTTTTGTTTCCATCGCCGAACACTTCGACCTCTTTCACCAGAATTGACAGCACTCAACCTAGAAAAAACAACATCTACTTCCTTTGAATTAGGTAGTTTAGAAACATGGATTGGTTGCCCATTTTTACCGTCATAAATTTTATTCACGAAGTTCTCATTAAGAACTGTTAAATACTGCTCTTGATCCACCAAAATTACAGCATCGGGTTCAGATAAAAGCTCGGTATCACATCTAAAAAAAAGGATCCCCTCACTTATCAATTTAAGAATTTCGTTATAGCTGTGATGACCGAGCTGCCGCTTCAAATCCTGCATATTCCAAGCAAAACTCTCCTCAAATAAGCCTTTTATTTTTGAGTTAGTTTGCTCGCAGACTGGGCCCAAAGCTCGATATTGGTTTAATAGATCTAAATTGAAAACCTTTACCCGCATCGATGGTTCATAAGCGAAGACCTGATGCGCAATATCTATGTCAGAAAAAGCTTTGACTGCTGGGAGGTATGCAAAAGTTCCATCAGATTTTTCGATCCAGTTATCGGGTTGATTGACTAATAGCTCTTCAATTTCGCTTTTAGCCTTCACTTCCACCACTCTTGGACCTTCGTTCGTCAACACTAAGAAATCAGCTGTGTATGTTCCTTTACGCTTAACGCCACGTTTGTCGACTTTCTCCACTTTGACTGGCTCTACTTGATCCCAAATCTCGAAGTACCTTTCATCACTTTCAACAAATGTCTTGAAGGATTTCTCGGGCCCTCTGCTCTCTGTTGAAATAGTTCTCTTCATTTTTTTAGAAGGAACAAACGATATGACATTGTTTTTTGCGTGTCTTCCGACCATACGAGACGGAGGATTATTCCTAACAGTTTTGATGTATTCGATTGCAGATAAAGATAGGCGGTGTGTATGATAGCAATAGCGCTCAAATTCGTTTTTACTAAGCATGAGTTTCCCCTTTACGAGGCTATACCACTCCATACTCAGGGGCGCAAGATAGCCTCGAAGATGATTATTCGATTCAAAAAACTTGACGATTCGGATGAGGAAAGGAATACTGTAAGCGTCAACCGAAGGTATTACCTTCCCTAAAAGCCGAAATCACGTTTAACTGGTTTCGGTTTTTTTGTTTCTAAGTCATATCATTTACTCCTTTCCAAGTTTGTACTTCCGAGTTTTAGCGCACTGGTCATGATTACTAGTTCTTCATGACTCAACGACCCTAAACGTTTTCGTAGTTCCCAGAGGAAATCGTACTCCTCTAAGCTAACAGCATCCGGTAAACGAATGATTCGTTCAGAAGGACCTATGGATGCCTCGAGCACCTGGCGCTCTTCAACTGAGAGGTTCAATACATCGATAAGATTATGGAGGACGAGCTTAGATGGAGGCCCCTTCTTTCCACTTTCTAAAGCAGACACGTAAGAAGCCTTGATGCCAACATATTCTGCTAGCTGTCGTTGCTGTAGTTTTCGACTCCTACGCAACTGAGAAAGAACTTTACCAAAAGGGTTCATGAAATAGCCCAAGCAAGTTTTTTCTTTAAGATTATTCCCTTCTAAGCCCTATGTAAAGAGGCCAAAAAAGGAGAAAAAAATAATTATATTTCAAGGTGTTAAAATAAATTATCACTTAAAGCTAGATATGATAAAAGAAATTAGCAAATAGGCTAAACTCCATGAAGATCAACCATTTTTTGGGAAGAAATGCTAAGAAAAATTATCACAAGAGAATTAACCAGAATAAGGATCTTTTTCAATGAAAAAATCACTTCTCCTCAAGTTAAGATCTAAAAACGAGAGAATAAATACGAAGCCAAAATGCTTCGCTTTAACTGAGACAATAGTTTTTAATACTATTTAGGTGGTAACCTTTTTCTACCACCCTTCAAATTATATCCTTCGGGTACTGGTTTAAATTTATCACCTTCTTCAGGCCAGCGTTTTGCCCTGCTTTGGAATGCCCTCAGTGCTGCAATATCCAGCGTGGCAGCCACCACAAAGTCATTATCACCACCTCTCAAGCGGGCAATATCCCGGAGAAAGGACTCTTTGGCTGGAGAACGAACTCTACTGTCGCCGTATTTCCGATTGTTAACTAAAACTGTATACGCATGAACATCCAATGCAGCTGATTCTATCAATGAGGCAAAAGTATCTAAGTCTCTGTTCCAGCTAAGAACCATAAGGGCATCTACATCACCCTGAAAACTAACTCTTGCTTTGCTGTTCTGGAGTTCCGAACAGACCATCACACCAAAATTAAGACCGTTATGTATATAAACCGGTTTAGGCGTTCTTTTAGATTTATCCCACTCTTTACCGAATTTTACTGTTAGCTCTTTGTCCTCTCCAACCGCTGGTTCGAGTTTGGGCTGCCAGATTTTTACAAAGGTCGGATAGCCAAGCCGATTATCAGCCAGAATTAGTGCTGCCTCACTCAGGATTTTGTTGCCATCGTTGTGTCGATACTCCGTACCTGCAATTACACTAATACCCGCAGCACTCAATCTAGCTGCAATGCTATTGAGCCAGTTAAGTGGAATAGAAAGCTCAGGAAATAGCACATAATCAGGTCTCGGATTCAGTTTCAGCGTATCGTTAACCAGATTGGATATCTTCTGATAACGCTTACGGCTTAAATTTGGCTTATCGCATGCAGTGGCAGCCCAGTCGCTATCTTCGGTCCGCAAATTTGTTAAGGCGACGATCACCTTATCTTTTCTCTTGGTACCTATTCTCAGATATTTCTTTCTTTTTGATGATGGCTTGTCATTGGCATCTTGTTCAGTTGCGAGTAATGTTGGTTTGATCCAGACCCCACGTAATACTTGGGTGTATTTTGCCCATATTACGGCTGGCCCGTAAATCGGGGCTTTGCCGGATGCCGAAGGTAAACCCACGCACTCAGGAGCCAGTTCTGAGATTTCAGCTGGAGACAAAGGCCGAGTTGGGAAAAGATATGGTAGGTAACTATCATTCTTTCTAGAACCCTTGGCCACTTTGCCCAATCTAGTGTTGCGAGTCGAGTTGATGAATGTTTCAAACATGTCTATATCAAGCAGCTCTGAACGGCCAAGCAGTTTCAATATTTGTTTCTCATTCTTAGTGCCTCTCTTGCCAACCAGCTTCTCAGCTGACTGGCTACTCACTATGTACTTGTAGGCTTCTTTCCCAAGATCAGCCAATGCAACAAGTGGAGCTTTTGTCTCGAAGTCAGCCACGTCAAAACGAAGATCGAGCAATGTTTCGACGTCCGTCAGGTTAGTAACAATCTGATTAAGAAAAAGTTTGGCTAGGCGCTTCTTCTTAGTTGATTGTTCGCCTAAAAAGATCTTTTTCGGATCGTAATATCGAGTCGCTGCATCAATAAATAACCAAGTCAATGTTCCCCTAATATAGCCCCAAAGGTCTTTCAGAACTTTGGCATCACACCCATTGATTCTTACCTTCTTACCCCTACCAACTTCAGCAGCCAATGTGTCGATAGCTTGGTAGGATTTAACCGCAATTCGCTCAGCCTGCTCCCATTCGTTCATACTAATTGCAAAGCCAAGCAGTCGCGGTAAGTAGTTGAAATGAGCGAAAAGATTATCTGCCCTCAAAATATGGTTATGGGCAAATTGGTAAAATTCCTCGCGCTGCTCTTTCCACTGATTAGGTGGCAAATCCCGCGCCAGGGTTTCTACGTGGCGAAGCTGAAGCGCCCAGCTCAAACGGCGAATCGTCAGGCCATCTGCTTTGCGCAGAGTGTCAGCATTTTCGCCAACACTACCCGCAGCTGAAAGCACTTTGGCGGCTGTTGAGCGCTCTAGTTGGTCTGGCGACGGCATAAGCCTGTGCTCACTGGAAAGCTCGTATATTTCCTTCTCAATGCTTTCTAGCAAGTCGAGACCTGCGCGCCCCTGTAATACAAACATTTTTTGTTTATCTGATTGCAGAGATATTTTGGAATCACGCTGAATGCCTATGCCTTGATCGATCTCCCAGATCTTTTCGTTTTTACTGTTCTGCGAAATGCACTTTTTCCCTAACCTTTCTTGGAGTAGTTTCATAAGATCTAAGTTGCTACGAACCATTCCTGTGTCACGTAATACTAAGAACATATCGTCAACATAGCGACCATAATGAATAGGAGAAAGTTTTTCCAGGACAAGCCTATCCCAACTGTGTAACAAGGCATTGGAAATAATTCGACTGCATGTGAGGCCTATGACCAAACCACCGCAAATATTGGCTGCCTTACCCCCAACGGACTGGCCAAACTTTGATGCGCCATCAGACCAGTTGCCCAGGAAACAAGCAAGCTGCGCAGTAAATGCTTTTTCTTCTTCATTGAGGCTAAACTCAAGGCACTCCAGGAGGCCTTCGCCAGAAAAAGCCAACGGATCGATAAAGTGATAATAACTTTTCAAATCAAGTGATATCGCGATGACGTCACGATCTTTCTCTAGCTCATCACGTATGGCTTTTAGACCATCGCTGCGCCATTTTTGGTAAGGCTGAAAATAGGGCACAAATGAGCCAACAGAGCTGATGTGGAATGGCCTTTCATCATCGTTTTTAAAAAGTTCATCATCCCGAATCCGTTTAAGCCTGGCCCCATAACAGCTATCATCCAGTTTAGCGTCATATTTGCGACCAATCATATTTATCCACAGTGCGGATATGACGTGGGTATCAACAGGGAAGTCCCCAACAATCCGGAACTCCGGCGTTATGTCGTAATTATTGAATAGACTCTCAACCGCTCTTTCCGGTTTAGAAAAATGGACGTGCCCGCTTTCAGCAGCGCCAGGTTTTTGAGCTGCAGAAAGTTTTTTGGGTAGTAATCGAAAATCCCCCAAGAACACCTCACTACCTTCAAAGCCTGAATCGCTCTTCAGCTGGTTAAGCAATTCCTTGAGATTTGCCAGTAAATCTTGCTCGTACTCTGCAAACTTGATGGCCGTCGGGAAAGTATTTTCAAAAAAACAATCTGCTTTGGCTTTTCGGTAAGCGACGAGGAGGTCTTCTATAGTAAGAGAGTCCCATCCATTGAACTTTGCTTTGTATCCCATGATGCCTAATCCTGATTCAATTGTTTGGCAGCCTCAACAGCTTCTACTATGGCCAGTTTGATCGTTTCTGAATAATCATCTTCGTAAATCACGGAGTTGATTATTTGATGAAGTAGCTTTTTATCGATCACATTGTCAGCCACCCAGACGGCGATGTTCTCCATCTCCTTTACAAAACGCTTTACAACATAGTCAAAGCCATTCAGCTCAAGAAAGTAGGCTCCCAAGGCCAGTGATGAACGTTTATTCCCATCATTAAATGCGTGATTTTTGTTGATTGAAAACACTAGGTGAGTGAGCTTGTCTTCCATCTCGGGGTAATAACAGTCGTTCTGGATATGCTCTAAAGGGCTTTCCAACTGTTCAATGTTTTTGGTGCCTGCTAACCCCCCGGAGTGTTCCACAATCCAGTCGTGAACGCTGATCGCGTGTGCCACATCGAAATAGAAAAACCGCGTGCTTGCGCCTATTGAGTCATTCATCTGAGCAATCCTTTGGGCTATCGATCTTTCAGTCGCATGAGTACTGCCAGTGTTTCAGGGTCACTCAGCTGTTCTTCTAATGAACGACTCTTCTCCCCCAGAAAACGCTCGAAGTCGGCTTCGGGAACTGATTGTATGTAAGCCTCCAGCTTATCGTGCAGGGCATCGCGAAAGCATAAATCCCTGCTGGCCATTTTTGTGCGTGCATCCAAGATTAATGGTCTGAATAGAGGGTGTTGCTCAAAGCTGGCAAAAAGGCTCTCAGCTTCTTTCTGGGTAAGCTTGTGCCCTTTTTTATTGCTAGCGACTTCTAGTTCATGAGCAATCCCTGACTCGAAGCTAGCGATCAGATTAAGGACTTCTGAATACATGGTTTCTCGGATCTTATCTTTAGCTGCGAGATTGAGAACCTTTTTGTATTCCGTGGCGTTTTCTTGGAATACACTTTTATAGATAAGGTTTGTGAATCTTGCATACTTCCAGTGATTACCTTCAACGAATCTATCTAGCGCGTCTGTAAACAATTTGCGGTAATTTTCTTCTTGAAACGCAGATAATAAGAAGTTTTCATCACGTTGATTGATAAATTTGGTATGGCCACCTGCACGTTCAGCCATAACATCAATGACAATGTCCAAAATTCTGGAACGAATAGCTTTAGCTTTCTCACTTTCTGTGAGTAGCATCCCTAAGTTTAAGACCGCTCGAAATGAGAAGATCCCTAAAACTGAGGTTTTGGTACCCTCACTGATGAGGGTACCATGCGCTATCTCTTTAAATTCTTTGAGTTTTTTTCCTTTAAGAATAGTATAGCCATTACTTTTAAGCTCCTCTCCATTAGAACTAAGATATCGCTCTATGGTGGCATCACTAATTTCATACAAATCCATTATCTGCTGTTTGGTAAAGACCGTTTCGCCTTCAAAGCTCTGGCCACCAATAGCGAGATGAGTTTCCGCTTGTTCTAAAGCATAACGATTATTCAGAATATTCTGACGATCATTGAGTGATGTGGTTAGGTCTTTAGCCATTTGAATTACCTATATCTGTTGCGTCCTTGCATACTTCAAATATCAAGTGCTTGATTGTTGGGTGATTTAACTTAGCAACAAGTGGTGAAACGTAGTCTCTTCCTTGATTCCAATGCAGGCTTGTGTTGTAAATCAAACCTAGAAGGAAGTAACTTTCTGGAATATCAACTCCAGCCTCAGATACTATTTCCAATTTGTTGGAAGTACCATGCTTCTCGATAAACATTTCTTGGTAATCACCATTGGACAGCAAGTTGTATCCTAGATACTCAATCGTAACCCGAACAGCGAAACAAACAGCAACAGAATCATAGTTTTTATTGGCTAGATACCTGTCTAATTCATTCTCAATGTAACCACGAAATGAAGCAGATTTACGCCATTCTTTGGGAAGAAACTTTGGCCATTCATGACTGACCTCATGGTTGTCAGGATGGAAGTGAAACCAATACTTATCGAGATATTCCCTGAATGGCTCTGCCATATCTTTGTAATTATCGGAATCTCTGAACTCGACTAGCTTCAAGATATCCTTCGATTTGCCAATCGGTTTTGCTAAAAGGTCATTGATTTGAATCTTGTGCTTGTTGAAGCAGAAGTCGAAGAATACACCGGGATCAAGGTGTGTCAAAATTAATGGGTAGATAACCTGGCTGCGCTCTTTGTACGCTTCGATAATCGAGGTGACGTAATACTGGAAAGCCACTAAATTAGCATCATCCAGGTAATCAAAAACCTCGTCGATGACCAGAATTAATGGTTTCTTGCTGCCTTCATACAGGGTCTTATGTAGCTGAACAACGAGCGTGATAATGTCGCGCTGACCGTTTGATAGTTGATGCGCCTTAGGGAAGTTGATAATGAGTTCTTTCTTTTTCTTGGTTTCTTCAACTTTTGCCCATTGCCAGTTAGAACTTTTAAAGTTGGAAAGCAGGTTTTCATAGTGTGCTTTAGCGGACGTATATTTTAACCATTCTAAAGCAAAACCAAATCCTTTCGAGTCGGTAGAATAGGTTTTGGCAATTTGGTACGCAGCAAAGAACCCTTCCACTTCTGTTTCGGCAAGACCAAGCTGAACAAGTTGATTACCCAGCTCACTCAGTAGCTTCACTGCGCGCAGATCATCTATACAAGATTCAAGAATCCATTGTGATATTTCAGCAGCAGTGCCATTTTGTTGATTTATTCGATCGATAAGAGCCGTCAACGCAGCCTGAATACGGAGTTGGGTAAATTTGGACAGATCTCTGCCCTGAATGGCATTTAAGAATCGAGAATCTTTCAACAAGTCAGATATGTTAGGTAGGATTTTGCCATTTTGGCCAAAATTGACTTTAGATTCCGCAGGTTTATAGGAAAAGTCTGCTTTTGAAGGAATTTTACAGATTGTTATCGGTTTAACTTCGAGACTTGATGATACCGCACCCTTGAAATGCCTTTTAGCTTTTGGTGTTAAACCACTATTGATCACCAAAACATCAAATTGTTGCCGTATCTCATTCTTTGTTCTATCTGCTGTTAGTTTCTGATCATCGACCGTAATGCTCAGTTCTGGCGCCAGCTTGTCGTTTTCTTTGTGGTGGTCTTTTTCCGCCAGGTCTATTCGCTTTGTATTCATTGACGAGAATGCGGTCGCAACGGAGCTCTTACCAGAGCCATTTGGCGCAACCAAAAGGTTGGGTTTGTTCGCCTTTAGTTGTACTTTAAAGCACTCATGTGAAATGCCTTTGATGTTCCTTATCTCAATTTGGCTTATAGTCATCGCCTAAATTCCTTATTTTACTGTCACTTGGCCATTCATTAGCATGGGAAGCAGCCAATCTCGCAAATTTATAAGCTCACGATTTTCAAGGCTTCGCTCAAATATCATCTTGTTATAGTTCGTGACTACTTCATCATATTTCTTAAGCAAATCCGCAGTTGGGTATGCTAGTGTGAGAGAGTGCAAATCATCTTTTGTTATAGAGCCGAATGTTGTTCCTTCAGAATTCCTACGATCAAAAATCTGTTTGAAATACTTCATTACATAAAACAAAAAACCATCCGATCCTGTTTAGCTATTCAGAGCAGCCAAGCCTCGACCGATACAACAATCATTGTTGGCAATATTCATATCACCGACTGGAGCTCGAACACTTAGAAGAATATCTCCTTTCTTTGCTAGGCGATTTGGTGCAGTTGTGTACTTCCTAGTAGTCGGAAATAACCAGCCAAAATCTGTAGATCCTTGAAAGAATATAGTTCCATTTCCATCTTCGTTATAGGAACTACCATCTGGTGATTGCCCCATAGTAATATTTGCAATTTCTGATAGTACTTTATCACTCCACCCCTCTGGTATTTCACGCTTCAGAGTTGGGTTGTAGACCATCTCGCCGTCTGAGGTAAAGTAGGGTTTACCGTTACTATCAGGAAAATCGAACTGTACAAACCAGTAGTCGTAAAGGGTTTTGGCCATGACTTCCAATTCGGCATTAATACGATTGTTAAGTTCAATTTTTTTATCGATAGCTACTAACGACGCAACAAGTTTTTGTTGATCTTCAATTTTATATGGAACTCTTACTGGGTACTGATTAAGAGAAACTAAATCAACACCTGTCTGTCCACCAGTTCTTGCTGAAAGTTTATCTACATACTGGAAGACCGTATTTTGTTTCAGGAAGTAATACAGAAACTCCCGATCAATACCTTTTTTAGGCTTTGCTTTAAGCAATGCAACGTTATATGCACCTTTTAATCCTCGGCAGATCTGAAATATTGGTGGTCCGTACCGACCAATCATAACGTCATGTTCTTCACAAAACTTCCGTGTTGATTTTTCCGGTATAAAAGTTGGAAACGCATCTGTTTTATAATCGCGAGTTTGAATAAGACGAACGTAGCCAAGCTTTGCCTCATTTATGAACTCTGATTTTGCGGGTTGACTACCGCCAATAAAATCACAAATATCTTCAACCCGTAAATTGTTAACGATCATATTTCAAACCTGCTAACTGCGCCTTAATCTCCAATTCCAACTCGCAAGACCGATTAAATAAGTTATCCAAGTTGTTTGTAAATGCCTGCATCTTTTTTGCAAACTGCTCTGGTGTAATATCCGTATATTTGATTTTAACATCGAAATACTGGCCCGCACTTAGGCTGCAGTTTTTAGCTTGGATGTCTTCATAACTAACAGCAACGGAAAAATTCTCGACGCTCTCTTTCACATTAAACACATCGATAATCTGTTGCTCTTCATCTGGAGTAAGAACAGTTTTCTGATTTTTACCGTCTTTCACTTTTTCGCCCAAGTTAGAGGCATCAACCAGTACCACATCGCCTTTATTGCTCGCATCAATAAATAAGATAGATACGTTAGTACCCGTCGTGGCAAAAATATTAGAAGGCATGGAAACCACACCCGCCAACATTTTATTTTTTACCAAATTCTCACGAATTTTTTTATCAATACCCGACTGTGCGGTGATAAAGCCTGTCGGCAGTACTACTGCCGCCTTTCCCCCTGGCTTAAGAGAAGTAATAATGTGCTGCAAGAACAACTGATAGATTTCCATCTTATCCTTGGCTTTCGCTTTGATTTTGGGGATACCAGCGAAGAAACGCTTTTTGTTTTCTTTGCTATCAAGCTCATCGCGGAAATCACTGAAGTCCAACTTAAATGGTGGATTGGAAACGATATAGTCAAAGCGTTTTAACTCTTTGCCATCTTTATGGTAGGGATGAAGAACGGTATTACCCTGAATTACATTGGGAATGGAATGTACTAGATTATTCAGGATCAAGTTAAGACGCAGAAGGTTTGAGGATTTTTGCGATATATCCTGCGTATAAATACTGCAACGGTTTTCACCAATGGCATGGGCTACGTTCATTAATAGTGTGCCAGAGCCTGCTGATGGGTCATAACAAGCCACATTACGCACAGTACCACGCTCTGCTTTGGGCACTAAAATTTCTGCCATAATGCGTGCTACTGCATGAGGGGTGAAATACTCGGCATATTTACCACCCGAGTTACTGTTATAGTCTTTAATCAAGTATTCAAATATAGTGGCGTAGAAATCAAATTTTTGAGTAAAGATACGTTCAAAACTGAACTCGCCCAACTTGTTGATAATAGCACGGCAGAAAGCGTCACGTTTAGAGTCATCAGATATGTATTGACTGAGTCGGTCAAACAGTACGATCTTTGCACCACCATCAGTTTTTACTGCAAACACTTCGTTATTGGTTATGGCAATATCCATCAGTGTATCGTCAAATAGTTTGGCAAAGTCTGGGGCATTTTGTTGATTGAACAGATAACTTATAAAATGATGCGGCTTTAAACGAGCAGTATCACCGCCCATTTCTAATTGAAGCATTTCTAGCTCATCTTCACTCATTTTTACCAGTACTTCTTCCCACTTATCAGACTTTGCGATATTTTCATCGATCTTCTTTGCCTCATAGGCAAATTTGTCGTTCAGGAATTTGTAAAGAAAGGTTTGAGTAATGATTTTAAATTCATTTCCATCATTACCTAGACCATAGTTGGCGCAAATATTTTTTAAGCTATCGATTAGAGCCTTTGTTTTTTCTCTAAATTCTTGTTCTACCACGATGTACTTCCTGTATTAAATTCTTTAAGGTATTCAGCAACCACTAGGTGATTGATATATTTTGATGCATCTGCATTAAGTTTGATTTGCTGTTGCCTCATGAACCGATTAATCACAAGAGGCATCATCTGTCGCTCGAAGTAGCTTTCGTTGTCGAGTATCTGGCTATTGTTCAGTACCTGCTCATCTGCGTCTTGTTTTACACCGGTGAGCGCTTCAAAAATTTTGCGTTCGGATTCACTGATATCATTATTACTTTGCTGTCGTTCATGAAGTCGCTTGTGAATACGGGTGTATTTGGTATCGCCGAGGTATTTTTGCCGTAACTGGTTGTTCTCCCTGTTTAGCTCCTTGACGCAGACATGAATTTTATTCAACGCGTCAATGTTGGCCGTCATTTCATCCTGAGTGACTTCACTGAGGTTTTTTTTCTTGAACAGTCTTTCCAGCTCCTCTTTCAGGCTGACAAATTTCGGATCTTGTTGATCAAAATTGCTAGCCAAGGCTTCACGTGTTTGGCGCAGCGTATTTTTTAGTTTATCAGCCAGCACTAGCTCTTCTTCACCCACCTTGATAAATCGAAATATCACGTCTTCTAATGCGATATTTAGTAGGTTTGCGGTGTCGGCTCCCTGCTCAATATTCTCTTTTAAGTTGAGCATATCGAGGTGATTACAAGTTTCCCTATAGAGGATGTTGAGTTTGGCAAAGTCCAACTGTTCCAGAAGTTCGTAGTCGCCTTGCATGCGGATGATGTTATAAAGACTCTTAGCGTTTTCCAATGCCTTCTTGAGAGCCAGAACCGTCTCACGATCCTGAATCTGGCTGATCTGGTCGGTAAAGATTTCGGCATTTTCGGTTTCAAAACGAAACAGCACGTCTTTGATGTGATCAATTTCCTGTGCGATTTCTTCCTTTGATTTAAACAGGTTGGAGTAGTGCTCCATTTCATCACCCAGTTCCGACTGAAGTTCGTCGAAGTAGGCTTTATTCGTTTCATCAAACTCTTTTCGAATATCCGCAAAGTCAACCACATACCCATAGCGAAAGTCTTTGTAGGTTCGGTTCACACGAGTGAGGGCCTGTAGCAAATTGTGCTTTCGAATAACCCGGCCAAGATATAGCTTTTTCAGACGTTTAGCATCAAAGCCAGTTAGCAGCATATTGTAGACAAACAAAAAGTCTATTTTGCCTGCTTTAAAGTCTTCTACCCAGTCTTTGCGCTCTTCTTTGGTGCCGATGTCGTGCAAAATCAGTGCGGCGTTTTTTACCTTGTTTTCTGCTTGGCGAGTCCTATTTTTTGATATAGTTCCAGGTACACCATATTTCGGCGACTCCTCGGCTACCATGGGTAGATTGTAAACAAAGTCATTATCTTCTGTTTCTTGCGCCTGGTTTGATTTCAGTTCTGCATACTTTTTGCCAAAGATCTCAAACATTTCTTTAGCTTGTCCGGAACTGTCGCAGATAACCATACCACCGATAGTAGCATCGTTGAGTGCACCGCGGCTTTTTTCAAAGTCTGTGACAATGTAATCCAACATGGGCTCAACAAAGCTTTCATTGGCGTAGATTAGCTTGCGGTCTACACCCCCCATTTTTACTTCCACATCTTCTAACGCCTGTTGCAGCACCATTTTATAATTGGAGGCAATCTCTTCACGGATCAAGCGCAAAGTATAGCCATCATCTATAGAAGAGTTGTAGTAGTACTTGTGTATATAGTCGCCAAAGATCTGCTTGGAGCTGATGGCCTTAGTGTCGGTATTTTTCTTTGCCTTTTCTTCATCCACAATCAGTGGCGTACCCGTTAGTGCAATCTTGATGGCGTTTGGGTCGGACTGATAGAGATTAGCAAGAAAGCTACCTTTCGGGTTGTAGCTACGATGAGCTTCGTCCAGTACAAAGACACGCTGGATTTTGATGTCGTAGTCCTTGGTAGACAGAACATCCTGGTCATCCTTGAACTTCTGGATATTCACCACAGTAATTTCCGACTTGCCGGAATGATTGTGAATCACCTGCGTTGCTTTGATATCTTTGGCAAAAGCGTCGCGTGAGTTAACGGTGTGTACCGTTAAACCTCGCGCAGTGAACTCCCGCTGAGATTGTTGCAACAGGTCGAGCCTATCCACAATGAAGTAGAACTTGGGGATGATCTTTTGCTTCTGGAAGTAGTCCGTCAGAAAGCGCACATTGTAGTAGGTGAGCGCCGTTTTGCCGCTGCCTTGTGTGTGCCAAATTATGCCTTTTTTTACACCTTCATTGAGCTTACGCTCAATGGCCATGGTGGCGAACATTTGAGGATAGCGCATAATGTGCTTTTGCAGCCCTTCAGTCTCGGACACATAAGCCAAGGCATACCGCATAATAAATGCTAGGCGCTCCCTGCTAACAAGAGATGTGCAGATTCTGTTGGTTGGGCGCTCGGGTTGTTTGTTGGTTTGAAATTCCGGGTTGCTGCGGATGACCTCCAGGTTGTTGTCTTTCAGTACCCTAAGCTCTTCCTTCTCCGATACGGGTTTCAGTAACTCGGTGAGGTTCAGCACCTCTTCTTCACGGAAATAGTTGAATACGGGCTTGTGATAAGAACTACTAGCGTAGAAGGCACCTTGTACCGGCTCTGGATCACCATCGTCATAATCCATGTTGTTGGAGAAAATCATGAACTGGGTAATGTTGGCAAAGCGCTTGAACTTCGGGTTCTGGAATCTTTTGTTTATGCGGTCACGCTCGGCCAGAATACCTTCCCGGTTGTTCGGTTTTTTCACTTCAATAAAGACTAACGGCATACCGTTTATAAGTAAGGTAATGTCGGGGCGGAATTCTTCATCACCATTCTGGCAGGTAAGCTCAGTGACGACATGGAAGCTATTGTTATTGAAGTTTTCGAAGTCGATCAGTCTCGTGTTGGAGCGGTCTGTTAGGCGATCGAAGAAAACTCGCCCTAAATCTTCGTTATCAAGCTCCAACTTAATGTCTTCAAGAAGGCGACCGATATCATCGGGTTCAATTTCCGGATTGATCTTCTGAATCGCTGCATTGAATAACTCAGGAAAGATGTTGGTGTCCAGATCCCGGCTTTGATCTTTGAGCGATAGATATTGATAGCCCAGCCTCATTAGATGGAGGATTGTCGGGATTTTTACTCGGGTGTCTTCGTTAAACTTCATAACATTCCCTGTTTTATTGTTGTTGTGTCAGCTCAAGCAGGTCTCCTACCTGGCATTTAAACAGCAGGCAGATTTTCTCAATGGCTTCTAAATCCACTTTTTGTGCAGTCTCTTTATAGAGTAAGGTCACGGTGGCACGGCTTAAGCCCGTTTCTCTTGAAACGTCAGCAATACGCATCTTGTGCTCACCCATCATTCGGGCGAGATGGCAGCGGATCATATCTGAGCCTCTAGCTAACTGTTACTTTATAAGAATAGAAAAGAAGCATACCATGACTTTTACATTTGCGTAGTATTTTGCGAGCTGGAGTTAAAATATATAAGTATGAACCACAATATTTCCGGCTATCGTCTATTCATATCATGATTTTTATACAACTTTATCGCGAAGACGATAATTCTAAAATGCTAACTGTTGAAGCAGTTTTTAGAGCTATTTAGATACGCTCTATGCATGCCTAAACGACAGGAAATCGATTTTAATAGCTTAACTTAAAGAGGGTCGGGATGGCTATCTTGTAGGTTGTTACTGACGTCAATGATTAACTGACAAGGCTATGTTAGAAGCTCTTTACGCCCCCGGTGCAGTTACGTTTCAAATAATGGTTTAAACAGATAAACCAGCACAACTTTGCAGTCCGGATCCGGTGGCCATTTTTAGTAACTTAGGACACCAAAGAGTGGCCAAATGGCCATATTATGGTGTCAGCACCAACAGGTAGAGGAGAAAATAAGAAATGGTGCCTCCTCCCTGACTTGAACAGGGGACCTACCGATTATGAGTCTCTTTTTTCTTTGTTTCAAACTTTTACAGTACATTCCAAAATTTAACATAACCAATTGAATATAATAGATATATACGATTTATTTGTTTCAAGAGACATCAGGGTATATCATGGAAACCCACATTTAAGGGTCACCAATAGGGTCACCAAACAATACTGGAAGCCGATATATCATGTTCACAGACCCCCAATTAAAAAGCCTGTTAAAGTCAGATAATTCAAATAAGGGAAAGCAGGTTTCTGAGCGATTAGGTGGCCGGGGAAGTGGCGCACTCGTTTTCAAAGTACGAGGTGGCACTATCGGGGAGTTTTATTTTAAATACAATGATGGCTCAACCCGAAAATTGACAAAGCTTGGCAATTTTAAGTCAACCAAAACCATGTCAGGTTTATCATTAGTAGAAGCCAGAGATAAAGCTCATGAATTAAGCAAAATCTATCGTGATAATAAAGATGTAAAAGGCGCGTTAGAAGATAAGGCACGAGCTAATGAAACTGCCCGACAAGAACGGGAAGCTAGAAATGCACAAGGTACATTTGAGCAATTAGTTGAGTCATACATAAATCAATTACGTATGGCCGAAAAACCCAGTGCTATCGAAGTAGAGAGAAGCATCAAACGTGCAGTATTCAAACCTTACCCAAAATTGAAAAAGAAGAAAGCCAGCGACATTACTACCCAAGATATCAAAGGTGTTCTTGCTCGTATGATTGATGATGGAATTACCACACAGTCAAATAGAGTGAGATCATATTTGCTAGCAGCCTTTAATCATGGTTTAAAACAAGAAAATAACCCTCGTGTTTATCTAGAAGAAGCAACCCGCTTTAACATAGCGTTTAACCCTGTATCAGCAATTCCACGACAAACTGACTTTGAAAAAGTTGGTGAAACCGTTATTACTGACAGTGAAATAAAAAACCTATGGTTCAATCTACCAAAGACTGAGAGAGTAGGTTTCGTCATTTCTGCCTTAATCCGTTTTACTCTAGCTGTAGGTGGTCAGCGTATTAAGCAAATTCTAAACACACCATGGGAAAGATACGATTTAGAAGAAAGAACCATGGAAATATTAGACAGCAAAGGCAAAGGCGACCAAGTCCGACCCCATGTAGTTCCATTAAATGACTTAGCTATTTCTATCTTAGAAGAATTGAAACCCATTACAGGTGATTCCATTTACCCATTTGCCGGTGGTTCTCATGGTCAGAGCAAAGACAAGCATATACGCCCTGATTCTATTCCTTTAGCCCTAAGTCGTTATCGAGAAAAGCATGAAGGGGTGAGTATAAAAGCCGCAGACATTAGACGAACCTGTAAAACTCTTATGGCTCGACATGGCATTAGAAAAGAAATGAGAGACCGTATTCATAATCACTCACTAAACGATATCGCCACCAAGCATTATGATCGCCATGATTATCTTAAGGAAAAGCGTGCTGTTATGGAGCAATGGGATGACATATTACGCCTAATAATATACTGATATGCGAATGCATCTATCTGGAATAACTACCTCGAAGGGTGCATTCTGAACTTACTTAAAAGGAAACATAACCATAATATTAACCCTTCACTTGAAATCAAACTGATTTCTTCTTATGAAGGTTATCAACTGCTGCTGAGCTCGGATATTTTGCTTTCATCGAATCAATAAAACGATATAGCTTTGTGTATGACTTTTTATCAACCCCATATGTAAAAGCCAAGAATCCGTTCACATGAGAATACTCATTATTTTTCCCCGTAAACAAGCGATGTATTTTAACTCTTATTTCGCGGAGTTTTTCCCTTCCAATACCTACATTATGCTGAGAAACAACAAGACCCGTTATTTTCTTTTGCCTCTTTGTGCCACAGAGTTTTGTTTTAGAGCGATTAATTTTTAAATTCTCATCAGAAATTATTGTCCCAATAAAGTCCTTTGTTTTCTGTATCTTAATTGCTGATTGTGCTGAAAAGGTTAGGTCATCAGCATATCGCGTATACACAATACCTTTCGGGCCAGCATATCCGTGAATTCGAGAATCAAGCTTTGAACAAACCAAATTTGCTAACTTAGGAGAAGTTGGAGCACCCTGAGGCAATCTCCCCTTATATGTACATAGATTAGTTAATGCTGCGCTTATTTTTTTATTGTAACCAATTGAAGTAAATATCCCGAAGACTTTATTCGCTGTAATGCTAGGGAAGAAGTCTTTCAAATCTAGAGTTAATACATAATTGGCACCTTGGTGTGGCAATGCATTTTCTAAGATGGATGTTCCAATATCGAAGCCTTTCGAATGAACAGAAGTAGATAATTTATCCAAAATATTTCTTAAGATCCAAGACTGAATAGCTTTTAGATCTCTATTTGGTTGAGCAATTTCTCTTTTACCACCACTCTTTTTAGCAACATAGTAAGTTTTATATAAAAAGTCAGTTCGAAATACTAAGTAGTTGATTTTACCTTGAGAAAGTCGAGTGGCAAAAGATAAGTCTTTGAGTTCTTTTAAGGGAGGCAAACCCAAGTTTTTCAAGCGGTATATATTATCAGATGACATTGTGGCGCAGCACCTTTACGTCTTAAGTATCAGAGTTCTTTGTGCCTCCAAAGAAAAGGCATTTTCTTGGGAGGCACAAAGAACTTTGGCATTGTACTAGTTTTGTTTCAGGGCAGCGAAGCACTACCCAGCGGGTTATAAATAACCCACTCGCTAAAGGTGTGCGCCACGATGAACCCTATCATAGCTTACTGCTGAGTTCCTACGATTTTCTGCATTTAACAATTCAGACCGAGCCATATCAAGACATGTTGATACGAATATCCGCCTTACATACTCACTTCCAGCCCGTGTTACTTGATACCCCATTGACGCTTTAGTAATAAAACTTTTCTGAACCAGTCGCCCTATTGCTGACCTAGTTGCTATCTCACACATTTGCTCATCTTGACCTGTTGCATATTTCAATAATTTGTAAAGACTAACATTATTGATTTTATCCATAAGATACATACACGGAAGGACAAAGTGTTCAGTTTCCAGTATATTTGCTACATCCTTAGCCACAGGATAAGTCTTTCGAATACTTGTGATGTAATCATTAATTCTTTTATATACCTTTAACTGCTCATCTTCATCGTTTAGGTGACCGTAATTTATATTGATTACTTTTCCTGTTTTAGATGCCTTAACTAGCCTATTTGGCCCGTAATTAACAAAGCTCTTATCACTTTTAAATTTTTGGTTGCTAACCACAATCATTTTTCTTGCAAGATGCTCGTTATTTGAAAACGCTCCAAGCTCAGCAAACGAACCTGGGCTTTCAGGACATAGCACGATGCTATCAACACTATCTGCTAAAATATTCTCCAGCTTCAATAAGCTATATTGCCCTTGGCCTGCTAGCAAATCATCAAATAGATCTTCGGGATACAAAATTTCATATCTTGGGTACTTTGAAAAAATATTTGCCATTTTTGACCTAGCGTTTTCACTATCTGATAACGCCCCACCACACAGAAATACTGTAACTTTCCTAACACTTCGGGGAACAAATATTCTTTTTTTTACAATACTTGATACCAGCTCAAGGTCTTTATCTGACAGTTCTCGCTTCATAAATAACCCAGTGACAGACTCATATTAAAAGTATCGAAAAGAAAATATAACATAAGATGATTAACACATACCAAGGCATAACCTTTCAGACATAAAAAAGCCGCTCAAAAGAACGGCTTTTACTCAAATTAGGTAAGTAGGCACTATGCAGCTACAAGATTTTTTTGTGAACGCACGTACATTGCCTCAGCAATTGACTTAAGGACGGCATCTGAAGCATTTATGATATTTAGTTGAGAAGTAACAAGCTCTAAACCAAAATCTCTCACCAAAACACCAAACATTTCATCAGCATAAGACGCAGAAATTGACTTAACACAAATCAAGTCAATAGTTACAAGCTTACCTTCTGCAATAAGCGCACTCACACGCTGCCTAACTGGGATAGCTAGAGAACGAGAAGCCAAATCGGTTTGTATTATGTGAATAGTATCCTGATTCATTGCTTTATCTCCTTCCTTTCAACATGCCCATAATTTTTTCAATTTCGGGCAATACAACTTCATTATTAATTTTTTGAAGATCACTTATCTTAAATCTACACGATAAAGCAACTCCTTGCCAATAACTAATAGGCATATAGTGACTTTCACCACTAGAATTCATGCTCATTAAACTATGACCAGAAGCAAGTGACAGAGTACCGGAATATTCTTTAACAAGAGAAATCAGTTTGTATAGACCTAATCCCTGATGATTTGCTTCAGTATCTTTTGTAGGGACATTTACACCCATAGGACTTCCACCAATTAAGTCATTCGGCACTCTTTGCTGAAACTCGTCTTCATCGTCCGCTAACTTAGTAGAGTTACCTTCTTGAATACACCAAGCTATCGCTTCTTGATCAGAACCCACCTTGTTACCTACTCGATTCATTTCCGCCCTAAAACCATACCCTCTATCAGCTAACGCAAACTCAATTACTGATTCCCCACTTTCAAAGCAATTATATTTTTGTGCACATGAAAACCCAGTATCTTTACCGTGAGACCAAACATTATCATAAACTTCACCGATAACTTGACAAAGCTCCCCAATACCATCGACATCTGGTGTAGAAGTAAAATTCCTAATACAACCTGAAATTGAACTTGTTGCAGAATCACAAGCACTTTCATCAGCTAATAAAATTAACGGGCTATAAGTTCTCCCATCATTAATACGCTCATATGAAAAGTCATCTCCTTCCCCTATTGCTGCAGAAAGCCCTATCGCTGAAGAGTAACTAGTAAGACGTCCATATGGAATATCAATGTCGCTCATCAATAACTTATTGCTTTTTGCTATAGCTGCAATCACTACCCATAAGCCAGGTGCACAAAAGACGTTTGGAATGAGTAATGACCTTGTTTCAGGCATCCATATTTCGTCTACAGTTTCTAAAGTTTTTAATAAATCATAACGCATATATCTTCCTTGAGATTTTAAGCCTTTCAAAACTAAATGCACTTTAAGGAGTTCATGCAATTATCTTACTCGCAAATAACATCTAATTCATTGAGTTCAGTCATCTTTTAAAACTATAAATCAACCACCAAAACAACCTATAACCTCCAATGCCGCTTCTACAACCGAAAATTACACTAAAACCTGTAAAGCCCCGTATTTACTAGCTTCATTCGGTTATAGAACCTATACGGGTTCGGTTCTCTTAACGGTTATACAACCGAAAACACTTAAAACTTCGGAAGCCTTATATTTACTAGGTTCTTTCGGTTATAGAACCGCTCCCGTAGAACCTAAAGGCTCATTTTCTTATTTCTCTTCAAAAGAGTGGTATATATAAGCACTCAGCATTAACTGGCTTTAGACCCATTAACGAATAGCAACTAAGTCAAGTACAGCTCAAACCTCGTAACGAAGACATACAATACAAAAACCCGTTAGGAGTAATTCCCGTAACGGGCAATCAAAGCTCAAAACCCGTTAACGGGAAAAGAAAATACACCGAAGCTCTTCACGATACCTTTTGCCATTAACGAACTATCGGGATAATCCCTTTATAACGAAAACCAATGTTTAATTTAATGAGGCAAAGCAAGCGACACAATATGTCGCCTATTACAAAGAAAGTGCTAATAGATCGCTTACAGATACATTTAATGAATACTCTTTTCCCAAAGCATATTTACCAACCAACAACACCACTCTAGAAGTATTTAAACTTAAAAAATCTTATTTATCTGGTTACATTAAACTTCAACACATAACATTAATTATTTTTAATAAAAAACATAGCACCCTAAGAAATAGCAATTAGCTCCTAAGAATTATAAAGCTATCACTTACTACATATTGTGTTTTTTGGAGTAAAATATAACTCCCCATAACTCTCCAAAAAAGGACTCTAGATAACTTACGATGTTTAACGACCAATATTGAACACTTATGGACAATTAAGAAAAAAGGAAAACAAAACACAACATATAGTATTTATCTAGAAAATCCCCACTATGGAAACACGCCATATACGCCCTATAAAACCCATGAAACAAGGCCCACAAAGCTAAAAAGCCCATATACAACCTATTGCCGACCAATCAATATATAGATATAGTCAATTCATCAGTTTATTCAATGAGCCGTACGGAAGACCAAGGTTTTTCATTCATAAGAATAAGCAGGTATAAAAAAACCCAATGAATGCTACCAACACTCACTGGGCTTATTAGATTCATGTTTAGTGCGACTAACACTAAACACAATAGTTCCGATAAGACGAAACAAACTAACACTTTCGATAGTAATACAAGCAATGGCTACGAGCAACCGAGAAGCTATTAGGTTCTTAAGCTCAAGTAGCATCAAAAACTATCACTCGCCTTGTCGGACATAAACAAACCTAAAATTTACAGGTGATATTATGTCGACAATAAAAGACTCAATACTTCGATTTCCTCAAGTTAAGGATATGACCGGCTTAAGCCGCACCACCATCTGGCGTTTAGAGCAGACTGGTGACTTCCCTAAACGCGTTCAATTATCCCCTAATGCTGTTGGCTGGCGTGAGTCAGAAATCAATCACTGGCAAAGTTCCCGCATCGCGGTTTAACAAGGGGTAAATCATGAATACAACTTATCAGACTCCATCTGGGGTCACGGCCTCTGCACGCCCAGAAACTAGCAATATAGCGACAATACAACTTACTAACACTAAAGATCAGCCACGCGTTGATAGCAGAGTCATTGCAGAACAATTGAATATCCAACATAAAAACTTACTAGGCATCATCGACAGCTACCTAGACGATTTCGTTGAATTAGGCACTTTCGCGTTTAAAACGCGGAAGTCTAAAGGCCGTCCAACTAGATATGCTTTACTCAACGAAGATCAATCATATTTATTACTAACCTATGCCAAAAACACACCCCTGGTCAGAGCGTTAAAGCTCAATTTAGTGAAAGCATTTAAGCAGTCAAGAGAAGGCTTAGCGATACAAAAAGATTATCTTCCCTTTTACCACTCAATGCATGAAAGCGTAAAGTTATTAGCAAAACAGGCAAGTGATAATGGTAGCAAAACGCCTGAGTATGTCTTTCACATGACATACAACAAACTCATTAATAATGCCTTTGGTTTATCTTCTGGCAGTAGAAAAGAAATCACTTCTCAAGAACGTGTTTTTATCTCAGCCGCACAAGCGATAGCCGCTAGAGGTTTAGAAGATGGCATTAAATCTGGAATTAATCACAAAGAGCTTTACCAATATATAAAAGCCCAAATTTTTGATTATGCTAAATCTGTGAGAAGCCTATGCTTTACAGATGGCTCATCTCAAATAATGAGGTCTCCCTCATGATTGAAGCTAAAGACATTAAACAACAGGCCAGAGGTTACTGGGGGGCTATTGCTACGGCATTAGCTCCACAACTAAAAGTAGCGCATGAAAAGTTAGGCCGACATGTTCCTTGCCCTATTCATGGAGGCACAGACGGCTTTCGATTATTTAAAGACTTCAACGAAACCGGTGGCGGTATCTGCAATACATGCGGTGAATTTAGTGATGGATACGCCTTGCTTCAATGGCTACATGGTTGGAATTTCCCACACACCTTAAAAGCTGTAGGTGAATATTTAAACATTCAACCCATCAAGCCTACCAATAGAAAAGGAAACGTTACACCTAAACCAAAGTACACAATCAATTTAAATTACCAACATAAAATTACTAACACCTTAAACCAGTGCCAGCGTATGAACTGGCCTTTAGCCAAGTACCTTAAAAATAGAGGTCTTGGCAATTTACAAGGACGAGTACCAAGAGACATTCTAGCCATTAATTCTCTTCCTTATTGGGAAGATATTAACGGCACATTTATGAATTTAGGCGATTACCCAGCCATGATAGGCGTGATCAGAAACCTAAACGGTGAAGTTGTCTCTTTACATCGGACTTATTTAAGTGAAGTTGGAAAAAAAGCGCCTGTCTCTAACTCTAAAAAGATTATGCCGCCAGCCGTGAAGGGTGCAAATTCTGGCTCGGCTATACAGCTTTTTGAGCCTACAGAAGACTTAGCCATAACTGAAGGCATTGAAACAGCTTTAGCTGTGCATTTATCTACTGGCATTCCTGTCTGGGCCGCCATAAGCAGCACCATGCTTGAACAAGTGCAAATACCTGAAACAGTTAAAAATGTATATATCATGGCCGACAAAGATTTAAGCGGTACAGGGTTAAAAGCAGCTGTTGCGCTAGCCAAAAGAGTTGGCCTTAAACACACAACAAAAATTGTCGTTCCGGATGGAACTATTCCTGAAGATGCCAAGTCTTTAGATTGGCTAGACGTCTACATTAATAACCTACCTGAAAATACAAAACCTAAAGAGGCATCACCCAGCGGAGGTTGTTATGACTAACATTGCTACCGCGATCAACGATGCACCTTTAGTTCAACCTGAAGACATTTGCGACAGAATAGAAGACCACACACTAACAGCTATAGAGATAGCTAGATTAAAGACAATGAATAAAGATTATATTCACGTTTCGGTTGGTGGAAAGCAACGAATCGTCATGCTTAAGCCTTGCGTGGTAAATGGTGAAACACATTCGTTTGAAAGTATTGGAGAGTTCCAAGGTTATTTTTTACATCAAGATAAGATTGCCAGAATGAATGCTGGTATTGCTTGGCTTAAATGGAAAGGAAAACGATTTAAACCCGCTGGAATAGGTTTTTATCCCTCCAATGACTGTCCTGACAATGTATTCAACTTATATCAAGGTGTAAAAGTAACTCCTGATGGCTCAAAGTCATGTGATATTTATCTAAAACACTTAGAAAATGTTATATGTGATGGTGATCAAGAGGCCTTTCAGTACTTAGTCGGCTGGCTAGCCCACCTTATTCAAAAGCCTGAAGAAAAACCCAGTGTAGCCATTGTAATGAAGTCTGTTGAAGGGACAGGTAAAGGCACCATGGTTCACCCACTACTACAGATTTTAGGCGCTCATGGCGTTCAGATTAACGGTGCTGGACAAATTGGAGGCCGATTTAATGCCACCATGGAGAATAAGCTACTGGTATTTGCTGATGAAGTTGATTTAACACACCCAGCTACAGCCAATAAATTTAAAGGTCTCATTTCAGAATCTGTAATCAACTTGGAACGTAAAGGAATAGATCCAGAGCCCATGCCGAATTATTCACGCTTTATATTCGCCAGTAATCATGAAAACGTCATTAAGGCAGGCTTACGGGAGCGAAGATACCTTGTTTTAGAGCCAAACCCAGATAAGGCTCAAAACTCAGCGTATTTTGACCACCTGTGGAAATGGATTAAGGAAGGTGGTGGAGCTTCAGCGTTACTCTACTACCTTCAACATCTAGATATAAGTGAATTTAAACCAAATAAAGCCCCTGTAACGAAAGCTTTAATTACTGAAAAACTAGATAGCTTAAGGCCTGCTGAAAAGTTCATGTATGAGCGCTTATTAGAAGAGCGCCCGTTCATGGGAAAGAATCTTTTATCAGCCACAGAACTTGTTGATGACTTCATTGATTGGAATGAAACAAATATAGAAAACATATCACCTTCACAAGCAAGAAGCCTTATCGGCAAATTACTAAGCCGAATGAAATTCTCAGTTAAAGGACGGTCTGACAGAGGAAGTGGTAAGTATTATGAAGTAGGACAAACTGAAGACTGGCGAAGGCGTTTCTCTGAAATGCTTGGTGATGATATTAGTGTTTTATTTTAGAGAGGGGCTTTCCCGATTTTTAATACATTAAATACTCTTGCCAGAAGATATAAAGGTTTACCAGTACCACCTACCCCAATACTTATAACTTACTAAAATATATAAATAACTAGTGGTGTAGGTCATATAAAATACCTATACCAAACCTATACCACCTGAACCAATAGATAGATATTTACTGCTTTTTTGGTTTAGGTGGGGTAGGTAGTAAATTTTTATAAAAATCCACATATACCATTTAACCAGTTGAATAATATAATATATTTCTATATTGGTCAGGTGGTGTAGGTGTAGAGATAGTTTCTCACCCAAATATTAGCCGATAATTAATGAGACCTCTCAAGCAAAGCAGACAAACCGAGAGAGGTATTTGGAATACCACTGTAAACTGATTTAATCATATTTGTTTTATTCTCAATCAAAGTAAGAGTTACACTCTCAACATATTCATAAGCATAAGTACCTCTATAACTTAACCTAACAACAGGCGTAGAAAGTATTAAATAATCTGAATCAATAGTGGGAAGTCTTAAGTATTTTTCTGTAACCGTATCATTATTATTCTCAAATTTTATTTCAACTTCTTGAACTCCACCAGGAAGACGATCAACAATTAACCCTAAAGAAACCAAATCCTTTTCAAGTATCAAAACCTCCTCTAGCTGAATATCGGAAAAATTATGAGGTATAACTGTAATAGTTTTATCAATTAGATACTCTGGTAGCTCAGGGTTTTTAACCCGTGAATACGGTATTTCATTTTCGTGAAGCGCCAGAGTTCCAGCCTCAAATGACTCAATTAGTTTTAACTTTTTAATAACCTCAATTGAGCTTTGTCTAGATGGAAAGTTAACACACTCCATTGAAGACGACGCAATAATTCGATTAGTTAGACGCTCAAAAAGTCTTAAAGTACATGTATTTCTTGAAATAAAGCTCTCAATAATCAAATCAGTTTTGGCAAAATTCTCACTACGCTTATCCCTAACCGTAACTGTACCTTCACCCAAAACATCACTATTTGTTGATATAAGCTCTTTTGAACCTAAATTATCTAAAACCGTAAAACCAGCCTCAGTTAATAAACCAGAAATCTGATATCCAAATGCAGCACTATTTGTACCTTTTTTATTTGGAACAATGCTAATAGTCTTACCTTGAAAGCCTTGAGTGTATGAATAAATAGATGAGCTACTTTTACATCCAGCTAAATAGAACGAGAATGCCACCAAAAATAAAACGTTAAAACGACGAAAAGTCATATGCTAGCCAGCCTCTGTTGGGATTTTTTGTTTATTTTAGAACGAGCTTATAAGCACTAACTATAATACTTAGACAGCAATTACTGCAACGCTAATCGCTTATATAACCATTTGTTAGAATTAGGCTTAGATAAAGCACACCCATCAAGCAACCAATTACTCAAAGTTGAAATATATAGATAAGGAAGACTTATAGGGAAGAGACTACATCTTAAGGTCACCAAAAGGGTCACCAAATTTAAGTTTTTGCTTTTTCTTTAAGAGAGGAAATGACTGCAAGCCATTGATTTAAATGGTGCCTCCTCCCTGACTTGAACAGGGGACCTACCGATTAT
>TARA_R110002049_G_scaffold45303_2_pt1 | contig 31993 bp, 28 predicted proteins | sample TARA_R110002049 | Tara Oceans TARA_R110002049 (sample SAMEA4396941) | marine metagenome | biome: Polar Biome; feature: [SRF] surface water layer (ENVO:00010504); material: water (ENVO:00002006), including particulate matter (ENVO:01000060) such as... | depth 5 m
AATTACATGCGGTAATAACGGAATATCGAGTCCGCGTGCTGCAATATCTGTTGCCACCAAAACCCGTACATTTCCGCTTTTAAAATTTGCCAGCGCCTTTGTTCTGGCACCTTGACTTTTATTTCCGTGTATCGCTGCGGAAGTTATTTTTGCTTTATCCAATTTTTGCGCCAATCGGTTGGCACCATGCTTGGTTCGTGTAAAAATGAGCACCTGTTGCCAATTCCCTTCTGAAATAAGCTTGATGACCAAATCTGTTTTCTTTGCTTTATCAGTTTTAAAGATTAGCTGATCTACTTTTTCGGCAGTTGTATTTTCTGGAGTTGCTTCAACCAAAACGGGTTGGTATAAAAAGCTATTTGCTAGTTTTTTAATTTCTTTTGAAAAGGTCGCTGAAAAAAGTAAGTTTTGCCTTCTTTTAGGCAACAGCGCCAAAATTTTATTGATATCTCTAGCAAAGCCCATATCTAGCATCCTATCGGCTTCATCTAATACGAGAAACTCTACACTTTTTAATGAGAAAATCCCTTGGTTGTGTAAATCGAGTAAACGTCCTGGGGTAGCCACTAAAATATCGACTCCTTGTTTCATTGTTCTAATCTGTGGATTGGCATTTACCCCACCAAAAATCACAGTAGAACGTATGTCTACGTATTTCGAGTATGTTTTCACATCGTCATACACTTGTGCAGCAAGTTCGCGTGTGGGTGTTAATACCAATGCCCTAACCGGGCGCTTGTGCATTTGTTTAGCATTGGCTAGCTTTTGAAGCATCGGAAGAGTGAACCCAGCGGTTTTACCAGTTCCTGTCTGTGCTGAAGCCAGCACATCTTTTCCTTCTAATATTCTCGGTATTGCTTTTTGTTGTATTGGAGTTGGAGTTTCGTATCCTTTTTCGCTGATTGCTTTCAGCAGGCTATCAGAAAGCCCTAAATTTTTAAATGACATATAATGAATTTAAGAAGCTCGTGAAGTTTATTTAATATGCTTCTTTATGAGGCACAAAGGTACGTCTAATTTATTCAGCAGTATGCAACTGCTAAAATTAAGTATCTTTAACCTTCAAAATCACTCCTTATGAAAAAATTGATATTCCTTTCCGTAGCACTTTGTAGCCTACTATCACTTCAGGCACAATCGGAAAAGCAAAAAGTTGAAAACACCGTCACCAAATCTAAAATTGAAGGCCATATTTATTTCCTGGCAGACGATTTACTAAAAGGCCGCGAAACGGGCACACCAGAAAATAAAATCGCTGCTTCTTATCTGGCAAATACCTTACGAAGTTATGGTGTACAGCCAAATCCTAAAACAGGAACATTCTACCAAGAAGTAACACTCGAAAAAACGAGTCCGCCAGCGGTCATGGATTTCACCATAAACGGAACAAAACTAGAGCAAGTGGCACCCATGACTGTTGAGGCATTGATTTATAATGGAGACGCTGTTTTTGTGGGTTACGGACTAGAAAGCGACTATACAAACAAAAATGTGAAAGGTAAAGTTGTGTTGGTAGAGGCAGGAAGTGCAGAGACCAAAGACACCCAAGGGTCGTTCGGGTTAATTCGAAAAAAGCAAATGGCTGCCGCCATGGCAGGTGCAATCGGAGTGATTGAATTTGTGGATGTTCAAGAGCAAATATGGAGTTTTATAGATCACAATTTTAACGCTCCAACGCTAAAAGTAGCATCAGAGGCTGGTAATATGGAAACTAAAGAAATTCCTTATATCTGGGTAAAAGACACCAATGGTGCTACCCTTAATGCTATTGAAGCTAAAGCAACAAATAACCTAGAAATGAATCTCGGGGCGTAGGTTTCAACAGAAGTTATTTCGCAAAACGTAATTGGCGTAGTAGAAGGTACCGACGCGAAGCTAAAAAATGAATACATTATTTATTCTGCACACTACGACCATGTGGGCATTGGTACACCAGATGCAACTGGCGACACTATTTACAACGGCGCCAGAGATAATGCAGTGGGAACAACCACAGTGTTGAGCATGGCAGAGAATTTGGCAAAATACCCTACCAAACGTTCGGCTTTGTTTATTTTATTTACTGCGGAAGAAAAAGGGCTTCTTGGTAGCAAATATTACGTTGAAAACCCAGTACTTCCATTAGAGCAGATGGTGTATTGTTTTAATAGCGACAACGGTGGTTATAATGACACCTCAAAAGCAACTATTATAGGATTGACCCGAACAACAGCCAGTAAGAATATGATGGATGCAGCAACAACCTTTGGTCTCACTGCTATAGACGATCCTGCTCCTGAACAAGGCTTGTTTGACCGTAGTGACAATGTACATTTTGCCGCAAAGGGTATTCCGGCGCCAACATTTTCGATGGGCTTCACTTCGTTTGATGGAGAAGTGACCAAATATTACCACAGGCCTGGAGATCATGCCGATAACATGGATTATAATTATCTGTTGAAATTTTTTAGAGCCTATGTAATGGCCGGTCGTAGTATTGCAAACGATTCTGTGACACATTTTTGGACTGCCGGTGATACTTATGAAAATGCTGGTAAAAAACTTTATAACAAATAATGAAATTTTTGAATAGTTTGTTCTGTTTTCTATTTCTCTTCGGAATGGGTTGCGGCACAATTAAAGACAAGGACATTGTGATTCATTATACCGACCAGAACAATAACCGTTACCGAATTACCGAAACTTCTTTCGACTACACGCCTATTACCGATAAAGAAAGCTCCTCAGGCACCTATAACGGCGGTGTTCCAGTTTCGAAAAAAGGGAGTATCGAAGTGTTTGAAGAACTACACCAATTAGCACTAGACATAATTGCTACAGCACCAAAAGAGACTAAGCGGGAAATGCTAACCACCATACTTTCAATTACCTCAAATGGTGAAACTGATCGAAGGATCCTTCGAAAGAGTGAAAAACGAACCCTATTTGAAAGCAAATTAGTTTCGTTAAAACAGCGTTTAGAATAGTCATTCGTAATAATTTCTCAAGGCTATTGCTTTTTTAACCCTTCCGCAGTACGAAATCTTATGTCTTTCTCTCTCATGATAGTTATCGGCATCGTTGGAAACAATAAAACAAAGGGAGTAAAGCAACTAATGTTTCAGCAGAAAAATAGAGCGCTAAGCTCTAAAAACAGAATTCATACAATTTCCCCACCTATCAGATTTCTTTGATAGTCAAATCATTACGTGGACGTAGTTTTGTAGTACACTAAAACTTCACGTCATGAAAACGATTTTCTTTATCTTTTGCACCCTACTTTGTATTACTACTGCCACAAGCCAGGAATGTAGTTAAGACTTCAAACAAATCTCGGGCTTGTGGGACAAGCTAACGTTAGAGAATGCGCTTAACGATCCAGAATCGCTTACTTCAGATTTTGATGCCCTAAAAGGAAATTTAACCAAATCGTTGGGCGGACTCAGCCTAAAAGGAAACGCTCCAAAATTATTATCGACTAAAGGAAAGGAGAAAAAAGGAACCTTAAAAAAGGGTAAAAAGAGAACCTACGTTACTTATATGGCACCAAAAGAGTCGATGCAGATCACTATAACAAGCAGTGACAACCTCTCCGGACTCGAAGTAGTGATATGCGCCCATACTAAAGCTAACTTAACCGAAAATTTAGCAAGCCATACTTTTATGGCAGGTGAATCTTCCAAAAGTTTTACGGTAGATAATGTAAAAGGAAAGGTATTAAGTGCATCCTTAAAACACAGTGGAGAGAAGGCACAGTTTAGCATATCATCTCAGTAGTTTACAGTAAAATCATACTAGTATCAAACAGCGCTTCGCAACCAAAGGTGAAGCGTTTTTTCTATTTATAATTATTTGTAAAACAGTTTATTACATGAATTCTGTAGCTCCTAACAGAAATCATATATTTTCAGTTCCTCCTCGTTTTCTTTGATAGTCAAGCCATTATCTCACAGTAGTTTAGCAGTATCAAATAATTAGAAATCTCATAAACCATTAAATCGAACACCATGAAAAATTACATCAACACACACATGAAAACTATCATTCTAGCACTTGCAGTGCTAATGGTAGGAATTACAACGAACGCTCAATCTTGCACCAGTACACTTAAATCTAGAAGCGGAACGGTCATGGCAGGAGGCCCAGCGAAAACCACATTCACAGCAACTTCAAATTCGGTTCGCATATCTGTAAATAAAACAGGTGGTAAAGCAAAAACAACGGTAAATATATATGCTAATGGAAGCTTTAAAGATCGAATGATTTTCGAAAATGGTCGTGACACACCTACCAAGGCTAAAACTATTACAGGTGTAAGCGGTAAAAGTATTCGTGTAGACATCGTAAACCAATCTGTGGCCAACAAGTTTAAATATAGCATGAAAGCAACAGGTAGCACAACCAATCTGGCCATAGGTGGAAAGAAAACAGGGCGCTTATTGGGTAACCAAAAAAAGACCTTAGAAACAAATGCTTCTTGTACCAACAAAACTAGAGTAACTATTAAAAGAACATCAGGAAGAGCTCGAGGTACGGTTAGAGTTTGGAGAAAAGTTGGAAACTCGTGGGTAGAACACTCTAGCGATACTTTTGAAAGAAGTCAACCTAGAAACGAGATGGTGCTTAACCTAAACGGGAATAATAAGTTCAAAGTAGAGTTAAAGAATATTTCCATAGGGAATACCTTCTCGTATACTATGGACGCAAGAGTCAGAAACTAATTTATATAAACATTTAAACCAAATATCATGAAAAAAGTAATTCTATTATTCAGTATTGTATTGTTCGCTTTCACTTTTACTGCGGAAGCACAAAATTGTAACCAAGGTGCCAAACTGGCAAAAAAGACCTGGCAAAAATTTGGACCATGGAAACCAGACATTTCTTTGATTCCTTTTAAACAAAGTACCAAGAAGATCAAAAATGCTTGGAATTGGATCGCTTCTAACGGAGGTGCGAATATTGGTCCGCGTTATCTTGAAATAGATGGAGGCAATGAAAACGGGAGCATCACCGGACAAACAAAGAGAACCTTTGTAACGCACCCTTCGTTTAACAACAATGTAAAGTTAACCATCAACAAATACGATGGGAGAGCAAAAACCGGAGTGGTAATTTGTGTACAGGGAAAAGATGGAGTCACGACCCAAAAAACCTCTTATATTTTTCCAAATGACCGAAACGGCAAGGTGAAAACGTTCAATTTGAGAAATGTGAAAGGAAAAATCATCATCGTTGCCATGAAGAATCTTTCCGTAGGTAATAAATTCAAGTACCGAATTAAAGCCGAATAGATTAATCTTTTCAACCTAGTTGGCACAAGAGACCTACTATTGCTGTAGGTCTCTTTCAGCAACTAAGAACATTTCACATTTATCTAAAATTCACATTATGAAAACATTACTCACATTGTTACTAATAGCACCATTTATCACGATGATGGCACAACCTAAAGTAAGCGAAATAAAACCGGTACCCAATGGCGAAATAAGCTACAGTGGAAACCTAAGCGACGGAACTGTATTAAACGACCTATCTTGGGCTTGGAGCAGCCAAAATGCTTGTTTCCCAGAGACACAAAAGAAAAAGTTTACAGGAAAGCATGTTTTTTTTACTGGAGTGATTCCGAAGTATAGCGAAATGGAAGTCACTGTTATTCCTAAAGACAAAAGCAAGAATTTTAGTATCTATGCGTACGAAATAGGTGTCGACAATATGCGTTTGGTCCCCGACCTGGATCGATGCATTAGATGCGAAGCCGCACACAAATGGGATCGTCCCGTTCGTGGAAAAACGCAAGACCATACCCGCACCGTCACTAATCTGGTTGCCATAAACCGGCCTTATCGAGTGGTGATTGGGGTAACGGGTGCTGACGGATTAAGCGAAGGAGACTTCACCATAACAGTAAAAATGAAGACGCGCTAACGTGTTTTTAAAATAATACCTATCTTTTCTTGGTGAAACAAAAAACCATATATACATCAATTTATCTTGGATTGGCGCTCATTTTAATGTGCCAATCCAATTTTTTGTATGCGCAAGGCTTCGGAAAGGATAAAGTTGATGAGACTCTTACCGTTTTAAAAACTACCACCGACCCAGAAGAAAAAAGAAAATTATATTTCGCTTTAGGTGACAGCCTTGTGTTGAAGAATGCCCCTGCCAAGGCAACCGAACTTTTTCAATATTTCTTAAAAAAGGACACTACAGCACTCGCCAAATTAATTCTATATGAGGCGTATTCCAGAAATTATTCTAGAAGCGGGTTTTTAGACGAAGCCATTGCACTTAAAAAAGAAGGTATTACCCTTTCTGAAAAATTTAAGGATGAGAGTAGGTTTATATTTTATCATATCACTTTGGCCTATTCATACGACCAAAAAAACAAACCAGATCTTGCTTTAGAATACCTTAATGCTATTGAAGAACTTGTTCTTCAAGAAAATAACACCTATCAGTTAGCAAATTTTTATGATGCAAAATCGGCTGTATATAATTCATTAAAAGAGTATGACACGCAAGAAGCAATGCTTCTGAAGATATATGAGCTTGTAAAAGACATGCCCAACATTCCGAAGAAGCGATACCATATGTACATCATATTAGATTTCTATACCCAAGTAGACAACCCAGAACAACTTACAAAATTTACCCAAATCCTCTCAGAATTATACGAAAAAGCCCATGCCAATACTCCCGCAGGACATATGCCCATTGAGGCGCTCTTTAAACGTAGGTTGAGTACAGAGAACATTCCACTACTACAAAAAGCCATCGCCATAAGTGATAGCTTGAATAGTATGAATTCGTACGTCTCTACCACCATAGCTCTGGCAAACATCTACGAATCTGCCAACCAACCAGAAAAAGGGATTGTATATTTAGAACAGGCAGTCGAAAAGCTAAAAACGGTTGAAAAACCCTCGCATCTAATCGATGTTTATACTACGTTGGCTTCTATGAATGCTGCTGCGGAAAATTTTCAGGATGCCTACGATTATAAAATATTACAAGCTTCGTTACAAGATAGCGTGACTTCTGAAAACATGAAGCGGAACATTGCAGAGATTGAAATTGAATTTGAAACTGAAAAAAAAGAACGTAAGATCCTTGAACAGAAATTAGAATTAGAGAAACAAACCCAACAAAAAACACAGATCAGAAACGGGTTGATCGCGCTTTCATTAATCGCTATTTTAGTTTTTATATTTTTTAGATATCGTCTTCGATCCCAAAAAACCATTGCCGAACAAACTCTTTCTATCCAAGCCCAAAAAATTACCGAACTACAACAGAAAAACAAATTGTTGGCACTTAACAGTATGATCGAGGGGCAAGAAGCCGAGCGGTTGCGAATTGCCAAAGATTTGCACGATAGCCTTGGTGGGCTCCTAAGCACTGTAAAAGCACATTTTACCACCATCCAGAATGAAATCCAGCAGATAGAAGATTTTAACTTAACAGAAAAGACAAATAAGCTTATAGATGAAGCGGTTGTTGAAGTGCGGCGCATTTCACATAACATGATGCCTCAGGCCTTGAGCATTTCTGGTCTTCAGGGTGCTATAGAAGATCTTGGGCTACAGCTGCAACAAGAAGGCTACCAAACCAATATAGAATTTATAAATGTACCCGATACCTTAGACCCCACCAAAGAAGTGATGCTCTATAGGCTGCTACAAGAACTGCTAAATAACATCAGAAAACATGCTCATGCAACTGAAATCACGCTTCAGTTAATAGGTCATGAAAACGAATTGACCGTATTGGTTGAAGATAATGGCCAAGGCTTTAATTACGAAGATGAACTTTCCAAAGATGGGATTGGCCTGAGTAGTGTGAACAGCCGAGTTCAATTTTTAGATGGAACCATAGATTGGGATACGGAGTTGGGTCGGGGCACTGCGATTTCAGTTTGTGTGCCCTTGTAATTGTAAGAAATCACCCTCTATGAATTCATAGAGTTTTTTTGGCTCACAGAATTCATACCCTTTTGTCACCATAGCCCACTTACCTTAGAGATTCACAAAACCATCAAAAAAAGATGTTCGCTTTTCCGACCAAAAAAGCATTTCTAATCTCTTCCTGTTTCTTGTGGTACGTATTTGTCTGCAATGCCCAAAAGCGCCCTTTCGACAAGCAAAAAATAGATTCTATTCTTCGGGTTTCAGAAACCATGGAAAAAGATATGAAAACGGTTCAACTTCTGGTATCAAGTGCCGGGAAAAACCGATACATCAAACCAACCCGTACACTAATACAACGAGCGATTGCAATTTCGGAAGCAGCAGATGATAATGAAATGCGCGCCAATTCGTATTACTCGATGGGAAATTACCACTATTTCAACGCCAAGTTAGATTCAGCTAGCTATATGCTGGACAAAGCGCTTACTTACATAAGTGACGACGAACTTCCATTTATAAGGTCTGGTATTTTAGCTACCAAAGGCGGCATTTCTAGTCAAAATGACGCGGTGTCACAATCTATTGTATACACCATGCAAGCGAGAGAAATCTTAGACAAGTTAGACACTATAGAGCTTAACGAGGCACAGAAAAAGAAACGTAGAGGCCAGAGTTTTGTACTTGCCAATTCGCTGGCAAATTTATACAACAAGGTAGAAGACTTTGAAACTTCTTTGGTGTATTATGACATCGCCAATGAAGCCGCACTAAAGATGGGCGATTTAAACGCTGCGGGAGTTATTATTAGCAACAAGGGAAACCTTCTCCTTAAAATGGACAGGAAAAAAGCAGCACTAAACGCTTTTAATGAAGGAAAAGAATTAAAAGTAAAAGCTGGTGCACCCACTACATCTATCGCCATTTCAAATCTTAATATTGGTGCTGCACATTTAGAGTTAAACCAAGAAGAAGAAGCACTTTCATATCTAAACTCAGCACTTTCCATATTTGAAGAACGGAATTATACTTCAGGAATCGCAGAGGTATTGCCACAACGCGGTGCACTTTACAATAAACAGGCAAAATACGACTTGGCCATTGCAGATTGTGAAAAAGCCAAACGGCTCATCGATGCCATTAAAGTGCCCGAACTGATGTCTGCAGCCTGTGAATGTTTATATGAGGCCTACAAGAGCAAAGGAGACTTTAAAAGTGCCCTAGACAATTATGAGCGGTTTACGATTGCTAGAGATTCTGTAATTAATGAAAAGAATATAAAGCGGCTTACCCAGATTGAAATGCAGTACGATTTCAACAAAAAACAAGAAGAGCAAGAATTGGTCCTCCAAAATGAAAAACGGCTGAAACGAAATATCCTTGCCGGACTGATTACCTTGGCGGTGTTTTCAATAGTTATTATCTTGTTCCTGCGGAAACGGATGCAATATAAAAACAAGTTGGCGCTGCAAACGGAAACCCTTCAACAACAAAAAATCACCGAATTACAACAGAAAAACAAATTGATAGCTATGAATAGTATGATTGAGGGACAAGAGGCTGAAAGGCTTCGCATTGCAAAAGATTTGCACGACAGTCTTGGCGGATTGCTGAGTACTGTGAAGGCACATTTTACAACAATTCAAAACGAAATTGAACAACTCGATGCTCTGGACCTCACAGGAAAAACCAACGCGCTTATCGACGAAGCTTGTATTGAAGTACGGCGAATTTCACACAATATGATGCCCCATGCCCTTAGTCTTTCTGGTTTGAAAGGTGCTATAGAAGATTTAGGAACCCACCTCCAAGAGCAGGGCTATAGTGTAAATGTAGAAATAGACAACCTCCCCGAAGCACTAGAACCAACAAAAGAGGTCATGATTTACCGCTTAATACAGGAAATCATTTCAAACATTAGAAAGCATGCGCAAGCCAGTTCCATCCTGATACAGCTAATCGGGCATAAAAATGAAGTGAATTTGCTGGTTGAAGACAATGGCCGTGGTTTTACTTATGAAACAGCGCTTGCAAAAGGAGGTCTAGGGCTAAAAAGCATCAATAGTCGGGTGGCGTATCTTGACGGAACTATAGACTGGGATACCCAACCAAATAACGGAACTTCATTAACCATTAATATACCCATAGTATGATACATGTATTTATAGTAGACGATCACAAGATGGTGATAGACGGGATGAAATTATTGCTGAAAGATGAAGCTACCATAAAAGTGGTGGGTACAGCATTGAACGGTGAAGAAGGTTTGGTAGAAATCCCAAAACAACCGGTAGACGTCGTATTGCTTGACATTAACATGCCTGGCATGAATGGTATTGAAACCTGTAAAGAACTTCTAAAACTCAATCCAGACCTTAAAATAGTTGCTATTAGCATGCATAAAGAAAGCAGTTTAATAAAGTTGATGCTGAATAACGGTGCCAAAGGATATGTGCTGAAAAATGCAGGGCAAGATGAAGTGATCGATGCCATAAAAACCGTAAACGAAGGAAAAATGTATCTAGACGATACGGTAAATGAAATTGTGCTGAACAGTGTACTGAAAAATGGAAGTGAAAAAGTCACCAGCCCGTTTCCGACACTTTCCCGAAGAGAAAAAGATGTTCTAAAACTTATACTAGATGAGTGTACTACCCAAGAAATTGCCGACAAACTATTTATCAGTTTCGGCACGGTAGAAACCCACCGGCGCAATATGCTCATTAAAACCGGCGCCAGAAACACTGCAGGACTCGTACGTACTGCTATAGAATACGACTTAACCAAATAATATAAATCTCATGAAAAAACTTATCTCTTGCATTGTAGCCACAGCATTATTATTTGCGTGTGCTTCAGAAACCGAAAAAGGAGTACTTGAAGATATCGCCGAGGTATATGGGGGCGAAACTTCCTATTCAAAAAGTTTTGTGTCGAATACTTCTGAAAAGCGAACCACCTTTAATGTCACTATTAAAAATAGCCAGATGATTGATACGCTGGCACCTACAGTAACTACAGCAAACGCTTCGTTAATGGTATACGACGCACTCACTTCCGAAGAAAAGAAAAACTATACCGATATTGAAACTATACTCGTGAATGCAAAAAATGACACAATTTCGTACTACTATCCGATGTCTGCCTTAGCCCCGATCAGCAAAAAAGCGAAAGTGTTCCATACGTTTTCATCAATCTTGGTAGATGGGAATTTTGACCAACTGAATGAACTAGATCGCGCTGACGATATTCCAGCGAATTTTAGTGAAATATTAAAAAATGGCGTAGCGCAATTTGAAAAAAAATATGGAAGCTTAAAAGCATACCAAACGTTTGGCGTAGCCGAAGAACGAGATAATGTTGGCACTTATTATCAATTTCAGGCACACCTTATCTTTGCAAATGGTCATAAAATGGGATATTGGGCAGTAGTTGATGCCGCTCCAGACAATGATGCGTTGCTCGGCTACAAATTTTTTCAGTAAATAAAACCCAACAAAAAAGCCCATTTTGCAAGCAAGATGGGCTTTCACATTAACCAACCGAATTGTTCATAAACATGAACAATGATTTCAATCTACAGGGTAAAACAGCTAATCCTTTTACACCTGTCTATATATAACAGCCCAAACAAAAAAATACTACCTCTTCAACATAAACTATTTTTTATATAAGTTTACGGTGCTAGTTTATGGAAGAGAAAACAAACGTTTGCAAAGAGCATATGTACGATAAGGTCTACAGGGAGTACGCTGAGACCATTCGTAATTTTATTTATTTTAAATGTGGTGATAAAGACAAAGCTCACGATATTGCCCAAGAGGCATTTATCAAACTTTGGGAAAATTGCAAAAAAGTACCACCCCAAAAAGCAAAGTCTTTTTTATATACCGTAGCCAATAATCTTTTCCTGAATACAGTAGCCCACAAAAAAGTGGTGCTTAAATATGTTGAAAGCCATCAGCCCAGGGTAGAAAAACATTCTCCGCAGTTTTTATTAGAAGAAAAAGAATATGGTGAGAGGCTGCAAAACGCTATTGCCAATCTCACCGAGATACAACGCACCGCATTTTTACTAAGTCGGGTAGAAGGAAAAAAATATCGAGAGATTGCCGAAATTTTGAATATTTCAGAAAAAGCAACCAGCAAACGAATTCATGATGCCCTAGAAGCACTTCGGAAAACGGTAGAAAAAATATAGATAAGGTAGTAAAAAAGCGATTTACTTGTTTTATAGCTAGAAAGCACACAGAAATGGACACAAAATTATTAGATAAATGGCTCAACGGCACCCACTCAGCCGAAGATCTGCAGAAACTGGAAGCAGACCCAGCATTTGCCGCATATCAAAAAATTGACCGCTTTTCTAAACAAATCGAGATTCCAGAATTTGATACGGAAGCATCTCTAGCTGCTGTAAAAGATAAAATTGGCCAAACCAAACAAAAGAATACCAAAGTACGCACATTGCCGCTATTGCTTAAAATTGCTGCTGTTTTAGTGATTGTTTTTGCTACGTATATGTTGGCGGTTGGAAGTTCAACCAATGTGCAGACACAATTTGCTGAAACTATCACCATTGCACTTCCCGATACCTCGGAAGTAGTTTTAAATGAAAATTCTGAAATTTCATACAAGAAAAACAGTTGGGATGAATCTCGGGAACTATCGTTAACTGGAGAGGCATTTTTTAAAGTTGCCAAAGGCAAAAAGTTCACTGTACAGACACCAAATGGTGATGTTACGGTATTAGGAACTGAATTCAATGTTACTTCAAATGGCACCGATTTTTCGGTGAGTTGCTATGAAGGATTAGTAGCGGTCACCCATAAGGGTAAAACGGCCAATGTAGCTGCTGGAAACCATCTAACCATAGAAAATGGCGAACTAATTTCTAGTGCTGTATACGTTAACAAACCTGAATGGGTGGGTAACGAAAGCAGTTATAATGATGTCCTTATAACAAATGTGCTTCAAGATTTAGAACGGAAATACAACATAACCGTTGCGGCTCAGAATATTGATGTAACTTTACGTTTTACAGGAAGCTTTACCCACAAAGATTTAGAAGCAGCCTTGCAAACCATTACCCTACCCCTTGGATTAACGTATGCTATTGAAAGCGAAAAAAACGTCATTATTTCTCCCACGCAAGCCACGAAATAGAAGTTCATTTATCATATGTTTTCTCTTTTTTATGGTTTCCCCAATTATTTTTGGGCAGAATACCAACACCCCCGTACTGAAAGCTTTAAAACAGATTGAAAAAAAATTTGACGTAAAATTTTCTTACAATCGAAGGGATTTAAAACCTATTTCAGTCACCAATGATTATCTGGCAGAAACTTTACCGATTACACTCGAGCGGCTCGCTGATGAGGGTCGGCTTAAATTCACCCAGATAAAAGAGCGATACATCGCGGTTCAGTTAGAAACAACCCCGTTATTTTCAGTTTGTGGTATCCTTATCGAAACGGAAAGTAGCCTCCCAATAGCAGATGCTGAAATCAAAGTAAACAACAACACCGTACGCAGCGATAGCGGTGGGAATTTCAGTATGGAAGGACTATCAGAACAAGATAACCTTTCCATATTTGTAAACGGTTTTTTAGCTAGAATCATTACCGCTCGTGAACTTAAAGCCACAGGAAGTTGCCCGTTTATATATATTTCACAGACCTACACTTACCTGCCTGAAGTTGTTTTAACCAATTATATTACAAAAGGTATTTCAAAAAATATATCGGGAGCAACCATCATACAAAATGAAAATTTTGACATTTTACCAAGCCTCATCGAACCTGACGTGCTCCAGATTGCCCAAGCCTTACCAGGTGTAGACAGTGCGGATGAAACTGCTGCCAATTTAAATGTACGTGGCGGTACTTCAGACGAATTTCTAATACTTTGGGACGATGTACGAATGTATTTGTCGGGACATTTTTTCGGACTCATTTCTGCGTTTAATCCTAACCTGACCAAGAATGTAACACTTTATAAAAACGGTACTGCAGCCCGCTATGGCGAAGGGGTTTCGGGGGTCATTGCCATGGAGTCAAATTCAACCATCCCAGAACAGTTTCAAGGTGGGGTTGGTGTAAACCTTACAAGTGCCAATGCGTATGCTGAAATTCCCGCTGCCGAAAATTTTTTAATCACGGTTTCTGGCCGAACCTCTATAAATACCGGTATTGGGAACCCTGTGTACAATGAGTTTTTTAGTAAGGTGTTTCAAAATACTGTAGTAACCAACCTACAAAACAACAATATTGAAGGGGAACGCAGCACCGACGAACAGTTCAATTTTTTTGATGTTTCTGTGAAATCGCTTTGGAAACTTACCGCAAACGACCAACTCACGTATCATTTTCTTCGTATTGATAATCGTCTCAAATTCTCTGAACGTATCATTTCAGAAAACATGGGGTCACTTATCGATAGTGAATTAGAACAACAAAATGCCACCAATGCCATCACCTATACGCGTAATTGGAACTCGAAATTTTCTTCCAAAATTCTAGCCGCAACTAGCACCTATCAGCGAAATGAATTTAGCAATAATGTTGACGAAGCAATATTGAGCAGCAACCGTAATGAGGTGGTTGAAAAAACCGTAAAATTTGATTTACATTACAAATGGAGTGAGCAGGCAAATCTAGAAGCAGGCTATCAATACACCGATACCCAAATCGCCGACAGCCAGCGTACTTCATTAAACTCAAATTTGCAAGAACAATCGAATAGCCTATTTTCGAACGCAATTTTTGTGGGTGGAGCCTTTCGATTATTCGACGGAAAAACGCACATTACTTCGGGGCTACGTTTTACCCACTACCCTTCGCTATCTGAAACTTTTTTGGAACCCAGACTTCACCTCAGCCAAAAACTGAACAGTGCACTTCGCGTTCATATTTCTGCAGAGACCAAACACCAGACGGTGTATCAACGGGTTAATTTTCGAAATAATTTGTTGGGCGTAGAAACAAAAGATTGGCTCCTGGCCAATGAAGCTAATAACCCGATTTTAGAAAGTCAGCAAATTGGGATTGGTGGAAATTTCAGTAAAGCAAATTGGGCACTAACAGCCGACGCTTACTTAAAAAAAGTAACGGGAATTAACTCAGCAAATCTCGGATTCAGAAATCAATTTCAAGATGTTGAGACTATTGGGTCATATGATGTAATGGGATTCGAATTTTCAGTGAACAGGCAAATGACACAATGGAATGTATGGGTAAGCTATTCGGCACAAAAAAACACCTATCGGTTTGAAGATTTAAACCCACAAGAATTTAGGAACAATCTTGAAAGTCCGCACTCCTTCACCTTAGCCGGCTCTTACGATTACAAAAATTTTAGTTTTTCGTTGGGCAACACTTTAAAATCTGGACTGCCCTATACCAGGCCGAATGACGAAGATCCTTTTATTTCTTCTCCCGAGGGAAGTAAGATAAATTTTAATGAACCAAATAGCGACCGACTTCCAAGCTATTTTAGGAGTGATTTCTCGGCTTCGTATACGCTTCTGTTAGACGAAACATTTACTGGTAAGATAAACGTAGCTTTTCTCAATATTTTCAACAGAAACAATGCCTTGGGACGTTATTATGTGTTAGATAAAAACGAAACAGGGGCCCCCACCTTACGACGTGTAGATCAATTTTCGCTAGGTTTTACACCCAATGTCTCCTTGCAATTGCTTTTTTAATTACATTCTATTGGGCACCTCAATTCCCAACAATGAAAACGCTGTTTTAATCACTTCACCAACTGCCGAACAAAGCGCTACTCGAAATGCAACTTCGGCTTTATGTTCCGCATTAAAAATAGGAACGTTCTGGTAAAATGAATTAAACTCCTTTACCAGATCGTAGGTGTAATTTGCAATGAGCGCCGGACTATAATTTTGGGCCGCCAATTGTACAGTATCCGGAAACTGCTGTAATATTTTAATCAATTCTTTTTCCTTTTCGTGAAGCGCTAAAGACCCTTCGGCTGTACTCGTGTTGTTTTTGTCTTCAGCAGCTTTTCTTAAGATAGACTGGATACGCGCATAGGTATATTGGATAAACGGACCTGTGTTGCCTTGGAAATCGACACTTTCTTCGGGATTGAACAAGATTCTTTTTCTAGGATCTACTTTTAAGATGTAATATTTTAGCGCCCCTAGCCCTATCGTTTTGTATAAATTTTCTTTTTCTTCTTCTGAAAAATCATCAATCTTCCCAAGTTCTTCGGAAATTTTCTTCGCTGTGGCCGCCATATCATCGATTAAATCGTCTGCGTCTACCACCGTTCCTTCTCTACTTTTCATTTTTCCTGAAGGTAAATCTACCATACCATAACTCAGGTGGTATAAATTTTCTGCCCAAGAGAATCCGAGTTTTTTTAAAATTAGGAACAATACTTTAAAATGGTAATCTTGCTCATTCCCTACAGTATAGATCATCCCGTTCACATCTGGGAAATCTTTTACCCGCTGTATGGCGGTACCAATATCCTGCGTCATATAAACGGCTGTTCCGTCGCTACGAAGCACAATTTTTCTATCTAAACCTTCATCGGTGAGATCACACCAGACCGAACCATCAGGATCTTTTTCAAACACGCCTTTTTGTAGACCTTGTTCAATAAAATCCTTACCGAGCAGGTAGGTATCACTTTCGTAATAATTTTTATCGAAATCGACCCCAATATTCTCATAGGTAGCATCAAAACCTTCATATACCCAACCATTCATCTTTTTCCAAAGCGAAACAACATCATCGTCTCCTGCCTCCCATTTTCGAAGCATTTCTTGGGCTTCTAGCAACAACGGCGCGCTTGTTTTAGCTGCTTCGGTAGGCGTGCCTCCAGCAACCAATTGTTCTAGTTCCTTTTTGTACTCTTGGTCGAATTTTACGTAATAATTCCCAACCAATTTATCTCCCTTCAGCCCAGAACTCTGGGGAGTTTCTCCATTTCCGTAGCGCTGCCAAGCCAACATACTTTTACAAATATGAATACCTCGGTCGTTAATAATTTGGGTTTTGTATACCTTTTTCCCCGAAGCTTTTAAAATTTCAGCAACCGAATAGCCCAACAGCACATTACGCACATGGCCCAAGTGCAACGGTTTGTTGGTATTGGGCGAGGCATATTCTACCATCATGGCATCTGCGGTAGTAGGCACGGTGCCAAAAGTGCTAAAATTCTCAATCGAAGTGAAAGAGTTAAGGTAGTGCTGGTCGCTTAAAACCAAGTTCAGAAAGCCTTTCACCACATTAAATTTGGATACTTCGTCTACATGAGTGACCAAATACTGGCCAATGGTTTCACCAATCTGTACTGGATTCCCTTTTACGGTACGCAGCATTGAAAATACAACAACGGTTACGTCTCCTTCAAAGTCTTTACGGGTAGCCTGAAATTCTACTTCTTCTAGAGAAACATTATAGTTTTCTTGGACCGCGGTTTTAATATGTTGGGATAAAAGTTCCTGCAATTTCATGTGATTGTTTTAGCGATGCAAAGATAGCCATATTTAGAAAGATGCACCCCGAATGGTGGAATAGAAAAAATCAACACAATGTTAATCTGACTTGAGATTTGGATTTGCTGTTGTACCTTTCAAATCTTAACTGAAATTTTATGAAACCAAGCCCAGCACTTATTTGCATTCCAGACATTAGTGGCTTTACTGAATTTATGCGGAATGTAGACATTGAAGTAAGTTCGCAGGTAATTCCTGCCCTGTTGAATGAGATTATTTATAGCAACGAAATAAATCTGAAAGTTTCAGAAATTGAAGGTGACGCTGTGCTTTTTTATCGAAAAGGAGAGCTCCCTCCTTTTGATGCATTGGTGAAGCAGTGCAAAGCATTCTACACACAATTTTACGAGCAAATGGAAGAACTGCTTGAAAAGTTTCGAGACAAACGCAAGAACGTATCCTTTCCCGAAATTCTTGGATTAAAAATCATTTTACACTATGGTGATGAAATTGGGATGGTTCCTATCGGAAACCATATAAAACTCATGGGGGAAGATGTGATTACGGCACATCGACTTTTAAAAAACAAAGTTCCCATAGACGAATATTTGCTAATTTCAGACACCTTGTTAGCGCGTTATAAAGAAGATTCGGTAGCCGAAAACTTTGATTGGGCACAGTTAAAATCGGCCCAACAACAGGTAGAACATTTGGGCACTTTAAAATACCACTACATTAACTTAAAGCCTCTAAACGGAGACTAAATAGTAGACTTCATGCTTCTAAATGTATCGTATAACAACAAACAGATCTCTAGAAAGATTGATGCCGAACTGGGCAAGCCATTTCCCTTGGCAACCCGAATTAGAATGCGAGGAATTGGATCTTCCAAATTGATTATTTCTGAAGCGAGTGTTCAGATTAATAATCTTTTGATTTTAGACAACAATCGTAACCAATGTAATATCGAAATGCGCCCAAACGGTATTATTGTTGGGTTTAGAAGTTTGTTAGAAAGTTACGGACTCATCATTCCATACTATAAATTAGTGTTGTATAAGGGGAAAGCCGATGAGTATAGTATCTATCGTGACGATTATTATATAAAAATAGAAGCAAAGAAAAAGGATAAAGCGACCCATCGATTTATGGCCAAAGTATTAGCGGCAAAAGCCGATGCTAGCCCGACACGATTGGAAGATTTGTAATGATAATTTCTTCAACCTTCTACAAATTAGTTTGCTTTGCAGAATTCGTTATCTCTTTCGCATAAATGCACCCGCAACTAACGCTAGCACACCTAAGCCAATCATGGCTAGCGTCTGGCTGTTCAATCCTTCTTTAGCGGAAACTTCTAACGGGCCAATTGCTACCACTTCTTGAGGTACAAAAGCATTATATAGACCAAAAGCGATAAGTAGTACGCCGATGATTATAAGTACCAATTTCAATATTTTCATATTAGTTTATTTATGTTATTAAAGGTACTAAAATTGGTTACAGTTGGTAAAGTTTTTATAAAATGAGTTCTTGTTTATCATTCACTGCGTATCTTTAAACAAATATTAAATTTTGAAAATTCTACTCACTGGAGCCAACGGTTATATTGGCATGCGCTTACTTCCCCTTTTAATTGAGCAAGGGCACGAAATAGTGTGTTCTGTTCGAAATGCCAACCGCCTTTCAGTAACTGAAGACCTACGAAAAAAAATTGAGGTAGTTGAAATAGATTTTTTAGATGAAGTTAAACCTGGTCTCTTACCCACAGATATTGACGCCGCTTATTATTTGATTCACTCCATGTCTGCGTCTACAGACGACTTTGACGAAAAAGAGGAACTTTCAGCAAAAAATTTTAATACCTATTTGGCCCAAACTAATTGTACACAAATTATCTATTTAGGGGGAATTGTAAACGAAAAAAACCTGAGTAAACACCTTTGGTCCCGTAAAAATGTTGAAGAAATCTTATCCGATGGCCCTGGGCATTTAACAGTATTGCGTGCTGCGATTATTGTGGGTAGCGGCAGTGCTTCTTTTGAAATTATCAGGGATCTCTGTGAAAAACTACCTGTGATGATAACGCCAAAGTGGGTAAAAACCCGTTGCCAACCCATTGCGGTGCGTGATGTCTTAACATATCTCACAGGTGTATTGGGTAAAGGGGAATGTTACGATGAAAGTTTTGATATTGGCGGTCCTGATATTTTATCATATAAAGAGATGATGCTGCAGTATTCAAAGTACAGAAATTTATCGCTCACCATACTTGATGTACCGTTTATGTCACCAAAGTTATCGTCGTACTGGTTATATTTTGTGACTTCAACTTCGTATAAATTAGCCTTAAATTTAGTAGATAGCATGCGCGTTGAAGTCATCACAAAAGATACCAGATTACAGCAAATGTTGAATATTACGTCGATATCTTATGTGCAAGCCATCGACCTTGCGTTTAAGAAAATAAAACAGAACCAAGTAGTTTCAAGTTGGAAGGACAGTATGGTGAGTGGTCGTTTCAGAAAAGACCTCAAAAAATATGTAGAAGTTCCAGACCAAGGATGTTTAAAAGATGTCCAGACCATTAAATTAAAAAACCCGGAACAAGCACTTGAAAACATATGGAGTATTGGGGGCAACCGTGGTTGGTACTACGGAAATTGGCTATGGAAGATTCGCGGGTATTTAGACAAGGCGTTTGGGGGTGTTGGTTTACGAAGGGGACGTACGCATCCAAATAAAATTTACGAAGGAGATAGTCTCGATTTCTGGCGGGTGATTTTAGCCGATAAAAAAGAGAAGCGCTTGTTACTTTTTGCTGAAATGCGCGTACCTGGTGAAGCTTGGCTCGAGTTTGACATAGATGAAAACAATGTGCTGCACCAAACCGCTACTTTTAGACCGAGAGGACTCAAAGGCCGGCTATATTGGTACGCCATGTTGCCGTTTCATTACTTCATATTCGCTGGAATGATCAATAAAATTGCGAATTCTTAATGTAATACATCGAGACATCTGCCCTGAACACTTTATATAAAAATGCCCTTTGCAGCTTGCTATTCTTTAGCTTTCGGTAAAAATACTTCAGCCATCATACATCGCGCACTGCCTCCACCACAAGTTTCAATAGTCTTCAAATCGCTACTCAAAATTTCGCAGTGCTTTTCTATTTGTTTAATCTGTGATGGCGCTAGACTATTGTGTGCCGCAAGACTCATCACTAAATATTTACTGTCAGTCCCGCGAACCTGCAACATATTTCCAGCAAATTGGTGTACCTGTGCTTCGGTAATAGCGATAATTTCTTTTTTTGATTGTTTTAAGGCTGAAACTACCTGCTTTTTTTCCTTAGGATCATCGATGGAATCTAAGCAAATAATGGCAAAATCTTCTGCCAATGCCATCATCACATTGGTATGATAAATTGGAAGTCTCTTACCATCAACCGTTTGATTAGCAGTAAAGATAATGGGGGTATATTCAAAGTCTTCGCAAAACTCGATAAACAAGTCTTCATCGGCTCTTGGTGAAAGTGCACAATAGGCAATTTTGTTAACTCTGTCTAGTAATAAACTGCCGGTTCCTTCCAAAAAGAAATCTTCATCTTCGGCTGGCGTATAATCCATAAAGCCTTCTATATGGAATCCTTCAGACTCCAAGCGTGTCATGATTTCTTCGCGACGTTCTCGGCGTCTGTTTTCAGCAAACATAGGGTACAAACCAACGATACCATTCTCGTGAAAACTCACCCAGTTATTTGGAAAAATAGAATCTGGCGTATCCATTTTTAAATCGTCATGCTCTACAATAACCTGCACCCCAACAGCTCTCAATTTTGCGACAAACGCATCAAACTCTTCTTGCGCCTTGGTATTAATATCGAAGTTTCTGGCATCAATATCTTCCTGAAAATAATTGTTCACAGCGGTTTCTTCGTTCATTCTGAAGGCCACTGGGCGTATCATTAAAATTGTGTCTGTAATTTGCTGCATGGTATCGAGTAAAATAGGTTGCAAAAATACTTCATTTTGAAGTTGAAATCACTACCCGTAGCAGAACATTTATGTGAAAAATGTGCATTAAAAAATATAGGCAAAAGTTGACAGACAAACAAGTATCATCGCTGCTATTCGAACGAAAACTATTTGCTTACAATAAACCGTTTTACCACAGTTCCAAAATCGGTATACAGCGTTGCCAGATAGACACCATCGGTTAAATCACCAACTGAAATTGCTGGTTGCAATTTTTTATTCTCTTCGGAAATCACCTTTCTAGATGCCATATCGAACACTTCAATTTTTTGAATTGTAAAGGTGTTTGGGTGTGCAATCTGGAGTATGTTTTGCACCGGGTTTGGATAGAGTTTAATTTGTGAAAGAAGTTCGTTTTCTTCCACACCCAATACATCACCATTAAAGTAATCTGCTGCCAAGTTAAAAGCCTGTACGCCTATATCTGCACCCAGCCTTCTACCAGGTATATCATCTATGGGTGGGTGTATACCTCCCCAGATGCGAGAAAGACTAGTTTGGTCTGATGCGTCCCGATAAGTTGCCCATTGCAACGTAAAGGGCTCTGAAGGTCCTTTTTCGAAGAAAAGAAAGGTATCCTGCTCTACTTCAAAAGCACCCATGCCGCCAGGAAAAAATGGATCTCCCGTCACAAATGTGAGTACTTCGGCTGCCGCGCGTGAGAATGTAGAGTGTCCCGAAACATAGCCCGCAAATGGAGGCGTCACGAAAGTTCCTCGTTGGTACGGCCACCAACGTGTTGCTAGAATCCAATCTACCCCTGCTATATCTGTAGTAGGGTCTTCAATATAATCTGGCCCTTTCCAAGCTCGAACTTTTACTTTACCAATATTTCCATCTGCAGCTAAGGGGTCTCCTGCTTCAATAAGTTCAATAAGCCCTGGTACCAACGGTAAGCCGTGTGGGTCGAAGCCCGGTAATGAAGGGTCTGTACTTTGCCCTTTTGCCGCCATGTACCGCAGGGCCGAAATAGGGCGAACATAATCGTAGTACCCTTTGATACCCCACGTGGTTACTGCCGAATCGTGCATGGCTCCTCCCAGCGTTAAATACATTTTAACATCCCACTCTAAATCAGATAAAATAGGACCTTCACCACCAAATCGTTTTTCAAGCAGCGGATCATCAGACACGTAATTTGCAATGACAAACCAATGTCCGGGAGGCGTTTCAGAATCAGGACCATCTGCCCAAAACTCTGCCAACACCCGTGCGTAATCACTTCTTTTAACCATTTGTGGCGCATAGGGCAATCCCGTTACTGGATTTACATCATGTCCCTGGCTTAATGCACCTCCCTCTGTAAAATCATAAAAATCTTGATACTCTGAAAAGGTTTCAGGCCAATCGGCTGGGTCTAAATTCCCCAAATTAGCAGGAGAAATATCGATACGTAATGGGTCTGAGGGATCTAAGTGTGAAGACCAAGCTGAAACGAGTGCAAAGTGCCATTTATAGGCATCGGTGAGTCCATTTGCTGGAGAATCTTGTATCGTAGGAGGCGCACCCGGATCGTTGTAAACGTAGCTGTTAAACCCATTGTTTAAAATCTCAAGATCATCAGGATCTAAAGCAAACGGAGCCACTTGCCCCCACTCAGGACTCAGAAAATTAGGAATTCCCCCAGGAATGATGTTTCCGCTTTGATCAATAAATGATGCAAACGCCAAAGGCTGCCATCTGTCTGGGTTAATATGGTCTATTTCGTCATATACTTCGAGTATGAGGGGCGGATTCACAGGTGCGTAGAAAATGCTGGCATAGTCATTTTCTTCATTCGAACCATCTTGTAAACCAAAAGCAATGATTTGGCTTGCTAGATAATTGCCCAATTTGGCGTACGAACCGTCACTATAATCGGTAGAAGTAACGAACAGATTATAACCGTAACTCGCCATGCGCTGATTGATATCTACAAATATTTCGTCTGCGCCAGGAGAATCTTTAAAACGATGTTGCATCAATCTATAAAGTGCATAACTCATCACTTCATGTGTAGCCTCGTCTGGATTGGAGGGCATGGGAAGTGGATCATACGCTACTGAGAAACCCTGAAACGTATTTCCTAGCAACACAGGAGTAGCCGTATCATTAAAAATTGCCCAGGCATCGTACATAGCTATAGCACCATGAAAAAGGTTACGGGCGTGAACCGTTGGTCTAGCAAAATCATTTCGAATGGCATGCAGCATTTCCTCATTCCAGTCTCGCGCTACCGAGTGCTGAGAAAAAACACTACTACATGAAAGTAATAGCAACATAAAAAAGACGCTAAATCTCATAGCCATACAACACTTTTATTCGTTTTCAATATTACTGAAAAATTAGGAATTTGACGCTATTTTTTGCTAGGAGGTATGATAATAAGCCATTTCTAAACAGTCTATTAAAAGATACTGATATTCCTGATCTATCTCAACCTTTTAGATGGACACTTCAGCTAAACAATCGTTAGTTTTTATTTAAAATGTGGCTGGTAACTCAGTCCAATTCCATACGATGCCCCTAAAAAGGTATTACGGCCGCCTAAAGTATATGCAACAGATACATACCCGCCAAAGGTATTTGAAAACGGTTTGTACAAAGTTACCCCAATTTTATGAAAATCGACTCCAAACTCACGGAAATTTTGTGGTGCTGGTGTACCTCTATAATCGATTCCCCCCAAAGCATGTTGGTAGTCGTAGTACAAATCGTAGTACCAATTTGCAGTTGCCCGACCAAGTTTTATAGTAAATGGTATGCTGTTGGGCACCTGTTCTAATTTGAAAGAGAATCCACTTTGCGTAGTTGCAAACCATCCCATATCATGCAGATAGTGAAAAAGTAAACGAGATTCAATCACTGTTGCTTGTTGCCCAATATCGTTTAAGCCACCTATACGATAGTTTGACAATGGTGTAGAAAAACCTGCTGCGCCGCCCATCTGAAAACTACCTTGACCTAGGTCTGTATTTAGAAAGCGATATTTTAACAATACCGACACATCTTGGAAGTCATTTTCATTATTGCTGATAATATAAGGGATCGTTAGATTTACATCTAAATCGTCTGTGACCCCGTACGCAACGAAGAGTGCGGTATAATACGTACTTCGCTCCAGGTCTAGGGTTGTATCATCGGTAATATACTTTTTTGAATCTTCAAAACCCAAACCCAAGACCATGCTCGCGGTTTGCTGCTTTTGGTAGAATCCATCAACTTTACCTTGTGCCAATCCGAATGCATGAAAAAAAAACACTGCAATTCCAAATAGATACTTCATATAAAATTTACGTACAAATAGTGCATTCGGTTTTAGGCACGCCGAAGTGGCATCGTAGTGCAACGAAGCAACCCTTCCTGTTTTGAAATTTCAAAATAGGGTACTTCTTCTACTGTAAAACCTTGTGACCGTAACCAAGCATTCAACCGCGTAAACCCTTTTTCTGAAATGACTACATCTTCGGAAATGGAAAAAATATTAGAGTTCATATGGTACATTTCTGTTTTATCGATATGAAAACAGTTCTCTTTTCCGAAGTAATCAACCAACCAGTTGTATTCCTCCTCATCAAGAAACCCCTCTTTATGGATGATGCATTTTCCTTTTCCGATTGGTTGAAAGCAACAGTCTAAATGTAGCGCATTATCTTCTGGTACAGTATTACTTTTTCTAAGATTAAAAGACTTTACTTTTTTATGCGGAAAAAGGGACTGTAGGTGCTTTACCGCATTCATATTGGTGCGTGCTGTAATATAATTTTTATAGTCGCTTCCCGAATAGGTCCCCACAAAAATATAATCGCCGTGTGGCATGACATCGCCCCCTTCAATATGCGCATTTTCAGGAAATTCGATAATTTTTGAAGGATCAATCTGAGAAATCACATGGTCTAGCGCATCAATTTCTCGAGATCGATCTTCCAAGATGTTGGCCTTTATAAGTTTATCTTCTATGACAAATGCGATATCCCTAGAAAAAATCTGGTTGTAATTATCAATGGTTTTTGGTCTGTAAACAGTGACTCCATATTTCTCGAAGACAGCAGCTACCGCTTCTAATTCGACAATCATGTCTACTTCTTTCGGGTACGTTCCAGCCTTAATATGCTGCGCCGACTTGGGGTCGTAGGCATCTTCAAGTTTTGGGATGGGGCCATTGCTATTTGCAGTACCCAAAACAACTGCTTTCAGGGGAGAAAATTCGTTGGTGATGTTCAACTTTATCATAGAAAACAAATATACTAATCTAAGTGTTTAAAACGATGGCCAACTTTAAATGAAAAAAGCACCTCGTTGCTGAAGTGCTTTTTTATAAAACTCATTTTGTTTATCTTTTTTCTACAGGCTTAAAGCTTCTGAGATTTTCACCAATATAAACTTGTCTCGGGCGGCCAATAGGTTCCTTTCTCAAGCGCATCTCTCTCCATTGGGCAATCCATCCCGGTAATCTACCTAACGCAAACATCGGGGTGAACATTTCCACCGGAATACCTAACGCTCTATAGATAATCCCTGAATAGAAATCGACATTCGGGTATAGTTTTCTATCTACAAAGTACGCATCTTCCAAGGCTTCTTTCTCTAGACCTTTTGCAATATCTAGTACTGGGTCCTCGATGCCTAAGGCAGTAAGCACCTCATCTGCCGATTTTTTGATGATTTTAGCACGAGGGTCAAAATTTTTGTACACTCTATGCCCAAAGCCCATCAATCTAAAAGGATCTTCTTTGTCTTTTGCTTTTTGCATGAATTTGTGTGTGTCACCACCATCCTCTTTAATCGCTTCTAACATTTCAATCACTGCTTGGTTTGCACCACCGTGCAATGGGCCCCATAGCGCGTTAATTCCTGCTGAAATTGAAACAAAAAGTCCAGCGTGTGAAGAGCCCACAATACGAACTGTAGAAGTAGAACAGTTTTGCTCGTGGTCTGCATGAAGGATCAGCAATTTGTCGAGTGCATCTACTACTTTTTTATCTACACTATAGTTTTGGTTGGGTCTATGGAACATCATCTTGTGGAAGTTCTCTACATAGCCCAGACTATCATCTCCATAGTCTAATGGTAATCCCGCACGTTTTCTGTGCGCCCAAGCGGTTAGCACAGGAAATTTTGCCAACATCCTAACGATGGCATTGTACATTTCTTCTTCACTATCAACATTTACAGAAGACGGGTTAAACGCTACCAAGGCAGAGGTTAACGAAGACAGAACACCCATGGGGTGCGCAGACTTTGGAAAACCATCCAATATTTTCTTTACATCGTCATCTACGTGCGATTGTTTTTTGATATCACCGTGAAACTTCTCTAATTGATCTGCTGTAGGTAATTCTCCAAATATCAAAAGGTAAGCTACTTCAAGAAAGTCTGCTTTTTCAGCTAATTCTTCAATTGAATAACCGCGATATCTTAAAATCCCTTCCTCCCCATTCAGAAAAGTAATGGCACTTTCGCATGAGCCCGTGTTTTTGTATCCAGGATCTAGCGTAGTAACGCCTCCCGTTGCTCCACGGAGTGTTTTAATATCAATTGCAGTTTCATTTTCGGTACCAACAACGATAGGAAATTCATAGGATTTTCCATCGATTGTCAATGTAGCTATTTTAGACATATTTTGTTTGGTGTTATTTAGATTTCAGAATTGCTAATTTACAAAATATCACCCTATTTTTTTGACATATTGAAATGTTTATAGGTTAAATAATCCTTAAAGGACAGTGTTTGGAAAGTAAAGTAGCCACATGTTATAGATGGCTATATTTTAAACGCAGCTTTTCCTGGATAATACGCTATATCTGCCAATTCTTCTTCAATACGAAGCAGTTGATTGTATTTTGCCATACGGTCGCTACGAGATGCCGAACCCGTTTTAATTTGTCCACAATTGAGTGCCACTGCCAGGTCTGCAATAGTGTTATCTTCGGTTTCTCCACTTCTATGGCTCATTACCGAGGTGTAACCTGCATTGTGCGCCATCGTTACTGCAGCGATGGTTTCAGTAAGCGTACCTATTTGGTTTACCTTAATTAAAATTGAATTAGCGATGCCTTCATCAATTCCTTTTGACAATCGCTCTACATTCGTTACAAACAAATCGTCTCCTACCAATTGTACTTTATCACCAACCTTTTCGGTAAGTGATTTCCAACCGGCCCAATCATTTTCGTCCATGCCGTCTTCAATCGAAATGATAGGATATTTATCACACAATTCGGCTAAATACGAAGCTTGTTCTTCGCTCGTACGCACTTTTCCACTTTCACCTTCAAATTTGTTATAGTCGTAGGTACCATTTATATAGAATTCTGCCGCTGCACAATCTAGCGCAATCATCACATCATCGCCCAACGTATAGCCTGCCTTCTTTGTGGCCTTTGCGATGGTATCGAGTGCATCTTCGGTACCCTCTAACGTAGGTGCAAATCCGCCTTCATCTCCCACCGCAGTGCTTAGGTTTCTTTCGTGTAGCACCGCTTTCAAATTGTGGAATATTTCAGACCCTATTTGCATTGCATGGGTAAAACTTTTAGCTTTCACCGGCATCACCATAAATTCTTGAAACGCAATAGGAGCGTCACTATGAGAACCACCATTGATGATATTCATCATGGGCACAGGCAAGGTTTTGGCACTCACGCCGCCCACATAGCGATAAAGCGGTTGTCCCAATTCTGCCGCAGCTGCTTTTGCGCAAGCTAGCGAAACCCCTAGAATGGCGTTGGCACCTAACTTCGACTTATTTGGTGTTCCGTCTAAGTCGATCATAATTTGGTCTATCTGGGCTTGTTCAAAAACGGAAACGCCCAATAACGTACCGGCGATTTTACCATTTACATTCTCAACGGCCTTTAAAACTCCTTTTCCCATGTATGCATCCCCGCCGTCACGCAGCTCTACCGCTTCATGTTCACCTGTAGAAGCTCCTGAAGGCACAGCGGCTCTCCCAAGATAACCGTGTTCTGTAATCACGTCAACCTCTACGGTTGGGTTTCCTCTTGAATCAAAAATTTGTCTAGCGTGTATGTCGATGATAATACTCATTGGTTGTTTATTTTCAGGTGTCTGTTAGAGATTAGTCCAGTACTATTAAAGGCTTCGGAATTAAAAATAGGTTTCGACTGCGCTCAACCAGACATCGGTTATTATTTACTAATTTTCTTTAAGGCAGCATTACCAAGTTCATTACCCATCTTATACATCTTAACATTCGCTATAAAGTCATCAAAAAGATACTTTGCATCGTGTGGTCCCGGGCTTGCTTCTGGATGGTATTGTACAGAAAAAACAGGCTTATCTTTCATTTTTATACCTGCTGCCGTATGATCATTAAGGTGAAGGTGTGTAATTTCAATTACATCGCTTGCTTCTGCCTCTTCCCTGTTTATTGCGAAACCATGATTCTGTGAGGTAATTTCTCCCTTACCAGTCACCAAATTTAGAATCGGGTGGTTGATTCCTCGATGTCCGTGATGCATTTTGTAGGTTGAAATTCCGTTGGCCAATGCCAGAATTTGATGTCCTAGACAAATTCCGAATAACGGTTTTCCAGATGCAATCATTTGCTTGGTGGTTTCGATCGCATCCGTTAACGGTTCTGGATCTCCTGGACCGTTGCTCAGAAAATAGCCGTCTGGGCTAAAACTTTGCAAGTCTTCAAATGAAGCGTTGTATGGAAAAACCTTTATATAACAGTCTCTTTCGGCCAAACTGCGCAGAATATTCTTCTTAATACCAATATCTAATGCTGAAATTTTATAGGTTGCGTTCTCGTTTCCGAAGAAATAAGGTTCTTTCGTAGATACTTTACTCGCAAGTTCCAATCCGTTCATGTCTGGAACTTTTGCCAACTGTTCTTTTAAATCGTTTACATTGTCAACCTCTGTAGAAATCACTGCATTCATCGCTCCATTGTCGCGAATGTAACTTACCAAAGCTCTCGTATCTACATCACTGATGGCAAGCAAGTCGTTATCATTTAAAAAATGTTCTAGTGATGCATCTGCTTCGGGTCTGGAATAATGATAGCTAAAATTACGACAGATGAGTCCCGCAATCTTGATTCCATCACTTTCTACTTCGTCTTTTGCGGTTCCGTAGTTACCAATATGCGCATTGGTCGTGACCATTAACTGACCGTAGTACGATGGATCTGTAAAAATCTCCTGATATCCGGTCATTCCCGTGTTGAAACAGACTTCCCCAAAGGCAGAACCTTCTTTATCTCCTACCGCTTTACCGTGGAAAATGGTACCGTCTGCTAATAAAATTAATGCTGGTTTTCTAGTTTGGTACTTCATATTGAAAAAAGTGTTTTACAAAAATACTTCAATTGAAATTGTTATTAAAATGGTGTTTTTATAAGTTTTGAACATTTCCGATGATTCTGAAAAATTTGGCTCAAAAAAAAGGGACAAACATTAAATGTTTATCCCTTTTCTCATATCTATTGAAGTTGAATCATTTATTCTTCTTCTTTTGTTGCTTTAGTCTCGGCCTTAGGAGCAGCAGCGGCGGAACTTCCACCTCCACGACGGCTTCGTCGCGTCGATTTCTTTTTGGTTGCTTTTCCAGCGTTATACAACTCGTTGTAGTCTACCAACTCAATCATTGCCATATCTGCGGCATCTCCTTTTCGGTTTCCTAACTTGATAATTCGAGTGTATCCACCTGGTCTATCTCCAACTTTCACCGCTACATCGCGGAACAATTCGATGACGGCATCTTTTTGGCGTAATCTAGACATAACGATACGACGGTTGTGAGTCGTATCTTCTTTAGACTTTGTGATCATCGGCTCTACAAATTGCTTTAGCGCTTTTGCTTTGGCAACTGTAGTGTTGATTCTCTTGTGCTCTATAAGGGAGCACGCCATATTTGCCAACATAGATTTTCTATGGGCTGTTTTTCTACCTAAGTGGTTGAATTTCTTTCCGTGTCTCATGACGTTTGTTTTATCATCTTGCTACCAAATCCCGTTCTATCGGGAGAGCAAAATATGATTAATTAATCTTTGTCTAATTTATATTTTGAAAGATCCATTCCGAAGTTAAGGCCTTTTACATTTACAAGCTCTTCAAGCTCTGTTAATGATTTCTTACCAAAATTTCTGAATTTCATCAAGTCATTTTTGTTATAAGATACTAAGTCTCCCAATGTATCTACCTCGGCTGCTTTCAAACAGTTCAAAGCACGAACAGAAAGATCCATATCTACCAATTTGGTCTTCAACAGCTGACGCATGTGCAATGATTCTTCATCATACGTTTCCGTTTGTGCAATTTCATCGGCCTCCAAGGTGATGCGCTCATCACTGAACAACATAAAGTGGTGGATTAATGTTTTTGCAGCTTCGGTCAATGCATCTTTTGGATGAATTGAACCATCCGTTTGGATTTCAAAAACTAACTTTTCGTAATCTGTTTTCTGCTCTACACGGAAGTTTTCAATGCTGTACTTCACGTTTTTAATTGGAGTATAAATAGAATCTGTGAAGATAGTACCAAGAGGTGCGTTAGCTTTCTTGTTCTCTTCAGCAGGAACATAACCACGACCTTTTTCGATAGTAATCTCGAAGTTCATGTTTACTTTCTTCTCCATATTACAGATAACAAGCTCTGGATTCAATACTTGGAATCCTGAGATAAACTTCTGGAAATCTCCAGCGGTTAATTGCTCATTACCGTTTACTGATATAGTTACAGTTTCGTTATCTATCTCATCAATTTGACGCTTAAAACGTACTTGTTTCAAGTTCAAGATAATTTCGGTTACATCTTCTACAACGCCAGCAATGGTAGAAAACTCATGGTCTACCCCTTCGATACGTACCGAAGTAATTGCGAAACCTTCCAAAGAAGATAAAAGAACCCTTCTAAGTGCATTACCAACTGTTAATCCGTAACCAGGCTCCAAGGGACGAAATTCAAATTTCCCCTCGAAATCTGTAGAGTTGATCATGATAACCTTATCGGGCTTCTGAAAACTAAATACTGCCATAATTTTTCTTCGTTTTAATTGTTATTTAGTTGCGCGGTTTATTAGTTTGAAGAACACTATAAACCCTTTGGCTAAACACCAATGTGATTTATTTTTATTTAGAATATAATTCGACGATAGACTGTACGTTGATGTTTTCTGGAATCTGGATCATTTGCGGAACAGAAACATAGGTTCCTTCCATTTTTTCTCCATTCCAAGTAATCCACTCATATACGTGACGTGCATTGTCTAATGAAGAGGTAATCGCTTGAAGTGACTTCGACTTTTCTCTAACTCCAACAACATCTCCTGCTTTCAATTGGTATGAAGGAATATTTACCTTCTCACCATTGACAGTGATGTGTCTGTGGCCCACCAACTGGCGCGCTGCACTACGAGTAGGAGCAATTCCCATACGGAAAACCACGTTGTCTAAACGTGACTCTGCTAATTGCAACAAAACCTCACCAGTAATACCAGGTGCTGCGGTTGCTTTTTTAAACATGTTTCTGAACTGACGCTCTAAGATACCATAGGTATACTTTGCTTTCTGCTTTTCCATTAATTGGATAGCGTATTCAGATTTTTTTCCACGACGACGGTTATTTCCGTGTTGTCCTGGAGGATAGTTTCTT
>TARA_R110002049_G_scaffold268597_1_pt1 | contig 31987 bp, 28 predicted proteins | sample TARA_R110002049 | Tara Oceans TARA_R110002049 (sample SAMEA4396941) | marine metagenome | biome: Polar Biome; feature: [SRF] surface water layer (ENVO:00010504); material: water (ENVO:00002006), including particulate matter (ENVO:01000060) such as... | depth 5 m
CTCATCATCTTTAGGTCCTTTTCAGTTATTTTTCGGGCGGAGACTGCGCGCTTCTGCTGCCAGACAATCCAGATCAGGCGACGTCAGACTATTCAGAAATGCTTCCAAATCATCAATATTGGCCTCTGATAAACCCAAAGGCGCAATCAAAGGTGATTGTTCAGGATGGCCCGGACCACCCATATTGTAAAAATCAAGGACAGCGCGAAGCGTGTTCAACGCACCGTCATGCATATAGGGGCCTGTCATAGCTACGTTGCGCAAATTCGGTGTCCGGAACTTCCAGCGATCAGCCGGATCTTCCGTCACTTCATAGCGCCCCAGATCAGCCTCAAGCGGCGCGCTCACCGATTTCACACGGGCAAAATCCACATCTACGAATACGTCTGGCGCCAGTTGTACCGTAACGCTTTCAGGCGGATGTTGCCGCTTTTGTTCACGCATGAAACCGTACCCTGTATCGTGCAGGGATTGATCGGTGAACAATGAAAAATCATCCGCCACTGTATGGCAAACTGCGCAATTAGCCTTGCCCATAAACAGATCAAAGCCACGTTTGACATCATCCTGCACCGCCTCCGCCATGCCGGCGAAATACCAATGATCAAATGGGCTGTTCCCGGCAATCAGGCTGCGTTGATAGGCTGCCAATGCTTGCCCGATGCGATCAAGAGATGCTTTCGCACCAAAAGCGGCGTCGAAATGATCAAGGTAATCCTGATCCCTGTTCAGAAACGACACAACCCAACCGACCGAAGGATTTGCCATTTCGTTGCGAGCCACCATGGGCGCTATGAATTGCGTTTCAAGTGCCGGGTCACGCCCGTCATGAAACAGGGGATCCAGAAACCCGACGTTGAGCAAAGACGGGGCATTGCGCTTTCCGCTACGACCCTCGACACCGACCGCGCGTTGCAGCTCCCATGTGGTAAAGCCCTGTTCGGGCACGTGGCACATGGCGCATGACATGGTGCCGTTGATCGACAGGCGGCGATCGAAAAACAGCTCGCGGCCCAGTTCAATTTTTTCAATTGTAGGCGGGTTGTCCGCAGGGTGAACCATGGGTGGCAAGCCCAATTGGGTCTCCGTGCTTCGGTTAAGCGCCTGTTGCGCCCAATCCGCGTCGCCCGCATATTCACAGTTTTGGGGGGCGATTTTATGATCTGTCCCATCTCGCGGCGCATCGTAGGTATCGGCGATGGCGGCCGTCGCCCCGCAAATCACGACAGCAATGCCGAACACCATCTTTGTCGCCCAAGACAGACAGGCCACTTAAAGCAAGCCTTCTTCTAGCAGTAGCGTTTCGACATCGCCCATCAACAGCCGTGGATCAATCAGCCCTAAACCGTAGATATTTCTGATCTGACCGTCACGATCGACCAGATAGATGCGCAACAGATGGCTGATCTGCTCTTGGTCGGTTGAACGGTCCACAACCTGCCCGAACCCTTCGAGTATCGGGGTCAGAGCCGCCTGCCCCGAAGTCGTCAGCACATGCCAGTCAAGCTTTTTGGTGGCGGTGTCGCTTTGGGTGATGGGATAGGCGAATGCCTCAATCGCTTCGACCGTGTCCCGCTCGGGGTCAAAGCTGATTGTCATCAATTGCACGTTTTCATGCAGCCCCGGAATTTTGGCGCTGGTGTCGTGAATATCAAACAGCGTCGACATCGCCAGCGGACAACCGTTGATATCCCCGCAGTTCAAGTAAACAAAGCTGACAAGTGATACCTTGTCTTGCAGCAAGTCAGACAGTTTCCGGCTGTTGCCGTGGATATCAAGCACCCTGCCCTCAGGTGCTTTCTTGATTACATTCAAGGCATAGCTACCCGGTTGTGGTGGTTCAAACTGGAATGCGTCGTTGTGTTCAAAGGCGGATGAAAAAGGGTCGATTTTCTGGCGTTTTTCGGTGTCGCCAAATGCACCCAATTGCCAGCCCGCCGTGGCGGACACGGCGACAACAAGAAATGACATTGATAAAAGGGCGAGACGCATCGCACACCTGCTTTGTGGTATGTTTCAGAAACGGGCCGGACCGCCCGAGGGCGATCCGGTGATTTATGTGGCTATCGGATTAGCTGTACAGAGCCGCGCTGCCAAAGCGCATGATGTGCGCGCGGCCCAGCTGGGCTTCGTAGAAGTCGATCTCAAAATCGTCTATCAGCGCGCTACCATCCCATTTGTAGGCTTTGACATATTGCGCGTCATCCGCGCCCTTCTTATCCCAATTGCCCAAAAGCGATGAGGTGAAATAGACTCTTTCACCATCCCAACTTTGGCTGACCATGTTAACCTGTGGCGCGATCTTCTTTTCATAGATCTGCTTGGGGTTATGCGGGTCGGACACATCGAACAGCCGTGTCATTCCGTCCATAAAGCTGTTTATCCACAGGGTTTGATCGTTCGCGGCGATGGAAATATCCACCGGCAACGGAATATCCGCCGGATTGCCGATATCGGCAACTTCCTTGGCTTGCCATTCTCCGGCATCGTCTTCGTAGATCAGCCAAAGCTTCGATGTCAGTGCAGTCGTCGAAAACGCATAGTTCGCGTTTGGCCCCCAAGGGAAACGGATCTCCAGCGGGGCACCGGGCACGTTGAACACTTTCTTGGGCTGGCGCGTGTGTAGATCCCATTGCACGATGGTATTGCCAAACCGCTTCATCGCTTCGGGGTCTTGCAGCATCTGACCGAAATCCATCATGTAATTCGACCACCCGGTGAACGACGAGGTCAGCATGATGTTTTTGCGGATCAGCGCGCGGATATCATAGCCGTACCCATCAGCGACAGCATCGCCCACCGCGACGGCGCCCTGCATGTCGTCCTCGGTTGGCATCCAGTAGGTGGCGATATATTCGCCGTCGTCGTTGTACTCGACCAACGCGGTCCGCCCGCCGTGGTCTTCATCATTGCTTAGGCCGGTAATCATCATGCGGCCGGGAAGTGCAAAGAACGTATGCGGCCCGACGACACCACCTGAATCCTTGACGAAGGTCTCAATGGTCTTGTGCAAAGTGGGATTGCTGGGGTCGGTGTGAACGTCGAAAATAAACACCCGGTTGGTATCCAATCCACCGGCCCAGAAATACCGCCGATCAGCGCTAAAGCCGCCGTGGTGCGCCTCGTTGCGGCCGCCAACGGAGACAGAGTTGATAATCTGCCCGCGCGTGTCTGATCCGGGCCGCACATCAACAGTGACAAGCTTGTCCTGCTCGTCCCCCATACCTTCGACACCCAGTGTCCAGATATAGATATACTCCTCATGGCCTGTGATCATCGGCATGTAGGGCGATTGGCAAGTTTCATCCGCCGATGCGTTAAATGGCATCACGCCAAGCGCTAAGGCCGATGTGGCCAGTGCTCCGAATTCTCGTCTATTCATGACTTCCTCCCTGTCATTTTTCATTTAGTCTCGTACGATCGTTATCCTTGTAGACTGCGGGTAGCCCCCGGTGTTTCGACATCGGGGAACTCTGGCTTCACATCCAGAACCGAACAATGCTGCAGTGCCGCCGCCGCACGAAGCGCCTGATCGGTCAGAACGGGCAGCAATCTGTTCTGGATTTGCGGTGCAATTCTCGCCGTTGGCCCCACCACGCCAATGCTGAACACCGACCCGATGCGATCTATGTGGATGGGGACAGCAACGCTGGTTACCCCCTCATCAATTTCGCCGTTACACACCGCATAGCCGTATCGGCGCACTTGCTTAAGCTCTCTTTGTAGCGTTTCAGCGTCGGTAATCGTATTGGATGTAAAGCGAACCGGGGCGGCATCGAGCAAATCAAGCTGCAAATCAGCGGCAAGATGCGCCGCAATTGCCTTGCCAGAAGAACAGGCATGAACCGGACGTGGCCCGAGGCCCGGATAGATATATGATACGGCCGGATCACCGGGCGTTTCGATAGCAATAATGTCCACGCGCCCACCGCGATACCGGGCAAAAAATGCCGTCTCGCCAAGGTCACCGGCCGTCTTCTGCATCATCGCCGACACAGCGCGGATGACATGGCTGTCTGCCTTTCCGGTCAAAGCGATGCGGACAAACCGCATGCCAAGCACGTATCGCCCGTTTTCGACCTCGTCGAGAAAGCCACATTCCACCAACGCCGCTACATTTCTGTAAATCGTCGGCTTTGGCAGGCCCGTCATTGCCGTCAGTTCACGAACACTAACTGGCGCAGGAGCACCTGTGATTGCCTCGAGTAGTTTGATGAGTCTTTCTTGCATATGATTCTCATCATTCGGAATATTTTATCACATTTCAAGATATTTTATACATCTCCTCCAATACTCAAGGTCGCCCACGCCTTGATAAGAGAGCGGATAGCGCAAATGCCAACGCACCGCGCAAAAGGTTCAGGTCGCGAGAGAAGCGAAGGTGTTTGAACGGCACTTCGCGCGGCATACCTCACCTGAAAACCCCGAAACCTGCGAGATTAGTCGATTAATGCACCAGTCTCTTCGTTCGGTTTTTAGGAAGAGATCACGAAGTTCTGCGCCAATATGCTGTGCAGACCTGCTTGGTCTTGTCGAGGCTCAGGTCGTTTCTAAAATACTGACGCAGCTGCTGTGCGTTCGCGAATTCACCCGCAAAAAATGCATACCCGATGTCTGTTGTCGTAAGAGCTTGCGTATACTCGAGAATGGTTGCCTCGAATCTATCCGGGGCAACTGTATGAATGCGCAGTTTGGTTTGCGGCAAGTAATCGTGATGCGAAACACCCGCAGGCAGCGCGACGACGACATGACCCACCGCGTCATGGGACAACCGGGACATCAACTGTGCAACAGCAGGCAGGCCGGTGCCGTCAGCGGCCAGAAAATAGCTCGCCACCTCAGGCAGCGCGGTGATACCTACCGGCCCCATAGCGCCGATTTGTTGACCTGATCGCGCGTGCTGGGCCCAGCGGGAAATCAGACCGGAGCGATGGCACACCACGTCGACTTCGACCTCTTCGGTCTCGGGGCGGATGTTTTTAAGTGTCAAATATCGCGCGTGAAGCGCGTCATCACCCGTGGGCCAGACCGGCGCGCCGTTGGCTCCCATCACCGGCCAGATTGCCGCGCGTGTGGGATCGCACGGCAAGATCATCCGCACGTGCAACCCTTCGGTCTGTAACCTGGCTATGTCGGGATACTGTAGGGTAACCCGCTGCATGCCCTCGAACAGAAGCCTGCTGTTCAGCACGGTTAGCAGGCGAAAATTACGCGGTAAGGTGCCAACCTCTTGGGCGACACCTTCCCAGCGGATGGTTTGCGCCACTTCGGGGCTGAGCGCCGCGATATGCTGCACCATACCTTCCTTGGAAAACTGCATAGCGTTTTCGCCCGGCGCCCCAAGGGTGACATCAAGTGCGCGCCGCCGCAGGGCAAATTCCACCCGGTAGCCGTCCTGCTCGAACACATGGGCCCCTTCCCCGTCAGAGCGAAACCCCATGCCGTGATCATCGCGAAGATGCGACAGTATTTGCGACAGCATCTCTTGCGGCGCATCGAGCGTGATGGTGGTCTTGGCTGAGGCAGTGATCATGACGACCCCTTTGCGGCTGCTGGGAAAAGCAAAAAAAACGCGGCGCGCGAGGGACGCACCGCGTTTAGGCTCACCAGCTATGCGAGAGTTTCACGGTGACTTCGCGGCCAGGGCTGTAAAAGTCTGCGTAAGATCCACCATAGGACGTGTGCTTTTCGTCAAATAGGTTGGTGACATTGGCTGAGAGCGACGTCTGCGCGGAGAGGTCGTAGGTCACCGCTGCATCTACCACGACAAAACTGCCGGTATCGCCCGTGGCGTTGCCGTCGTCGTAAAAATAACCGCCGTTGAACCGCGCCCCTAGACCAACGGTCAGGTCGCCCCGACCGACATTATCCCAGGTCCGGCTAGCCCAGATCGAGGCCACATTTTCCGACACCAGACCGGGCCGATTGCCGACGTTGCCCGATGTGCCGTTCTCTTTGATCTCGGCGTCAAGGTAGCTGTAGGCTGCGGTGAAAGTATAGGCGCCCATCTCGGCCTTGGCTTCCAGATCCAGTCCGCGCACCCCAATCTCACCGATCGTTTCAGGCAAGTTGTTCACCGGGTTCGTGCGTGTGATGTTGTTCTTGGACAGGTCATATACCGACGCTGTCAGCAGGGCATTGGTGCCTGCCGGTTGCCACTTGGTGCCCAGTTCAAACTGCTCACCCTGTTCCGGGTCCACCCCAAATCCCGCCGGGACGACCGATTGCGCGTAGCTCCCAAAGATCGAAACATCTGGTGTGATCTTGTAGCTCAGTCCAATCCGCCCGGTCGTCTCGCTGATGTCGTTTGTCTGCACGGTACTGCTAAGATTGTTGTTCTGGGTGACATCGATCCAGTCATGCCGCAGTCCGAATGACGCAATCAGACGTTCGTTCCAGTTCAACTCTTGTTGGACATAGATCGCCTTACCTTCCGTCTCGGTATCAAGATCAGCAAAGATCGGCACGCTGGCCGGGCGGCCGGTATAAACCGGGGTGTCGCGGTCCACCGAAGGCGCAGGCCCCCAGAAACGCTGATTGGATTCATCCGACCAGGAGAATTCGATCCCTGCCGTGGTTATGCTGGCCGCCCCCGCAAAAAAGCTCTCGTAGGTTAGATGCATGTCGGTGATGAAGCTTTTGCCGGTACTGTCGCTGGCAAAGAACGCGCGGTCGACCGTCGCATCGGCGGGTGCGCCATCGCTGACATAGGCATAGCCGAAGTCAGAGGCGCTGTCGCTATAGCGTAGGGTCCCTGCAAAGCTCAGCCCATTGCCGAAATCATGCGCGCCGAGCAGCGATACCGTCGTCCGTTCGGTGCCGCGATAATTGTAGTCCGGTTCGCCATAAAAGACATCACCGCGGTCAAAGTCACCGCCTGCCGGAAAGCCACCGCTACCCGGCACAGAGTCGCGGTTCAGGTGATCGACGATAACGGTCAGTTCGGACGCGTCCGACGGCCTCCAGGTCAACCCGCCCATAGCGAAAAGTTCGTCGTTCTCGGAATAGGGATATTCAAGTTCACCGTTACGCAACAGCCCGGTAAAGCGATAGCTTAGTGTGCCGGCCTCATCCAGTTTGTCACCAAAATCGACTCCGGTCTCGAGACTGCTGAAGGAATCGATCGAGGTGTAAACGCTGCCAAACCGCTCTGCGCGGGGTCTCTTTGTGACGTAATTCACAGACCCGCCTGGATCCGAAACGCCAAAGGTAGATGATGACGCACCTCTGATTACTTCGACACGTTCGAAAGCAAAAGGTTCCTCGCGTAAGCTGCCAAAGTTCGCCCCAAGGCTCAGCCCATCGCGATAGGTGTAGGCGTCGAACCCGCGCAAGATGAAATAGTCGAACCGATCATCTGCACCGTAACTGTCGGTGGTGACACCGGCGGTATAGTTCAGCACTTGTTCGACATTCGTGGCGCCACGCGCCTCGATGTCGCGGCTGGTGATCACAGAAACGCTTGCAGGAATGTCGAGAATTTTCCCTGCCAACTTGCCACCTGAACTTAACTCGGTCGCGACGATGGATTGGGCGTCCGCTGCGCCGGAATTCTGTTCGGCGACTTCCAGGAATACATCATCAAGTTGAAAGCGGTCCTGCGCGATCGCAGTACCTGATGCAAGCGTCGTGCAGCACAACAAAACTGATTTGAAAGAGCCGCGCCCAATGCGACGGTAGGTTACGGGGGATACGAACATAGCGGGCTCCAGATGACATAGTGAAATACTCAGGTATTTCTTAGCTATAGATTTTCCCAGTGGCCAGACATATTCCGACTAATTTACTAAACTATTTTCATGCCACCTGTTCTGGTTTTTTTGTGACTGTCCTGTGCCGCCCGATCGGTATCATCGCAGGCGTTTGTGATACCGGGTCTACGACGATGCGACAGGTCAGCCCAAAGACAGATTGCACGAGTTCTTCGGTGAGGATTTCAGCAGGAGCGCCTTCGGCGTGAATGCCGCTATCGGCCAATGCCACCAGATGATCGGCATATCGCGCCGCAAGGTTCAAATCGTGCAACACCATCACAATCGTCGTGCCGTGGTGGGTATTCAGATCAATCAATAGATCCAGAACCTCGATCTGGTGCGCGACATCGAGGAACGTCGTCGGCTCATCCAGCAAAAGAAGGTCCGTCTCCTGCGCCAAAGCCATCGCAATCCATACCCGCTGTCGCTGGCCCCCGGACAGCGTGTCGAGTTCACGATCTGCCAACATATCCGTGCTTGTCATGGTCAGCGCCTCAGACACGGCGCGATCATCGGCGGCGGACCAGCGCGAAAACAATCCGTGGTGCGGGTGCCGCCCGCGTCCGACCAGGTCAGCAACCGTGATGCCTTCTGGTGCGATGGGCGACTGCGGCAGCAGGCCCATCATCTGCGCTAACCTGCGCGACGGCATTTGATGAACGGACTGTCCATCCAATAGGACGGACCCGGATTTAACAGGCAATATCCGCGACAGAGTGCGCAAAAATGTGGATTTGCCAGAAGCATTACCCCCGACAATCGCTGTGATACGCCCCGCCGGAACAACAAGCGAGACATCCTTGAGGATGACGCGCTTTTCATAGCCGGCGCTGAGATTATGTGTTTCGAGACGACGTTCGCGGGTCACATGGAACCCCCATTTTTGTTGGCATGGACAATAAGATACAAAAGGAAGGGTGCGCCTACGGCCCCCGTCACCACCCCCACCGGCAAGCGAGACGGCAACAAGAACTGGCCGGTGAAATCTCCTGCAAGGACCAGCACCGCACCAATCAGCCCTGCCGCTGCCAACAAACCCTTTGAGCCGCGAAGCAGACGCGCGGCGATTGGGCCGGACAGGAATGCCACAAAGGCTATGGGGCCGGTGGCCGCTGTTGCAAAGGCGACAAGGCCGACTGCGGCCAGCGAAACTCGGAGCCGCGTGGCGTCAGCGCGTACCCCCAAGGCCTCGGCGGTGTCATCGCCAAGGCGCAATACCTCAAGATCGCGGGCGGTCATCGCAAGCAACCCACCAAAGAACAGCAGCGACGCCGCAACGGGCAGCACCTGAGACAGCTGGGCCCCATTCAGGCTGCCGGTTAGCCAACGCATGGCGTCGGCGCGGTCCCACGCCGGGGCTTCAAGCAGCACATAGGCGGTGACGCTGTCCAGCATGGCCGAGACACCGATGCCGATCAGGATCAGCCGCGCCCCGGCGGCACCGCGTCGCGAAGACAGGCCCCAGATCAACGTGGCCACACCAAGCCCCGCACCAACCGCAACAACCGACACAATCCAGCCGTCGAACGAAAGAATGACGATGGCAAATACCGCCGCCGCCCCGGCGCTGGCGCTGATCCCGATGATGTCGGGGCTGGCCAGCGGGTTGCGGAGCATGATCTGAAACGCCACGCCGCCCAACCCAAAGCTAAGCCCTGCAAGCAGTCCCAGCACAGCACGTGGAAGCCGCAACTCGGAAATCACAAAAGAGGCACCCGCCTCGGACCGCCCCAGCAACGAGGCGAGAACGTCAGCCGGCGCAGTACAGCCGCGCCCGCAACTGAGCGTGAGCCATGTCAACGCCGCAACCGAGGCCACCAAGATGGCGAGCACTCCGACGCGACGCAACTTGAGCCGATACCGGCCGGGGGCGACGGTAATGCTGGCTGCTCCTATCATAGCCCCCGCATCCTGCGGTTCCGTACCGTCCAGATAAAGAAGGGCGCACCCACAAATGCTGTGACGATGCCCACATCCAACTCGTTCGGGCGCGCGACGACCCGCCCAAGCACGTCAGCAAATCCAAGCAGGCTCGCCCCGGCGAGCGCCGACATCGGCAGCACGAATTTATAATCAGTGCCGGCCAGCATGCGGCAAAGATGCGGCACCACCAAACCGACAAATCCGATTGGCCCACAAAGCGCCGTAGCCGTGCCGCACAAGATGATGGCCCCGGCAGCCGCGACGAGACGGCCCAATGCGACGTTCTGCCCCAATCCCGCAGCCATCTCCTCGCCCAGAGCCAGCGCATTCAGGATGCGGGCAGAGGCCAGGCTCAGGATCAGCCCGGCAGCAAAGAATGGTAAGGCAGGCAGCAGTGTCTCAAAGCTCGCCCCGCCTACCCCGCCGACCTGCCAGGACTGGACACTGCCCGCGATGTCGTTGCGCGGCAGCACCAACGCGATGATAAAGGCTGTCACCGCAACCGATGTTGCCGTTCCCGCCAAGGTGAGCTTGAGCGGTGTTGCCCCACCCTGCCCGATTGACCCTATCACGTAGACAAACAAGGCCGTCAGCGCGGCGCCGGCGATGCCCAACCACAAAAAGGTCGCCGCACCGTTGATATCGAACCAGGCGATCCCCACAACAACGAACAAGGCCGCCCCTGCATTAACGCCCAAGATCCCCGGATCGGCCAGTGGGTTGCGGCTGATGCCTTGCATTATGGCGCCCGCAAGCCCAAGCGCGGCCCCGGCCAGGATGGCCAGCGCTGTGCGTGGCATCCGGACCGCCACGGCCGCCGCGCCAATGCTTTCGATCTGGCCGGTCACTCCGGCCCAGACCTCGACCCAGGTCACACTGCGCGCGCCAACCGTCAGCGACAGGCCAGTCATCAACAACAAAAGTCCGATCACCGCAACAATACCTGCGGTCCGCTGTGGGCGGTGGGATGTCATTTGTTATCGCGCGTTGCAGCTTTGCTCAGCTGATTAAGATAATCATCCAGCACGTAGTCGATCGACAGCGGGGTTGGATTTGCCGCCGTCCCCATCGGATCATTGGCCAACAGCACAACAGATCCGCGTGCCACTGCCGGAAACCGTGCAATCAGTGGGTTTTTCGAAAGTTCGTCCAGACGCACCTGGTCGCCATAGGTCACCACGACATCAACGTCGTCAAACAGGTCGATCCGCTCGGCGCTGACCCGTCCGGAATATTTCCCGGCTTCGCTGGCCTCGCGGACCGCCTGCGGGGTGTCCATGCCAAGATCCGTCAGAAACTGAACGCGCTGGTCAGCGGCGGCGTAAAAACCAATAGTGCTCAAATCGCGCGGATCCAGATGGGTGACAAACATGCCGGTTTTCCCGGCCAGTTCAGGGTGCGCCGCGCGGGCCGCCGCGATCCGCTCTTCAACCTGCGCAACCATGGCATCACCCTCGGCCGACATGCCCAGCCCCGCCGCGTTCTGTCGTATCATTTCACGCCAGGTGGTGGTCCAGGCGGCGTCTGGATAGGCAATTACCGGCGCGATGCGGCTGAGCGTGTCATAGTCGGTCTGGGACAGACCGGAATATGCCGCCAGAATGATGTCGGGCTGAGTGCTGGCCACCGCTTCAAAGTCGATGCCGTCGCCCTCGTCAAAAAGCACAGGCGTTTGCGCACCCAGCTCAACCAGCTTGTTGGTGACCCAAGGCAGCAACCCATCGCCATCGTCGTCGCCCCAAGATGCACGCGCGAAGCCGACCGGCACTATACCCAAGGCGAGGGGCACTTCATGGTTTGCCCAACCGACCGAAGCCACGCGCGCGGGGCGTTCCGTGATCACGGTTTCTCCAAAGGCATGTTCAACCCTGACCGGAAATTCCTCCGCCGCAGACGCAGTCGCAAAGAGGAATAAGCAGAGAGATGGCAGTGGTCCGAGCATGACGGCGTCCTATTCCGATTCTTTTAGTAAACTATTGCGTGATATGTCGCTGCTGAACCGAATGCAACACTGTGAACCCTTTGAGCTGCGTGCGAGGCGTGACCTTAGCGTGCCTCGACACTGACCGAGAAAAGCGCTTGTGCGCCGGTGGGCGGGGATGGAAACGGTGCTGCTTGTCAGACAAGGGCAAGCGCGGCATCATCCGCGCCGCAGAGCCGGAGCCGCGGGTGATACCAGTCTGAGCCAACTGCCTGTTCTGAGCTATGGGAAAGCTTATGAGCGTTGGGCCCCTGGGACTTCACGCGCGGTTTGCGGCACGAGCGACGTGCTGCATCACCTTGCCGGGATAGTTGCTTATCGCTGCACCGCGCGAGTTGGCGGCAGCCGTGTTTCTCTGGCCCGAGCTGGTCGTTTTAGTGGCACCTCCTGCACTTGGCGCTCCTTGGTATTGTTGCGCGCAGCATTGCTCCGCTTGGCCTTCGGCTTGGCCTCTGTCGCCTGAGCTGTACGCTCCGCCACGGTCATTTTATGCGCATGTTCTGCCAGCTTGGAATCCTTGCGAAGTAGCAGATTGGGTTCGGCTTCCTATGACGTGTTCAAAGGCCGACTTGGCTACACCATGTGCGTCGCAGAAAACCTTTTTGCTTGTGCGAAGGGGTGCTGCGTGGGCGATTTTCGCGTAAGCATATGTTCGGAAAATCTTGTGCTGTAGACCGCAGCGAATGACTGATTTCCGCCGCCTGACAGAGCTGGACTTAAAAAGCACAAGTTTTCGCAGTTGCTGCGAAAGACGGGGTTTTCGGCCTGGCCGACCTTAGTATGTATCGCAGCGAAGGATCGCTCTCCGCCGGTGGTGTCGACCGACATGAACGGCCCATTCGGCTCCCGTATTACGTTCAAATTATGCGATGCGGCTTCCGCAAAGCTGACGTTCCCGCGACGCAGGCTATGTCAAATGGACCTACCCACTGATCTGGAGAGGGGACGAGATATATCAGTCGTCGCCAAGGTTGCGTAGAATCCCATCAGCATTGATAATTGACTGAGCAATCTCAAACGTCGTCGTTCTTTTGGCCATAGCTTGCTTACGAATGACGGCGTAGGCTCCTTGTTCATCAATCCCGTGATGCCGCATCAGGATAAACTTCGCGTCGTTGACCTTTTGCATATTGCCCAGGCGATCGCGCAACTTGGACAGGTCTTTCTTAAATCTAATCTGTTCTGCCCAGTAACGCCTCGCCATAAGCATACTGCTGAGAACACCGGATGCACGCATCGGTTTTGTAAGCAAAGCGTGGGCACCAATCTCGAAGATCGACTCCAGCGTGGAAGGGTTCTCATAGCCGATCACAGCAATCACCGTCGGCGGCTCGTGTCCACTGCTGTTGAGGAAGGACTTAATGCGACTGGTTGGCTGATCCGTGACATCAATGAACACAAGATCGAATTTTTTTTGCAGGACCTCAGGCAACGGCCACGCGTTCTCGAAATTGCATCCAATCCGATTGACCTGCTGTAGCAGGTCGTCCGCGCTGCGGTCTCTTTGATGGACGACCAATGTGTGGAGGTCCCTCAACTCCTGAATGAAATCACTCATGTATCATAGCCTTGTTTGGATCACCTTCTGTGTCCTGAAGCTGCGGTCATGAATCTCAGGATACACCAGATAGGGGTCGGGCTTGATCGAGCGGCGTAGTTTGTTTTCGATGACGAATTCGCCATCCGCATCGACCCGTGCGATGCGCGATTGAAGGTACGTGTGGTTGTTGTCAGGGTCGATCTTGATCTGCCCTTGCGGGGCATCAAACGTCTGGCCCAGCAAAGCATCGTGCAGGCTCTCGGTATCCATCTCGCCAACCTCTTCAAGAACGGTGGCAAACATATGCATCTGGCTGTAAGCCGCCTCGCAACAACTGGTCACGTCGCTAACGGTACCGAACTTCTCTTTGTAAGCCTTCAAGAACTTGCGGTTGGCAGGTGAGTTGATCGTGCGGAAATACGGCGCGGCAGTAATATGCCCCACAGCGGCCTCCGGGCCGATCGCGGCTATTTCGGCCTCGTTCGTAGTAAGACTACCAATCGGGCATATGCGTCCATCGCCGCCAGCTGCGTGATAGGCGCGATAGAAATCGATGCACATTTGTCCTACGACAGTCGAGAAAATCGCATCGGGCTTCATATCCACGATCTCACGAGCGATATCGGCAAACCCCACTGCGTCCGTGTCAAAGCCAAGGTAGTGCTCACCCAGAATTTCGCCGCCGCCTTGGCGTAGAACGTTTCGCATCACTCGGTTTGACTCGCGCGGGTAAATATAATCGGACCCTACAAAATAGATGCGCTTGCCAAACGTGTTCATCAGATAATTTGCCAAAGGCACGCTGTTCTGGTTGGGCGTCGCGCCGCCGTAGATCACGTTAGGCGAATATTCGAATCCTTCATAGAGAGTAGGGTAGAAGAACAGTGCGTTTCGCCGCTCGACGACCGGCAAAACCTCCTTGCGGGAGGACGACATATAACAGCCGAACAACGCCGTGATCTTGTCATCGACGATAAGCTTTTCTGCCATTTCGCCGTAGTTGGACACGATTGAGCCGGGATTGTAGCTAACCGGTTCGATCATGCGCCCCCGCACACCTCCGCGCATGTTGATTTCATCAATTGCAAGAAGAGTACCATTGAGCTGTGATTGCTCGATGATCGCCGTCACCCCTGACGTCGAAAAGAGCATTCCAATTTTCCAGCTATCCTGCTTATTCACTACAACTATCCCTTTTCAAACATGCCCAAAGACGATTTTGTCAGCGTTCAGCCATGCGATCAGCCTGATTGAACTACCTCCTTCGGACATATCGTCCTTCATCCCCGGTTCCAGCAGAAAGGTCGCCAGTGGAAACTCCAGATGCCGCCGCATGGCGCGCCTCAGTCCGCGAGCGCCAAAGCGCTTGTCATACCCCTGCTCGGCCAAGTATCCGCGCACGGCATCGTTGATGCTAATAACGACGTCATGTTTGCGCAACCTTCGATTGAGACCCGCCATCTCGACATCCACAAGCTCGGGCATCGTGTCACGGCCCAGCCAGTTGAACGTGTCGACATGATCGATACGGTTCACGAATTCGGGTGGAAAACGATCCAGCAAACACGTCATCACGATATCCTGCGCGCGCGTGCGTCGATCCTTGACCTGCCCTTTGAGCCTCGACAACAATCCGATCCGTCCCTCCTCCAGCTCCATCAATTCGCGTGCGCCGAGATTGGAGGACATGAAGATGATCGCGTTTCGGAACGAATAGGTCCGCTCACCGGAGGCTACCGTCAGCAAGCCATTGTCAAATACATTGAGCAACGCCAGAACCACCTCGTTGCTGGCCTTTTCCATTTCGTCCAGTAACACAATACCGGGTAAATTGCGGGTGCCTTCAATCTTTTCCGCGTCAAGAATGGTGGTCCCTTCTTTTGAGCCCACGTAGCCTGGAGGCGCGCCGGTGAAAGAGGCAGCGTAATGTTCCTGCGCCAGCGTATTCATGTCGATCCGGCACATGGCATCCGCGTCGCCATAAAGTGCGCGCGCAACCGTGCGCACTGTTTCCGTCTTACCAACGCCGGTGGGGCCGCAGAACAAAAGCGACGCCAGCGGCTTGCGCGGATCTCCGATATCGGCCCGCACCACCTTAAGAATTTCAAGCAATTCTTCAATCGCTCTATCCTGCCCGATGATTGAGCTGCGCAGCTCACGCTCAACCACGCCCATGTCGAAGGAAAATCGTGAGTTCAGGATACGGCCCTCCTCTGTGCATTTGGAGTGGCTAATCTCGCGGGTGTTTTCATCCGCCAGCGCACGATTGGTCTGCGCCTCACGTTGGGTCGCCTGTATACGGTCGCTCAGAAACGGCATTGAAGATCCTCGGGATAATGTAGGTGGTGACGCAGCGCGCAAACGGCGCTGCGTCAGAGGTCTGTTGCCAGTTCGTCAACCGGCCTCTTTTTCCTTGGCGCCCGTTGGCAGATTTCCGACTGGACATTGCGCCGTGCCGATGGTGTCGCGGGTGATCTTATGAACATCCTCGCGGGTCTTTTCGGCATCGTTGACCCAATTGCGGTAGAATTCGAACGGGCAATCTGCCACACCGAGATCGCCATCGCCTGATGCGTGGACTCCGGTATAGCCACGATGCAACAGCTTGAAGAGGTGGTTCTGCGACTGGTCGTTCGCCCGCGCGTCACGGATCTGGGATAGTGACATCTGAGCATATTGGATGCCCATTTCCTCGGTCCCGCATTCGCCTAACGTTCGCCCGTCGAAACCGATCAATGCGGAGTGACCGAAATAGCAGTAGACCCCGTCGAAGCCCGCCGCGTTGGCAACCGCCACATAGCAGTTGTTTGCCCACGCCATCGCCTTGGACATGATGATTTGCTGTTCCTTGGCTGGGTACATGTAGCCCTGACACCGCACAATCAGTTCTGCCCCCTTCATCGCGCAGTCGCGCCAGATTTCGGGGTAATTGCCGTCATCGCAGATGATCAGACTGACTTTCATCCCTTTCGGGCCTTCGGCGACGAAGGTTTCTCCGCCCGGGCACCAGCCCTCGATCGGGCACCATGGAAGGATCTTACGGTACTTCTGTACGATCTCGCCTTTGTTGTTCATTAGAATGAGGGTGTTGTAGGGGTTCTTTTTCGGATGTTCCTCGTGGCGTTCTCCGGTGATCGAAAACACGCCCCACACATTGGCCTTGCGACAGGCACGGGCGAAAACTTCGGTCTCGTCGCCGGGAATGCTGGCGGCGGTCTCCATCATCTCGTCAGGGTCGTACATGATGCCTTGTGTGCTGTACTCGGGGAAGATCACCAGATCCATCCCAGGCAGGCCCTGTTTCATGCCAATGACCATTTCGGCGATCTTCTCGGCGTTTTCTAACACTTCTGCCTTGGTGTGCAGGCGCGGCATCTTGTAGTTTACGACCGCAACGCCTACGGTGTCGTCGCTGCTCGAAATATCTCCATGTCTCATGTCCTGTCCTTTCATATTGACGGGGTTGATTGTGGTATTGAACCTGCGTTTTCAGAATGTCAGGTGTTCCTCCACGACGGAGTCTGTTAGCTCGGAAGAGGTGCCGCTGAGAACGACACGCCCCTTGTCGAGCACGAGAAAGCGATCCGATGCAGCGCGCGCGAACGGCACGTTTTGCTCGACCAGAATAATCCCCAGTCCCCGGTCGCGGTTAAGCTGGATGATCGCATCCTCGATCTGTTTGACGATGTTGGGCTGAATACCTTCGGTCGGCTCATCCAGCATCAGGATCTTGGGGTCCATCGCCAGAGCGCGGGCAATCGCCAATTGCTGCTGTTGCCCCCCCGACAGATCGCCACCCTTGCGCGAAATGAAATCCCTAAGCATCGGGAACATGTCGAAGAGGTATTCAGGAATGTCGCGTTTGCCGTCGGCGCGCGCGAAGGTGCCCATCAGGATATTCTCGCGCACCGTGAAGCGCGGGATGATTTCACGCCCCTGTGGGATATAGCCGATGCCCTGAATAGCCCGTTGCGGCGTGCTACACTTCAAAAGGTCGGTGCCGCCAAACTGCAAACCGCCTTGGCAATTATCGGTAAGACCCATGATGCTCTTGAGCAGGGTCGTTTTGCCGACACCGTTCCTGCCCAACACCGACAGAAACTCACCCGGTCTCAGATCAAAGGTCACACCCTGCAGGATCGGGCTTTTACCGTAGTAGGAATACAGGTTGTTAGCGCTCAGATGTTCCATGTGTCAGTGCCCCAGATACGCGGTCTTGACCGCTTCATTGGCCTCGATCTCTTCGATCGAGCCTTCGGCCAGCTTGGTGCCCTGATTCATCACGATGATCCTGTCGGCGACGGTGCGCACGAAAGACATGTCGTGCTCGACGACGATCAGAGTGTGGTTCGAGCTGAGCGAGCGGAAGATCTTGGCGGTGCGATCCGTCTCTTGGATCGTCATGCCAGCTGTCGGCTCGTCCATCAGGATCAAGCGGCTGTCCTGTGCGATCAGCATGGCGATCTCCAGCCATTGCGTCTCGCCGTGCGACAGGTAGCCGGCAGGCTCCTCCGACTTGTCCGCCAACCCGACCAGATCAAGGATATCCCGCACCTTGGCGTTGCGGCGCACTGACGGATTGGTCAGCGCGTGCCAGATGCCAGGTCTCAACGATCGGGCAACAGACAGGTTTTCGGCGACGGTGAGTTCCTTGTAGACGGAAGGCACCTGAAACTTTCGACCGATGCCGAGGCGCGCGCGCTCAAATTCCAAGAGCGTCGAAATCTCGGTGTCATCTAATCGGATCGAGCCGGCTGTGGACTGCGTCTTGCCGCATATCAGGTCCAGTGTGGTCGACTTGCCTGCACCGTTGGGTCCCAGCAAACACAGTATCTCACCCTTCTCGACATCAAAACTCATGCCATCAACCGCCCTCAGGCCGCCGAACGTCACTTGCAAATCTCTGACTTCAAGCTGCGCCATGATCAGCCCTCCTGCTTTGAATTGAGGGAAGCATCGGCTTGCGGCATCTCGCGGCTGGGTGCGTTGCGACCCAGGGCACGGGCCGTGTCAACGATGACACCGTAGATGCCGCGCGGCATAAACATGACCACCAGCAGAAACATGACGCCCAGCATCATGTGCCAGCCTTCGACGAACACGTCCGACAAGCGGCCCTCGGCCAAGTTCACGAGGATCGCCCCGACTGCCGCCGCCAACACGGATTCGCGCCCACCGACCGCGCACCAGATGACGATGGCCAGACTGAACGAAACGCTCATGTAAGTGGGCGATGCAAACTGCAGCACCAGCGCGTAGATCATCCCTGCCAAGCCGGCGAGAGCCGCCGATATGCAAAAAATGACCGTCTGATAATTGGCGACATTGTAGCCGAAATACCGGGTCCGCTCCGGATCCTCGCGGATTGCGCGCAGGATCAGGCCAAACTTGGAATGTGTCAGGTAGAGGCCAAAAATCAGCGCAGCCATCAAACAGCCAGCGACAAGGTAATAAAAGGAAACGCTATAGATATCGACAGCCCAGCCGAACAAAACCAGCGGTGCCAGCCCGGTCAGACCATTCTGCCCACCAGTGATGCCCTGCTGCTCGATCACCAGAAGTTGGAATGCCACGAGGAATGCAAGCGTGATCACGGCAACAAATACCCCCGCAATCCGTGCGCGGAACATGAAGATCGCGATCAGTCCACCCACAGCCGCCGGCACAAGAAGCCCGGCCAACAGGGTAAATGTAAGCGAGTGAAAGGGCACCCATAGTAGCGGCAGCGCCTCTACGTTGTTCCACCCCATGAAATCCGGCAAGCTCTCGCCGCTGGCCTTCAACTTAAGATGCATCGCCATGGCGTAAGAGCCCATGCCGAATGTCGCGGCCTGCCCGAGATTGAGCAATCCGGCCGTGCCCCACGACAGCGCCAGTGCCATCGACACGATAGCTAGGCTGAGGTAGCGTGAAAAGGTGTTCAACTCGAACGGATCGTAGCCGAAGAAGGCGGGCACTGCGAATAGGATGACCGCAGCAAAAACGGCCAACCCCATAATATCATATGATAATCTTGTGTTCATCAACTCGCTCCTCATCGGCGTGTGTCAGAGGGGAAAAGACCGCGTGGGCGGAAGCGGATCAAGACAATGATCCCCGCCAGAACGGCGATCCGCCCCAACGTGTCGTTGATCACGATCGAGAAAAGCGCGGTCACTTCGCCAATCAGCAGCGCAGCAGCAGCCGTGCCGGCCAAACTGCCGAGACCGCCGACGATCACCACGAGAAACGCATCCACAACCAGGCCCGTGCCCATGGTTGGAATAGTGCTGAACAATGGCGTTATAAGCGCGCCCGCGATACCCGCCAGACCCGCGCCATAGGCGAACGTGACCGAGTAGACCTTCTTGGCCTCGATCCCGTAGCACTCGGAAATTCGGCGGTTTTGGATGATGGCACGCAGTTTCATGCCAAATTCGCTCCGGGTCATCAGCAGCAATGTGCCCGCCAGAATGAACAGCGAAAATGCAATAACGAAGAGACGATAATTGGACATCACAAGCGCGCCAATTTCGACATTGCCCGACAACCACTCAGGGCCGCGCACGAATTTCGACTCGGGGCCGACGCCCAGCCGGATCGCCTGCTGCAAGATGATCCCGATCCCCCACGTCGCAAGAATTGTATCCAGCGGGCGTGTGTATAGTCGCTGCACGATGACCTTTTCGATCACCCAGCCCGCCGCAGCCACGGCAAGGAAAACCAGCGGCAGAGCAGTGATCACGCCCATTCCCGCATGGGTCTGCAATGCCCAAGTGGCATAGGCGCCCAACATGACGAATTCGCCATGCGCCAAGTTGATCACGCCCATGGTGCCGTAAATGATTGCAAGGCCCAGAGCGATGATGAGCAAGATAGAGGCGATGCTGAGACCGGCAAAAACTTGGTTGAAAACTACATCCATTAGGACAGCCCTCTCCGTTAGTCCGGCTCAAGATCTGAGCCGGACTGTGTTGGGTGTTGAGGTTTCAGGTGATGTGAAAGGCCAGGATCAGGCTTTGACCAGACCCTCGCCGGTGCATTCCTGCCCCGGATAGGCCGCAAAGGGCGCTGGTGCTATGCGCTCATCTGATTGGAGGATGACCTTGGCCTGCCCGTCCGACTGCCACTGGCCAACCTTTGGCCACAAATGGGAGTGCAGATTATTGTCGATCAGGACCTCACCCTGCGGCGCCGCTATAGTCATACCGACCGCTGCATCGCGGATCGCACTGGGTGTAATGTTGGCCGGGTCAAGTTTCTCGAGCGCGGCCTTGAACTGATAGACTTGGAAATAAGCCGCCTCACTGACAAAGTGCGTGACCTCATCCGCGCCGAACCGTGCCTTGTAGTTTTCGACAAACTTCTCATTCGCGGCCGATTCATGGCCCATGAAATACGGCGCAGAAGAGAAGTGGCCTGCCGCTGCCTCGCCGCCTATGGCCTTCACCTCGACCTCGGACCGGGTCAAGCTACAAACCGGCATCTTTTCCGGATCAAGTTCAGCCGCGTGATACTGACGTGCAAAGGCGACGTCCGAGTCACCAACGAGGGTCGTGAATATCACGTCCGGTTCTTCGGCGCGAATACGGTTGATTGCCGAGCTGAAATCGGAATGACCCATTGGCACGTATTCTTCGTGTACGACCTCGCCACCGAGTTCATTCAGAAGGATTCGGCAATAGTTGTTTTCCTCTTTGGGATAAACATAGTTGTTGCCGATCATATAGAATTTTTTGCCAAAATTCTCTACAAGCCATGGAAGAAGGATGTCTTGCTGCTGATTGGGCACCGCACCGCCATACATAATGTTGCGGGAACACTCGCGGCCCTCATAGAGGGTCGGATACCAATACAGGTTGTTGCGCTGCTCGGCGATGGGCAGAACTGCCTGGCGGCTGGACGAGGTGTAGGAGCCAAAGACGCTTACACATTGATCACGGATCATCAAGCGGCGTGCACGATCAGCATAAGTCGCTGGATCCGAGGCAGGATCTTCGATGATCGGGCGCAACTGCTTGCCATGTACGCCCCCCGCGGCATTGATCTCTTCGATCGCCATCAGCGCGGCGTCATGCAGCGTGTGCTCCACAACGGCCACAGCGCCCGTTAGCGAGAACAGCAGCCCGACCGGAATGTCGTCACTTGCTGCATATGCGCGGCTCGCGCTGCCAAGCAATGCTGGCATCGACAGCCCACCTGCGAACCCCATGGTTCCCGCAGCCCCCGCACGTCCAAGAAAATCCCGTCTTTTCATTGTTTCACTCCCCATTTATCTTACGATCGCGTCATAATTAAACGCAAAAAAATAGCTCTCGACCGCAGTTGATGCTGCGATTGAGAGCTACATTGCTCGTAAATTTATGTATGAACTCGCATTTGAGCTCGAACCAATACTTCACAGAAAAGCGATTCTACGCAAGATAATTATTCACTCCTGCCAATCAATGGGGGATTCCAGTCGTCTTTGGGAAACCGGAACAGGCTCTGATGAACAAGAAACACAGGGATTTGTCTTGTGAATTTGGAGTGATATCTGAACGCCGTAAGCTTGAGCATCTCCCCATCCTCTGGACATGATCATGCGTCGATCAAGCTACTACTTTGCACCTTCTGATTCGGCTTCATTGTTCGATTCCCTGCCGAGAGACCCTAGCTGGCGGCTCGTCCCAAAGGCGAAGTGTGGGCGTTGGGGACGAATTCGAACCTGTCCACAATAAGACCGTGAGAGTGCCAGTTAAGCCGAGCCGAGAACATGTGTCTTGTTGTGCGCTATGCAAGACCTGTGGCGATGCAATACGACGCCTGATTTCCAGATCATCTGAATGTAGGCTTTCAACTGTGCGACGTTGCTTCCTTGCAACTGCAGCGAAGGTCCGTAATCCGCCCTTCGTGTCGGATGACGCGAACGGCCCTTACCGGCCATTCATTACCAGCTCCGGCGCCGCGGCGCAGCTTCACCAGACTGGTCGTTCGTTAATTGCGCAGCGGAGTCCAACTTGAAGACCCCTTGGCAATTTCCGAAGCGAGCGAGATATAGCGCGTAGAGCGGGATCTACGCGGCCGGCCCTGACTTACGGTTCGCGAAATTGTGGGGGGAGGGAAAGTTGCCTACCCTAAAGAACCGTTGAGCATGACGCGCAAGTTTGGCCGACTTGAGCAAGTTGAGTTCACGCAGTTCGCAGCCTTGCATTGCAGGCGGCTGGGCTAAAGCCGCAACCTTGACCTCGCTGCGGATCCTCAAGTATGCAAACAATGAACTTTACGCGCGTATAAATCCTGAAATCGAGGCGCAACATGGCCCCAACTAAAATCCGCAACATGGAAGAGTTCGCGGCCATCAGCGGCATCTCCCGGCCTACGCTCTCGAAGTATTTCAATAATCCTGACAGCGTCCTGAAGTCGACCCGACAGCGCATCGAGGCTGCGCTGGAAAAGCATGACTACAGGCCGAATGTCTATGCGATGAACCAGAACCGGCAGACGACCCGGAACATCGGGGTCATCGTGCCCAACCTCGCGGACCCGTTTTTCAACGAGATCGGACGTGCCGTAGAGGTCGCCTGCATCGAGGCGGGCTACAGCCCCATCCTGCTCAGCTCTCATGGCAAACCGGAACTCGAGGCGGAAAACCTGGAATCTCTGCGGTCGCTGAAACCAGCCGGTGTCCTACTGGCACCTTTTGGGCGCGGGTCCGACAGCAAAGCCATCGAGAAGTTCGGCAAGGATGTTCCAATGGTGCTCTTCGATGCTAATATCAGCGATACGGGGGCGGCCTTTATCGGCACCGACAACTTCCAGAGTGTCGGCTTGATCGTCGAATACCTCTGTCGCAGTGGTGAGCCGCCCTGTCTTTTCGAGATGGAAACCCCTTCCAATCCGAATTCGATCAAACGACGCCAGGCCTATCAGCGGAGCATGGAGGTCCACGGATTTGCCCCGCATATCTTTCAGGCGAAAGGCAGCGGTTGGGATTTCGAGGAAATCGGCCAGTCCGAAGGGGGCGCCTTGATCCGCGACGGGGCCTTTCCAACCAACACCGTTCTGTGCAGCAACGACCGACTGGCGATTGGCATGTTGTCGGCAGCCTACAAGCTTGGGCGCAAGGTCGGGCATGGTGCGGATTGCGACATCCGCATCGCGGGGCATGACGACCACCCTTTCTCGCGGTTCACCTGCCCATCGCTGACCACGATTGCACAGGATTATGCGGCTATCGCGGAGCGCGCCGTAAGCGCGCTTTTTCGAATCATCGACACTGGAAAAACGCCTCCCGAGCGCGACGAGACGCTCTTCGAAGGCAAGCTCGTGCTGCGCGACTCTGCCTAAGCTACAATCACTAAACAATAAATTGGCTAATATTTACGCGCGTTAAAAATAAATTGACTGCGCGCAAGGTCAGGTCGTAGGGTTTCTCCACATTGGACGTTCAGGGAGGAACAAATGTCCCAGCTCAAATCGCTATATGCCGCGACGGCCATCTCTGCGCTGACCACCGCGGGCGCCTTCGCCGAGACCACCGTCACCATTGCCACCGTCAACAACGGCGACATGATCCGCATGCAGGGTCTGGCGTCGGAGTTCGAGGCACAGCATCCGGATATCAAACTCGAATGGGTGACACTGGAGGAAAACGTTCTGCGCCAGCGCGTAACGCAGGACGTGGCAGCCAAGGGCGGCCAGTTCGACGTGATGACAATCGGCACCTATGAAGTTCCGATCTGGGGCCAGCAGGGCTGGCTCGTGTCCCTGAACGACATGTCCGATGAATGGGACGCGGATGACCTGCTGCCGGCGATCCGCGACGGTCTGACCGTGGATGGCGAGCTCTATGCCGCGCCCTTCTACGGCGAAAGTTCGATGGTCATGTACCGCAAGGACCTGATGGAGAAGGCAGGTCTGGAAATGCCGGAGGCGCCGACCTGGGAATTCATCAAGGAAGCCGCCGCTGCGATGACCGACAAGGAAAACGAGATCTACGGTATTTGCCTGCGCGGTAAGGCCGGTTGGGGGGAGAACATGGCCTTCCTGACGGCCATGGCGAACTCCTTCGGAGCGCGCTGGTTCGATGAGGACTGGCAGCCGGAACTGAACGGTGCGGAATGGACCGAGGCGGTCAATTTCTACATGGACCTGATGCAGAACTACGGCCCTCCGGGTGCTTCGACCAATGGTTTCAACGAGAACCTGTCGCTGTTCCAGCAAGGCAACTGCGGGATGTGGATCGACGCCACCGTCGCAGCGTCCTTCGTGACCAATCCCAACGATTCAACCGTAGCCGAAACGGTCGGCTTTGCCCTGGCGCCAGATAACGGGCTGGGACGTCGCGGCAACTGGCTCTGGGCTTGGTCGCTGGCCGTTCCGGCCGGATCGGATGCAACCGAGGAAGCCAAGACCTTCATCGAATGGGCGACTTCGAAGGATTACACCGCGCTGGTCGCCGAGAAGGAAGGCTGGGCCAATGTACCCCCCGGCACCCGCACCTCGCTCTATGAGAACCCCGAGTACCAGGAAGCCGCCCCCTTTGCGGAAATGACACTGGGGTCGATCAATGCCGCCGATCCGACCAACCCGTCGGTAAAGCCCGTGCCCTATACCGGCGTGCAGTTCGTCGCGATCCCGGAGTTTGCAGGTATCGCCACGCAGGTCGGCCAGGAGATCTCCGCCGCACTGGCCGGGCAGCAATCGGTCGAAGAGGCGCTTGAAAAGGCGCAGACACTGACGCTCGACGAGATGGAAGCCGCCGGCTACTGACGCGGCGCGCTGCGGGCGGTACGCAACGCGCCGCCCGCTCCCCCTGTTCTTTTTCGCGAATTCACCGTTTGATCCAAGGATGGCGCTGGCGCCGTCAACAGGAGAGATCAGCCATGGCGACTCAAAACTCCCGATCCGCGGCCCGCCTGATGATGGCACCCGCCGTAATCCTGCTGCTGGGATGGATGCTTGTCCCGTTGGTCATGACCCTGCTGTTTTCGTTCAAGAAATACCTGCCTCTGCGCGGCGGTGATCTGGGTTGGGTGGGGTTCGACAACTACATCCGCTTTGTGACCGCCAGCGCCTTCTGGCCCTCGGTATCGGCCACGCTCATCATCGTCGGCGGGGTCTTGATCATCACCGTGTTTCTCGGCGTCCTGCTGGCGATCTTGCTAAACCAGCCGATGTGGGGCCAAGGCATTGTCCGTATCCTCGTGATCTCACCCTTCTTCGTGATGCCCACCGTCTCGGCACTGGTGTGGAAGAATATGTTCATGGACCCGGTGAACGGGCTCTTCGCGCATATCTGGAAGTTCTTCGGCGCAGCCCCGCTGGAGTGGCTGAGCCAGGCCTCGATGCAGTCCATTATCCTGATCGTCTCTTGGCAGTGGCTACCCTTCGCGACCCTGATCCTGCTCACCGCGATCCAGTCGCTTGACCGCGAGCAGTTGGAAGCCGCCGAAATGGATGGCGCGACCCCGCTCCAGCGATTTGCCTATGTCACCCTGCCGCATCTGGGCCGCGCCATCACTGTTGTAGTGCTTATCCAGACGATCTTCCTTTTGGGCATCTTCGCCGAGATCTTCGTCACCACCCAAGGCTCCTTTGGCACCCGCACGCTGACCTACCTGATCTATCAGCGCGTGTTGGAAAGCCAGAACATCGGGCTTGGCTCCGCCGGCGGTGTTTACGCCATCATCCTCGCCAATATCATCGCCATCTTCCTGATGCGCATGGTTGGCAAGAACCTCGATAAGTGAGGAGAACATCATGGCACGCGCAGTCACATCACGACGCAAGATCATCAATACCGCCGCCGCATGGACGGTGGGCCTGCTGATCTTCTTTCCGATCCTCTGGACGATCCTCACCAGCTTCAAGACCGAGGCCACGGCAATCGCCGACCCGCCGGTCTTCATCGGCTTCGAATGGACCTTGGCGAACTACGCCACGGTGCTTGAGCGGTCGGATTATGCCCGCTTTCTATGGAACTCCATCATCATCGCGGGCGGATCGACCATCTTGGGCATTCTGGTTGCCGTCCCCGCCGCGTGGTCCATGGCCTTCGTGCCGTCCAAGCGGACCAAGGACATCCTGCTGTGGATGCTCTCCACCAAGATGTTGCCGGCGGTCGGGGTGCTCTACCCGATCTACCTGATCTTTATCAAACTGGGCCTGCTGGACAGCCGCACTGGATTGGTGATCGTCCTCATGCTGATGAACCTGCCGATCATCGTCTGGATGCTCTACACCTACTTCCGCGAAATCCCCGGCGAGATCCTTGAGGCCGCGCGGATGGATGGGGCCAGCCTGAAGGAAGAAATCCTCTACGTGCTGACGCCGATGGCGGTGCCCGGGATCGCCTCGACCCTGCTGCTGAACTTCATCCTTGCCTGGAACGAAGCCTTCTGGACGCTGAACCTGACGGCGGCCAAGGCGGCCCCGCTCACGGCCTTTATCGCCAGCTATTCCAGCCCTGAGGGACTGTTCTACGCCAAGCTCAGCGCGGCATCCACCATGGCCATCGTGCCGATCCTCATCCTCGGCTGGTTCAGCCAGAAACAACTTGTCAGCGGTCTGACCTTCGGCGCCGTCAAATAGGAGACACGGGAACAATGGGACGTATCACACTGGACAAGGTTTCCAAGAGTTTCGGCGATGTGGAGGTGATCCCGCCGCTGGACCTGACCATCGAAGACGGCGATTTCACGGTCTTCGTAGGCCCCTCGGGCTGCGGCAAGTCGACCCTGCTGCGGCTGATCGCGGGGCTGGAGGACACCACCGGCGGGCAGATCCGCATCGACAGCCAGGATGCGACCCATGTGCCACCAGCGAAACGGGGTCTGGCAATGGTCTTCCAGTCCTATGCGCTCTATCCGCATATGTCGGTACGCAAGAACATAGCCTTTCCGATGAAGATGGCCGGGATGCCCGAGGACGAACAGGCGCGCCGCATCGAAGGGGCGGCCAAGGCCCTGAACCTCACCGATTACCTCGACCGTCGCCCTGGGCAGCTGTCGGGCGGCCAGCGCCAGCGGGTGGCCATTGGCCGGGCCATCGTGCGCGAACCGGCAGCCTTCCTTTTCGACGAGCCGCTGTCGAACCTCGACGCGGCGCTGCGGGTGGGCATGCGGCTGGAAATCAGCGAGTTGCACAAGCGCCTGCGCACGACGATGATCTACGTCACCCACGATCAGGTCGAGGCAATGACCATGGCCGACAAGATCGTGGTGCTCAGGGCAGGCCACATCGAACAGGTCGGCAGCCCGCTGGAACTTTACCGCGCTCCGCGCAACACCTTCGTGGCGGGTTTCATCGGCTCACCCAAGATGAACCTGATCGAGGGCCCGGAGGCCGCCAAACACGGTGCTCATACCATCGGCATCCGGCCCGAGCATATTGATGTCGTCGCACAGGAAGGCACCTGGCAGGGCACCGTCGGCGTGGCCGAGCATCTGGGCTCTGACACCTTCTTTCACATCCACAATACCGGCCTTGCCGAGACCCTGACGGTCCGGGCCTTGGGCGAGGTCACCCTGAGCCATGGCGACACGATCCACCTGTCCCCGCGGGCCGACCAAATTCACAAATTCGACGCGAAGGGCCTGCGGATCGAATGACGCAACATACGACAACACCCTGGTTCGGGCGGGCTGACATGACGACAGATCTTTCGCTTTCCACGCTTCCACAGCTTCCGCAACGAGTCTCAGTGCCGTCCTATAAGCGCGCGGATCTGTCGCCCGGCATCCTGCACATCGGGATGGGCAACTTCCACCGCGCTCATCAAGCTGTCTATCTGGACCGGCTATTTGACCTTGGCGAGGGGCACGACTGGGCCATCGTGGGCGCTGGCGTCATGCCCTTTGACGCCGAACGCCGCGCCGCCTTGGAGGCGCAGGACTGGCTGACCACTGTGGTCGAACTTAGCCCCGGAACCTACGAAGCGCGCGTGACCGGCGCGATGATCGATTTCTGCCCGATCGACGCGCAGGCGATCATCCAACGGATCGCCAGCCCCGAGATCCGCATCGTGTCGCTGACCATCACCGAGGGCGGCTATTTCATCGACGCCGCGAGTGGCAGTTTCGATGCCGCGCATTCGGACATTCGCCATGATGCATCGACACCCGAAAGCCCCGTGACGGTCTTCGGCATCCTGCTTGCAGGGCTGCGCCTGCGCCGCAAGAGGGGGCATCCACCGCCCACCATATTGTCGTGCGACAACATCCCCGAGAACGGCCATGTCACCCGACAAGCGCTGGCCGGACTGGCCGGGCTGATCTGTACGGAGTTGCAGGACTGGATCACGAACGATCTGGCGTTCCCCAATTCGATGGTCGACCGTATCACGCCCGCCACCTCAGCAGCGAAACGTGCCATGGTGGCCGAGACCTTCTGCATTAACGACGCTGCACCCGTCGTCTGCGAGCCTTTCACGCAATGGGTCATGGAAGATCACTTCCCTCTGGGCCGACCGGCCTTGGAAAAGGTCGGCGTGCAATTCGTGGACGACATCGCCGCCTATGAGACGATGAAACTGCGCATTCTCAACGCCAGCCATGCCGCGCTGTCTTATCCCGCGGCGTTGATGGGCTATGACTGTGTGCATGAGGCGGTTGCCGACAGGGATATCACTGACTGGATCCTGCATCTGATGCGGACAGAGGTCATTCCCGTCCTCGCACCGATCCCCGGCGTGGACTACCAGCAGTATCTCGCCACCTGCCTCGACCGTTTCGCCAATGCAGAGGTGCGCGACACCATCGCCCGGCTTTGTCAGGACGGCTCGAACCGCCAGCCCAAGTTCATCCTTCCCACCATCGCGGATGCACTGAACACTGGAGGGCCGCTCGACGCGCTGGCACTCGAAGTGACGCTGTGGTGCCGCTATTGCGCGGAAAGCGATGTGCTGGATGATCCGCGTGCCGAGCGGCTGCGCGAAGCGGCTCGCCAGTCCCGCCGGAGGCCAACAGCCTTTCTGGACCTGACGGAGATCTTCGGCAACCTCGGGCAACAGGAGCGTTTCGCGCAGGCCTTTGCCCGGCAGGTCGAGGCGGTCTGGACCGGCGATGTCCGTTCGGTTCTGCGCAGCCTCTTGAACGGGAAAGCGGCTTGAGATGATCCTATGTTGCGGCGAAGCGTTGATCGACATGCTCCCCGCCCCGACGGCGAAGGGGCAGAACGCCTTCGTTCCCCATCCCGGCGGAGCGGTATTCAACACCGCCATTGCGCTTGGCCGGCTGCGGGCCGAGGCGGGCCTACTGACCGGCCTTTCGACGGATATTTTCGGCGCCCAACTGGTAGAGGCGCTGAAGGCCAGCCATGTGGACGCCAGTCTGGCGATCCGCTCGGACCGCCCAACAACGCTGGCCTTCGTGCAGTTGATCGATGGACAGGCCCGCTACAGCTTCTACGACGAAAACTCCGCCGGGCGGACGTTGACGGGCGCAGATATGCCCGCGGTACCCGATCGGTTCAGCGCGCTCTTCTTCGGCGGCATCAGCCTCGCCTGCGAACCGGCCGCGGAGGCCTATGCCGAGCTTCTGGCGCGCGAGGGCAAGACCCGCGCGGTCATGCTGGATCCGAACATTCGGCCCGGCTTCATCGAAGATGCCGAGCGCTATCGCGCGCGTCTGGTCGCTATGCTGACACAAACGGATATCGTCAAGGTGTCCGACGAGGATCTGGCCTGGATCGTTCCCGATGGATCATCGGTAACCGAAAGGGTCGCCGTTCTGCGCAAACGCGGACCCGCCGTGGTGATCGTCACCCGCGGTGGCGAGGGGGCGACCGGGTATCTGCCGGACGGCACGGAGGTGCAGGTCTCCGCCGCGCGAGTGTCGGTAGTCGATACTGTCGGGGCCGGAGATACGTTCAACGCGGGCGTTCTGGCCAAGCTGGCTCACGCAGGGCACCTCAGCAAAGAAGCACTGGCCTCCCTGTCGGCGCCAGAGCTGCAGGAAGCGATGGCCTATGGCGCAAAGGTGGCTGGCGTCACCGTCTCACGCGCCGGTGCCGATCCCCCCTGGGCCCAAGACCTCTGACAGGCAGATCACTTCCCCCATCGTCCTATTTTGGGAACTGTAATGTTAGCGCCACCACAGTTTTTGCAAGTCCAGTTTGGCGGAACGCCAAAAGGTCAGCACCGCCAAACTCGCTCGGAACGGCGTCGGCGGCCACGCCCCCCACCGGCCGGCTGACGCCATGGTATCACGCGTCATCCCCGTTGACCCTTTCGACCTCGTCATTTTCGGCGCGACCGGTGATCTTGCTCGGCGCAAGATAATTCCGGGCTTGTTCCACCGATTTGTGGTGGGACCAATGCCTGCGGAAGCCCGCATCATCGGGGCCGCTCGTAGCGAGATGACCCGCGACGCCTTTGTTGAACTGATCAGAGAAAGCCTGAAGGAATTTGCGCCGAGGTCGGCTGAAACGCCCGCCCAGATCGCCGCTTTCCTAAAGACCCTGCACTATGTCTGCGTCGATGCCACCGGCGAGGCGGGCTGGCGCGAGTTGGGCGAACATCTGCGCCTGGAGGCGGCGCGTGTTTTCTATCTGTCGGTCTCGCCTGCACTATTCGGTGCGATCGCCGACAATCTGGACGTACATGGTCTTGCCATACCTCAGGCCCGCATCGTCGTGGAGAAACCCTTCGGCCACGACCTTGCCTCAGCCAAGGCACTGAATGCCGATCCGATCATCCGCCGCTGGGAGGACGCCCGCCAAAGACCCACCCCCTATGACCCCGGCAGCGCCGGGCCGGAAGACGCGCTGATGCTGCTCCATCGCGATGGCCGCCGCTGGCCCGATCTCGAGCCATGAGGCGCGGATGATGTTCTTGCCGCCATTTTAATCCCGGCGTCGTGCACCAGAGGCACGTACCGGAGAAAAGGAGACCCCAGATGAGCCAAACTCTCTCTTAGTTTAGGCCGCCATTGGTCCCAAAAACCCTGACGACAGACAGTCCGGAGTCCGCTTCGGATATCACATGTCAACGTCGATCATTATTAACGGTTAGAATTCAACCGACCTGTGCGGCTTGGCGGTGAATTGATCGCAAGGATTGACATCGCAAGCAAGACATCTGCGAATTTGCAGCCCAGCTAGCCATTTGAACCAATAGCGCGCTGCATTCCGGCGGTGCAATTTAGAGCTAGGCTGCCGATTTCCGGCTGCTGAACATTTACGGGAGAAATGATATGATGAGAAATTTGCGTGCTGCAGTGGCCACGCTACTTTTTGCATTGCCATCGGCAGGGTTTGCACAAGAGGGAACAATTCTGGTGATCGCTAGCCATCCAGTGATTGATTATGAGCAATGGCGCGCTATCTATGATGGTTTTGCTGACGAACAGAGGGCGGGCGGAGTTCTGGAAGAAGAGGTCCTTCGAGATATTGAAAACCCAAAAATGGTTTATGTCCTGCATCGGTTCACAGACGTGGCTGCTGCGAACGCATATTTCACATCACCCGTTCTTCAAGCTGGGATGAAAGATGCTGGTGTTACCGGGCCGCCCACGATCACGATCGTTCGATCCGCAGACTAGGAAGCGTACCAGCAATCCACCTCGCAATTCAATTTTTTGGCCCGGGTAAATCTCGGGCCAAGTCATGTTTGAAGATCTTTGAAGAATTGCCTCCTATGCCAATGGTTTTGTCACTGATTTTAGAAATTTGCCTTTCTGCCATCCCGCGGAAATTTTTCGGCAACAAATTTCATGAATTTGCGTACACGTGGTTCTTGGTACGCCTCCTTAGACGCAACAAGCCAAAGCCCGCTTTGCATTTGATTGTCTGTGAAACACATTAAAAGCTCGGACGATTGATCACCTT
>TARA_R110002049_G_scaffold309189_1_pt1 | contig 31941 bp, 21 predicted proteins | sample TARA_R110002049 | Tara Oceans TARA_R110002049 (sample SAMEA4396941) | marine metagenome | biome: Polar Biome; feature: [SRF] surface water layer (ENVO:00010504); material: water (ENVO:00002006), including particulate matter (ENVO:01000060) such as... | depth 5 m
TCTGACTTAAACAAAACGGTCTCCTAGAAACCCGGGGCGATTCAGAATGCCGAGCCCGCCATTTTCAAAGGTTGCTCATCCTCAGAGCTGGGCACGATCGTGGGACTGGCTATAGCCGTGTGGTTGCCCCTCAGTTTGTTGCTGGCCTGGTTGCTTGGCGCCATCACCATGGGGTTTGGCATTGCCGGTGTCGGCGTGGTGGCGACAGTGGTTGCCTTGGCGACGCTGTTTCAGCGAATCAAGCGTGGACGGCCTGAGGGATATTACCAGCAATGGTTGCGTATTCGACTGCAGGCTCTGGGACTTTCTCGTGCACCGTGGGTGTTACGTTCGGGCGCCTGGGACCTCGGGAGGACGCAGCATGCGCCGCTATCGTCTCGAGATTGATAACGTCCGCGCACACCTTCGCTCTCTATGGATCGTCATCGGGTTGCAAGGGCTGATCATTCTCGCGCTCTGGATTGGCTGGAGCCACGCACCGAAGCAATTGCGGGTCTATGTGCCGCCGGATCTTCGCTCTGGAGCAGTCCTGGCGGCGGAGGAGGTGCCTCCGGCCAATGTCTATGCGTTCGCGTTCTACATCTTTCAGCAGCTCAATCGCTGGTCTGAAAACGGCGCAACGGATTATGGCCACGCGATTTTCCGGATCTCGCCTTACCTCACACCGCGGTATCGCAATGAGCTGATAGACGATATGGAGCTCAAGGCGCGTCGCGGTGAGTTGGCATTCCGGGTGCGGGGCGTGCATGAAGTACCCGGTCACGGCTACGAGGAACGCCGGGTCGATGTGTTGTCAGCCGATGTTTGGGTGGTGTGGCTGGATCTGGATTTGCTGGAGTCCGTGAAAGGCATGACCGTCAAGCAAACCAGCATTCGCTATCCCATCCGCGTGGTGCGCCAGGCGATCGACCCCGAAACCAACCCCTGGGGTCTGGCGCTGGATGGGTATGGCGCCGATGGCCCCCGCCGTCTCAGTAAAGCCGAACTGTCGGAGTCCGACACAGCCGGTACTGTGGTCGACAAGGAGCCATCGTGATGACTGCCTCACACTATTCCACGCCCAGCCAGTGGATCGTCCTGGCTCTTTTCTGGGCTCTGTCTATGTCCAGTGCTCAAGCTGCTGCGACACAAGACACACGAGCCCATGTCGATGAGATCGTCTCGGCTAACCCTGAGCGTGTGGTTTGGCGCAAAACACCGATCGCCATCCCGTTGGTCGTGGGCGAGGAGCGGCTGGTCCATTTTCCCGACTCGGTGAGTATTGGCCTGCCGCAGTCGCTGACCCCACTCCTGCGCAGCCAGAGCATCAACGGTACGCTCTACCTGCTGGCGGGACAGCCCTTCGAATCGACCCGTGTGATGGTGCGCTCTGAGAACGGCGGGCCGTTGTTTGTTCTCGATATTTCGGCAGCGTTGGACGGCGATGAACGCCCGCCACTCCCTGACGTGCAGGTGGTGTTGGAATCGAGTAAAGCAGAGGTGGACGGTGTAGTTTCTGATACCGACACCAGCAACCCATTCTCACAATGGGGCTACGTCGCGTTAACCCGTTTCGCAGCGCAACAGCTCTATGCCCCCGAAAGACTCATACCCAATACGCCGGGCGTGGTCGCCATACCCGTCAAAGATGCCCCCGTCGACCTACTTCGCGGCGGTAGCGTTGAAGCGGTACCCGTGGCGGCCTGGAAGGCGGGTTCGCGATATGTCACGGCGGTCAGACTGACCAACCGTACCGCCAAGGCGGTCATCCTGGATCCCCGCGAACTCCGCGGTGCCTGGTTGGCGGCTACGTTTCAGCACAATCGTCTACTGCCCTCGGGAGGAGACGCAGATACCTCGGCCGTGTATCTGATCTCTGATCGGCCCTTCGATGTGGCCCTTTGGTGAGGAGGGACAGGTAGCATGTCGATGGTCACCAGCAACCGTTTATTACCCCTTCTCGCCGGCTCGGTGCTACTTCTGACGGCTATGGTGGCCATCAAGTCCTGCTCACCCGATGCGGCACAGCCGCAACTGTTGGATGCGGTACCGCAGGCGCCCAAACCGGATGCCGATACACCGGCCGACACGATCAAGACCTTAACCGCCAATGTCAGCGCCATGACGTCGGAGCTCAATGCGCTGCGGAAGGATAACACCGCGCTGAAACAGGAAAATCGCGATCTGATCAAAGACCGTAAGCAGATAGAAAACAATGTGCTGTCCCGGCTGGAGCAATCACTGGCTTCCAAACGGGCGGACACGGCCCCCCAGGTCTCGGCGTCAGCTATCGCTGCATTGACCGCCAGGGTAGACGCCTTGGCGAACCGCTACGGTACGTCGGCCCATGCGTCACCCACTGAAGGTTCCGACATTCCCGTCGGGCTCGGCCTGGATGGCGTGAGATCCGTACCACCGGATTCGGAAACGCTGGTGTGGATCAGCCCCCTGGAGCTTGCATCATCACCCGACGATGACCAGGAGTCATTGTTCCACCGCTACAGCCGGACAGGGCGCACAGCTTTGGATCATGCGAGCCCGTCAGTGCAGTCGTTGGTGGACAAAGGTGGCGCAGCGCTCGATACCGCGCTGCCGGTCTATACCGTGCCGCGCAACGCGACCCTGATCGGCTCCACCGGTATGACCGCGCTGGTCGGGCGGGTGCCGATTCAGGGGCAGGTTCGAGACCCGATGCCTTTCAAAGTGATCACCGGAAAGGACAACCTGGCCGCCAACGGACTGCGGATCCCGGGTGTCGAAGGCATGATCTGGAGCGGCACCGCCGTCGGAGACTGGACGCTGTCCTGTGTGACCGGGACATTGGAATCGGTGACCTTCGTGTTCGAGGACGGCACCATTCAAACCCTTTCCAGTGATGATAGATCCAGCGGCGGCAAACAGCTGGGTGGTTCCAGTGGAAACAGCAATCGACCCCTGGGCTGGATTTCCGATGCGCAAGGTATCCCCTGTATCACCGGCGAGCGCAAGACCAACGCGCCGGCATTTCTGGCCCAACGCATTGGCGTGATGGCGCTCGAAGCCGCGGGCGAGGCCGCCGCGCAGGCCGAAACCACTAACCTGATCAGTGACTCAGGTAATGCCACCAGCGTGGTCTCCGGTGAGACAGGTCAATACATCCTGGGCAAAACCCTGAGTGGGGGCAGCGACGAAGTGGCGAAGTGGTTGTGGGAGCGCCAGGCGCAAAGTTTCGATGCGGTTTTCGTGCCCGCGGGAGTCGAGCTGGCGATCCATGTCGACCATGAACTGCCCATCGATTTTCATTCCAATGGCAGGAAACTCCATCATGAAACGACTCTCTTCGGACAAGCGACGACTACCACCGCTTCTGGTCTTGATTAGCGGTTTGACGGTCGGCTGTGCCGGTACCAAGGAAACCGTTTTGCCACAGGACGGCCCGACCATGAAGTCCATCTACGATCAGCACATGGTCGATGTTCAGCAGGCCGATCATCGACGCGCCATGGGTGGTCAGCCATTACCGCAATCCGGCTTTGAGCACTACCGCGGTTTTGTGAGGGAAGCAGCCAACGAAATCGACACCGTATTTCCGCGCCTGCCCAATCCCACGCTGGTGATGTACATCTTTCCCCACCTGTCAGGCCGAGAGCGCACGCCGGTACCGGGGTATGTCACCACCTTTCCCTTTTACGAAACGGTGGAGTACGCATTACCCGGGGAAGTGCCAGGTGAGGTGTCCCCAGCGCCACCTTTGGCCGCCGATCCCACTCAGCCAGACAGCTAGACAGGAATGCCCGATGCCAACGAAGAGAACAAGTCATGGCGATGATGCGCCATTAACCAGCGCGTCAATCAAACGGCAGTACGAACGACCTCCTTCTTTCACCGATCTGTTGCCCTGGATGGAATACATCCCTGAGAGCAAAGCATTCCTGTTGGAGGATGGCATCAGTATGGGCGCGCTGTTCGATATAACCCCTATCGGCTGTGAAGCCAGAACGCCGGTGTTTATGTCGCAACTGCGGGATGCGATCCAGATCGCGATCAACGAATCCATACCTGAGCGGGATGAAGCGCCCTGGGTGTTACAGATCTATGTGCAGGATGAGCCTCGACTGCATCGTTTTAATACATCGATGGAACACTATCCGTCGCCAGCGGTTCGCGCATCGGCATATTCGCACTATTACCAGTCTGTGATGGCCCGCCACCTGCAGGCGATCTCGAGGGCGGGAGGCTTGTTTGAGGACACCACCGTGACGGGATCTCGCTGGCAGGGACAGCAACGCCGCATTCGTGTGGTGCTTTACCGCCGTCTCAAACGCAACGGCAAATGCCCTTCGATGCTGGAAATGGAAGAGGCCCTCAATGATGTGGCCATCAAATGGATCGCCTCGCTGGCCTCGGTCGGCATCAAGGCCAAGCGGGCCGATGGCCAGGCTTTTTTCGAGTGGCTACTGCCCTGGTTCAATCCCCGACCGGGCGTGGCCAAGGGTGATCCGCAAACCCTGCTGCAGATTGCGCCCTATCCCGGGGATGATAACCTGCCATTCGGGTACGATTTTGCCGAGCAACTGACCCTGTCGATGCCGCGCTCCGATGCGGCCACGGCGAGCTGGGTGTTCGACAACATGCCGCATACTGTCGTGACCGTGCAAAGCCTTCGGCGCACACCGGATATTGGGCATTTCACCGCCGAGCGCCAGGCCGGGGATCAGGTCTTCTCGCTGTTTGACCGGCTGCCCGAGCATACGGTCATGGCCATGACGATCACCATCAAACCCCAGGACGTGACCCGGAATCATATTGCCCAGATCAAGCGCGCCGCGGTGGGAGATTCGGCGGAAGCGTCCATCACTCGGGAAGATGCCGAACAGGTCGAGCGGGAGATGGCGCAGGGCAACAAACTCTACCCTGTGAACCTGGCGTTCTACGTGCGCGGTGAGGATCACAAGGCCTTGCGTGCCAATTTGAATCGACTCAACGCGCTGCTGCTGCCCAATGGCCTGCAAGCGATCACCCAGGAAGCGGACTTGCTCGCACTGGACAGTTATATCCGCAACCTGCCCATGGCCTTTGACGTGGAGTTGGACAAGTCACGGCGCCGGTCGCGCCTGATTTTCTCACGCCATATCGCCAATCTGGTACCGTTCTACGGACGTTCCCGTGGGACTGGCCATCCGGGCCTGGTGTTCTATAACCGCGGGGCTGAGCCGCTGGTGTTTGATCCGCTGCACCGGGATGACCGCAAGAAGAACGCCCACATGCTGATTCTGGGGCCGACCGGGGCGGGGAAGTCAGCGCTGTTGGTGTATTTGCTGCAACAGATGATGGCTCGCCACCGCCCCCGCGTCTTCATCATCGAAGCGGGAGGTTCGTTCTCCCTGTTGGGGCAGCACTTTGCCGGCCACGAACTATCGGTCAATCAGATCACCCTCAATCCCAACGTCGACGTCAGCCTGCCGCCGTTCGCCGATGCGCTGCGCCTGCTGGAGCGGCGCCAGTCGTTCAACCCGCTGGATGTCAACGATACGGCTATCGAATCGTCACTGGATGAAGAGGATGTGGAGGACGAAGGCGGCAACCGGGATATTCTCGGTGAAATGGAGATTGCCGCGCGCATCATGATCACCGGCGGTGACGAGCGCGAGGATGCCCGTTTGACCCGAGCAGACCGGCTATTGATCCGTAATGCCATATTCCTCGCCGCGAAAATGGTGAAAGCGACCAGTCGAACACAGGTGATTACCCAGGATGTCGTTGAGGCCTTCCGGGCCATTGCCGCAAATCGTGAACTCCCTGAGCACCGGCGTAATCGTGCTCTGGAGATGGGCGATGGCATGGCACTGTTCTGTTCGGGGCTGGCGGGACACTTCTTCAACCGGCCGGGGCAGTCCTGGCCGGAAGCCGATGTCACCATTCTCGAAATGGGCATGCTGGCCCGCGAAGGTTACGAGGATCAGCTTACCGTCGCCTATCTGTCGATGATGAGCCACATCAACGACCTGGTGGAACGCCACCAACACGATGATCGCCCCACGCTGGTAGTCACCGACGAGGGCCATATCATCACCACCAACCCCCTGCTGGCGCGCTACGTGGTCAAGATTACCAAGATGTGGCGCAAGCTCGGTGCCTGGTTCTGGATCGCTACCCAGAATCTGGAAGACTTCCCGGACGCCAGTCGCAAGATGCTTAATATGATGGAGTGGTGGCTCTGCCTGGTGATCCCGAAAGAAGAAGTGGAGCAGATAGCCCGCTTCAAGGATCTGAATGATGAACAGCGCAATCTGCTGCTTTCAGCGCGCAAGGAGCCGGGTAAATATGTGGAAGGCGTGGTGCTGGCCGACAAGGTCGAAGCCCTGTTCCGCAATGTCCCGCCGGCCCTGTCTCTGGCGCTGGCCATGACCGAAAAGCACGAGAAGGCCGAGCGTGCGGCCATTATGCGCGAAAAGCACTGCACGGAGCTGGAGGCCGTTTACGAGATCGCCAGGCGTATCGAAGAATCGCGTAAGCGGGAGTAGGACGGATGGCAAACCCCCACGGCTCTAGTCAGAATTCATCGTTTCTACTCTGCCGGCAATCCCTCAGCATGAATGCCTTGTCAACGGTATCAGAGACTGGGTGACCGCCGGTGAATGCTCGAAAGCCCCTCCATCTTCTTTCAACCTACTTCGTCGTGCTGTTCTATCAGTCGGTGGGAGCGAGCGAACTCCCAGGTTGGATCGAGGTTTTCACCGATACGAGACACCCGGTTCAGAGCGACACTGATGCTACGTCGGTTTACGTGATAGATCGTATCGACCGACTGCAGCAGGAACTCTCCAACGGTTTACCCGCGGATCCCGACGCAGCAAAGCAGATGGCACTTCGACAACTACAGCACGTGGATGCCAGGCTCAGTGGAGAACTGGAAACTGCCGCTACCGGGCTGGTCAAGGCGATGCAGTATGGCCTTGGTCGCTATCCCGCCATTGTCTTCGATGGCCAGTTCGTGGTGTACGGCGTCACTGATCTTGTCGCGGCAACCCAACTGTATCGGGAATGGCAGGCCGGGGAGCGTCGCCCATGATGCGCAGTCTCCGCCGTTTCGGACCCATCCTGCTGATGTGGGTCTCCCTCATGGGTCATGCTGGAACCATCACTACCACGGAAATCGTGTCCCAAACCGCGAGTGCAGCACTGAGTTGTATGCGCTGGATGCCGGTGGGGATGTGCTTTTGGCTGCGCTGTTCCCTCTATGAATGCAATATCGAGACCTCGATCAAAGTTGGCCATTACCAGCCGGATGCGGTGGTGAGCAGCTACAACGACCTCGGCGGCAATCCTTGGGCAGAGATCCGCAGTTTGCTCGGGGCTGCACAACATTCAGCCGCCACGGGGCTTCTTGGCAGCCTGCTTGCCGTACCCATGGAAAGCGCCGGGAATCGAACAGAAGGCGGGCAGGGCAACAGGGACCACCGCAATCTGATTTTCCGGGAGACCGATGTCATCGGGCATCCGGTGAGCGCGCTATCCGGCATTGTCGCGGGTACCGGTTACCTGTGTGAGTCCGAAACCCTCTCCTTCTACCCCTATTTCATGTCCAGCCTGGATGCGCTTTCCTGGCGGATGGAAATCCCGGAGATGTTCTACCCCGCCAGCTCCATTCCTGGTCTGCGAGAAATTGGCACCTGGCCGCTCCAAACCTGGGGTGGTGTGTACCCGAGAACGGGCTGGACAACGCAGGCGGAGGAACCCAAGGCGGCGGCGATTAACGCGCAACGCGCCGGCGATATCGTGACGCGAGGTGGCCAACCGCACATTTACCACCAGATCTCGCCGTCCTCCAGCGCGGACCAGCGAATCTGGTCACCGGGCCCGTTGGTTGAAGGCGATCCAGGCACTGGCGAGTGGCAGATGCTGCTGCCCAGAGCTGAATCCAGCTGCAGCGTATTTGGCACCAATGATCTGGCAAGTGCGGCGGGTTGGGGCGGTGGCCGCGTCGACGAGGAGGGCGACTACGCCTGGAACCTGTGGCGCCCCTACCAGTGCTGTGAACGGCAGGGTCAGTTCTTCCTGTACAACATCAACTGGATCACCTATCCACCATGATCAAACGCTATGTGCTTTGTATATCTTTCCTCCCGTCACTCCTGATGTTGGGTCACGGCGCGAGCGCCGCGCAGGCGCCGACTGAAGATGGGTTGTGGTACTACGAGATCGGTGGTGCGGAACCGGTTTCGGTACCGGCGAATCCAGCAGTGGTTTCTGTCACCTTGGGTGGCTCTGCCCAACTGGGGCTGGGCTATAGCTGTGGCAAGTTCGATCCTGTGGCCGCGGTGACAAACACCATGAACGACATCGGTGCCGGCGTTGATGACATGATGAACGCCATGACCGCAGCCGCCACGAGCGCCATTGCGGCTTTGCCCGCGCTGATCCTGCAGCGGGCCAATCCGGGCCTTTACGATCTCTTCCAGAACGCCCTGATCAAGGCCGAGGAAACCATGCAACTGGCCACCAAGTCCTGCGAGCAGATGGAAGCCGAGATTGCCCAGGGCAAGAACCCCTATGCTGATCTGATCACCTTATCCAAGGGGAACGACTGGAAGGTACAGATGGGGATTGGCGGCAATGATGCGGTCACCGCCAAAGACACGGTGGAGTCCTCCAATGGCGATAATGGCGTGCCCTGGATCGGTGGGCAGGCTGGCGGCAGTGGCCAGCCGGTGCTGGAGTTCACCGGTGATATCGTCGAAGCCGGTTACAACATCAATATGAATCGGGCTGTGACCGACCCTAGTCCGGTCCCGGCCGCATCGGCAACGCGCCTGTCGGAAATCTGGGCATCACCGGCCGACGCCCGCGATTGGACGGTGGATGTGGTGGGGGAGAACATCGTCACTACCTGCGACACCTGCCGCAAGGACAGTATTCCCGGTACCGGCCTGCTACCAAAGCTCTATCAGGAGTCGGCCATTGTCACCACAGAGATCCAGAACCTGGTTAGCGGTGCGACCCCGCCCACGTTGGCCAATCTCGATCAGATCACTGCCCCCGGTGTGGCCATCACCCGCCAGGTGATCGAAGCGATCCGCGAGATGCCGGCATCCGAGCAGAGCCTGATCATGGGTCGTCTGGTCTCCGAGATCAGTACGGGGCGCACGGTCGAGAAAGCACTGTATGCCCGCCGTCTACTGTTGTCGGGACGCCAGGTACCGGAAGTTTACGCCACCGAGGTGGCCCGCGAACACGCAGACAACACTATCGCCGAGCTCGACAAAGAGATTGAAAACCTGCTGTTCGAAACCCGGGTGCGCCGGGAAGTAGTCTCCGATACCGTCGCCACACTGCTCGAGCGAGCGGCTGCGAAACGGCAGAGTTCACTGACGGTACCAGAAGTGCCAACACTCGATCCCAACCCCTTGCGAGGCGGTCGTGTGCAGTAATACCCACTCAAGGCACAAAGGCCTTCTGCTGTGCACCACCGTGGCCGCCCTGCTGACCGCAGGAGCGGGTTATCTACTGATGCATCGATTGCAAACCGAGTCCATCCAATCGATTCAGCAGACCATGAACACCTGGCGGCTGACGTTGACCCTGCTGCGCTGGGGCGTGATCGCCGTGGTGGCATTCAGCTGGCGCCACGTTGTCCAGCGCTTATCTGCGTCAGGAAAGCTGAGTTCCGTTCAGGCAGAGTATCTCACCGGATTGCGATGGCGCGCGGCTACCTGGCTGATCTTACTTGAGCTGGTGCTAGGGCAGGGGATGGTCGTGAAGTTCCTCGACCTCATTGCTGAGACGAACGGCTGATGAGTGTCGACAGCTACCTGGAGCTTTTCACCTCACTCTTTGGCTGGGCCTTCTACGGTATTTTGTGGGACGTGTTGGTCGGTACCGGTATCGTCTATCTCCCTTTCTTGGGCATCCTGATCGATAACTGGCGCGAACCGGCGCAAGGCGGTGAGGTTGGCCCTGCCAGTGGCCTGTCGCTACGACGGATGGAGATCGAGTTGTTCGTCGCGCTGCTGGTGGTCGTGCTCGCTGGGCAACCAGCTGCTCTCACCCCGCTCAACGCGGCAACCCTGTCCCATTCACCACCACCGACCTTGTTGGACTCAACACCAGCAACTGCGACGGTAGCGTCCCCACAAAGTACCTATGGGACGGCCGGATTCACGGGTTCTGCAGCAACCGTCAATGTTCCCGTCTGGTGGTACGGCGTGATTGCCCTCAGTTCAGGATTGAATCACGCCATCATTGAAGGCCTGCCAACGGTCGCTGATATGCGCACCTTCGAGCAGCAAGCCCGTCTGGCCACTATCGCGGACCCTCGCCTTAGGCAGGAAGTCAGCGACTTTTTTAGTCAGTGTTACATCCCTGCCCGCTCCAAGTACCAGGCAGAGCGGCCCGATACCCCGGCGATCAGTGGCATCCTCGCCACCTATGGCCCCGATGACCCGGACTGGATGGGCTCCCACGTCTACCGCGATACCCCAGGCTATTACGACACTTTGCGCCCAGCCAACCAAATCACCGGCTGGGCCTACAACGCAGTCAGGGACACGGAGTACGATCTGACGGCGCCGCCGACGTGGGGCAAACCCTATTGCAATCAGTGGTGGGACGATGCCGCGATCGGCCTAAGGGAGAAGCTGATCAATGAAGCGGATGCGACATCGGCAGGCTTCTCCGGATTGGTGGTCGCCATCGCACCGACACTCGCCAGCGAGCAGCAAAACGACGCCGTCGCTAAAACCGTGCTTACCAACGCACCACCTTCCTGGTCGAGCAATGAACTGATTGCCAACAATACTTCCGGTTCGGGTTTGTTCAATACCGCGGGCAATATCGTCAAAGGGGGCCTTGCCGCCGGTGGCGTGATTACTGCATCGGCCCTATTTTCTGTCACCATGACCGCCGTGCTGCAGTCGTTACCCATGGTCCAGGCCATTGTGTTGCTGGGGATCTATGCACTGCTGCCGCTGGTGGTCGTCCTATCCCGCTACTCCATTGCCATGATGGTGGTCGCAGGTATGGCGATTTTCACCATCAAATTCTGGACGGTACTCTGGTACCTGGCGATGTGGGTGGATCAGAACCTGATTCTTTCGATGTATCCGGACGTCAACGTCTTCCTGCAGATCTTCGCCAACCCCGGCGAGCACGACGCCAAGCGCATGCTGCTGAATATGATCACCACCAGTCTCTACCTGGGATTGCCGTTGTTATGGAGTGGGATGATGGCGTGGGCGGGGGTTAACGTGGGGCGCTCGATCAATGCGGTGCAAGGCGAATTCGCAATGCGCGCTCAAGATGCCGGAAGGCAGGGTGGCAGTATCGGCAAGGCTGTTGTGTCAAAGGGCGTGAAGCGGTAAATCGCGGCTACATATCCTCTTCATACCATCCGTACGGATCCGTGCCATTGTCAAACTTGCGGATGCGAAAATTGTAGTCACCGCTCAGATAACCGTCTTCAGAACCCGTATCATCCTCGCGGGTGATTGCAGCGCCGGTCAGTAGGTCAATCAAGCCCATCACAAACAGGCTAATGAGGCCGACGATTGCCCTCGCGCCAGCAAGTGTACCTCTAAGGCATGCCTTGAGCACTGTAAAACCTTTGCGCTGATTATCCATCCAATGCCTCTTTGCCGATCACATCTACCATGATGAACTGCGGGTGCCAATGTTTCAGAACTCCCCGTCCCGCACCAGATTGCCGTTGCTGATTATCCTGACAGTTTTCGGATGAACCGGTTCGTTGTCCGGCAGCAGTCCCTTGCCTTTCTCAATCACATTGGCAGCGACACTGGTCAGCTTGCTTAATGTCTTGGAACCGGCAAGCGCTTTGCTATCACTGTAGTAGTCAAACCAGGGTAGCCCGGCACTGGTGTAATCACTGGCTGTTGGTGGCTTGTGTGGTGGCTGGTGCCCTGTGATCGCCAGATACTGCTCACTGTTTGCAAGGTGAATGAAGCAGCGGAAACCATTGTCCTGATCCCAGGCATCGATGCCGTACTCGTCCTTGTAGATCTCTTGCCGCATCAAGCCGCCTGGAGCAAGCCCCATATCCGGGGCGGCGGATTCGCATACCCTGCGACAGAACATCGGCATATCGAGGTAGTCCATGTTCGCTTCCACTGATCGCTCGAAATGTTCGACATAAACGTCGTGCTTCATCGGGTATGCGACGATCTGAAGCCCACCATGTTCAGCCGTACCCGTAATCTGTTCTTCGGCCGTGAAGCCTTCACCCAACGGCATGGCAACAAACTGCCGAATGAAATCCTCCGAAACATTGAAACCGTCCAACCAGGGCTGTTCTGGAATCACCGCATAGTCCTGTGGATCAGCTGAAAGCCCATTGCTCCAGGGCTCTCCGGAAACCGCATTGATCTTGCCGGCGGAAATCTTGACGGCACAGGGGTAATCGCCAGAGAAATTGATCCAAAGTGCCTCTGACTGATACATGGGTATGAAGACGCCACCATGTGTCCGCCAGGCATCAGGCAACTTGTCTGCGAAGTCATCCACATGCCTCACCGGGAACCGACCCAAGCCTGGGGGGAGGGGGTATTCCCGATTGTCATCGGGGATCCGCAGGGTGCGCTGGAAGTCGATGCTACAAACCGCTTTTCTGTGGACCTCCGGAAACCGGAAGGTCAATTGGTTATTCAGTAGTTCGATCATTGTCCTGTTTCTCCGGAGTAACTATTCATGTGTCACCAATCGCCATCACGAACATCTCGGGCAATACGTAACAGGGCCTGATCCGGTGCAGATTTGAGCTGGCGGATGAGGTCAGCGAACAGTTGCGGCCGTTTGCGAATGATCTCCTGCAAATCCGTCGATACCTTGCCAGCCATTGCCAGCAGCACGTCCCGGTCCTCGCCAAGTTCCTCGGCCAATGCCCGGATTTTTGTCTCGGACGGTGGCGCCACATCCCCGCGTTCTATCTTGCTGAGATAGGCGGGTTCCACACCGATTCGCTGGGCGACCTGCCGGACGGAAAATTGCCGATCCTCAGACTTCAGGGCCTCGCGACGTTCACGAATGTAGGTTCCAAATGTCATGTGTACTATATAGTACACATATTTATCATGTGGCAATAGGTGATGTTCAAATTTTTGGAGCAGTACACGTCGCACTAAGCCTTTTCATTGCTCGTGTGGGTTCTAAACGAGACTGCATATTCCGAGAGGCGTTCGATTTCATCTGAGCTTAATTTAAGTTCTTTTACTGTCCTCAAAAGCTGGCTGAGTTCAGGTTGATCATTCAGCAATTCAGCCAATTCTGGATCAGTTGAAGATGACAATCTGAAAAGTACATCGGGGTCGGCCGCCAAGGTTTTGGCTAGTGACTTGATTATCTCGGCGCTCGGTGGTTTTTCCTTGTTACGCTCAATTCTGCTCAGATATGCAGGGGATATCCCGACTTTGCTAGCCGTTTCTCGTAGCCCCAGGTCTTGAGCGACCCTGAGTTCTCGTAGTACTTCACCAAATCTGTTCATCGACGGAATAGTAGGCCAGCGTTTAGTGTTATGCAACACTTAATATGCTTGGTAAACTCTGGTAGAGTCTGCCTTTCTATGTAATTCTCTGCAATTTCATCATGGCCGCTGAAGAAAGGTATTGCTATGCAGAGTGATGAGGTTTTGAGAATCAAGGAGGTTGCTCAGCTTCTAAAAGTCGGCGAGAAGACGGTCTATTCCATGGCTCAGACCGGGGAACTGCCTGCCTTCAAGGTACGAGGCCAGTGGCGATTCTCTCGCAGGGACATCGACGCATGGATAGAGCAACAAAAACACACAACCCAGGATTTTGGCGAGGGAGACCAGAAATGACACTAGCACCGGCCGACGGAGTTTTTGTATGAGCAAAAAGATGAGCGAACAGGCCGAGAACACCATCCCGGCGGGATACACGCTCGACTACGTTTCCGGCAGACAGGTCAAGGAAACGAAGAAGGAATTAGTCCGTCAGCGGGTGGTCCGGGCCTTGATCCACGAATACGGATTCTCGCCCGAAGACATGAAGCTGGATTTCTCTATTGGCGGCCGCAAGAAGGTGGATGTGGCCATCTTCCACCATGGCAAAGAACACACTATCGAGAACCTGGGTCGAGCCGTACTCTGCCGCCAGGAGCCGAACGTTGGCAAGAATGCCGTTCGCATCCGCGATTTCGAGCAGGCCGCCAAGGACCTCGATGAGATCGAGACCATCATGCGTGAGGTCGACGCCGTTAAGTACGGCCTGTGGACCAACGGCCTGGAGTTCTTCTTCGTGGAGAAGGAACAGAAACGCTTCGAAACCAAGTGCAACCCCATCGGGGACTGGCCGATGGCCGAAGAGTCAGTCGGCACCAAAGAAGTAATCTCTGATGCCCATACCCGCGTTGCCGACAACGAAATGCTCAAGATCACTTTCCGTCGTTGCCACAACTACATCCATGGCAACGAGGGTATGCCCAAAGACGCCGCCTTCTGGCAGTTTCTCTACCTGATCTTCTGCAAGATGCACGATGAGAATCTGCGCGGCAAGCAGCGCCAGGCCTGGAAGCGTCGGTTCTGGGCTGGTCCGAAAGAGCAGTTCGAGCCACAGGGCCGTAAGGCCATCCGTGCTCGCATCGAAGAGCTCTTCAGCGAGGTGAAAAAACAGTACAAAAATATTTTCCGGGGCAACGAAGAGATTACCCTCTCCGACCGGGCGCTGGCCTTTATCGTTTCTGAACTAGCCAAATACGACTTCACACGCACGGACGTCGATGCCAAGGGCGTGGCCTACCAAGAGCTGGTGGGCGTCAATCTGCGCGGCGACCGTGGTCAGTATTTCACTCCCCGGGGTGTTGTGAAGCTGGTCGTGGAAATGCTCGACCCCAAGGAGAACGAGACACTGCTGGATCCGGCCTGTGGGACTGGCGGCTTCTTGGTCGCAACCCTGGGACACATGCTGAAAAAATTCCGTGAGGAGCAGAATACCCAGGTCGGGAACGAAAATACCACCGAGTTTTTAAACGTCCACGAGCGGCTTAAAGAGTATGCAGCCGACAATGTATTTGGGTCTGACTTTGACCCGTTCCTGATTCGTGCCGCCCAGATGAACATGGTGCTGGCGGGTGATGGTCGCGGCCACATTTACAACATCAACTCCCTGGAGTTCCCGCTAGGGCATTTGGCCGATCTCAGCTCTGCCAAAAAGGAGATCCCGCTCGGGTCGGTAGATATTATCGCCACCAACCCTCCGTTCGGCTCTGATATCCCGATCACCGACAAACACATTCTGGAGCAATACGAGCTGGCGCATGGCTGGGAACCGGACGGTGAAGGCGGCTTCCGAAACACCGGCAACGCCAAGGGTAGCGTCGCGCCGGAGATTCTCTTTATCGAGCGCTGTATCAAGTGGCTTAAGCCAGGTACTGGCCGCATGGGAATCGTTCTGCCCGACGGTGTTCTAGGCAACCCGGCGGCGGAATACATTCGCTGGTGGATCATGCGCGAAACGCAGGTGCTCGCATCGGTTGATCTGCCGGTTGAATCCTTTATCGCCGAGGCCAACGTCAATATCCTCACCAGCCTGTTGTTCCTGCGCCGCAAGAGCGAGGAGGAAAAGCGCGCAGAGGCCCTGGGCGGCATTGAAGAATATCCGGTCTTCATGGCTGTTGCCGACAAGGTTGGCTTCGACCGCCGAGGCAACAAGCTCTACAAGCGCACCCCAGACGGCGAAGAGATCGTCGAGCCCAGGCAGCATGTCGAGCGCATTCGCATCGGCGGGCGCTTCGTGGAGCGAACCCTGACCCGCAGTGAAAAGATCGAGGACAACGATCTGCCAGAAATCGCTGAGAAGTACCGCGAGTTTCTAGCAGAAGTAAACGGGTGACTCTTGTGATGCAAAGCCAGCAGCAAACTTTGTTTCTATCAGATTTAGAGCAGTATGTTGGGCGTTTGCTCGCAGGTGGCCAGCAGCCTTCTGCAGAAGAGCTGGTGGAGCTTTGCATCAATAAATTTGGCGAGTGGGTAAAAGCAGACCTAAAAGAAGCGGTGCTGAACCTGCTGGGAAGCCGCACTTTGACCACGCAAAACAAGGCTTACCTGAGCCACCTCATTGAAAAACGAACGCTTGATAAAGCCATGTACACTCGAAGCGACAGTCATGAGCGCAGGACTATCGAAACCGGCATCGACCAACTGGTACAGGCGGGCATCGAATATCGGCAGTCGGAGAATTTCAGAGAGATCGTCAGCTTCATGGCGAAGTTCCGTGACTACGCCCCGTACAACAACATGCTGGTGCGCATTCAAAACCCCAGCTGCGGCTTCTATGCGACAGCCGTGGACTGGAAAAAGCGGTTCGACCGAACCATCAAAGAAGATGCGAGGCCCATGCTAATCCTCGCACCAATGCACCCAGTGATGCTGGTCTACGACGTAGATCAAACTGAGGGCAAAGCACTGCCTGAGTCCTACGATCAATTTGCACAATTTGATGGTGAATGGGACACCAAATGGCTCGAAAACCTAACGAAGAACGCGTTGCGGCACAAAATTCGTGTCGAATATACAACCCTCAGTAGTTCCAACGCCGGATTTGCCACCTACGCCAGGGCCGATAGTGATTGGAAAATGCGCATCGCCATCCATGAGGCGCTCAATGAGCCCAGCCGTTTCGGTGTGCTCTGCCATGAAATCGGCCATATCCTGCTTGGCCACCTCGGTGGCGACCGGGACCTTTGGTGGCCAAGCCGAATGAATCTCGATCACCATTCGATGGAAATCGAGGCCGAGGCGACAGCGTATATCGTGACGCAGCAGCTTGGCCTCAATGGCGCTAGTGCGGCCTATGTATCTGCCCATCTCAAGGATGGTGAAAAACTTCCCGACGGAGTATCGCTCGACAATATCGCCAAGGTGGCAGGCAAGGTTGGACAGATGGCAAAAGGGCTCATGCCGGAGCCAAAGCCAAAAAAGCAAAAACAGGGATCAAAAGCATGACAGACGAAAACAATCTGCCAGATGACGAGCAAAGCCCTTCCGAAGAGAGCGGCCCGGATAACTTTTTCATCGACATCCTGACCGGCAACAAGGAGAGCGCCTCGGCCAAGAAGCTGCTGGTGCAAAAGGTGCTGCGCCAGCTCATCGAGAGTTACGGCTTTGACCGTGATGACCTGGAGATCAACTACAATCCCCAGATCCCTGGCCAGGGGCGCAAGCGCATCGACATCGCGATTTTCCGTCCCGACGCCGAGCACAACAACGATAATCTTCAGCGCATCATCGTCTGCAAGACGCAGAGGAAGCGCGACAAGCTCCGTTCCATTGCCGAGGCCGAGGCCGACTTGCGTGAGCTCAAGGAGCTGTTGGAACTGATCCCCGGCGCGACGCTGGGCATGTGGACCAACGCCCAGGAGGAGTTCCTGTTCCAGGTTGAGCGCACCCGCTTCGAGGTCCGCGCGAAACCTCTCGGCGTCTGGCCGGCACCTGGTGAGAATACCAGCGACCTCGATCGCACCGGTGGTGTCATACAGATCAGCGCCGAAGCGGAGGACCTGGAAGACGCGCTGCTGCGGTGCCGCCAGTATCTGAATCGTAACCTGGGGCTCGATCACAAGGATTCCTTCAAGCAGTTGGCCGTGCTGATGCTGGCCAAGATCTTTGACGAGACCCTGCCCACCGGCGAGCGCAAGTTCTGGATCAGGGGCGATGAGCCTTTTACCAAGGCTGGTCAACAGGCTATTGCCCAGCGCATCAACCAATCCATTGCCGCCGCCAAGGCCTGGCAGCCGAATCTGCTAACGCGTGGCTGGGAATTGACACTGGAACCCCACGAGACCGCTCGCATGGTCATGGAGCTGGCCCGGTACTCTTTGAGTGAAACCCAGCCCCGTTTCCGCACCGGGGCCTTCCGTGCGGTTGCCCGCAGCGTGATGGATGGCCGCGAGGGCCGCTACCCCACGCCACTCAACGTGGCCGAAATGGCGGTGGAGATGCTCGATCCGCAACCCGGTGAACGCATCATGGACTGTTCCAGCGGCACCGGTACTTTCCTGGCCATGGCCGCCGCGCACATCTTTAAGAAGAAACTGGCTGCTATGGGCACCACGCCTGAAGAGGCCACCCTTGAGCAGATCCGCCAGGCGCAAAACGAAACCGCCGCCTGGGCGGCCAGCAACGCCCTGGGATGTGACATCGACCCTTTCCTGGCCGTCGCCAGCCGCATGAACCTGCTGTTCACCACTGGGAATCCCGGTCGCGTGTTCCGCATCGATGCCCGTACCTTCCCGGACGGCGATCTGGATGGCATTGAAGCCGCCGGCCCGGCCATGCGGCTGGGCAGCATGGATATGGTTTTACTCAACCCCTGGTTCTCGACTCAAGACACCGTGAGCGACACCTCCATCTTGGAACGCTATGACCTGGGCAACAACTGGGAGCGCGACGAAGAAGGTGGATTCCGCAACACCGGCAATTTGAGCACCGGTGGCGTGCCGCCCGAGGTGCTGTTTATTGAACGCGCCCTACAGTGGGTGAAGCCCGGCACCGGCCGCGTCGGCATCCTGCTACCTGATGGCTTGTTGGGGAACCCCGGCGATGAGTACGTGCGATGGTGGATTCTGCGTCACTGCGAGGTATTAGCATCGGTTGACCTACCGGTGGAGCCGTTCAAGGTCACCGTAAAGGAATATGGCCTAACCCCCGCCTTGCCGAGCCTGCTGGTGCTGCGACGCCGCAGCCAGGAGGAACTGGTCAACACCGAGCATCCCGAATACAAGGTCTTTATGGCCGTGGTGGATCGGGCCGGTGTTGATGCCCGGGGTAATCTCCTGTTTCAGCGAGCCCCCGATGGAGAAGAACTGGTTTTCGATGAGGAAGTGATCGAACGGGTTCGAGAAGGCGGCGACGTGGAGATTCGCCGCACCCAGCGCCGTAACCGCCGTATTCATGACGAGCTGCCTAAGGTGGCAGAGAAGTACAAAGAATTCCGTACAACCGGCGAGGTGTCGCAATGAGTAGAAAATTTCAAGTAAAAGCGGTGCCAAGTAGCTGGATTGAACACAATGGCCGACGCCTCGACTGTGGACCCTACGTTTCTGGTGCAATAGAAGCCAAGGAACTTCTAAGCAAGATGAGCACAACACCGCTAGTTGAGTTAACTGCGGGCTACAAAGGCGGGGTCTATAACGGGTCACCCTTTATACGGAACTTCGTTGATGATCCGGCACATGGGGTGCCGTTTCTGACCACGTCTTCTCTGCTGCACGCCGATCTAAGTAACCTTTCACTTCTGAGCAAGCAGGACGCCCTGTCCAGGCAGCTTAGCTTTCTTGAAGTCAAACCAGGCATGACTCTCATAACCTGCTCTGGAAGTATAGGAAAAATGGCTTTCGCAAGAGCTGACATGGAGGGAGTTTGGTCAAACCAAGACATTCTAAAAGTAGTTCCCAACGCTGCACTTATAAAACCTGGCTATCTTTACGCCTACCTAAGTAGTCGGTTCGGAATACCCATGATCACATCGGGCACTTACGGTGCAATCATCCAGCATATAGAACCTCAACACATTTCGGATCTGCCTGTTCCTCGTTTGGGAGATGTCGAAGTTAAAGTTCATGAGCTAGTCCAACGAGCAGCAGACTTGAGGACGCAAGCTAGCCAACTGATTTCCGAGCAAGTTCAGACGCTAGAAGAAGAGATCTCGGGAGGGCCAATCGATTGGGAACACACTAAGCCACAGGCATTCAGCATCGAAACAAGATCAATCGACGGTTTCGCAAATCGACTAGATGCATTTCACTACATAGGATTTGTTGGTGAAGCGATTAAGAAGGCAAAGGTTCCTTTAGTCGAGATATCTCAGCATGCGGATGCATTGTATCCACCATTCATGAAAAGAATTCGGGTTGAAGAAGGGGGCATTGAGTTCCTTGGCGGGACTGAAATGCTGACGCTTGATCAAAAAAGTGACAGCCACATTGCCGCTAGCACAAGAAACCTAGATCAGTTCATCGTAAAAGAAGGCTACGTATTATTTCAGTGTGATGGGCAACGATATGGGATTTTCGGAAGACCCGTATTGGCAAACAGAAACATCATTGGCAAAGCAGTTACGCAACACATGATGAGGATCATTCCGCATGACAAATCCGATGCTGGCTATATTTTCACTTATTTAGCCACGGGATTCGGTAGACGCTTGCTCATGCGTTTCTCGGCCGGAACATCGATTCCTTCATTGAATGAAGACGGTGCCAGAAAAATCTTAATCTATTGGCCCGATGAAGAGCGCCGTAGGTCAATAAGCCAAATAGCTGAGCAGGCCTGGGAAAACCGAGCTGCAGCAACCGAACTTGAAGACCAAGCTCGCGGCCTCGTCGAACGCGCCATCGAAGAAGGCGGCCACTGATGGCAAAGGTTATACCCATCGGGCAACCCGCAAACGAATCTGAACGCCAGGCCATCGGTTTCCTTCGGGATCATCTGCCCGATGGCTGGCTGATCTTCCACAACTTCGAGATGCGCCAGGGTGAGGAGGTGTTCGAAATCGACATCGCCATCCTCGCGCCTCACGCGGTGTATCTGGTGGATGTCAAAGGGACGCGGGGTAATATCGATGTGTATGGCTCCAAGTGGTATCCCGAGGGGCGGCAGCCCTTTCATTCCCCCTTGGCGAAGTTGCGCCATCACGCCAAGGTGCTGGCCAGTATCATTAAGGAGAGTCACAAGGGGCAGATCGAGTTGCGCAAAGCTCATGTGCATGCCACCGTGCTGCTCACCGCGGATGATGCCGCTGTTTTCGACCAGGCGGGCATCGACAGTCCGGATGTGACTGACTTCAAACACTGTTTAAAATACCTTCGCGATGCGAGCCGTATCCCCGACAACCGGCTGGATAACATCACCCGCTTTCACTCCCAGATTGCCAAGGCGATCACCGGTAACGCAAAGCCCAAGAGTGCGGCGCTGGTGTTCCGTGACTGGCAGGTGGAAGAAAAGTTGGGAGGCACTGACCGCTACACCGAATACCGCGCCAAGCACAATCTGTTGGGTAAGAGTGGTGGTATGGCCCGTCTGCGGGTCTATCAGGCCGACCCTTACCAGGACGAGGCGGCTCGCAATCACGAGTTCAAGAAGATCAGCAACGCCTATCGCGCGGTGGCGCACATGCCGACTCACGCCAACGTGCTGGCGGTGAAGGACCTGTTCGTCTCCGACGATGAAGACAAGGTGGTATTGGTCACCGAGGACCTGCCGGGCCAGGCTCTGCGCCTGCACATTAACAAAACCTCCTTGGCGCTGACCTTTGACCAGAAGCTCCAGGTAATGCGCGATGTACTGTCTGCCCTAGACCATGCGCACCGGCACGAGGTGATCCACCGCAATCTCACCCCGGACGCCATCCTGGTCACCAAGGGCGGCCAGGCGCGGGTCACGGGTTTCGATTTCGCTCGGGTGGGCAAAAACCGGACCTCCACCATCGCCGATCAGGTGGTGGATGACCTTGAAGCCGCCTACCAGGCGCCAGAGTGTTTCAAGGACCCGACCCAGACCAGCATCGCCTCCGACCTCTATGCCATCGGATTGATCATTTATGAACTCCTGACCGGCGAACTGCCCTTCGAAAGTGTCGACCAGATGATGGAAGCCGATGGTAAGTTTCCGATAAAGCCGTCGGAACACAAGCCGGACCTGCCTAAGGGGATCGACGAGTGGTTGCAGAAGTTCTGCGAGTTCGACCCCGAAGAACGGCACCCCAGTGCGGCCATCGCCCGCAAGGGACTGGATGAATTGATCCTGCCCGAGGCCAAGAATGAATCCGCCCCGGATGTGAGTGCCCCGGCCGTGGTCGTCCCGCAGCTCCCAGATAACCTGATGAACCTGCCACAGGACTTCATCCTGGCGGATCGCTTCTGCATTCAGAAGAAGCTGGGCAGCGGAGGCTTCGGTGTCGCGTATAAGGTGTTCGATTCCCTGGGCGATGTGGTGCGGGTCATCAAACTGGTGACCAAGGACCGTCGTAGCGTGTACGAGCGGTTGCGCCGTGAATACAAGACTCTGACCAACCTGCCAGACCATCCGCATGTGGTGAAGGTCATCTGGGCGGATCGCATGGCCGATGATAAACAGACGCCGTATATCGTCTTTGAGTACGTGGAAGGTTTGGATGTCTCTGATCTGATCGATGCGGAGGCTCTGTCACTGGATGATGCCGTGCGCATCGTGCGCGAGGCCGCCGAAGGGCTGGCGCATCTTCACGAGCACGGCGTTTTTCATCAGGACGTCAAACCCTCCAACCTGCTGTGGACCGATAAGGGTGTCCGCATTATCGATTTTAACGTTGCGGTCTCCGAGAACGAAGAGGTTCAAGGCGGTGGCGGCACGCGCCGGTACCTGCCGCCGGATTACGATTACAACTCCGAGCCAGATGCTTCGGATCGGATGGACCGAGACATCTACGCCCTGGGCATATCCTTCTACGAGTGCCTGACCGGCAAGTATCCGTTCGACGACCCAACGCCGCCGATCAAGACTCAACCCAGAGACCCCAAACAGTTCAAAGGTTGCGCCGACCTCAGCTCGTCACTGGTCAATGTGCTGGTGAAGATGATCGCACCGGAACGCAAGGATCGCTTTGCATCGGTCGATGAGTTCTTGTCCGCCATGGCCGAGGTCAAACGGCTGCGCTCGGTGCTGAGCTCGGGCGAGATAGGCGCTGTTCCCAAGCTAGTCCCCAAGCTGGGATTCGAGCCGACTACGCCCAACACCAACCCCTTCGTCACCCACTTGCTGACCCTCTACAGCCAGAGCCAGGTATCCAATGCTGGCACCCGTGGCCTCGACGAAATTGGCAAGGCTACCTACGTGCCTACCTATTTGGATGAGAAGCTCAAACCCGCGCTGCTCAAGGGCGAGTTTCGCCTGGTCATCATCAGCGGTAACGCCGGAGATGGTAAGACGGCCTTCATTCAGCAGTTCGAGGCCTTTGCCGAGAGCAAGGGCGCACAGATTCAGCGCGGGGCGAATGGGGCTGTGTTCCAACTTAAGGGGCATACCTATCAGAGCAACTACGACGGCAGCCAGGATGAAGGCGACGAGGGCAACGATGCCGTGCTACAGAAGTTCTTTGCCCCCTTCGAGGGTGAGGACGCCGACCGCTGGCCCGAGAATCAGACCCGTCTGATCGCGATCAACGAGGGCCGGCTGGTCGATTTCTTCCTTGAACATGAAGAGGCGTTCCCGCTGCTCTCCAAGCAGATGCAGCAGGGGTTGGCCGGAGCCGTTCCAGAGAGTGGTATCGCGGTCATTAACCTCAACCTGCGTTCGGTGGTCGCCGAACCCGAGGAAGGTCAGCCTTCGATTCTGGAGCGGCTGATCGCCCGCATGACGCAGCAGGAATACTGGCAGGCCTGTGAGAAGTGCGACCTCAAGGGCAAGTGCTTTGCCTACCATAATGCCCGAACCTTTCAAGACCCCGTTGCTGGCTCCAAGGTGATCGAGCGCTTGAAAATGCTCTACACCATTACCCACCTGCGCGGCCGATTGCACATCACTATGCGCGACTTGCGTTCGGCGCTGGCGTATATGTTGGTGGGTACCCAGGACTGCGACGGCATTCACCAGCTCTATCAAAGCGGCGGAGAAGAGACCCAAAATCGCATCCTTGACAGTTTCTATTTCAATTCGTGGCTTGGTGGGGCAGAAGGCTCCAGTGATCGGCTGATTGCCTTGCTGCGCGAAATTGACGTTGCCGAAGTCAGCAACCCCGAACTGGACCGCGAGCTTGGGTTCCTTAATCCCCAGATCAAGACCATGAGCCGCTTCTCGTTCGCGGAGCGCGCCGGATATGACAATGAACTGGTGGAGGCGCTGTTTGGCAAACTGCCTCGCGATTACTCTTCGAAGAACCGTGCTCGCTTGATCTCCAAGCACCGAAATTACCTCTCGCACATGCGTCGCCGTCATTTCTTTGAGCGACGCGACGTCGGCTGGAAAGAGATGCTGCCTTACGGAGGCATCGATCCCTTCCTGGATGCCATTGAACAGCCGGGAGTCAAAAGCGCCGAAGAGGTGACCACCATTCTTTGTGCCATCAATCGGGGTGAAGGACTGAGCGATCCGGCTCGACTTGGCAACCAATTGGCGCTGCGTGTTCGTCAGGTGGATAAGGGCACCATCCGTAGTTACCGCCTCTTTGATGGCGATCATTTCACGCTCCGCACCGAGCAGGAAACGGCAGCCCATCCATTCCTCGAGTGCCTGTCTCAGGCGTTGGTGCTGCTTTATAACTCCGGCGAAGGGCATCAGGCCAGCCTGCGCATCAATCTCGACATCTTTGAAATGCTGGCAAGGCTCGACGATGGCTACCGTCCCAGTATCGAGGAACAAGAGGGCTTCCTGTTGAGCTTGTCGGTATTTAAAAATTTGCTGGCATCCGTCCCGTACAAAGAAGTGTTGCTGACAAAAACAGGGCATAAGTTCTACGAAATTAGGCGAGAGGACAATGGTCGGCTAGCGATGAAAGTTTCAGAAAAGGGGGCTGAATACCATGTCAATTAAAGGTCGTGACAAGGAGTTCAGGATCCCCAAGGTCTCTTATCTCGATTTCAAACATATCGAGATGGACAGAGTTCTGACGATGCTATTTCCGCGTCTTAAATATGATGGCTACGCTAGTCGTCGGCCCCCACGCGGAGGGGATCTTTCTGTCGATGAATTTCTGGAGGACTTTCTAGAACACCCGGAATGGTTTGCTGGCTTTGACAAAAACCCTGGTATTGCCCGCGCGTGGATTGAGACTGATCTCATGGATCTGGTCAACCGTGGCAAAAGTAACCAGGCGCTTGCAGCACCGAGGCCGCTGCATGGTAACACCTACAAGTTCCGCAATGCCAAGCATACCCGTGACTACGGCGCCGCCGAGCATATCTACTGGATGCTTTTCTATGCCCGCAAAGGCAAGGGCCAAGCGGCGAGAGATGCATTGAAGCGCTTTTTCTTCCCAGGAATCGACCTGGTGACAGATCGCTACGATCCCAACGCATCCGTGGACGTAGAAACGCAGGCCATCCTGCGTCTGGATCATCAAGTTACTCAGGACATGAAGGACTCCAAGGAGCCCTCGCGCTTCCAGCCGTTGTGTGTCGGCCAGGCCGATATTATGGCTGATGACATTCTGCGGCTTCTGGCCTATGAGCCCTATATTCCGCGGTCGGTGCTGGTGGACTATCTCAAAAGTTTGATGGCCTTTCATCTGGCGCTATACCACCTCAAGCTGCTGCAGATGCTGCCCAAGTTGGTGAAACAACGGTCCGGCAACGACCTCTGCACAGCCAAGGAGTGCCCGATCAACCCGGGCCTCGACAATGCGCTGGAAGGTTGTCCTTACCGCGTGGCGCTGGTCGTGGATATGGGGGACGCCAACAATTCGCAAATGGCCGAGTTGGCTCGCAAATCTACCGACCGTCTCTATCGTCAGATACCGGCCTTTGTTCAGGCCAATTTCGTTGTCAAGAAGCTTGATGAAATGGCGGAATACCTAAGCAAAAAAACGGGCAAGCTGGCCACCCCAGGAGGCGGTGCGTTCAGCGTGGGTGATCTGGTATCCCTGCTGAAGCCTGAGCACGACGCCGAACGGCAAGCCTACTTCAAATTCCGTCTGGCGAGCCTGATCGAGGAATCGACTTCCGGAAACGAAGACGTCGACCCGGAGATTCGGGAAGTCACTGGCATGGGCCTTGGCGAGTTCGAATCCTTCATCGAAATCCTGATGGCGTATCGCGGCAAGTATCACCGTCAGTACATCACAGAATGTCTGGACTCTCTGCTGTTGAAGAACAAAGAGAACGGCTTGCTAGCCCAATCCCGTACCAAGGGAAGTCCTCGGCGATTTGTGCTGGGAAGCAAGCTGCTAGAAGTACTCCTTCAGATTGCTGTGCTTACTCAGGATGGTGGACGCTTTGTGACGCGTGAGGTCCGCATCGAGGAGTTGTTGGCCTTTTTGAGAAACCGCTACGGCCTTCACATTGATAGGTTGCCGGAAGCCGCTCAAGGCAATAGCAGCATTCTCGACAGACGGGCGCTGCGCCTTAACCTCGAAGCCTTCAAGCGCCGTCTGCGTGAAATCGGGTTCTACGAGGACCTGTCGGATGCCTACGTCACTCAGAAGGTATCGCCTCGCTATGCCATTAAGGGAAATGGCGGAACTGAGAAGAATGGGAGGCACGCATGAGTAACGCGTTCACGAAGCTTTCCCAGGACAAGTTGAACGCGGCAGTCGCTGGTCTGCTGTGCCCTCGTATCGAAGCGATCCTGGGTGATCGTGGCCCCGGTCACTGCATGCGGGTCACCGATCTTGATGATGATGTCATGGCGTCGGTCTGCAAGGTACTGCGGAGAAGCCGACCCGATTCGAACATCTTTATACTCGGCAGCCATGATCAAGAGGATCAACCCTTTCGAGTGACATCCACCAAACTGGTGGAGTTGCGTAACCCTGATGCGAACGGTGAGCTGCGCCAGCCTTTGCTGGTTTTTATACCTACTTCACTTCGTACCAGCGCCGAGGACTCTTTTGGCGTGGCGACATTCGAGGAGCTGGCTTTTACCGGCATCTACGAGGACCTTATCGACTCGTTGCTAGACCGGCTCCCGGCAACGCTTGTGGGCCATGTGCGCGATCTCTTCGGTATCCTCACCGAGGAACAATGGTTGTTTGCAGACGATGTTTCACGTGTGCGGTACCTGCTCACCGCACTTGAGAACGGGATCGATGGAGAAACCCTCGGGGCCAGCCTTTATGAATTGACATTGATTCCGGATTTCAAGCTCTTTGTTGACCCCGGAATGGTCAATGGCAAGATTCGCCGTAACCTCGGCAGTGTCCGCAGTCTGATGACGTCGCACAAGTCGGTTCGTGGCCGTATTGCCGATCTGGGACTTAGCGACAAGGCATTGGAGTCGCGCCTGTTCACCTACTTTGAAAAGTACGATGTCCAGGAGCCTGAAACCTGGACGCCGCCCATTGCGACTGACAAGAGCTGGTGGAGCATATCGTTCGAAAAATGGACGTTCTCGGAAGAGCTTTCACTGGATAAGGTTCTTCTTACGGTGCTGGAGACCGACTTGCCAGTTGTGGCCGAGGATGAGACCGACGACCAACTCTCTGGCCTCATTGGGCAACAGGTTTTGGTCCCGAACGACCGCCGCAAAGTGAATGTTGTGTTCGAGGTTAATCCCCACCCCGGGAAAGTCAGCGGACTTGACCATTTTACGGTTCAAATTATTTCCCAGAACGACGGCCCGGTAGGAAAAACCAAAAAGGTTAAAGCCTGGACACCGAACCGCCTGCAATGTACGACCAACCTGGCCAAACTCAATAAGATCGAATTCGAGAAAGGATGGCATTTCATTCGTGTAATGCCTTGGACGAGCGATGGCGACCCGATTCCGCTGGAAGTGGACTCCGCCTTCGAGGGGGCTAAACGCTCTAACGAGAGCGAACCTTTTTATGTTCTGCCCGGTGGCAATATGGAAGAAGAACCACCGCAACGAGCTATACCCATTGAGCAGAGTCTTGAACATGCGCGTTTCCGGCTGCAATTAACCGCTCTGGGTGATGAGCGCGACCCCGGTGATATCACCATCAGTAGTGTCAATTGGGCCGAGGGAGGTCGCTCTAAAAGGACATCCCGCCAGGAAACCCTACACGCAAAATTCGGTCGCGAGGGCACAGTTCAGATCCCGCTTTCACGTATGCTCAAAACCATCGAGCAGCGCATCCTGGCGGGGCCTAAGCACCCCTCAGGCTGGCGAATGCAGATCAATCTAGACGCCGCTGAGCCACCCTCCGAAGTAGGGCTCACGCTGCCGTCTTCCGCCGCGATGGCGTCCTTCCTGGCCGCACGCGAAGAGTTTTTTGCAGCGGTGCGCAATGATACTGCTGAACTGACCATGCAGGGACTCTCGTTCCGAGACTCGGAAAAGGAATGCCTTGCGTATGCTGAAAGCTATCTTGACTTAGTCAGAAGCCTCATCCGTCAGGCCGAGACGACTTCTGGTGCGGAATGCCAGCAGCACCTGCAAGCGCTCAGAAACGTGTTGGCCGTTGATTCCATTCATGTCATCTTGACCGACTTCCGTGGAAGGCATCGAGAGGCTGTTTTGGTCTCCCCGACCCATCCGCTTCGCGCTTTGTGGCTGAGTAGTTGGGTTACCCTCGGCAAGGATTGGATAGAGAAGATTAAGTCAGGGGGGAAAGATCACATTTCTCACGTCCGTGCCGCGTTACTGGACGGACTAGTGCCCTCGGCATTTCCGGTTGGTATTCCTGTCGAGGATGGCCGCATCTTCACACCTGTGGACAATCTGAATCCGTTTTGGGCGCTCCACGCCCCGACGACCGAAGAGAATTCCCGTGGACTGATGGCGGAGATATGTTCCGCCCTCGGCTTGGCTGAACCGTCTGTGGCGGGGGCCGATATTTCTGGAAAGGTCATTGCGGACAAGATCGAGCGCTATCTCTCCCAGCATCCGTATGTTCGAGAGCTATCCCTGAACGTCTTCAACCCCGGTGCTGGTTCCGTGATAGCGGAGGCCCTGATATCACTTCAGCAAAAGCGTGAACACGCTGATTTGCGCTATGACATCCGACTCTTCAGCTCCGATCCCGACTCGCCAGTTTTGGGTGAGGCGCTTGAAGTTATGGCCCGCCCCGGAGCCACCGTAAACGAGGCGGCTGAAGCGTTTTCGATTTCAACTGGCAGTCATCTGTTCTCCAAGCTGAACTTGGCCAAGCACGCACTGCAAGAGTTCCACGAAAACTCCAAGGAGTTTCCAGCGCACATCAGCCTTCTTATGGATGTGTTCCCCGCCGAAGAGCTTTCAATCGCTGAGAAGCCGATGGGAGTGACCCCGCTGTACGGGCTGATACAGGACTTCGACACCCAATTCGTCGATGACGATTCCGGGACTTTCTGGAAGAAACGGCCGATTGTCGGGCGATCCCTCGGTGTCCTTTCGAGTCAAACGAATGGCCACGCAGCGTGCTTTGATTTGTTGTCGTCACTGAGCCGCCACCTCTGTTTTGCGACCTCGGCAGTTGCTGCTTCTGGTGCCAGCTTCAAAGCCTTACCCGTCGTGACCCTTGGCCTCGATGTGGCCCAACGAGAGCTGATATACGAGGTTCACCAGATCAGCGATTGGGTGTTTACCATCGACCGAAATATGGGTATTGAATTTTTCGATCATGGCGGTCGGAAGAACAGACCGGACTATTTGATTGACTTTGTGCCGGGGGGCAGCTCACAGGCGACCCACAACCTGATCATCTCCTCGCGCTCGAACGATGAGCTAGAGGCTATGTTGAAGCCGGTGCTGCTCGAATATGGGTTGTCCGCCGATGGAGAGCAGTCAGTTCAGATTTTGGCGAATCTGCGGTCGCTTTCCGGCCAGCTCGCCTTGAAACTCATTTCCGCGCGCACGCAACAGGCGGAGGCTCTTGGTCTGGCACTTGCGCGGCTCTATCTCGAATATCAGGGCGCGTTGAGCAATCAAGTTATTGTGCCGTTGGACGCGCACACAGACCTCTACCGCACAAGCGGTGAGCCAGACGATGTCAACGATGCCATCAGCCTGCAACGCACTGACTTGGGCTTGTTCGACCTGGATTTGAACACCAGGACGATCACTTGCAATCTGGTCGAGGTGAAGTGTTATTCGCAGGTCGGTGACTTTGCGGCCTTCAACCAACTCAAGGAGCGGATCTCCGCCCAAATCAATCAGAGTGAGCGCATCCTCCAGCGTCACTTTGATCCGGCCCTGAAAAAACCAGACCGACCGGATCGGTTGCTCAAGAGCAGGGAGTTGGCTCAGATCCTCCGGTTTTATCTGGAGCGCTCGTTGCGTTACGGGATCTTTGATGTGATTGCCGCGCAGGAGGCTCGAGGGCTTCTTGAGTCTATAGAACAGGGCTACTCACTTCAGTTCAGACGCTGCGCACTGATCTTCGACTTTGATAAGTCCGGAACCGAAGCCCCGGACAACGAAATGGGCATCGAATTCCACCGCATCGGCAAGGATTTAATTAGCGCCTTGCTGGATAACTGCCGCAAGCCTGTTTCTGTCGAGATCGAGGAGGAGCCGAGCGCGCACCTCCTGAGCGAGCAGTTTATACCGAATGTGCCGAAGCTCGAGACAGCAGCTTTCATAGCACCCAAGAGAGCCCGGTCAACGTCTTGGACGGTCGATAATCTCTGGGACGAAGAGCCGGAGGAAGCAATCACCCGGTCAATACCTCCTGCTACAGAGGAAACACCCGCACTTTCCCATGAGGAAAAGGAAGAGCAGGCGGAAACCGTCGAGGAAGCACCTCGACCTACTATCATTGCGCCGGAACAAGACAAAGACGACGAACAGCTCGTCGCCATTACCGTTGAACCGAAAGCACCTGTTAAACCTGAGCTTGAAGCGCAGGAGTACCCGACGTCCGATCCCGAGCCCGCGCCTCAAGCTGAGGTCAGCTATGACATCATGCTGGGTGTAAATGGCGACTCAGCCCAGTACGGTTTGCTCGGAGAGGTTTCCGGTAGGAAAATCGCGCTGGACCTCAACCATACCCACACGATCAGTCTCTTCGGGGTTCAAGGCGGCGGCAAGAGCTACACCCTTGGAACCGTCATCGAGATGGCCTCCATGCCGCTTCAGCACATCAATGTGCTGCCAAGCCCGCTAGCCACCGTTATTTTTCATTACAGCCCGACGCAGGATTATGCGCCGGAGTTTACCTCGATGATCAATGCCAACTCGGTGGATGAGGAAATCCGTATCCTTCGTGAGCGTTACAAGGCCAATCCCGAAGCCTTGAAGGATGTCCTGATTCTTACCCCGGCAAACAAGGTGGATGATCGCCGGGCCGAGTACCCGGATATCGAGGTTAAGCCGATTGCCTTTTCTGCTTCCGAACTCAAGGCGACGCATTGGAAATTTCTGATGGGCGCGATTGGCAGTCAGAGCATGTATATGCGGCAAATCAACCTCATCATGCGGGGGCTACGGAATAACCTGACTTTAGATGCCCTTCGAGCAGGTATCGATAACTCGGGTCTGTCCGATCACCTTAAAGAGCTGGCCCAGACACGTCTGCTGTTTGCCAGTGAATATATAGATGATAACCAGCGGCTCCAGGATCTTATTCGCCCAGGTCGGCTGATTATCGTGGACCTGCGGGATGAATACATCGAAAAGGACGAGGCCCTCGGCCTGTTCGTAGTGATGCTGCAGATTTTTTCGGAAGCAACCTACCAGGGAAGCGCTTTCAACAAGCTGGTGGTTTTCGATGAAGCCCATAAGTACATCGAGAACGATGATCTGGTTTCAGGCCTGGTAGAGGTTGTCCGTGAGATGCGACATAAAGGGACCAGTATCATGGTGGCCTCACAGGATCCGCCATCGGTCCCTGTTTCGCTGATCGAGCTGTCATCGCAGATTATCATGCATAAATTCAACTCACCTGCCTGGCTTAAGCATATACAGAAGGCGAATGCCGCCCTTGGTGAGTTGTCCTCTGACAAGATGAGCCATCTCGGAACCGGCGAAGCGTATGTGTGGTCAAGCAAGGCCTCGGACGATGCCTTCACCCGGGGAGCAGTGAAGATTAAATGTCGCCCTCGCATTACGCAGCATGGTGGTAGTACAAAAACTGCAATCAGAAACGACGGTTAGCTTGATACCTTCAGGGGGGCAACGCGACGATATGGCAATTTATGAATTTACTAATGAGGGTATCAGGCGTCTTCAGAAAACCTCGTTTGCTGATAGAGGAATTCAAGAAAGACGTGATATCCAAAGACTACTGCGAAACCAGATCGAAATTATCTCCGACCGCACCATGGTTGTCGCTGAGGAATTTGGAGATTGGGATGCAAGCCGTAGACGAATCGATCTACTTTGTATTGATAAGGAAGCCAACTTAGGGAGGGTCTGATTAACGCCCATTTTCCGTTGAGTCGCTTTTC